>Ga0326597_10007970_pt1 | contig 14348 bp, 13 predicted proteins | sample RVTome_12_FD_203789 | JGI IMG/M metagenome (GOLD analysis project Ga0326597, IMG submission 203789) | Soil microbial communities from uranium-contaminated site in the Upper Colorado River Basin, Wyoming, United States - RVT100D185 | ecosystem: Environmental > Terrestrial > Soil > Contaminated >... | reverse complement strand
CAAGGGGCGGCTTGAGGCGCGCCAAGCCATTGCCGATTACTACCGCGGTCGGCTGGGGTTCGCTGGTTCCGTCGAGAGCGTGGATCCAGAGCGCGTTCTCCTCACCTCGGGTACGAGCGAGGCTTACAGTTATGTTTTTCGCCTGCTCTGCGAGCCCGGTGACGAAATCCTGGTTCCCGCGCCGGGCTATCCGCTGTTTGCGTTCCTGGCCGACCTCGCCGACATTCGCTTGGTTTCCTATCCGCTGTTTTACGATCACGGCTGGCAGATGGATTTAAGCGGACTGCGTGACGCGCTCAGTCCGCGCTCACGGGCCGTGCTAGTCGTGCACCCGAATAATCCCACCGGGTCGTTCGTCAAGCCGCAGGAAGCCGCCGAGCTTGCGGCCATCTGCGCTGAGCGTGAGATGGCTATCGTAGCCGATGAGGTCTTCCTGGACTACGCCGGCTGCATAGCTGTGCCCGGAAGGACTTTTGCGTTCGGTTCCGGAGCGCTGACCTTCACCCTGAGCGGGCTTTCCAAGATTTCCGCGTTGCCGCAGATGAAGCTGGCATGGTTGGTTGTGGGTGGTCCCGAGCCGCTGGCCCGCCCGGCTACCGCTCGCCTGGAGGTCATTGCCGACACCTACCTTTCTCCCGGGGCGCCCGTGCAATTGGCGTTGCCGAAGTTCTTGACCTTTGGACGTGGCATGCAAGGGCAATTGCAGGAGCGCATCGCAGCTAATCGCACGTGCCTGGACGCCGCTATGCGTACTCCCGGCCCCCTCACGCGCCTGGAAAGGGAAGGCGGCTGGTACGCCATCTTGCGCGTGCCGGCTTCGCTGCCTGATGAGGAGCTGGCCGTGTTCCTCGTGGAACACTGTTCGGTCCTGGTGCATCCCGGCAGCTTCTATAACTTCGCTTCGAATGGGTTTTTGGTGGTGAGCTTGATTACCCCAAGAAATGATTTTGAGGAAGGTCTGCGCCGCCTGTCCGGGTATTTTGGAAGTTCGCGGTGACCGCAGGCAGCTCGTGCAGCTGCCTGCGGTCACCTTCGAAAAAGCATCGAGACTAGCGGAAGCGGAATCGGATCGTAGAGAAAATATTGATCGGAGCACCAGGATACACCTGATTGGAGTAGTCCGAGGGCGTGAAGTACCGCTTGCGGTTGAACAGGTTCTCCGCGTTCAAGCTCCATTCCCAGCGTTCCCGCCGGTAGCCGATTACTCCGCTAAACGTGGTCCAGCCGCCCAACCGTACGGTGTTCCCATTGTCGGTAAACATCGGACCCACGTAGCGAGTGCCGACGCTGAAGTTGACACCTGAGGCCCAGCTCTTGTTGAGCCATGCATTAAGTGCGTGTCTCTGTGTAAAGCGGGGACGGTTGCCGGCGAAATCGTCTCCGCTGTCGGGGTCAATGAACTCGGTGAACTTCGGCACTGTGTAGCCGTAGTTGACGATTAGCCGCGTCCTGTGACCGAGGTCCGCGTTGATGTCCATGTCGAATCCCTTCGAGGTTGCCCTCCCAGCTTGGATGGCGGATACCAGAGTTTCGCTGAACGTCAGGTTCGTGTTCTCCGCGTGATAGAACGCAAAACTCGCCTGTACGCGGTCATTCCATCCTTGCCACCTGTAGCCGGCTTCGTAGCCCAGGCCGCGTTGGGGCTTTAGTTCAGCGCCGTTGGACGGGACATCAATCACCGGAGTGAACGAATTGGACGAACTGAAGTAAAACTGATGGTTATTGACTGGAGTAAAGACGAGGCCGGCCCGGTACGTGTATGCAGTCTGGTGGCGCTCCTGGACTCCTACCCGCGTATCCGGATCGGCCGTGAAAATGCGGTACCGATCGCGATCGAAGTTGTCGAAACGCCCGCCGATTAGGATCTTCAGATACCTGGCGACATCAATATGGTCCTGCCAGAAGGCCGCGTGGATGCGGTTGGAATTATATGTCTTCCGAACGATGGGGAAGCTCGTGATGGGCGGATTGGTTTCCACAAGATCGGGCAGGACAAGGTTTGTATGCTCGTAGAAGCCGCCATCGTCGGTGACGTCTGTCCAGTAGGAGAAATTGCGGTGGTCGTATCCAAACAGTAGCCTGTGATTCATCCCCAGGAAATTTACGCGCCCCACAATCTCCGCCTGGTTCACGTATGGATGCCGTCTATGATGAAAGTAGAGCCCTTCGCGCAGTATCGTGTCGGGCGGCTCGAAGTACACGCCCTCGGTTATGAAGTACTCCTCGCTGGTTTTTCGGAACAAGAATCCATTGCGGAACTCCCAGTTTGGCGAGAGGCTGACGTTGAACAACACTTCCGTCTGCGAATCCATCATCAGCGCGAAATCGTCGGGTATGCTGTAGCGGCGGTCGGGATCGAAAAAGGGTGTGCCGATGAGGCCCACGGGAATCCCACCGTCGCCCTTGAAGTTGTCGCGCGTGAAGGACTGATGGACGGTTAACCGCGCCCTTTCACCCATGATCCAGGTCAGAGAAGGAGACACGTTAAGCCGGTTCGCGCCGGCGCCGCGCCAGCCATTGGAATAGTCCCAACTGGCATCTGCGCGGTACAGCAGGTCGTTCTCTATCAACGGCCCTGTAGCGCCGCCGGCCACCTGATGGGAGTTGAACCGGCCACCCCTATACATTAGGTCGTAGGCTCGCTGACCTTGCGGTTTCTTTCTGATAATGTTGATTGCGCCGCCTAAAGCCTCGCCGCCGTACAGCACCGAACTCGGCCCCTTCAGCACTTCCACGGTTTCGACGTTTTGACTCAACTGGGTATTCCAACGATTGTAGGCGGCTTCCGTGCGCAAGCCGTCCACCAGCACGACGTCTTTGGCATTGAATCCGCGAATGGTGTACTGCTCGTATACGCCATAGAGGCGCTGCGTTTGAACGCCCGAAACGTTCCGCAGTGCGGTAGCCATGTCATTGATGCCCTGCTGTTGCAAGACCTGTTGCGGGATCGAACTGACTTGGACCGGCAGGTCGCGATCCAGAATATCTACACGCGAGGCTGTTGCCTTGCCCGCCACGTCGGTCACTGTGATGGAAGTGGAGATAGCGCCGACGGCCAAGGTCACGTTTACGGGTTCGCTGTTCGAGCTTAGCGTCAAGCTGTGCGTCACCGTACCGTAGCCGCTCTTGTTGACTGACAGTTCGTAGAAACCGGGTGCCAGGTTGCTGAAGTTATAGTTCCCCATGCCGTCGGTTGCCGTCATAACGGGTTCCGCGCCTGCTGCGCGCAGCGTCACCGTTGCATCGGGTACGACGCCGTCGGCGTCACGCACAGTTCCGGAAAGCGAAAGCTGCTGCCCGGCACTGTCTGTGGAAAAACAAAGCAAAAGGATCCCCAACAGCATCCACTGGAAGCAAAAGTGATATCTGCCATCTGCGGATCTGCGCCTTTGAGCCAAGAACGAGAAGAAACCCATTTCAGTATTCCTCCTTAGGTCGTATTTCTGTGCTGCTCGCTAACTTCGGCACCTGAACATCCGCTGTGGCAAAGCTTGAAGATCCGCCGTTTGAGATAGACTCATTCACCGGGTTGCTGGGCGAAAGCATGCGGCAGACAGGCAATGCGCAGAGGTAAAATCGAAGTAAAACCATCTTAACGCGCCCTTAACCCGTCCTCCGCGGGGGCTGACGCAGGCATCAAATACTTGGTTGCTGTAGAGCAATTTGGTTTCTAGACTGTATACGCGATGAAGCTCATTATCTTCCTGCACCGCTGGCTGGGAACCGTTGTCTGCCTGTTTTTCTTCCTGTGGTTTGCCTCAGGAATCGTGATGATGTATGCGCAGATGCCGCAACTCTCCAGGGATGAGCGTTTGGCAGCGCTCCCTCCCCTGGATGCCGCTCGTGCTCGGCTATCGGCAGCGGAAGCAATGGACCGTGCTCAACTCGACTACTTCTCCGATATTAGGCTGACTTCGCTATTCGGCAGGCCGGTTTGGAGCATACGTGCAGACGGAACCTGGTACACCGTCTTTGCCGATACGGGCCAGGTCAAGACCGCTTTTCCCTATGAAGAGACGCAGCCCTCCATCCAGCCCTTTCTCACCGCTGGCGCGAAACCCCGATTGATCGCGTCGTTAACAGAGCCGGATCAATGGACCGTGGGAGGAAACTACCGCACCTTGCGGCCGCTCTATCACCTGGCTCTCGACGATCCGGCCGGAACCGAGCTGTACATCGCCTCAACGACAGGACAAGTAGTGCTGCGTTCGACGGCGCGTACCCGCATGCTCGCCTGGGCGGGCGCCATCCCCCACTGGTTTTATCTGACTGGAATCCGCAAACATGCGGCGTTTTGGAGACAACTGGTGATCTGGGTTTCTGGAACTGGTTGCGTGGTGGCTTTGCTGGGGCTCGCCGTCGGAATTTGGCGATCATCACCGTCGAAGCGCTACTTCGTGCGACTGTACAACCGTCACACATGGTCTCCCTATGTGGGCGTGATGCGCTGGCACCACTGGGGCGGCCTGATCTTTGGCACCATAACATTCACATGGGTATTTAGCGGACTGCTTTCCGTGGACCCGGGCTACTACAGCAGCGGCAGCAGTCCAGGACCCGAGCAGGTCGGGGCGTTTGAAGGCGACGCCCTGGACTACACTGCGTTCGACGCGTCGCCCGCGCTGCTTATTGGCCTGTATCCGTGGGCAAAAGAAATCCAGCTTGGCCAGGTGGACGGACGACCCTATTATCTGGTGATCTCCCCTCAACAGCAGCAGGAGCTCGTGGATGCCACGGGGAAGCCGGCGCCTGATTTCTCGCATGACTTCCTGATCACGGCCGCAAAGCGCGCCGTGCCCCAAGGCAATATTGTTGAACAGATCGTGTTGAACGAATACGACGCTTACTATTATGACCGCTTGCGCCAGGCGCCGCCGCTTCCGGTGTTGCGTCTAAAATTCGACGATCCCGCGCAGACCTGGCTATACGTAGATCCACGGCGCGGTGAGATCGCTGCCCGCTACGAGCGCGCGGGCCGCGTTGAGCGGTGGCTGTATCACGGCCTGCACAGTTGGGATTTCCCCTTCCTGTATCGTTTCCGGCCCGCATGGGACATCGTCGTGATCGCACTGAGCCTGGGCGGAATTTTCCTAAGCATAATCGGCGTGGTGATTGGATACCGCGTGCTGAAGCGTACCCTATTACGTTGAGAGGGCAGTTGCTGCAGCTTTCATCTGGCATTCGCGGACCGGAAAACTTGCGCGGGTCGCGCCCGGCTGCCATTCAGTTATACTGCGAGAGGGGTTCACGATGGTCGCAGGGGGCGTCAAAATCGGGAAGGTTTTGGGCATCCCGATCTATCTCCATTCCAGCTGGTTTTTGATTTTTGCGCTGATCACTTATTCCCTGGGCACGCAATTTGGCTTGAGCTATGCGCACTGGACGCGCGAACAGGTTTGGAGCGTGGCCTTGGTGACCAGTGCCCTTTTTTTTGGCTCCGTCGTTTTTCACGAACTGTCGCACAGCGTGGTGGCCATGCGTTACCGTATTCCCGTTGCCTCCATTACCCTATTTTTCTTTGGCGGCGTGGCCCGGATTACTCGCGAGCCGGACCGCGCGGGCCAGGAGTTTCAGATCGCATTTGCCGGGCCCTTGTCAAGCTATCTGTTGTCCGGCGGATTTTGGCTTCTCTCCCTTACGTCTTCCGATGGGAACATGATCTACGTGCTGGCGACGTGGCTGTCACGCATCAATTTTTTCCTGGCAACCTTTAATCTCTTGCTGCCTGGTTTCCCATTGGACGGTGGACGTATCTTGCGTTCGATTGTTTGGGGCATCACCAAGGATTACGCGCGTTCGACGCGCATCGCGGCGCGCGGCGGTCAGGCGGTGGCCTATGGAATGATGGCCTTGGGAGCTTCAATGGCTGTTTGGCCCTCCCGGTCAGGCGGCTGGCTGGACGGCTTGTGGTTCATGTTCATCGGATGGTTCTTGCTGACGGTGGCCAGGCAGAGCTACGCCCAGGTGACCGCGCGCGGAGTACTTGAGGGCTTGCGCGTCGCCGACATCATGACCATGGAGCTGCCCACGATTGGCCGCGACCTGTCACTCGAAGAGTACGCCCTTGAAGTCGGCCGCACTGGGCGCCGCATGCATCTCGTAGTGGCCGATGGACAGCTTGTGGGGTATATGACCGTGGATGCGTTGCAAGCCATTCCCCGGGAAGAATGGAGCATGATGGCGGTGCAGGGGGCGATGATGCCGCGCGATCACCTGCAATGGGCCGCGCCGGAAGAGCCCGCCCTCGATCTGCTGGAGCGCATGCGCCGCAACAACGTGGAGCAGATGGCCGTGATCACCGGAGGCAACGTGGTGGGTATGGTGACGCGCGACTCGATCTCGCGCGTGGTGCAGATGCGCAACGACCTACGGCACCTCTCGAGTACGTCTTCCTAACGGTCAACCGCCCCATGGGTGCCCCCCTACGGGGGGAGTGTTGCCAGGAATTGACGGCAACCCTTTTTTGTATTATCAGCATCAGGTTATCAAGCGCGAGAAGCCCAATAGCCGTGTGTCCGGAAGGGCCTTCTCGTAAAGGGGAAAACATGAGATCTCGACTCGTCGTTCCGTTCGTAGCTAGCTTGTTCGCGATACTGGCTCTCGCTGTTGGTGGCGACACCACTCCCTTACCCCAGAACGCAGATCCCCGTATGAGTTTTTTCATCACCAGCGTGGGACCGGGTCAGGGGGCCAATCTGGGTGGTTTAGCCGGAGCCGACGCACACTGCCAACGGCTCGCGACGTCGGTAGGAGTTGCCAACAAGACCTGGCGCGCCTATCTAAGCACCAGCGCCGCATCCGGTGCGACGACGGCGGGGGCCGTCCATGCAAAATACCGCATCGGTAGCGGCCCTTGGTACAACGCCAAAGGTGTCATGGTCGCTCGCGACGTTGAGGACCTGCACAGTGACAACAACAAACTCAGTAAGGAGAACTCGCTCACCGAAAAAGGTGAGGTGAGTAACGGCCGCGGAGACACGCCGAACCGCCACGACATCCTGACGGGTTCACAACTTAACGGGACAGCTTTTCCGGCTGGCGCCGACAATACCTGTCAGAATTGGACCAGCAGCACAACGGGCAGCGCTCGCCTCGGCCATCACGACCGCCAGGGTGGCGGTGACAATCCGTCATCGTGGAACTCGGCCCATGGCTCCTCCGGATGCAGTCAGCAGAATTTGCAAAGTACCGGCGGGGACGGCCTTTTCTACTGTTTCTCCGCGTTCCCGTGATATCGGCTGAATGAAGAACAAGAAAACATGGCGGAGAGGGTGGGATTCGAACCCACGAGCCCGGTTTTAGCAGGCTACCCGCTTTCGAGGCGGGCTCTTTCGACCTCTCAGACACCTCTCCGTTCCGCCATTCTAGCGGAGATCACTACCCCCGGCAATTGGCGGGGTTATATAACGACAGTTATCGTTTTGAGGCAAAGAAAGATTGCAGGACGCCGGCGCACTCCTGCGCCAGCACTCCTCCGACAACCTTGACTCGATGATTGAGCGCAGGATGATCGAATACGGCGAAACAGGAGCGTGCTGCCCCGCCTTTGGGGTCGTCGCAGCCGTATACTAGGCGCGCAATGCGCGCCTGCACCATTGCTCCAGCGCACATGGCGCAGGGCTCGACGGTCACATAAAGCGCTATTCCGCTCAGGCGATGGTTCCCTATCGCCTGAGCGGAATAGCGCAGCGCCACGATCTCCGCGTGTGCGGTGGGATCGCAGTCGGAAAGAGTGCGGTTTCCCGCGCGCGCCACGATTCGGCCCTGAAACACGGCAATCGCACCCACGGGCACTTCGCCATTCTCGGCTGCGGTGCGCGCCTCTTCCAGAGCCAAGGTCATGTAGTCTCCATCCGTCATGCCCATAGATGGATTCTAGCATTCGAGCGGTGCACAAGTGCGCCTTGACAATTTTTCCCAGGCACCACAGACTATTGCGTTATGAATGAATTGCTGCGCCGCATGTTTCTCCTGGATTTCTGGAAAGGTCTGCTGCTGACCTTCCGTGCCCAAAATCCCAAGAATATCTACACCGAGCAGTATCCGCTGGAGCGGCCGATGATCGCCGAGCGCTATCGCGGCGCCCCTCGACTGAACAAGAATCCGGAGACCGGCGAAACGCTTTGCATTGCGTGCAATCTCTGCTCGTTGGCTTGTCCGGAGAATTTGATCGTGGTTGGCTGGCAGCGTGACGATGCCACCCGCCGCAAGGTACTGACTACGTTCACTTATGACACTTCCCGTTGCATGTTCTGTGGCTTGTGCGAGGATGCTTGTCCCACCGATTGCCTTGAACTCACCCAGGACTTTGAGATGGCCACCTACACCCGCGAAGGCGCCATCTGGGACCGTCACCGGCTTGAAGAAGGGCCGACACCGGCACGATACGTCAGTTGAGTTCTACGCCGTATGGCGATATCCCCTTGTCCCTGCAACCAGTTAGCTGGCTGGCCAATGGAAAGCAGAAGTTGTCCAGCCAATTCTCTATGTCTCCGGTTCATGTAGACTCCTACGATGGAACTTCGTAAGGATCCGATTACTCATAGCTGGGTGCGCGTGGGTCACAGCGAGGAGCTTTCCATGCCTGCCTATGGTTGCCCACTTTGTACGGACGCCGTCAGCAAAGTTAAGACCTTGTTGCAACTGCCTGCCTCACCGGCGGTCTCGCCGCAGGTTCGTGTAATCTCTCATTTTCATCCGCTCTATGTCATCGAGGGAGATGCAGAACGCCTGCCGGAAGGGATCTATGACCGCATGCGGCCGGTTGGAGCGCATGAAATCATCATTGAGTCTCCGGATCACAACCAGCTGTTGGCCGGGCTCAGCGACGAAGAAATCGAGCGCGTTCTGCAAGCGTATGCTCTTCGCATCCTGGACCTGAAGCGTGACCCGCGGTTTAAATATGTCACTGTTTTCGAGAACCGCGGCGCTCTGGCCGGAGGAGAATGGGCGCATCCGCATTCACAACTGACCGCCACGATGTTTGTGCCCAGGCGCGTTCTCTACGAACTGCGTTCTGCTCGGGAGTGGTACGCGAAGAAAGAGCGTTGCGTCTTCTGCGATATCGTGCGTCAGGAGGAAAAGCAAGGGAAGCGCATCGTGGATGTTCAGGATGAGTATGTGGCGTTCTGTCCTTTTGCTTCGCGCGTACCTTTTGAGTTATGGCTGATTTCGCGGCGACACAACTACCTCTTCGAGCAACCCAAGCCGGGATCCAACCGCCGGAATCTGGCTGCTCTGTTGGGACGAACCCTGCGTCGTCTAATGCAGGTTTCGGAATCGTACCATCTGGTTCTGCACACCGCTCCAAACACGGCGAGCAGCAAAGCAGAATTGGCGCCGTACTGGCAGACCGTCGAGGAAGACTTCCACTGGCACATCGAGATTCTTCCTATCGTCGAGACGCGCAGCAAGTCGTACAGCATCAAGGAAGTCTATTTCAACGCCCTCTTGCCCGAGCAGGCGGCTGAATATCTTCGCAAGCTCGACCCCAACGCATGAGTCGCAAACAGCAGGGCGGAGTGATTTTTCGCCTGATGGCCTTGCTGGCTCTTCTCCTGTTGTTTGCAGCCGCATATCTGGCGCGGCATCCGCTGATGCGGACGGCGTCCCGCTTGTGGATCGTCTCCGATCCGGTCGAGCGTGCCGACGCCATTCTGGTGATTGGTGATGACAATTTCAGGGGTGATCGGGCGTCCCGCGCGGCTGAACTTTTTCGAGAGGGTTGGACCCCGCTGGTGGTTGCTAGCGGACGCAGGTTGCGCCCCTATGCTGGAATCGCAGAGTTCATCGAGCGGGATCTTGCGAGTCGGGGCGTTCCCCCGGCACACGTCGTGCATTTTGCTCACGACGCCAAGGACACTTTGGAGGAAGCGAGGTCCTTGGGCCGGTTCGTTTCAGAGCGGAAGTGGCATAAGGTAGTTGTAGTTACCTCGAATTACCATGCGCGTAGAATGCGTTATATTGTCCGCAAAGTTTTTCCCGCAAATGTCTCGGTTGCCGTAATCCCGGCCCGCGACTCCGATTTTGATCCAGACTCATGGTGGCAGTCTCGGAAGAGCCAACAGCTCTTCCTCCATGAAATCATAGGTTACTGCTTTGCTGTGTGGGAGTTACGTGCGGCCCAGCGAAGTTTATAGGCTGCTTTCCGTCCCCTAAAATTGACGCCTGAAAGGCCTCCAATAGCCGAACTAATACTAGTACCTAGTAGGCGTCCTAACCCTCAGATGTGCAGCAATTTTCCGTTTACAAGGTAGCTGCCGTGTACTATATTCGCCGCCCCAATCCTCCCGTCCGGGCCCTGCGTGGCGGCTCGTTCGGCTTAATTGGAAACACCCAAGAGGAGGTCTATATGTGGCGGAAGCCAGAAGAGCCTAAGGCTACGTCTCCCTCTCCCGAAGTCCGGGAATCCCCACAGGTTGCACGGCCAACACCGGTGATACCCCCTTCCCCTGCGCCGGCCACTGCTATACGCGAAGCTACGCCCCCAGCAGGCCATCTAACCAGTTCTCTCGTGATCAAGGGCGAAATCACTGGTCGTGAGGATCTTTTCATTGACGGCGAAGTGCACGGCAAGATTCACCTCGATGAAGGAAGGGTTACGATCGGCCCCAACGGGCGAGTGACCGCTGACGTTGAAGCGAACGAGATCGTGGTCCGGGGACGTGTGAAAGGGAATTTGCACGGCCGCGAGCGCGTGCAGATCAGACAAACCGGCCATGCCGTCGGGGACGTGATTACGCAGCGTATCCTCGTGGAAGATGGTGCGGAGCTGCACGGCCACGTGGAGATTACACGTATTGAAGAACGCCGCCAGCCGAATGCCGAGCAGAAAACCGCCCAACCGGTCGTAGGGAAAGACTTGGTCACTACGGTTGTTCCTTCCGTTCCTCAGGAGCCTGTAACGATCGCATGAATTTGCTGAGTAAACTTCGAGTGGCTCAGGTTCGTGGACATGTACCCGTACCTTCCCGCGATCTTCGCGCACCGCTGCCAGTGCGCGCTGCGTCAGCTTCTCCCGAACCGACTTCTGCGCCGCGCCGAGGCCGCTCCTCCAACGGGCTCAAGGAGTTCCTCTGGCAACTCAATGGCATCGGCCACGGGCAGTTACTGGACTTGGGGCCGGTATGGCAGGCAACCGTCAGTTTTTTTATTGAACGGGGTTTCAAGATCTATGCCGAAGATTTGCTTGGTTCCTGGCGCGACTTTCTGAATGAGGAAGCGGAGAGTTCGCGGCATCTAGTGTCTGATAATGAAGCTCCCGATCGCTCTCCCGCCGCTGTTGCGGAGCGTTTTCTATCCTCCAATCTGCACCATGCTTCCGACAGCTTTGATGCCGTTTTTCTTTGGGATTTACTGGATTATCTCGACTCTGAGACCACATCGTGCGTTGTGGCGCGACTCACCACTCTGGTTCGTGATGGTGGCGTGGTTTTAGCTATGTTTCATACCCGGATGCCGGAGGTGTTTTACCGCTATCGACTGCTCGATGCCCTTAATCTCGAACTTGTCGCCGCCCCTGCTCTAGTCCCCCCGAAACATATCTATCAAAACAGAGAAATGCAGGACTTGTTTGGACGTTTTCGTTCTTCAAAGACTTTTGTAGGGCGTGATCAGCTCCGCGAGGTCGTCTTCGTTAAATAGAACGTCTGCCTGAATCTCTGAGCTGTATGCTTTTCCGTCGCATGATACCTTCTTGCACTGCAACGCATGCATGAGGTGCTTGAAGAGATGGTAGTCCTGAAGTTAAAAAGGGGTGTGTTGGGATACAACTAGCCGGAATACTTCCAGCTCCAGATCACACGAATCAAGTCGCGTTGGTAGGTAATCACACTTGATTGCCAGATTAGGCCCCACAACAACAATGCAATTACAATCATCGAAGCAGCCAAAGCCAGGGCCAACTGGCTTTCTGAAGCTGGCAAAGCGAGCCGCCGCAGGTATCGCATTTCAACACTCTCCACCAAGATAGGGTCTACGCTCTGCTTCACGGGATCGGACAGACTAAAAAATCGACGCCGTCAGATACCGATGATAGATAAAGCAAGATTGCTGCCAATGTTCTCGCTACGCGACCCCTGCCTAATATGTGCAAATTACGGGGAATTACTGCAGAAAGCAAGGCGGCCATTGCAGAGGTTCCCACTGTTGTTGCAAATATAAGACATGTCTTACCACTCTTATGCTCTAAAGTTTCTTTGCCGTAGCTGGTTTTAGTACGTCTAATACCGCCTGATTCCAACCCACGGCACCAACTGCCGCACCGAGCCTGATGTGAGGCAAGCGAGATAGCACGGACGAATCGTAGTGCTGGCCACGATACGGGAGCAGAACTGGCTGGTCCACGGCCAGCAACAATGGCAGGTGCTCTGCCGTGCTGCCGATGCCGATGGAACTCAGCCGCGTTCGCAGCGAATCTCGATATAATCCGGTCAAATATCGCACCGCGCGCCCTGGGTCATTCCCCGAAGAAAGTTCCCAGAACGGCTGGCCTGGCGTGGCTTGCCACCCGCGTTGCCGGGCTATATCGGAGAAGCGGGGTTCGTCTTCTCCCGTATCGCCTGCAAAAAAAAATCGCTCGCTGAATTCACGCTGGCGCTCAAGTTCCGCTTCGTGCAAGGGGCGCCCGCCATTGCTCGCGATTTCGCGAGGGCTCATTTGGGAGTAACCGACTACGTTGGCGCGGGCTTCGGCGGCAATTTCTTGAACGGCTGCGCTGGCAGTCACATAGTCCTTGCCGAAAGGAACGCAGAGGTACCGGGCGATTCGCACCACGTTCTCCAGGCGCACCGAAAAATAGCTATCCGGGAAAAATATCCCCCCGCCGCTTTCAGAGAAGAAGGGATGGGCATGAGCTATCTTGCGGCGCAGAAGCTCGAGTTGCGCGCGCGTGCCGCTCCCTGAAAGCACGAGCGGTATATGTCGCCGATCGATCTCAGCGAGCGCATCTTCGGCGCCGGAGCAGCTCCGCGACGATGGATCGAACAGCGTGCCTTCTACAGCAGTAAAAACGATATGGCGGGGTAGTAGCATGCCGCAATCCAGTGTATCGCGGCTGCGGCCTCATGGGACATGCTTGAAGACTATAAAGATAAAGGCGGAGGAAGCCGTTTGGCTTCCTCCGCCTCTGTGGCAAACATGACTCAGATCAATATTCGATCGGGTCAGTCACTTGACGCTGTTGTGCTCGAAGCCGTGGCCTTTGGCATGCTGATATAGCCGGTGATCTTGTCTTTAGCAACGCTGTTGATTACCAGCTCGTTGGCTTGGCGGCTGCCGCGCGTATAGAAAAAGATGGGTTCGTTTACCAAGCGGTTCTTTTTCTCCGTACGCAGATCGTCTGCCACCACAGCGATGGTGAACTGATTGTTCTTAACATTGACCGAGCGCAGCTCTACTGTCATGCTGCCCACCTTTTGTGGCTTTCTGCGTCCTTCGATGGAAAATTCCACATATTCGCGTTCGCCCAACCGCCGCAGTTGATCTATTTCATCGTGATTTCGGGCGATGAGCGTTCCCATCTCGCTGCGGGCCATCTTGAGGTCGTTCTTGGTACCTTCGAGATCGGTCCTTACGCCGGTCACGTTGCCGTTGGTGGCGGTCAGATCATCCGTCGTGGCCTTCGTGGCCAACTGGTTTCTGACGTCGCTATCCATCTCCGCGAGCTTCTGTGCTGCCTCATCGCGGATCTGCGCCGTTTCGGTACGAGCCTTCGCCAGATTGCTCTGGGTTATGCGAAGTCTCGTGGTCACCACGCCTAGATCGCTGGCAAGCCCGGCATTGGCGGCCTCCGCCTGTGCTTGCTTTTGTTCGATCGTGGCGATCTGCTGTGCTGTGTTCTGCCGCTCTGTCGTGAATTGGTCGTCGATTGACTGCCGCATGACCTGCATTTGACTGGTGTTGTACCAGGCCAATCCCAATCCAGCTATCCCTAGGATTGCCAGCACGCCCACGGCAGGCGCGAGCCATCCCGGCGTCCCACGAACTTCCAAAACCTGATTATCATTCTCAGCCATCTTCATTCTCCCCTAAAACTAAGTGCGGCCCCCCTCAGGAAGGCTGTCTCACTAGGGTATATTAAGCACGTGAAGCGCCAGTAGTGATCGCCAGCATGAATTTGCTAAGTACTGTAATTGGAATTAGATACCTCTAGAGTAAACATTGGCTACATCATTGGCAGAAAAAGAATCGTGCAATCTTTACATGGCCCCGCATTTTTCTCTTTCTGACCTAAGATTGGTCAGGGAGTTGGTCAGCAGAGAAGTGTGGCGTCTGCAGGCATTCAGATCGAGACACCCCGCAGGGCTAGTTCGTACCTGAGTTGGACGGGGCCCTCGAAGCAAATCGCG
>Ga0326597_10007969_pt1 | contig 14348 bp, 12 predicted proteins | sample RVTome_12_FD_203789 | JGI IMG/M metagenome (GOLD analysis project Ga0326597, IMG submission 203789) | Soil microbial communities from uranium-contaminated site in the Upper Colorado River Basin, Wyoming, United States - RVT100D185 | ecosystem: Environmental > Terrestrial > Soil > Contaminated >... | reverse complement strand
TCTCAGGGTTCCTGCACACCGGTCCGGTGTGAATCCAGTCACGACTCGGCGGTGCGTATTTCGTAGGGGAGATCCGCGAACGTTAACGAGGGTTTCTCCGAGCTGCGTATGGTCACCTGCGTCGGGAAGATCGTTGCCGGCTGCTTTTGCTCGGGAATCCAAAGGCGACCCACCGGTGGAATGACAAACACGCCGTTCGCGTCACCGGTGAAAAAATGCGACGTGCCATATTTTTCGATGCCGAAGGCGGCTGTAATGGCCTTTGACGCAGCTTCCTGATGGCGCGCTACCAACCCGATTTCGCTGTCGCACAGAATGTCGTCGAGCCCGAAAGGACCGGGCGCGGCATTGGCCAGGGTATGGCGGGCGATGAACTCGACGATGTTGTGAGCGGGGTCATGAAAGTACGTCGCGTGGGCGTTCCAACTTTCGAAGAAGATCTCGTCTGTGCCGTCGGGAAAACGCAACAGCGGGCAACGAGCCTTGAGCCACTCCTTGCCCAGGGGGAATTTGTTCTCCGATACGTTGAAAGCGAAGTGATAAAAGGGCTTCGAGCCGTCGTCGACTTGTACGAACTCGATCGCAGAAGCGCCTGCTCGGAAAGTAATAGACCGGGCCGCATCCGCGATGATCGGCAGCCCAATCGTTTTGGAATAGAACACGCGCAACTCTTCGAGGCAGTGTGTCTGCAACCGCAGGTGAGAGAACCTTGCGACAACCTCAGGCCTGGCAGGCTTGTCCCGTGCACTGCTTAACTGCGCACGAGCCCGGCCCATCGCCGGCAGGTGCATGGTCACGATGAATTCGCTGGCCCAACGCAGGAAGTCACGTCGACCGCACAGTTGCATCCAATCGTACATATCACCTTCCATTTTAGCGGATGCTGTGGCCAGCAGCAATGGATTAGGCCGCATGAAGCGAGCACTACGATTCGGGCAACGCATAGTCGTTTCGCTGGGCAGGATCCTGGGAGAAGTACTGCACGAACTCCCAATCGTTCCCGTCGGGGTCGTAGAAGTAGACGCGCTTGCGGTGGGGGTGAGCGTTCGGGACCGTCGATTCTCGGTATCCTGCTGATTGGAGCCTCACGCGCAGCGACTCTACGTCATCCACTTCATAGGCGAGGTGGTTCACCCCTGGCTCGCCGCTGTACGGCTTCCAATGTCTCTGGGAATCCGCTTTCGCTTGACCCAAGGCAATATAGGAGTCGTCGGTGCCCACGTGGACCCATCGTGAGCCGTCACGACTTTTGCCTTCGCCGCGCACCCGAAACTCAGGAAACGCGGTCTTCAAAAAACGGATCATGGCCTCGATATCACGTACGCAGATGTTCGCATGTTCAAGCCGGAATTTCATCGGACACCTCCCAAGCGGCCTAACGGTCTGCCGTTCAGCGGAGGCGCGATGTGTGCGCCGTCCGCCACAACGCCTTGTTAGGCTTCGCCCTCTGTTCTAAGGCAAGAGCGGATCGTTTCGCCTCATCCCAGGTGTCTTTTTCCCCTCTAGCCACCAGCCGAGGAGGCCCGAGCCGATTAGACCCGTCGCGATTCCCAACCCAAAGCCTTCGCCACTGAGCAACAAGACTCCAGCCGGAGCGCTCGCGCAATACGTCGGGAGCCAATATCTGGCACCTACGCTAACGAGAATCATGACTGCACTGAGCAAGACCACACAGCCACCCAACCGAAAGCGTGCCGCCAAGCGCACCGTACCAAGACCCAGCGCCACCCAGCCTAGCCCGAGGAACAGTAGCCAGCCGCTAATAAAGATGAGATGCAGTTGGTTGAGGAAGGCCATTCCGCCTTGCAACCACTCCCGCTCCGCCGCCTGCGCTCCAACTGCTTGAAACGCAAACTCGTTCACCCTCGCCACGGCAGGCGCGACGAGAAGGCCGCAGATTCCGGAAGCACCCAGAAACAGCCCAGCCATGATTGAGCTGAGCGGGGCCCCGGCGCGCATACGCCAAGCTAAGCCAACGAAGTGGATCGTCACGAGGGCAATGAAAGCCGAAAAGGCGCCAATGGCCGCGCGGTTCGCCCCGTAGTCCTTCACCTGATTCTCGAGCAGAGCCGCATGCCGCCGCTGGTCATTGTCGACCACAGGATTCGACGCCGTTGTGCCTACTGCTCCAGACTTCGCGACGACCTCCGTCAACCCAGAGACGGTCCCCCAGAGCCCCAGCGCAAGCATGAAGGCTGCGAGCACCCGTAAGCCCGTCCAATGGATTAAGAGCAGCTTCCGTATTACCAACGTGTGCCACCCTAGATCACCTTTCATTTTACGGTCCCCGCCAAGACCGGGACCCCGGGGTTCTCATTTTTGATGGCTATACGCTTCAGGGTGCCTCTTTTCCCCGAGTTTTTCGCGTAGGCTGTCGCGAAGTATGTTTGTGCGCCGACGGGGTCCGCAACGATTGTTCCTTCGCCTGGACGCCAGTTCGCGGGACAGACTTCGCCGTTGGCCTCGTGGAACTGAAACGCTTCGAGCACGCGAATCGTTTCCTCCACACTTCGACCAACCGGAAGGTCGTTGATCGTAGCGTGACGGATGCGTCCCTTGGGATCGATGAGAAACAGAGCGCGAAGCGCAATGCCCTCCGGAAGCAGTACGTCGTATGCTCGCGCGATGGAACGGTCGAGGTCGGAGATCAACGGGATGGCAATCTCTCCGAGCCCGCCTTGGTTGCGTGTGGTGTTGACCCAGGCAAGGTGCGTGTACACGCTGTCGACGGAGATCGCCGCGACCCTGGCCTCCAGCGTGGCGAAGCGGTCGGCGGCCTCGCTGTACGCGATGATCTCTGTGGGACAGACAAAGGTAAAATCGAGCGGGTAGAACACGAGGACGAGCCATTTACCTTCCTGAAGCTGTTCCCACGATAACTGCGCCAGCCGTCCATCGACGACAGCGTTGCATTCAAATCTTGGGCCAGGGGATCCGATTAGGGACATCGTAGCCTCTCCTTCGCATTCTGCTGATCGTACGTACGGCCCGTGCCGGCTCGTCGTATCGCCCCACCGAAAGCAACAAGCGTGAGGTAGGCGATACTCAACACAAGTGCCTGATGGTTATCGGGACACTCAAAGCGGCCGCGGCCCCTGCCGCAAGCCAGTAGATGTAAGCGCGTCGCTGAGCTTTTCCGAACGCAATCATGGTTCATCCTTTCCGTTGTTCACTTCCGCAAGCTTCGCCCGCCACTCCACGACCTGTTCCGGTTTGTCCCAACCTTCGTAGAGCTTGATGATCATTTCGATTACCTGCGGAGCGTAGCGTTTCCGCAAGGTTGGGTCCGATTGGCCTGAAACCCAAGCATACAGGTCGAGAACCAGCGGCTCCGCGTCGGAGTGGAGGGCCATTTTGCAGTACACTTCCACCAGGCTCGCCTTGGTCACCTGGGTATTGGGATGGCCGTCACCGAGAAGGTTCCGGCGAAGCCGAAGGGCTTCCTGAAGCAGCGGTTCCGCAAGATCGTACTTTTGTTGGCGCTCCAAGATAACCCCGAGGTTGGTGAGGCTTTGTGGAAGCAGCGGATGCTGCTCGCTGAGTCGTTGCCGGTCGAGAGCCAAGGCTTGTCGGTAGAGCGGCTCTGCCAAGGCGGCGGTCTCAGCGTCCTGAAGCACATCGAGGAGATCCGTAAGCGTCCCAGCCATCGGATGATGACCGACCAAGAGCGCTGGAACCATGTCCAGCGCTTCGCGGAGTACGGACGCCGCCTCCTGTTTGTCGCCATTCGTTACCAACACTTCGATCAGGTTCTTCATTTCGGCAAGGACGAGCAGATGCTCATCGCCGTAGATGCGCCGCTGCATGGCGATCGCGTTGCGAAATGCGGCCTCGGCCGCCTCATAGTCAGCTCGACGGAAATGCACCGATCCCAAAGCCGACCATCCGTTTGCGACCGCAGGGTGCGAATCGCCGAAGCGCTTTCGGTAAAGTTCCAGGGACTCCCGGTAGCGCTCTTCGGCCGCTGCATAATCCCCCCGCCACTTCAGGGCGTTTCCCTGCCGGTGGAGGTGTCTGGCGGTCAGCCCGGGGTCGTGACCTCCCAAACGTTCTTCAATCGCTTTGGCCTCGCCCCACAGCTTCTCGGCCTGCTCATAGGCGCCACGGTCGAAGAGCAAATCAGATAGTTCACACAGGCTCTCCGCGACATCCAGGTGTTCGTCACCCAACACACGGCGTCTTATTTCCAGTGCTTCACGGTAAAGCGGTTCTGCGTCATCGGGCAGGCCCTCGCAGGACAGGCACGTCGCGAGAACGGACAGCGTCTTGGCGACGTCGGGATGAGACTCCCCTAGGAGTTCCTTGCGAATCGAGAGGGCGTCTCGCAGCAGCGGTTCTGCGTTGAGGGGTTCGTACTTTCGTAGCAGAATCTCACCGAGCGTGTGCAGGCACCCAGCCGCTTCGATGCTCCTTTCACCATACTCGTTCCGGGTGACTTCAAGAGCACGCCGGAGATACGATTCGGCCGGCGGGAACAGACCCAGCGCGAGGTAGGATCGTCCGACCGCCGTCCGAACCGTCGCCTCCACTTTGGGGCTACAACCCTTCGTCAACCCCCTGTCGAAATCGACAGCGAAATGATCAAGCATCTGGCGGACGGTGTAGTTTGGACCGTGCAGCTTATCCGGATCGGCGGCACCGAGCATGTCCACCAGGAGACGGGTCGTCGATTCCGCCTGACATTCTTGTTCCTTGGCCACCCGCTCGGCCTTGACAGCACGATCTCGATCCCACGCCGCCTGGCAGTAACCGTAGGTGGACAGCGCCAGTCCAAAAAGTATCCCCGCCACGGCGACCGAACCGGCCGCCACAGAGGCGCGGTTGCGTTTGACGAATTTGCGCAACTTGTAGCCGGCACCGGGTGGACCGGCGAGTACCGGCTCCTGATGAAGATGGCGTTCTACATCCTTGGCAAATTCGTTGGCCGTCTCATAGCGCCGTGTGCGATCTTTTTCCAAGGCCTTCATGACGATCCAGTCAAGGTCGCCCTGGATTAGCGTCCGAAGTTTCTTGGGTTCAATGCCGCGACGCGTCGCCACGCTGGTGAGCTCGTCGCCCAAGGTCGACAGACGGGTGCTCGGCCTGGGTGGTTCCTCCTCACGTATGATTCGCTGCATCTCGTTGAAGGCGGCGCTACGCAGCCGCGCCGCGTCGAACGGCGTTTTGCCGGTGAGCAGCTCGTAGAGCAGGACGCCCAGCGAATAGATGTCGCTCCGCGTGTCAACGTCCAGGCCGCTCAACTCCGCCTGCTCCGGACTCATATAAACGGGCGTACCGACGAACTGCCCAAACTCGGTGAACATGGTCTTTTCCGTCAGCGGCTGCTGGGTCGCTTTGGCGATACCAAAATCGATCACCTTGGGCACGGGCCGGCCGTCGTGAAGTGTCACCAGAACGTTACGGGGCTTCAGGTCACGATGGATGATTCCCTTCTGGTGGGCGTGTTGGACGGCGTGGCAGACGTGCATGAACAGCTCGAGCCGCTCCCGAGTGGCCAGGTTGTTTCGGTCGCAATACTCGGTGATCGGAATGCCCTTGACGAGCTCCATCACGAAGTACGGCCGCCCCGTTTCGGTGGCGCCGGCATCGAGCACTCTCGCAATATGCGGGTGATCCATCAGCGCGAGGGCCTGCCGTTCCGCTTCGAAGCGGGCAATGACTTGCTTTGTGTCCATGCCGAGCTTGATGATCTTGAGGGCGACCTTACGGCGGATGGGTTCAGTCTGCTCCGCCATGAAGACCACTCCGAAGCCACCTTCGCCGATCGGCTGGAGCAGCTTGTACCGGCCAATAACGGCGCCCGGACCCTCGGTCAGCGGCTTTAGTTCGACAGTATCGATGGGCGGGATCGCGCCGTTGTTTCCCTGGGTGGGGGACGCGAGGAACTCGCCAGCCTGAACATGAGCCACGAGAAGTTCGCTCACTTGGGCGTGTAACTCGGCATCGCCTGCGCAGGCGGACTGCAGGAACGCGGCCTGCTCGGCGGGCGGCTGTTCCAGCGCGTCGTTGAAGATGTCCTTGGCACGTTGCCTCATTGTCTTTTGCATGGCAAATAACTCCCGGCGTATGCAAGCTAGGACTCACCGGCTTGAATCGCCCGGTAAAGCCAGGCTCGCGCGTAGGTCCACTCCCGTTTTACCGTTCGCGGCGAGAGACTCATCGCCTGGGCGGTCTCCTCGACGCTCAACCCCGCGAAAAAGCGGAGCATGACGACCTGAAAAAGGCGACCGTCCTCCTTCTCCAGGCGCTGTAACACCTCGTCGAGGGCCAAGATTTTCGTAGAATCCTGTTCCGCCGCCGGATCCACCAACTTGATGGACACGCGTTCGCGATCACCCCCACGTTTGATCCGCCCGCGCTTGCGCGCCTCATCGACGAGGATGCGGCGCATTGCCTCCGCGGCGGCGGCGAAGAAGTGAGCCCGGTTCGCCCACTTTAGGTCCTGGTCCCCAACGAGCTTCAGATAGGCCTCGTGGACGAGGGCAGTGGCTTGGAGGGTGTGATCGGGGCGTTCTTCGGTCATGGCCTGCTGGGCCATGCGGCGAAGCTGGTCGTAGACAAGGGGGAGCAGGTCCGTGGCGGCCTGAGCTTTGCCTTCCTGGATAGCGGTGAGGATGCGCGTAACGTCCGTCATCGGCACTACTTTAACGCGCACTGCCGGCCTAGGCTCTTGCCGCTGGTTCGCCGTGTGCTCGTTGTCCGCCGCCTCCGCTTCGCCATCCTGCGGCGCTCCTGATCGAATAGCTTCCACCTTCCGACGCCCGCTCTTGGCCGCCAACCGCCCGAGCGTTCCGTGGCCTCCACTATAAGGCTGACGAGCGCGGCGGACCAGCCGCGCCCCGCGCCGGCTTGGACGGCTGGGTGCGCCAGGGCCGCATCGCACGCAACCGTCCAGTTGAGCCCGACCTCGATAGTGTGGACGGCAGCCAGCGATCATGACGGGCCTGCTCAGGCGACCCGTCGAGTAAGATTCAAACAAGTGGGCTATGGGTCGGCAAGACATCGCGGCACCGCGCGACGATTGGAGCGCAAGAGACGTGCGACCTTGCGACTGTCGTACGTATCTCCTTGACGGCAATGGAGTTCTCGTCAACTTGCCAGTCTCAACAGCGACGTCGTGGTGAGACGCGATGGGCGACGCAACCTTGCGGTTCACGGAGCCGTCGCAACTTTTTGTCGAGAACGTGCGAAAGAGCTGAAGATGGCAACCTGTTTCGTCGCGTCGCGGACCGTGGCGATCCGACGGAGTGCGTGCTCTGAGAGACACCGGCGCGGAGAGTCGTCTTGGGCGGCCATGATGTCACGTCGAATCTCTGTCGGAAGCTGAAGCAGGGCGAGGACTTGCGTGACCCGAGCGCGCGTGATGCCCTCGCGGCGGGCGATGGCGGCCTGGTTGGGAACCTCGCCGGCGTGGAGCTGGCGTCGCCACTCGATGGCCTTTCGGAGCGTCTCCACGATGCGCGGTGGACCGACGCGCCTCGGCCGTCGCGGCGGGCGAGGCTTGCGGCGGGATGGCGGGGCGGCGTTGACAACTTGGTCGGCGGGCACCCGCCGAGTCAGGGCACCCAGGCCGCCCTTTGGGAAGATTGGGTTCGGCCCAAGGGCGATCTCAACGGCTTGCTCGCGGTACGAGGGCGAGCCGTCGGGCGACGGAAACCTGTCGTCGAGGGCGACGTGGACGATCCGGAAGACGACCTCCGGCTCGGCCCACCGGGGCCGGCGTGGAGCGCCGTTACCTCTCGGAACTCGCCCGGCTGGCCCGGCGCTCTCGCGGTTAACAGGTCGCTCCGTGGTGCCGCGTTTTCCGCCTTGTGCCAAGGTTCGAATACTGTTACATTCGGGGAGATCGACGATCGGTCGTGAGTCTGGCGACCGACGAGTTTACGGGCGAGGCGAGGCGCGAGAGCGACCGTGAGGGTTGGTTCTAACGCAAGGATTCGCAAGGGTTTACGGCTGTGACAGAATTCGGCCAGGCGGCGAGGGAGAGCGTTTCAGAGCTGTTCGCGCGTCGGCCCGGCGTGCGCGGCGTCCCTTCGACCCCCGCGCTCTCGGTTTCTCTCGTTAACAGCCGACCGGGCAGTTAACGCGCACCGGGCGGTTTACAGATCAGGCGGTTATCCTGCGCTCCATGTATGAGGAAACGATCGAGGCCAGGCGCATGGCGGATGCGGCGGCGGGCAACCCATGATCCGCCGTTTGTTCAACGCCTGTCTGTGTCGGCCCGGCGACCTGAAACCGTCGCGCAATGATCTCGAGATCGTCGGTACGTTCAACCCCGGGGCGATCGCATTCGGTGACGAGGTGGTCCTTCTCGTGCGTGTGGCCGAGCGGCCGCGCGAGCGACGCGCGGGTCGGACCGCTCTGCCGCGATGGCAAGCCGGTGCGGGCCTCACGGTGGACTGGATCGCCGACGACGAAATCGACTTGCTCGACGCCCGCGTTGTCCGGCGAAAATGCGACGGTCTGGTCCGCCTGACGTTCGCGTCGCACCTCCGTATCCTGCGCAGCCGCGACGGCCGGTCAATCGACCGCGAAGACGACGCCCGGTTCGAGCCGCAGACCGAGTTCGAGGAGTTCGGCGTCGAGGACCCCCGCATCACGCGCATCGGTGACACCTACTGGTTCACCTACGTTGCAGTCTCGCGTCACGGCCCCGCAACCGCGCTGGCGTCAACAACGGACTTTCAGACGTTCACGCGCCACGGCGTGATCTTCCCGATCGAGAACAAGGACGTCGTGCTGTTCCCCGAAGCGATGGGCGGCGAGTACGTCGCGCTGCATCGTCCCGTTGGCGGGACGCGCTTTGCGCGGCCGGAAATCTGGCTGGCCCGCTCTGCGGATCTGGACCACTGGGGCGAGCACAAGGTGTTGCTCGGGAGCGTTTCCGACTGGGATGCCGGCCGAGTCGGGGCGGGCGCACCTCCCGTCCGCTGCCCCGACGGCTGGCTTGAAATCTACCACGGCAGCACCAAGCCGACCGGTGACAGCGGCGTGAGGACGTACTCCGCCGGCGCACTTCTGCTCGACCTGGATGAGCCGCACCGCATCGTCGGCAAGTCGGCGGAACCGATTCTCGTACCCGAGACCGACTTCGAGCGAGCGGGCTTTGTGCCGAACGTGGTGTTTCCGACCGGCGTGGTCGAGCGGGGCGACACGCTGCTCGTCTACTATGGCGCCGCCGACACCGTGTGCGCTGTCGCGGAGCTGTCCAAGGCCGAGATTCTAGCGGCCACGCGATAGTGCCTACGGGAAACGGCTGCCGGGACATCACGACACGGCCATTCGCGACGCGCGGATCCGGCAAGTGGGCCTCTCGTATCGCAGCGGCCCGGCAACAGGTACAATGCCGTGCGCCCGTTTCATGGGCCTCGTCGCGTCCGCGGCGCTGATGGCCCGCGTGTGACGCGGCGTCTCGGAGGCATGATGGCGAAACGAAACGCGGTATCGAAAAACGACAGGCCCGGCACATCACGGACTTCCGTCGCGCTGATCGGTTCGTATGTTCCGCGCCGCTGCGGCATTGCGACGTTCACACATCACCTTGCCTCGGCGCTGGCCGAACGCATCTACGATCAGCCGCTCGAGTCCACCGAACGCGTACGAGTCGTCGCGGTCAACGATCAGGACGACCACTATGACTACGGCCCCGAAGTCGCGTTCGAAATCGGACAGCACCGCAAGTACGACTACCGCAACGCCGCCGATTTTCTCAATGACAGCAAGTTCGAGACGATCAGCTTGCAGCACGAGTATGGGCTGTTCGGCGGCGAAGCCGGCATGTACCTGCTCGAACTGTTGGAGCGGCTCAAGAAGCCCGTCGTCTCGACGTTGCACACGGTGCTGGCCGAACCGAACGATAGCCAGCGCGAGGTGCTCAAGTGCATCTGCGATCGCAGCGCCGTGCTGGTCGTGATGGCCGAACGGGCCCGCGCGATTCTCAACGACGGCTACGGCGTCCCGCAGGAGCGCATTCGCTTTATCCATCACGGCGTTCCGGACCTGCCCTTGGGCAACACGGAGACGTTGAAGGAGCGCTTCGGCACGGCCGGCAAACCAACCATTCTGACCTTCGGCCTGCTGAGCCCCAGCAAGGGCATCGAGATCGTGCTGGACGCCCTGGCGCAGATCGTACCGGACCATCCGGACGTCGTGTTCACGGTGCTCGGCGCGACGCACCCGCACGTGAAGCGTGATTCGGGTGAATCGTACCGCCTGTCGCTCGAACGCCGCGCCCTCGAACGCGGCGTTCAGAAGAACGTCATTTTCCACAACCGCTACGTTTCCGAGGAGGACCTCTGCGAGTACTTGGCGGCGGCTGATATCTACGTGACGCCGTACCACAACAAGGAGCAGATTGTGTCCGGCACGTTGGCGTATGCCCTCGCCGCTGGAACGGCCGTCGTTTCGTCGCCCTACCGGTATGCCCAGGAGATGCTCGCCGACGGCCGCGGGCGCCTCGTGGAATTCGGCGACGTCGACGGGTTCGCCGACGCGCTGCGCGCCCTGCTCGAAGACCCCGACGAGCGCGAGCGGATGCAAACGGCGGCGTACGAATTCGGCCGGGCGATGATCTGGCCGCGCGTCGCCTTGCAGCACCACGAAACCTTGACGGAGGCCCGCGCGGACGCCGCGGAACGCGCCAGGGTCCGGGCGCGCGAGGAGAAGCGCCAGCTTCGCATGCGCCTCTCGTTGCCGGAAGTGCAGCTCAGCATTTTGCTCGCGATGACCGACGACGTGGGCATTCTACAGCACTGCGTGTACGCGACCCCGGACCGGCGCCACGGCTACACCACAGACGATAATGCCAGGGCCCTTATCGTGGCCTCGATGGTCTGGTCGCACTTCCAGGACGATCGCGTTCTGGCGCCGCTGCAAACCTACCTCGCGTTCCTGAACCACGCGCGACCGGGTGGCGGCGGGCGCTTCCGCAACCTCATGAGCTACGATCGCTGCTGGCTGGAGACGAATTGGAGCGATGACTGTCAGGGTCGCGCCCAATGGGCGCTGGGCTACCTGATCGCCCATGCCCCGCACAAGTCCATGCGTCTGCTCGCCGAAGACCTCTTCCGGTTGTCGCTCGGGAACTTTGAGAGCATCGCGAGTCCGCGTGCGTGGGCATTCGCCGTCGTGGGCCTGTATTACTATCTCCGGGAGTTTCCAGACGATCAGGCTCCCCGCGCCGTGCTGAAGAGGCTGGCCGGACGCTTGGAGTCTGCGTTCCAGGAGCATGAGACCGCCGACTGGCCGTGGTGCGAAGACGTGGTCACGTATGAGAACGCCCGCGTGCCCCAGGCCCTGATCCTGGCGGGACTGGCGCTCGACGACGAGGGCTTGACGCAGCGGGGGCTGCGCGTGCTGAGTTGGTTGCTCCAGGTTCAAACCGCCGCCGCCGGACATCTCTCCGTGATCGGCAGCGACGGCTGGCTTCGTCGTGGAGGGCGCCGCGCCCCTTACGACCAGCAGCCGGTCGAGGCGGCGGCCCTGATCGAGGCCTGCAAAGCCGCCCACCGCGCCACCGGCGAGGAGCGGTGGCTGATCGAAATGCGCCGCTGTTTCGCCTGGTATCTGGGTCAGAACGACGCCGGCGTCTCACTCATCGAGTTCAAGTCCCACGGCTGTTACGACGGTCTGGTGCGTGGCGGGGTCAACCAGAACTTCGGCGCCGAATCCTGCGTGTCATGGCTGCTATCGTTATTGACGATGCACGAGATGCAGCCCGGTGAAGCGCCGGATCGCTCCTGGGAGACGGTCGTCGCCAATGGCGAAGCGGGATCGCTACCTCGCGCGCAGCAAGAGCCGTATGCCGCGACATAGCCAACTGAGAGTCGTTCGAGGGCCGGAGCGGTTCCTCGCGGACAAGCGGCGCGTGATCACGCGACCTTTCCTTCCCCCGAAAGGGAAGCACCTTAAATCGGTGTTGGACCGTGTTCTCGGGCTCTCCCACGCCGACGTCAGCCACCTGCTGTCCGAGGTGGTTGCCGATTTCTCGACTCGCCACCGGGACATCATTGGGGCGTTCGAGGCCCACTACGACATGGTCCGCGAGCACCTCGACGGCCGCCCCGTTTCCCGCGAACGACGCCTGTTGATCGGCGCGTACTTCACCAAGGAGTACTCCGTCGAGGCCGCCGCACTGTTCAACCCCTCGATCGTCCCGCATCCCGACCAGAGCGGCCTGTCACCGGGCGAATGCCGAATCATCGTCAGCCTACGCGCCACCGGCGAAGGACACGTTTCATCCATCGAATTCCGGTCCGGGGTGATTGATGCGGCCGGGCAAATCACGATCGATCCCGCCAGCCGCTATGTTACGACGCCGGAGATCATCAGCGCTCCGATCTTCGACAAGCACACGTTCGATCTCAAGCTTTTCGAGATGGGCATCCACAACGACATCGCCGAGATCGTGCTCGAAGGCCTGCCGCCGCAATTCAACGCGGAAGATCTCGGGCAGGGCATTGACAACCTGCGGCGCCGGGGCATCCCTTCCGCGAATTTTCGCAAAACGGTCGATGCGATTCGGTGGCTCGCCCACAGCAATTACGTTGCCGTATTCCCGCCGGACTGCCCCGTGTCCGAGCGGGTCATATTTCCCGTCAGCGAGAACGAGAGCCGCGGAATTGAGGACGCTCGCTTCGTCCGCTTCGTCGACGACGATGGGGCGGTCACCTACTACGCGACCTGCACGGCTTTCAATGGATTCGAGGTCCTGCCGCAGATGATCGCGACGCCGGACTTCCGCTCGTTCAGGATCTCGACGCTCAACGGCAAATGCGCGGCGAACAAGGGCATGGCGCTCTTTCCGCGCAAGCTCGCCGGAAAGTACGCGTCGATCTCCCGCTTTGACGGCGAGAACCTCCACCTGCTCCAGTCCGACAACATCGACTTCTGGAACGTGGCGAAAAAGATCCGCGGACCGCAGTATCCTTGGGAGTTTTTCCAGATCGGCAATTGCGGCTCCCCCATCGAAACCGACGACGGTTGGCTCCTGCTCAATCACGGCGTCGGGGCGATGCGTCGCTACACGATCGGCGTCGACCTATTGGACAAGGATGATCCGTCGCGTGTGGTCGCCCGTCTGGACGAACCGATCCTGATTCCCGAAGAAGACGAGCGCGACGGATACGTGCCCAACGTTGCCTACTCCTGCGGGGCGATGGTGCATAACGGCCGCTTGATCATCCCGTATGCCATGTCCGATTCGGTCGCGGGAATCGCGACGCTTTCCTTGCCCGAACTCCTGGCCCAACTCTCACGAAGCCGCATTCGTACGTAGGCACAGACTACGTTTGTTTTCGTCAGAATTGAGCCGTAGTTCCCCAACCAATCTGTTAACGCGCCGCGTAAGTACCCAGTAGTGGGCCATGCTGGCCCGAACCCGCCGGGCGACGCACCGGTCGTCGACGTGAAGGTCGCTGTGGGCATCGTCCGCACGGCGAGATGCCGATGGCCAAGCGCCGCGGCCTGTTCTATCCCATCGGTCCGGTCACGCTCCGCACGCACAGAGAGCCAAGAACCGCGCCATTTGCGATGCGGGGTCGCGCAGTTGAGCAATCGGGCGCAGGGCTTGCTCGCTGATGCTCGTCCGGTGGGCAGAGTCCATCAGGACCAGGACTTGGTCCTGGATCGCTGAGGCAAGGCGAAGTAGGCCTACGACCTGCGTGACCCGGGCCCGGCTGATGCCCTCCCGGCGGGCGATGGCGGCTTGGCTGGGAACGTCACCGGCGTCGAGCTGGCGTCGCCACTCGATGGCCTTGCGGAGAGCCGCGACGACGCGGGGTGGGCCGACCGGCGCGGGCGTGCCTTGCGGCGGGACGGAGGAACGGCCTTAACGAACTGGCTGGGCGGCACCCGGCGTGTCAGCGTACCAATGCTGCCGCCTTGGAACGCCGCGTTCGGCCCCAGGGCGATATCGACGGTTTGTTCGCGGTACGAGGGCGGCGGCGAGGCGTCGGTGGGCGGAAAACCGTCGTCGAGGGCGACGTGGACTTTCCGGAAGTCTACTTCCGGCTCGGCCCACTCGGGGCAGCGTCGAATCCCGTTACGTCCGGGGCTTTGTCGCAGGTCCGCCCGTGCGCGGAGTTGCAGGATGCCCGAGGCGGCAACCAGAGCTGACACCCCGCCGTCCGAGACCGCGCCTCTGCCTGATAACCCGAAGGGTTGCATTCGCCTGAGGGAGAGAAACATCGAAAAAGTCTCCATCGTGCGCGAGACGCACTTTCGAGGACGGTGTCGTTCCCGCTAGGCCCAAAACAAGCGTACCATAACGGCCTGATGCCCGTGCGGGCGTCGGTCGGGCGAGGGGCGCAGGGCGGCGTGCTCGACGCGGCCGGCGGTCGAGTCGGCGT
>Ga0326597_10007968_pt1 | contig 14349 bp, 9 predicted proteins | sample RVTome_12_FD_203789 | JGI IMG/M metagenome (GOLD analysis project Ga0326597, IMG submission 203789) | Soil microbial communities from uranium-contaminated site in the Upper Colorado River Basin, Wyoming, United States - RVT100D185 | ecosystem: Environmental > Terrestrial > Soil > Contaminated >... | reverse complement strand
GGTCAAGGTGCTCCCGCCGATCCGGCGTCCCGGCAAGGTGCTCGCGGTCGGTCTCAACTACATCGACCACTGCAAGGAAGCCAACCTGCCGGTGCCGCCCGAGCCGGTGCTGTTCACCAAGTGGAGCACGTCCGTGTGCGGCCCGTACGACGACGTCACCTGGCCCGCCATCGTCAGCAAGGAAGTGGACTACGAGGTCGAGCTGGGCGTGGTCATCGGCAGGACGGCGCTGAACGTCGCCGAGAAGGACGCGCTGGATTACGTGATGGGCTACACGGTAGTCAACGACGTCTCCGCGCGCGACCAGCAGTTCGCGAACGCCAAGCAATGGGACCGCGGCAAATCGTTCGACACCTTCTGCCCCTGGGGCCCGTACATCGTGACGCGCGACGAGATCCCCGACCCGCACGTGCTGCAGGTGCGCACGGTCCTGAACGGGAAGGAGATGCAGAATTCCAACACGAAGAACCTCATTTTCAACGTCAACAAGATCATCGCCTACGCTTCCCAGGGCACGACCCTCGAGCCGGGCGACCTGATCCCGACGGGCACGCCGTTCGGCGTGGGCTTCTCGCGGAAACCGCCGGTCTACCTCAAGGACGGCGACGTGTGCGAATGCGAGGTGGAGAAAATCGGGTCGATCCGCAACCGCATCCGCCAGGGCTAGGTGCGCCGGCCGCGCGCGGGCCGGATTGCACGCGCGGCGCGAGGCGGGGTAAGCTATTTGCAGAACCGGCGCCGCGGTCGCGGCGCGTGAATGGAGGAGAGGCGCATGAGCACATCGACAAGGCCGGTCGTCCGGATCGCGCCCAACAACCAGGTGTTCGACCTGCCGGTGATGGTCGCGATCGAGGAGGGGCTGTTCGAGCAGGCGGGGCTCGACGTGAAGTTTTCGGCCACGCACGCGGATCGCGAGAAGGACGTCGCGACCGCGCCGGTGCTGACGCGGCTGAAGGAGCAGCTCTTCGAGTGCGGCTCGGCCGACAGCTACAACGTCTGCGAGTGGGCCAGCATCGACCGGCTAGAGCGCGGCAAGCGCGGGGGCAACATCGCGGCGCTGCGCGCGGCGGTGGCGGCGCAGGCCATCCTCACGTTCGACGACAAGCTCCAGACGCCGCGCGACATGGCGGACGTGCCGGTGGTCGTGCAGAACCTCACCGGCTCCCACTACACGACGCTCCAGATGCTGGAGAGCGCAGTCGGGCGCGAGCACGTCAACATCGTTCACGGCGGGCTGCCCCAGATGCGGTGGAACGGATTGAAGGACGGCACCTACCGCGCCATCACCGTGATGGAGCCGTTCATCAGCCTGGGCCTCAAGGAGGGCGCGCACATCATCGCCTCGTCGTTCTACCGGGGCGGGGAAGTGGTGGCGGCCGACCTCACGCCGGAGCAGCGCAAGGCCTACTACGACGCGGAGAACCGCGCGGTGGACCTGATCAACGCGAATTTCTACCAGTACGCGCATCACGTGACCGCGCACGCCAAGGGCGCGCTGAAGCCCAACGAGCTTCTGCGCTGCTTCGTGCGCTACAAGCACGTCGACTACTATGATCCGGAGCTCTTCAACCGCGCCTACGACTGGATGCGGGCGCGCGGCATGACCGAGGGGCAGAGCCAGCACGGGGCGCTGGTCGTCGGCTGAGAGCCTCCAGCTCGGTGACGAACTGACAACGACTCAGTGACAAAGTGACGGGTCGAAGGCCCGACGCTTCTCGTCACCACGTCACTGCGTCACTCCGTCACCGGACTATTCCGGCCGTTGCAGGTCCGCGATCACCGCGTTGAGAAAACGTCCCGCCTCGCCGCCGGTCACGGCGCGGTGGTCGAAGGTGAGCGAGAGCGGCAGCGTGCGGCGAACGGCGGGCTTGCCGTCCACGACCACGACCTGGGGCGCGATGCGCCCGGCGCCGAGTATCGCCACGGTCGGGGGCAGCACCACGGGAGAAGCGTAGCGGCCGGCGATCGACCCGTAATTGGACAGGGTGATGGTGTTCGCGCGCAGCTCTTCCGGCGGCACCTTGCGCGCGCGGGCATCCGCCACGAGTTTTTCCAGTGCGACCTTGAGCTCGGCCGGACTCCGCTCGCCGCAGTTGCGCAGCACCGGCACCAGCAGGCCGTCGGGCGTGTCCACGGCGATGCCGATATCGATTTTCTTCAGCACCCAGCGGCCGATCTTCTCGCTGTCGTACCAGGCGTTGAGCGAGGGCTCGGCCCGGCAGCCGGCGACGAGCGCGCGGATGAGGCGCAGCATCGGCTGCGCGCCGGCGGGCCAGGCATCGATGTCGGCGTCGTCCATGATCGTGGCCGAGGCGACTTCGGCCGTGGCGAGCTCCATGTTCTGCGCCATGGCGCGGCGCACGCCGCGCATCACCTCGATCGGGCCGATCTCGGACAGGATGCGCGCGGCGCGCTGAACGTCGCTCGCGGTGATGAGGCCGTCCGCGCCGGTGGGCGTCACCATCGCGAGGTCCACGTTGAGCTTGCGTGCCAGCGCGCGCACGGCCGGCGTCGCCTTGATGCCGGCGGTGGCGGGCGCGGGCGCCGCCGGCGCTTCCGGCGCGACCTTGCCGCCGCTCTCGACTTTCCCGACCACCGTTCCGGTATCCGGCGCATCGCTCTCGCCCTCGAAGGCCACGAGCGGCGCGCCGATGTGCGCGATGTCGCCGGGACTGCCGTAGAGCCGGGCGACCTTGCCGGCGTAGGGCGCGGGAATGTCCACGACCGCCTTGGCGGTTTCCACGGACACCATCGGCGCGTCGGCCTTGACGTCGTCGCCGACGGCGACGTGCCATTTGACGATCTCGGCTTCCTGCAGCCCTTCGCCGAGATCCGGTAGTTTGAAAATTTTCATAAATGAAAATTTTTACCAGGAAATCAAAATGAACTTCAATAAAGAATGGACGGACCTAGCGCGATCCCGCGAGCATTGCGGCAAGCAAGGGATTCGTGGCGGCATCGCGCAAGTCCCGAAGGGAGTCCATTCTTAGGCGAAAGCGAGCGCCTTCTTCGCCGCGGCGACGATCTGATGTCGCGTCGGGATATAGCGGTGCTCGAGCCGCGGCAGGGGCACCACGGTATCGTACCCCGTCAGACGCTGCACCGGCGCGAGCAGGCTGAGCAGCCCTTCCTCGGCAAGGCCGGCGGCGATCTCGGAGGCGTATCCGCAGGTGCGTGCCGACTCGGTCACGACCACGCAGCGGCCGGTTCGCGCGACGGAGGCGAGTAGCGTTTCCATGTCCAGCGGCTTCAACGTCGCGACGTCGATCACCTCGGCGGACACGCCCTGCTCGGCCAGCTCGGCGGCCGCGGCGAGCGTTTCGGGAACCATCGGTCCCCAGCTGACCAGCGTCAGGTCGGTCCCTTCGCGCAGCGTAGCGCAGGCGTCGAGCGCGACCGCCTCGCCGTTGTCCGCGACTTCTTCCTTGAACAGACGGTAGAGGCGCGTCGGCTCCAGGAACACGACCGGGTCGGGGTCGCGGATGGCGGCGAGCAGCAGCCCGTAGGCCCGTCGCGGCGATGACGGGTAGACGACGCGTATGCCGGGTATGTGGGCGTACATGGACTCCGGGCTTTCGGAGTGGTGCTCGGGCGCGTGGATGCCGGCGCCGCAGGGCGTTCTCATCACCATCGGGCACGAAAGGCGCCCCTGCGTGCGGTGGCGAATGCGGCCGGCGTGATTGATCAGCTGATCTATCGTGGAATACGCGAAGCCCGAGAACTGGATCTCCGCGACCGGCTTCAGGCCTTCTGCTGCCATGCCGACCGCCATGCCGGCGATCAGGGCTTCCGCAAGCGGCGTGTCGATCACCCGCTCGGGGCCGAAGCGTTCGCGCAGGCCCAGCGTGGCCCGGAACACGCCGCCGTCCACGCCCACGTCCTCGCCTAGCACGACGACGCTCGGGTCGCGCGCCATCTCGTGCGCGAGCGCCAAGTTGATCGCTTCGACGAGGGTGATCTGCGCCACGGCTAGATAGAAGTGACGAGATGGGAGTGACGGGGAAGGAGTGACGAGATACGAGTGACGAGCGTCCCGCTCGCATGAGTCGAGACGCGCTCAATCGTCAACGTCGCCAGCATTATTTTCGTCATTTTCACTCGTCACCTCTTTTCGTCACATCTTATCGTCACCCTTGTGCGTCACCGCCGCCGAGCGCAGCGGCGCGCTGGCGCGCGAGCGCGGCGGGCAGCTGCGCGTAGAGGTGGTCGAATATCTGCTCCGGCCCGGGCGGCGGGGTGTCGAGATAGGACTGGGCCGCGGCCTGCACCTGCTCGTTGCATTCCTTGAGCAGCGCGTCTTCCCGGTTCTTGTCCCACGCCCCGGACTCCATCAGGTAGTGGCGCAGCCGCAGCACCGGCTCCGCCTTCCAGGCCTGCGCCACTTCGTCGGGGCCGCGGTAGCGCGAAGCATCGTCCGCGGTGGTGTGATCGGAGAGGCGGTAGGTCAGGGCCTCGATCAGCGTCGGGCCGCCGCCCGAGCGCGCCTTCGCCAGCGCCCGGTCCATGGCGTCGCGCACCGCGAGGACGTCGTTTCCGTCCACCTGGACGCCCTCGATGCCGGCGGCGATCGCCTTCTGCGCCAGGGTTTGCGCCGCGCTTTGCATGCGCCTCGGCACCGAAATCGCCCATTGATTGTTGGTGACGACGAAGACGAGCGGAAGCGCCCAGGCGCCCGCCGCGTTCAGGCCCTCATAGAAGTCGCCTTTCGACGTCGCGCCGTCCCCCAGCGCGCACACGGCGACCCGCGGCTCGCGCCGCAGCTTCATGGCATAGGCCACGCCCGCGGCGTGGGTCGCATGGGCGGCGATGGTGATGCAGATCGGAAAGTCCCGCCGCGGACCGGCGAAGTCGCTGCCGCGCTCGTCGCCTCCCCAGTAGAGGAACAGCTCCTTCAGCGTCACGCCGCGCATGAGCTGGACGCCGTTCTCGCGGTAGGTCATGAGGAAGACGTCGTCTTTCGCCATCGCCGAGCCGATGCCGGCGTTGACGGCTTCGTGTCCCAGCAACGAGGCGAACGTCCCGAGCTGCCCGGTGCGTTGCAGAGCGATCGCCTTCGCGTCGTAGGCGCGCATCAGCACCATCCACCGATAAAGCGCGACGAGATTGGCGGTGTCCCGCGCGAATGGCGGCAGCGCCTGCACGGCCTTGCCGTGCAAGTCCAGGTACTGGATGTAGCCGATCTCGAAAGTGGCGACGGGCCGCGACGGGTCGTTCGCGCGTGTCATGGTCCGGATTGTAACCGCGGACATGGGCTGGAATCACTTGAGGGCGGGGGTGCCGGGATGGGACAATGCCCGGCATTCCCAGCGGCGCATTCCGGAGCCGACATTGGCGGTGAGGGCCATCCTCGTGGCAGTACTGTTCGCCGGCGCCGGCGCGACGGGCGCTCGCGGCGCGGAAGGCGGAGTGGCATGGCAATGCACGCCCGTCGGTTCCGGAGCCGTGGTGGCCTTGCTGCCGGATAACGCGCTCGGCGCCGTCGTGAATCGCCACGAGGGCCTGTACGAGATGCGCATCGTGGGCCTGATGCAGTCGGGGGAGCGCGTGTTTCTGCTCGGCACCGGCCGGCTGGTCTCGAGATATGGCTTGCGGGCCGAGACAATCCGCGTCGCGCCCGCCGGCCGCGAATTCGTGCAACGGCGCCACGTGTTCAGGATGCCGTCCCGGCCGGGCGGGGAAAGGCGGGCGGGACGCGGCTTCGTGTGTGTTGCCGGAGGGGAAGCGGGAGCCGGCGGCCCGTTGCAGCTCGAACGGGGCGAGGTCGTCCTGGCTGCCGGGCGATCGGTATCGCTCGTCGATCCGTCGGAGCCGGCGGTCACCGTCGAACTGCGGGCGGGAGCGAGCGCGCCGATGAGGCTGCGCAATACCGTTGCGCTCGGCAGCCGCCTCGGCGTGTATGCAGGCGTGATGCGCGGGCGTGGCCAGCCGAGCGCCAGCATTGCCGTTGCGGACGCCGCGGGCCGCATCGCCTTCAAGGCCGCGCCCGACCCGCGGGAGGTTGCCGCGACGACACCCGACACCCGCGGCGGAGTTGACATGATCGTCAGCGACACCGGTGAGGCAAAGAATGAGAAAGCGCCAGCGGAACCGGCCGCCGCTGTCGTTGCGGCGCCAACAACAGCCGGCGTTCCGGAACCGGCGCCGGAATCACGGGTGCAACGAGCCAAGCCGCAAGTCGCCGCTGCCCGGGTTGCGAATCCGCCGCGGAAATCGGGCGGTGTGTCGCCGGCCAAGGCGCCGCGGGCCGCCGCCAAATCCGGCACGACCGAACCGGCAATCGCGGCGGCGCGAGCCGGGGACGCCAGGCCGGACGCGCCCAGGCCGGCAGTCAGGACGGATGCCGCTCGCGCGTACCGGAATGCGATGCGCAGCCTCATCGCGCGGCACGGCTTCCGTCCGGTCCGCTCGGTCAGCGAAATGACCTACGTGCATCCCGCAGTGGACGCCTTTCGTGCCGCTTTACGGTGAACCATGAACAGCGAACGGAGAGGGGTTTGAGTCCATTCACCATTCACCATTCACGATTCACGCTTTCGGGGCTTGAATGAATCTCGGCTTCTTCACCATGCCCATGCACCCGCCGGGGCGCCACTACACGCAGACGCTCAAGGAGGACCGCGAGGCCGTGCTGCTCGCGGACCGGCTGGGCTACTGCGAAGCGCTGATCGGCGAGCATGTCACCGACGTATGCGAGTCGATCCCGTCGTGCCTCGCGTTCATCGCCAGCCTCGCGCACGAAACGAAGCGGATCAAGCTGGGCAGCGGCACCGTCAACCTGCCGAACAGCCACCCGGCGCAGGTCGCAGCGACCGTGGCGATGGTGGATCACATGCTGGAGGGGCGCTTCCTGTTCGGCATCGGGCCCGGCGGCCTGCGCTCGGACCAGGAGGTGTTCGGCAACCTCGAGCTCGACCGCAACGCCATGTTCGTGGAGTCCATCGACCAGATCCTGGCGATCTGGGCGGGCGACGCGCCGTACAACCTCAAGGGCAGGTTCTGGAACGTCAGCACCGAGAAGACCCTGATCCGCGAGGCCGGGCAGGGAGTGATGCTGAAGCCGTACCAGCAGCCGCACCCGCCGATCGTGGTGACGGTGGTCGTGCCGCACTCGAAAGGCCTGGTGGCCGCGGCGGCGCGGGGCTGGAAGCCGATTTCAGCAAATTTTCTGCAGCCGCATTGGGCCGCGACGCACTGGCCGATGCACGTGCAGGGATGCGCGCAGGGCGGGCACAAGGCCGATCCCGCGGACTGGCGGGTGTGCAAGAGCCTGTTCGTCGCGGACGACGACGCGACGGCGCGGCGTTACGCGCTGGACCCGAAGGGTCCGTACGGCTTCTACTACTGGAACCTGCTGACCAAGCGCCGGGGCCACGGCAACGTGGACATCTTCAAGCACGATCTCAAGATGCCCGACGAGGCCGTGACGGTGGACTACCTGCTCGACCGGCTGGTGATCAGCGGCGGCGTCAACAGCGTGGTGGACCAGCTGCTCGCTTTCCGCGAGACCGTGGGCGACTTCGGCACCTTGCTCTACTGCGGCCACGACTGGGCAGAGCCGCGGCTCGCCCGCCGCTCGATGGAGCTGATGGCGGAAAAGGTCATGCCCGCCGTCAATTCAGCCATCAGCCGCCAGACGTCAGCTGCCAGCAAGAAAGACCATCGGTTTTGCGCTGACGGCTGACGACTGACAGCTGGCAACTCAAGTTTTACGCGGCAGAGAGAAGGCCGCGTAAAACGTAAGGCAGGATGCCACCGTGCTTGAGGTAATCGATCTCGATGCCGGTGTCGATGCGCAACGTCAGCGGCACGCGCTGCTTCGCCCCGTCCTTGCGGGTGATCACCATCGTCACGTCCTGCAGGGACTTGACGTTGCCGCCCGCGATACCCTCGATATCGAAGGTCTCGGTGCCGTCGATCTTGAGGGACTGCACGCTATCGCCGGGCTTGAACTGCAGCGGCACCACGCCCATGCCGATCAGGTTCGCGCGATGGATGCGCTCGAAGCTCTTCACGATCACGGCCTTGACGCCCAGCAGCTGCACGCCCTTGGCCGCCCAGTCCCGCGAGGAGCCCATGCCGTAGTCATCGCCGCCGAAGATGACAAGCGGGGTGCCCGCCTTCTGGTAGAGCTCGGACGCCTCGAAAATCGTCATCTGGGCGCCATCGGGCTGGTGCTTCGTGATCGGGCCCTCGGTGCCCGGCGCGACGGCGTTGCGCAGGCGGACATTGGCGAAAGTGCCGCGCACCATCAACTCGTGGTTGCAGCGGCGCACGCCGAAATGGCCCCATTCCGAGGGGGGTGTGCCGAAGGGTTCGAGCCATTTGCCGGCCGGCGTGCCGGGACGGATCTTGGTCGACGGGCTGATGTGGTCCGTCGTAATCGAATCGCCGAGGATCGCCAGCGCGCGCGCGCCCTGGATGTCGCTGACTTTTCCAGGCGTGCGGGTGACGCCGTCGAAGAACGGCGGCTCCTTGATGAAGGTGGACTTCGGGTCCCACTGGTATACCTCGCCCGGAATGGTGGGAATGGCTTCCCACAGCTCCTTGGCGCCCGACAGGTCGCCGTATTCGCGGCGGAAATGCTCGGCGTTGGCGGCGAACTTCATCAGCGAGGCGACTTCCGCGTCGGTCGGCCACACGTCTTTCAGGTAGACGGGCTTGCCGTCCGAGCCGATGCCCAGGGGATCCTTCGTAAGATCCGTGCGCACCGTGCCGGCTATGCCGTAGGCGACCACCAGCGCGGGGCTCGCCAGGTAGTTTGCGCGCAGGTTGGCGTGCACGCGCGCTTCGAAATTGCGGTTGCCGGACAGCACGGCGGCGGTGACGAGATCCTTCGACACCACCGCTTCCTCGATCTTGGGGTCGAGCGGGCCGGCCGCGCCCATGCAGGTGGTGCAGCCGTAGGCGACGACGCCATATCCGAGTTTCTCGAGGTACTGCAACAGGCCGGTATCGCGCAGGTAGGCGGTGACGACCTTGGAGCCCGGGGCGAGAGAGGTCTTTACGCGCGGGCTGACCTTGAGGCCCCTTTCCACCGCGCGCCTGGCCAGCAGGCCGGCGGCGATCAGCAGCGCGGGATTGGAGGTGTTGGTGCACGAGGTGATCGACGAGATCAGCACGTCGCCATGGCCCACGTCGAACTCCGCATGCCCGCTCGGGACGCGGCGCGTCAAGTCGGTGCCAGGGCGGGCGTACCCGTTCTTGTCGGTGGGGGCGGAAAACAGCGCGTCGAAGTTGCGGCCGAGGTCGGGCAGGTTGACGCGGTCCTGCGGGCGCTTCGGGCCCGACAGGCTGGGCACGATGCTGGAGAGGTCGAGCTCGATCACCTGGCTGTAGTCGATCTCGCCGGTCTTCGGCATGCCGAACATCCCCTGGGCCTTGTAGTACGCCTCGATGGCGGAGACCTGCTCCGGCTCGCGGCCCGTGGTGCGGAAATACTCGACGGTCTTCTCATCGACCGGGAAGTAGCCCATGGTCGCGCCGTATTCGGGGGCCATGTTGGCGACCGTGCAGCGGTCGGCGGCGGTGAGCGCCGTAGCGCCTTCGCCGAAAAATTCAACGAACTTGGCCACGACCTTGGCCTTGCGCATCAACTCGGTGACCGTGAGCGCGAGATCGGTGGCGGTGACGCCTTCGCGCAGCTTGCCGGTCATGTGACAGCCCACTACGTCCGGGGTCAGGAAGGCGTTGGGCTGGCCCAGCATGCCGGCCTCGGCCTCGATGCCGCCCACGCCCCAGCCCACGATGCCGATGCCGTTGACCATCGTCGTGTGCGAGTCGGTGCCGAACACGGTGTCGGGGAACCAGACGCCATCCTTCTCCCACACGCCGCGGGAAAGGTACTCCATGTTGATCTGGTGGATGATGCCGTTGCCGGGCGGCACCACGCGCACGGTCTTGAACGCGCCCTGCGCCCATTTGACGAAGCTGTAACGCTCGGCGTTGCGCTTGAACTCGATCTGCTGGTTGCGCTGCACCGCGTCCGGCGCGTTGTGCACGTCGATTTCCACCGAGTGGTCGACCACCACGTCCACCGGCACCAGCGGCTCGATGCGGCTCGGCGACACGCCGAGACGGCCCGCCGCCGCGCGCATCGCGGAAAGATCATTGAGCGTGCCGAAGCCGATCAGGTCCTGCAGCACGATGCGCACGACGATGAACGGAATCTCGGTGGTGCGCTGGCCCTTGGGCTGCCACGCCGCGAGGTTGCGCACGTGCTCCTCGGTGACGAGCGTGCCGTCGCAGTGGCGCACCAGCGCTTCCAGCACCACGCGGATGGAGCGCGGCAGCCGCGAGATCTTGCCGAGGCCCGCCGCCTCGAGGGCGGCGAGCGAGTGGTAGCGGCCCTTCCTGCCCGGGGAGGGCGTGAAGTCGCGCAGGGTATTGAACGCATCATGTGCCATACGAATTCTCCGGTGATCAGGCGGCCATCAGCTCGCGCAGTACGTAGGGGAGGATTCCGCCGTGCTTCAGGTATTCCACCTCGATCGGCGAATCCACGCGCAGCGTGACGGTCACGTTCTGCGTGGAGCCGTCCATGCGGTGGATCACCAGCGTCACGTCCTGCATCGGCTTGACGTTGCCGCCGGCGACGCCGGTGAGATCGAAGGTTTCCGTGCCGTCGATCTTCAAGGACTGCACGCTGTCCGCCCCCTTGAACTGGCAGGGCAGCACGCCCATGCCGATCAGGTTGGAGCGGTGGATGCGTTCGTAGCCGCGCGCGACCACGACCTTGATTCCCAGCATTTGCGTGCCTTTCGCTGCCCAGTCCCGCGAGGAGCCGGTGCCGTAGGCCTCGCCTCCGAACACGAACAGCGGCACGCCGTCCTTCTGGTAGCGCATGGAGGCTTCGTAGATCGTCATCTTGTCGCCGGAAGGCTGGTGGAGCGTCACGCCGCCCTCGCTGCCCGGGATCATCAGATTCTTGATGCGCGGGTTGGCGAAGGCGCCGCGCACCATCACCTCGTGGTTGGTGCGGCGCGAGCCGAAGCTCGACAGGTCCTTGCTGCCGGCCGCGATCAGCCAGTCGCCGGCGAGCGTTCCCTTGCGGATGGGCGCCACCGGGCTGATATGGTCGGTGGTCAGCTTGTTGCCGAAGATGCCCAGCGCACGTCCGCTTTTGATATCGGTAACCTTGGGCAACTCGCGCTTGAATCCTTCAAACAGGGGTGGCTCGAGCATGTAGGTTGATTTCGGGTCCCACTGGAAGAGGGCGCCCTTGGCTTCCGGGATCGCCTCCCACAGGTCCTTCGCGCCGGACAGGTCACCGTACTCGCGCTTGAAGTTGGCGGGATTGGTCGCGTACTTCATCACCGCGTCCACTTCGGCGGGCGTGGGCCAGAGGTCCTTCAGGAGCACCGGCTTGCCGTCCCTGTCGTTACCGAGGGGCTCGGTATCGACGTTCTTCAGCACCGTGCCGGCGAGCGCAAACGCGACGACCAGCGGCGGGCTCATCAGGAAGTTGGCCTTCAGGCTCTGGTGCACGCGCGCCTCGAAGTTGCGGTTGCCGGAGAGGACCGCCGCGGAGATCACGTCGTTTTTCACGATGGATTCCTCGAGGTCCTTGTCGAGCGGACCGGCGAGGCCCATGCAGGTGGTGCAACCGTAGGCGACGACGTGGAAGCCCAGCTTCTCGAGGTACGGCAGCAGGCCGGAATCCTTCAGATAGGCTGTGACCACCTTGGAGCCGGGCGCCAGCGAGGTCTTCACGCGCGGATGCGGCTTCATGCCTTTTTCCACGGCCTTCTTCGCGAGCAGGCCGGCGGCGAGCAGCACCCACGGATTCGACGTGTTGGTGCAGGAGGTGATGGCGGCGATGCTGATGTCGCCGTGGCCGACGTCGCCTATGGCGGGATTCGCCACCGGGAAGCGCTTGCCGATATCGGCGGCGGGCTTGTTGTAGCCGCTCTCGGCCACGGGCTTCGAGAAGAGCTCGGTAAAGCGGGCGCCGATGCCTTCGAGGTTGATGCGCTCCTCGGGCTGCTTCGGGCCCGACACGCTGGGGCGCACAGTCGAGAGGTCGAGCTCAACGACCTGCGAGTAGTCGATCTGGCTCTTCTTCGGGATGCCGAATAGCCCCTGCACTTTAAGGTACGACTCGATCGCGTCCACGTGCTGCTCGCGGCCCGACATCCGGTAGTACTCGAGGGTCTTCTCGTCGATCGCGAAGAAGCCACAGGTCGCGCCGTAGTCGGGCGACATGTTGGAAACGGTCGCACGGTCGGTCGGCGTCAGCGACGCCGCGCCTTCGCCGAAGTACTCGACGAACTTGTTGACGACGTTGGTCTTGCGCAGGAGCTCGGTGACCGTCAGCACCAGGTCGGTGGCCGTGACGCCGGGATTGAGCTTGCCGGTCATGTGCACGCCGACGACGTCGGGCTCGAGAAAGTAGTAGGGCTGGCCCAGCATGCCGGCCTCGGCCTCGATGCCGCCCACGCCCCACGCCAGCACGCCGATGGCGTTGACCATGGTGGTGTGCGAGTCGGTGCCGACGGTGGAATCGGGGTAGTACACGCCGTCTTTCTCCCAAACGCCGCGGGAGAGGTACTCGAGGTTGACCTGGTGGCAGATGCCGTTGCCGGGCGGCACCACGCGGATGCCGGAAAATGCCTGTTTGGCCCACTTGAGGAAGGTGTAGCGCTCGCCGTTGCGCTCGAACTCGATCTCCATGTTCTTGCGCAGCGCGTCGGTCGAGTTATGCACGTCGACCACGACGGAGTGGTCGACGACGAGGTCCACCGGCACCAGCGGCTCGATCCGGGTCGGCTCGAATTTCTGGCGCTTCGCTTCGGCCCGCATCGCGGCGAAATCGTTCAGCGCGGGGAAGCCCGCCATGTCCTGGAGCATGATGCGGGCGAGCACGAACGGCACCTCCTGGGTGCGCGGCGCGTTGGGCTTCCAGCCGGCGAGCGCCTTCACGGCATCCTCCGTGATGCGCTTGCCGTCGCAGTTGCGCAGCACCGACTCGAGCACGACGCGCAGGCTGATCGGCATGCGGGAAACCTTGCCCAGGCCGGCCTCCTCGAGAGCGGCGAGCGAATAGTATTTGCCGGTCTGGCCCGAATTGAGCTTGAACTCCCGGATTGCCTTGAACGGGTCGTATGCCATCTAGCTTCCTTTCCTGTGTTGTGCTTCCTGCTTGTACTCGGCGAACTTGCGGGTGCGGTAGGCGCCGCTCGCGACGAACTCGCCGAGCAGCAGGAATTCCGAAACCTGGCGGACGGGGCCGACGATGCGCACGATCTCGTGGCCGTCGAGGTCGTGGAAGACGAGCGTCGGCGTGCCTTTGACTTTCTGCGCCTGGGCAAAGGTCTTTTCCGTGTGCCCGCGCCCGGCGAAACCGGTGACCGGAACGGAGCCGAAGATGTCGATCGCGAAATTGAAAAAGTGGCCGCGGTAGCGCTTCTGCACGTCGGGGCGGTTGAGCACCTGCGTCTTCATGTAGATGCAGCCGGGGCAGCCTTCCTGCTCGTACATGATGAAGATCGCCTTCTTGCCGGCGCCGCGTGCGTCGGCCAGCTCGGCCTTGAGGTCCCCGGTGTTGGCGTTGAAGAAATGCGTGTACGGGTCCCGTCCCTCCGCCGTGCCGGCGGGGGCGGCGGCGGCAATGCCGAACAGGAAAAGCAGCAACGCGAGCGAATGAGCCACCAGTCACCAGTTACGGGTCACGAGTCACGAGTCACGGAATTCAGATCAGACGGTGAACGGGTCCACGAATTCATGGACCGGCGTCGCCTCCAGCCGTTTCTGGTCGCCGGCGACGGCGAGGATCGCCTGTTGACGCTTGGGGGGAAGGCGCCGGGCGAGGTTGGTCCGGAATTTCGCCTCCAGCAGCGGAACGCCTTCCTTGCGGCGACGCCGGTGGCCGACGGGATACTCCACCGCCATCTTGTCGGTTTTCGAGCCGTCCCGGAAGAACACCTGCACCGCGTTGGCGATGGAGCGTTTTGCCGGATCGAGGTAATCCCGGGTCCAGGGCTTGTGCTCGACGATCGCCATCTTCGCGCGCAGCCGGTCGATGCGCGGGTCGGCCGCGACGGCATCCTCGTAGTCGGCGGCCGTGAGGCCGCCCTTGATCAGCCCGATCGCAGTCATGTACTGGAGGCAGTGATCGCGGTCGGCCGGATTGTGGAGGGGGCCTTTCTTGTCGATGATGCGGATCGCGGATTCGTGCGTCGTGAGGACGATCTTCTTCACCGCCTCGAGCCGATCGCGGACCTGCGGATGGAGCCGGATCGCCGCTTCCACGGCGGTCTGGGCATGAAATTCGGCGGGGTAGGAAATCTTGAACAGCACGTTTTCCATCACGTACGACCCGAACGGGCGCCTCATCCGGAACGGCCGGCCCTT
>Ga0326597_10007967_pt1 | contig 14349 bp, 13 predicted proteins | sample RVTome_12_FD_203789 | JGI IMG/M metagenome (GOLD analysis project Ga0326597, IMG submission 203789) | Soil microbial communities from uranium-contaminated site in the Upper Colorado River Basin, Wyoming, United States - RVT100D185 | ecosystem: Environmental > Terrestrial > Soil > Contaminated >... | reverse complement strand
GGCTCTTGATCGTCGCTGCTTGCGGCATTGGGGGGTGCTCCTTGCTGTGGATCTTGACAACCCACGGAGTACCCTCCTCTCACCGCCTGACACAAACTCTCGTACATCACCCCGCCGCGGGGGGCGTTGACCGGGGCCGCCAGCGGCGTGCACTCTAGCGGGCGTGCCGGTGCCGATTCGCCCGGCGCCGCCGTCAGGAAAGGGAGAGCAGATGCCCTTGTTGCAAGTGGGGGACGCGGCCCCCGAGTTCACGCTGCGGAACCAGGATGGCAAAGAGGTCCGGCTTGGCGATTTTCGCGGCAAGCACCTGCTGTTCTGGTGGTACCCCAAGGCCGACACCCCCGGGTGAACGGTCGAAGGCAAGGGGTTCCGTGATCGAATCTCAGACTTCACCGCCAAGAACGCGGTCGTCCTGGGCATCAGCTTCGACGAGCCGGACGCCAACCACCGGTTCAGGGAGAAGTTCGACTTTCCCTTCGACCTGCTGAGCGACACCGACAAGCAAGTCAGCCTGGCCTACGGCGCCGCCGAGGCGGCCGATGCGCCGCGCCCGGCACGGATCAGCTATCTGATCGGACCGGACGGGCGTATCGCCAAGGTCTACGGCAAGGTGGTCCCGGCCGAGCACCCGGACCAGGTGCTGGCCGACCTCGGCTGAAAGGCTGCAGTTCGGAGCGAGGCTCATTCGGCCTCGGCCAGCGCCTGAAGCAGCCGCTCGACGTTGTCCCGCATCACCGAGGCGAAGTCGCCGGTGCGCGGCCAGCGCTCGAGCGTCGGCATGACCACGAGGACGAGGCCGAGCTCTTCCAGTCGTTGCCGCAGCGGCCAGTCCGGCATTTCCGGCCACAGCATCGGCTTTGCCGGGTGCACCTCGAGCAGGTGATCCAGTTCCAACATCTTGGTCTCGCTGGGGATGCCGTCGCCCGACCAGTCCAGGCTTCTGAGGCTGAAGGGATAGCGCCACGCCAGGTAGTCGTAGCCAGGACTGGCGGCGATGACCGGTACCGGCGCGCTGTCGCCCGCCGCCGCCATCAGCCTCCGGTCGAGGGCCGTCAGCTCCGCCTCGAGCTCGGCGAAGTTCGCTTCCAGGGCCAGCCGATCGCCGAGCCGGGCCGCCAGCAGCGCCCGCTTGACGGCGGCGGCTTGCCCGATCGCCAGCGACAGGTCGAGCCAGCTGGCAACCGCAGGGGACCGTCCGGCTGCAAGTGGCAGCAACCACGGTCTCTCCGCATCCATCGTGCCCGGCAATGCCGCTCCGAGGCCTGCCGTGGTGTCGATCAGGCGCGCCGGCGCGACCACGTCGGCAGCCTTCCAGCTCTCGCCGCCGGCGCCGTTCAGAAACACCAGAGCCGCCCGGCGCATGTCGTCGAGGTCGGCCGGGCCTGGCCGCCAGCTTGAGGGCTCGCCCCGGATCTTCGGATAGAGCACCAGCACCGAGCCATCGCTGAGGCGGGCGGCGAAATAGGCCAGGGGATAGTTGACTGGGTAGACGTAAGGCGGTGTCTGCTCGGCCAGGGCGATCCGGCCGAGCGCCACCGACAGCAGCGCCAGCCCGCAGCCGGCGAGCCGCACCGCGCCAGGGTGCATCGCCTTCCCGGGACCTGCCGACGCCATGGCGACGAGGATAGCATGGCAGGCGGCAACCGAAGCTTGGCCGCGAGAGCGGGCGGCCCCGCTACTTTCGCCCGGGCGGATACTGCATTAAGTCTCTGGCTTCGCCTCTCGGCCGGGAATGACACCGTTGAATCGCCGCCGCAACACGCGAAAGCGGGCATGACCGTGCCTGCCACGGATATCGGCCAGGCGCGCCGCATCCTGATCCTGATCACGGCGGCGGGCGCCACCATGCTGAACGCGATGTCGGTGACGATCGCCAACGTGGTGCTGCCGCAGATGCAGGGCTCGCTGTCGGCGACCCAGGATCAGATCGCCTGGACCGTTACCTTCAACCTGATCGCCACCGCGGTGGCGACGCCGATGACCGGCTGGCTGACGGGCCGCTTCGGCCGCCGCCGCCTGATGCTGTGGTCGATCGCCGGCTTCACCGTGACCACGGTCTTGTGCGGCACCGCGCCGAACCTCGCCATTCTGGTGATGTGGCGGGTGCTGCAGGGCGTCTTCGGGGCACCGCTGGTGCCGCTCAGCCAGGCCATCCTGCTCGACACCTTCCCGCGCCATCAGCACGGCCTGGTCACCGCGCTGTGGGGCGTCGGCGTCGTCACCGGGCCGATCATCGGCCCGACCTTCGGCGGCGTCATCGCCGAGGAGCTGAGCTGGCGCTGGGTCTTCTACATGGTCGGCCCGTTCGGCGTGCTGGCCCTGATCGGCGCCTTCGTCTCGATCACCGAGAAATCGGTGAGAGCCGGCACGCGGCTCGACTGGACCGGCTTCCTGGTGCTGGCGGTGGCGATCACCTCGTTCCAGCTGATGCTCGACCGCGGCGAGCGCCTGGACTGGTTCGAATCGCCGGAAGTCATCGTCGAGGCCGCGATCTCGGCGGCCTGCTTCTACGTCTTCATCGTGCACAGCCTGTCGGCGCGCCAGCCGTTCCTCAATCCCCGGCTGCTGTTGGACCGCAACTTCGCCCTCGGCCTGCTGTTCGTCTTCATCTTCGGGATGCTGAACTTCACGCCGATGGTGCTGTTCCCGCCGCTGCTGCAGGACCTGCGCGACTATCCCGACTCGGTGATCGGCTGGCTCCTGGCGATGCGCGGCATCGGCAACATGCTAAGCTTCTTCACCGCCGTCTACATCACCCGCTTCGATCCGCGCTTGGCGCTCGCCGGCGGCTTCGGCCTGCAGGCGCTGTCCAGCTTCTCGGTGGCCCAGTTCGACATCAACCTGACCACCTTCGACGTCGCCTGGACCAGCATGATGCAGGGCTACGGCGTCGGCATGACCTGGGTGCCGCTGACGGTGATCACCTTCTCGACCCTGGACTCGCGCCATTTGCCCGAGGGCACCGCGGTCTTCCACCTGCTCAGGAACTTCGGCAGCTCGATCTACATCTCGGTCTGCGTCGCCCTGGTGCTCAGGACCACCAAGATCAACTACGCCGGCATGACCGAGGCGATCTCTCCGTTCAACGAGGTGCTGCGCTATTCCTGGGTGATCGGCAACTGGGACGTCTCGACGCTGTCCGGGCTCACCGCCTTGAGCGGCGAGGCCTTCAGGCAGGCGGCGATGATCGGCTACATCAACGCCTTCTACCTGGTCGCCTTCACCGGCTTCGCGGCGATTCCGCTGATGCTGTTCGTGAAGATGCCGAAGCGCGAGGCGGCGTAGGGTGCGAAGCCTCGCGGACGAAATGTCGCCGCTGTCATTGCGAGGAGGCGCAGCCGACCAAGCAATCCAGGAATTGCGGCCGGAACCCGTCGAGGAACTGGATTGCTTCGCTCCGCTCGCAAAGACAACTCTTGCTTGGCGAACTTCAGCTCGCGCGCGCGCGTGCCAGCCGTCAGTCGAACACCGTCTCGAGATAATGCGCCGGGTCGACCTTGGCCTCGATCACCCGCGGGCCGTCGGCGGCCAGCGCGCCGCGCAGCGCCTCGGCCAGCGCGTCCGCCGACTCGACACCGACCGCCGGCACGCCGAAATAGTGCGCCGGCGGCTCCGCGTACTGCGCCGGCAGCAGCTCGGTGCCGTAGAGCCCGAACTGCCGGCGCGTCTGCTTGACCGAGATCAGGCTGAGCCAGCGGTCGTTCAGCACCACCACCGGCAAGGTCAGGCCCTGGCGCTCGGCCGTCGCCAGCTCGCCGCAGGTCATCTGGAAGCAGCCGTCGCCGATCAGGGCGACGACCGGGCGCTCGGGGCGGGCCAGCTTGGCCGCGATCGCCGCCGGCAGGCCGAAGCCCATCGACGACCAGCCGTTGGTGATGAGGAAGGTCTCGGGCGCGTGCGCCGGCCACTGGCTGGCGATCTGGTGCGTATGCGCGCCGACGTCGAAGGCGAGGATGCCGTCGGCCGGCAGCACCTGGCGCACGACGTCGATCGCCTGGTGCGGCGTGAAGGCCGGGCTCTGCGGGCGCAGCGCCTGCTGAAAGCCGTCGCGGTGCCGGGCGATCTCGGCCTCGTCCCAGGCGTTTCGTGCCGCCGGCGCGGCGACGAGTGCCTGCAGCGCGGCGTCGAGGTCGCCGGTGACCTGGGCCGCCAGCCGCACCGAGGCGGCGACGTCGACCGGTTCGATGTCGATCTGCAGCACCGGCACCTCGCCGACCCAGGCCTCGTACTCGACCTCGACCGTGTCATAGCCGAGGCCGACGATCAGGTCGGTCCCGGCGATGAAGCGCCGCTGCAACTGGCGGCGCGCGCGCTCGATGCAGCCGACCGACAGCGGATGCGCCTCGTCGATCAGCCCCTTGGCCATGGTGGTGGTGGCGAAGGGCAGGCGGTGGCGCTCGACGAAGCGGCGCAGCAGCCCGGGCTCGCGCATGCGCATGGCCGAGGCGCCGATCACCGCCAGCGGCCGCTTGGCCTCGCCCAGCACGCGCCCGGCCCGGGCCAGCGCCGCCGCATCCGGGTCGGGCAGCGCCGCCGGCACGGGCGGCGCGGGCACCGCTTCCTCGGCCGGGGCCAGGGCCACGTCCTCCGGCAAGTCCAGATGCACCGGCCCCTTGGGCTCGCTCATCGCCAGGGCGATCGCCCGGCTCAGGGTCGCCGCCACCGCGCCGCGCTCGAGCCGCAGGCTCGCCTTGGTGATCGGCGCGAACAGCGCGTGGTGGTCGATCCACATCTGGATGCGCCGGCCCAGCTGGCTGGTGTTGAGGTTGCAGGTGATGGCGATCAGCGGCGAGCGGTCGAGCCAGGCGTCGCCGACGCCGGTGGTCAGGTTGGTGGCGCCGGGGCCCAGGGTGGCGATGCACAGGCCCGGGCGGCCGGTGAGCCGGCCCATGACGTCGGCGGCGAAGGCGGCCGAGCCCTCGTGCGCGGTCAGCACGAAGGCGACGCCGCCGATGCGCATCGCCTCCATCAACGGCAGCACGTTGCCGCTGGGCACGCCGAAGCCGTGGCTGATGCCGGCCTGTTTCAGGGTCGCGACGATAAGCTCGGCGTTGTTCATTAACGGCCTTCCAGTCGCTGCCCGCGCTCAACCGGTGCGGATGAACTTCTGGAACGAATGGCAGCTCATCGGCGCGAAATACTCGATCGCGCGCCCGGTCTTGACCACCTCGCCGACATAGAAGTCGCCGTGGCTGTCCGCCCAGATGCCGTGCGGCACGATGAAATTGCCCGGCAGGATCGGGTTCGGCCCGCCGATCCGCGCCTGCACGTTGCCGTCGAGATCGCAGATGGTGACGCGGGCGATCGGGTCGTGGCCGACCGGCGGCATCGGCATCATCTTGAAGTGCACCACCTTGGCCGGCGGCATCGACCAGCCGAGCTCGGCGATGTAGAGGTTCTCCTGCTCGTCGATGAACAGATCGCACGGCCGGTTGACCCAATCCCAGATCTCGATCAGCTCGCCGTCGGCGGTGAAGATCTGCACCCGGCTGTTCTCGCGGTCGGCGACGTAGACCCGGCCTGAGCGGTCGACCGCGATCGAGTGCGGCAGGTTGAACTGGCCCGGCTCGCTGCCGGGCTCGCCCCAGGAGGCCTTGAGCGTGCCGTCGGCGGAAAAGCGATGCACCCGGGCGTTGCCGTAGCCGTCGGAGACGAAGAGGTCGCCGTCCGGCGCGATGGCGGCGTTGGTGACCATGTTGAAAGGGCCGGCGGCGCAGCAGACCGGACTCTCGTGCAGCTTGAAGCCGGTCTCCGAAGGATGCTCGGTATCGCCCAGGGTCATCAGCAGTTCGCCGTCGGTGCTGAACTTGCGCACCGTGTGGTCGAAGTTGTCGGCGCACCAGACGTTGTCCTGGCGGTCGATGTAGACGCCGTGGGCATTGGTGAAAATGCCCTCGCCCCAGGCGTTCAGGAACTTGCCTTCCTTGTCGAAGACGATCATCGGGTGCGCGCCGCGATTGAAGACGTAGACGCGGTCCTGGCTGTCGACGGCGACGCCGGCGACCTCGACGAACGACCAGCCCTCGGGCAGCCGCTCCCACCCCTCCAACACCTCGTATTCCAGCTTGTGCGGACCAATCGCCATGGCTTCGCCTCCCCGATGACATCTGTGCCGCGGAATCCTGGCACGCTCGCGGTCGGGGCACCAGAGCGCGCGGAACGCGATCCTGGCCGCGACGGGTGACATCCGGGTTGCAGGCGTGCCAAAGTTAATTTCCGGCAGATGCGCTGGCGGCAGCGCGCGTCGTTTCAGGGTGCGCCGGAGGCACGTGCAGGCATGCGCCGATCGAGCAATACGAACAGGGAGGCCAACGACAATGACGCGAAGTTCATTTGCAGCACAGCTGCTAGTGGCGGGGGCCCTGGCACTGGCCGGCACGGGGCCGGCGGCGGCGAAGGAGCAGGTCGTCCTCGCCGTGCCGACATTCCTGACAGGCGCCGGGGCGCCGGCCTTCGGCGTGCCGGCGCGCAACGGCGTCGAAGTCGTGGTCCAGGCCATCAACGACGGCACGCTGCCCGCGCCATACGATTCCAAGGGCTTCGCCGGCGTCCCGGTGCAGCTCGAGGTCTATGACGAGTCGGGCGGCAACACCAAGCAGGTGACCGAATTCCGCAACAAGGTGCAGAAGCAGAACGTCGACCTGTTCGTCGGCTTCACCTCCTCGGGCACCTGCCAGGCGGTGACCCCGGTGGCCGAAGAGCTGAAGGCGCTGACGATCTTCGCCGTGTGCGGCACGCAGCGCGTCTTCGAGGAGCTCGACACCGACCCGAAGTACGTCTTCCGCACCATGTCGCACGCGACCTCTGACCAGGTCGCCGCGGCGCTCTACGTCAAGGCCAAGTTCCCGGGCGTCAAGGGCTATACCGGCCTGAATCAGAACTATGCCTGGGGGCAGGACTCGTGGCGCGACTTCGACCTGGCGATGCAGGTGATCGCGCCCGAGGCCAAGGCTTCGGAGAAGCTGCAATGGCCGAAGATCTTCGCCGGCCAGTACGGCGCCGAGGTCTCGGCGCTGCTGCTCAGCGAAGAGGAGCTGGTCCACACCAGCTTCTGGGGCGGCGATCTGGAAGCATTCATCTTCCAGGCCAGCCCGCGCGGCCTGTTCGAGAAGAAGAAAGTGCTGTTCACCGTGGCCGGCACCGCGGTTTACCGCCTGGGCAAGAAGATGCCGCAAGGCGTCGTCCTCGGCTCGCGCGGCCCTTACGGCATCTTCGCCGCCGAGAAGGACGATCCGCTCAACAAGTGGTTCCGCCAAGCCTATGTCGACCGCTTCGGCACCAACCCGACGGGGCCGTCCTATCAGTACGCCCAAGGCGTGCTGGCGGCCAAGTTCGGATACGACAAGGCGGCGGCCGCCAACGGCGGCCAGTTCCCGAGCACCGAGCAGGTGATCGCGGCGATGGAAGGTCAGAAGATCCCGTCCTTCACCACCACCGTCAACCTGGCGCTGAACAAAGGGCACCAGGCGATCACCGATCATGCCTACGGCGTCGTCAAGTGGGACGCGGAGGCCGGCGAGCCGAAGATGGTCGATGTCGTCAGCTTCGCCGCCGAGTGCGTCAATCCGCCCGACGGCGTCAACAGCGTCGACTGGATCAAGGGCGGCATGAAAGGCGCAAAGTGCTGATCTGAGCCGGTAGCGGCCGGCGGGCGCCACGGGCGGCCGCCGGCTACCGCCGGATCTCGCTTCGCGACCACCGTCCGGGGGTGCTGGAAGCGCCGATGCAGCAGCTAGTGGTCATCCTGGTCGACGGCCTGGTCTTCTCCTCCTACCTGTTCATGGTCGCCGTCGGCCTCACCATCATCTTCGGCGTGATGAAGGTGTTGAACGTCACGCACGGCTCGCTCTACGCCTTCGGCGCCTATCTGGCCGCCTATCTGGTCGGGGTCTACTACGAAGCCGGCCTGCCCGATGCCGGCGGCTTCCTGATGCTGCTGCTGGCCCCGGTGATCGTCGGCGTGGTGCTCGGCCTGATCCTGGAGCGGGGCATCCTCAGGCATCTCTATTTGCGGGACGAGCACACCATCGTCCTGGCGACCTTCGCCGCCTTCCTGATGCTGGAAGACGTGATCATCCTGATCTGGGGCGTCGATCCGTACTTCGCCTATCAGCCGGTCAGCCTGCTCGGCTCCAGCGAGATCGGCGGCCTGGCCTTCGACAACTACAGCCTCAGCCTGGTCTTCGTCGCCGCCACCGTCGGCGCCGTCTGCTGGTACGGGCTCAGGCGCACCAAGTGGGGCAAGCTGCTGATGGCGGTGATCTACGACCGCGAGATCAGCCAGGCCATGGGCATCAACGTCACCGCCGTCTACATCGTCACCTTCGTGCTCGGCTCGATCCTGGCCGCCCTCGGCGGCGCCTACGTGGCCCCGACGATCTCGGTCTCCCCCGGGATCGGCGTCGAGGTCATCGTGCTGGCCTTCGCCGTTGTCGTCACCGGCGGCATGGGCAGCATCGGCGGCGCCATGATCGGCTCGCTGGTGGTCGGTATCGCCCGGGCCGCGGCGGTGCACCTGTTGCCCGAGGTCGAGCTCTTCGTCATTTACGCGATCATGGCCGCGGTGCTGGCGTTCCGCCCCGAAGGCCTGTTCGCGCCGGCCAAGGCGAGACGCATCTGATGGCGCGCTACGACCGCACGCTGATCGGACTGGCCCTGGCCTTCGCGCTGCTGATGGCGGCCAACTTCCTGATGCCGGAGTGGGTCCGCTTCATCGGCCTGCAGACTTTGGCGCGCGGCGCCGTGGCATTGGGACTGCTGGTGCTGTGGCGGACCGGGCTGATCTCGTTCGGGCATGCGCTGTATTTCGGCTGGGGCGCCTACACGGCGGCGCTGCTGACACGGGCCGGCATCACCGATGCCTTCGTCCTGACCGTAGCGGCGACGCTGTCTGCCGGCCTGCTGGCCTTGCTCCTCGGCTTTCTGCTGCGGCGTTACCGGGCCATTTTCTTCGCGCTTTTGAACATGGCCTTTTCGATGATTCTGTACGGCGCGCTGGTGAAGACCGAAGCGCTGGGCAGCACCGACGGCTTCGGCGTGGCCAGTCCCAGCTATTTCGGCTTTGCCCCGGAAGGCGAGGCGGTCACGACGACCTTGTTCGCCTTTTCGCTGACCCTGACTTTCGTCGTCGTGGTCGGCGTCCACCTTTACCTCCGCTCGACGCTCGGCGGCTTGACGCTGGCGATCCGCGAGAACGAGATCCGGGTCGAGTATCTCGGTTACTCGGCCGAGCGCGCGATCCACATCAAATACGTGATCTCTGGCCTGCTGGCCGGCTTCGGCGGCGCCGTCATGGCCATGGCGATAGGCCAGGTCGATCCCGATTCAATGGCGCTGTGGACGGTCTCCGGCGAGTTCGTCTTCATCACCGTGTTAAGCGGCACCGGATCGGTCGCCGCCACCTATGTCGGGGCCCTGGTCTTCGAGCTGATCCGCACCTACGCCTTCGAGTACGCGCCGCACGTCTGGCAGCTGATCCTCGGCGGCTCGCTGCTCGCCATCATCATGTTCCTGCCCGAAGGGCTGTGGTCGCTGCGTCAGCGGCTGGCCAGGGCGAAAGGCTGAGGCGGCGATGGCGGCGATCCTGGAGGTCGACAACCTGCAAAAGAGCTTCGACGGCGTGGTCGCGGCCAAGGACATCCACGTCAGCGTCGAGGCCGACGAGATCATCGGCATCATCGGCGCCAATGGCGCCGGCAAGACCACCTTCATCAACATGGTCACCGGCTATCTGGCGCCGAGCGCCGGCAGCATCCGCTTCCAGGGCCGCGACATCCGGGGCCTGCCGCCGCGCCGGATCACCCAACTCGGCATCTGCCGCTCGTTCCAGGTCTCACAGGTGTTCATGTCCGAGACCGTGTTCGACAACCTGCTGACCGCCTTCGCCATCGCCGAGGTCGGGGGTCTGGCGCTGCTGCGGCCGCTGTTCAGCGCCGCGCGGGCGGACCGCGTCGGCACGCACCTCGAGCGTTACCAGATCGCCGACTATGGCGACGTCATCGCCGCCAACCTGCCGCAGGGGGTGCGCAAGCTCTTGGACATCGCCATGGCGACGGTGCGCCGGCCGACCTTGCTGCTGCTGGACGAGCCCACCAGCGGCATCAGCACCGAGGAGAAGTTCGAGCTGATGGACATCATCATGGCGGCCTTGAAGCAGGACCGCACCACGGTGCTGTTCATCGAGCACGACATGGAAATCGTCGAGCGCTACGTCGGCCGCGTGCTCGCTTTCTACCAGGGCGAGATCATCTGCGATGCCCCGACCGCCGAGGCGATGCGCGACCCCAGGGTGCTGGAGTTCGTGCTCGGGCAGGAATACCACGCCGGCCATCGCCCGAGCGGAGCCCGCAATGCTTAGGATCGATGGCCTGGAGGTCGACATCGGTGCCACCCCGGTGCTGCGCAACGTCAAACTGGAGGTCGCGGCGGCCAGCATGTGCGGCCTGATCGGACGCAACGGCGCCGGCAAGACCACTTTGCTGCGCGCCGTCATGGGGGCGCTGCCGGCGCGGGCCGGGCAGGTCCTGTTCGGCGACCTCGACCTCGCCAAGGTCCCCGGCCACCGGCGCGCCCGGATCGGCATCGGCTACATGCCCGAGGACCGCCGCCTGGTGCCGACCTTGACGGCCGAGGAAAACATCATGCTGCCGGTCTGGTCGACCGGGTTGGCCGACGCCGCAAGCCGCCTGGACTGGATCTACGGACTGATGCCCGAGGTCGCCGAGTTCCGTCGCCGTCCGGCCAGCCAGCTTTCCGGCGGCCAGCAGAAGTTCGTCGCCTTCGCCCGGGCCCTGATGGCCGGCTCCCAGCTCCTGCTGCTGGACGAGCCGAACGAGGGTATCGCGCCGATCTTCGCCCGCCGCATGACCGAGATCCTGGCCGACCTGAAAGCCGAGGGTCAGGCGGTGCTGATTGCCGAATCCAACGATACCCACATCGCCGACATTCTCGACCACACCTTCGTTTTAGAGCGCGGCCAGATCATCGAGCGGCGCAGCCAGGCGGTGTAACCGCGCGCGGCTACTGCAGCGCCGCCTGCACCTTGGGAAACACCTCTTCGGCCATCAGATGGAAGGTGTCCAGCACCTGGCCCTGCGGCATGCCGACGCCCTGCACGCTCATGATGATGTGGTTGACGCCGAGCAGGCGGTGGTAGCGCAGCATCTCCTCGGCGACCTCGTCCGGGTCGCCGACGATGAAGCGGTCGCGGGCCAGCTCGTCGTACTCCGCCGAGATGTCGCGGTCGCCTTCGGCCATGGCCTTGTCCTGGCCCCAGGTCGCGTAGAGATCGTACATGCTCTTGATGTAGGGGGCAGCGACCGCCACCGCCTCGTCGTGAGTCGGGGCGCAGAAGACCTCGCGGCGCATCGGCAGCTCGTCGGGGAAGGGCTTGCCCAGCTTGTCGAGTTCGTCCTTGTAAATCTCCATCTGGCGCTCGAAGGTCGTCAGCTTCTGGTGCGGGTTCAAATACCAGCAGTCGCCCAGCCGGGCGGCGCGGCGGATCGCCTTGTCGGCGTTGGCGCCGATCCAGATCGGCGGGCGCGGCGTCTGCAGCAGCGGCACCGAGATCACGGCACCGTCGAGCTCGAAGTGCGAGCCGCTCATGGAGACGCGTTCGCCGCTCCACAGCCGCTTTATCGCCTCGAGGTTCTCTTCGAAGCGGCGCACTCCCTCGCCTTTCCTGACGCCGAAGCCCTTGTATTCGACGTCGCGGTAACCGAGTGCGCAGCCGAAGATGACGCGCCCGCCCGACATCAGGTCCATGGTGGCGAAGTATTCCGCGACCTCCAGTGGGTTGTGCAGCGACAACAGCACGATACCGGCATTCAGGCGCATCTCCGGCGCCTCCGCCATGACGCGGCAGAGATAGGGGATCTGCATGCATTCGCGGTGCGGATAGGTGGAGAAGTGCGACCCCTTGGTGATCGAGTCATAGCCCAGCCGGTTCAAGATGCGGGCCTGCTCCATCAGCTCCTGAAAACGGGCCGGCATGTCCTCGTCCCATTCGAAGACGCCGCGCTGCATAACCCCGAACCGCATCTTCTTCGTCACTGCTTTCTCCTCTCGCTGCGGCGACGATGATCGGTGAAGCGGCGGCCGCCGGCAAGGCCGCAGCGTAGCCGCTCAGGCCGGGGCGCGGCGCTTGAGCCGGGCCATGATCAGCTTGATCAACGGCAGCAGCAGCAGGACGATCGCCAGCGCCGTGATCGGCCCGGCGATCGGGCGGGTCAGGAAGACCGTGGCATCGCCGCCCGAGATCAGCAGCGCCTGGCGCAGCTTCGGCTCGGCGATCGGGCCCAACACGATGGCCAGCACCGCCGGCGCCAGGGGATAGTCCAGCTTGCGCAGCAAATAGGCGCCGACGCCGAAGATCAGCATCAGCCAGACGTCATGCATGTCCTCGGTCGGGGCGAAGCCGCCGACCAGGCTCAAGACGAAGATGGTCGGCGCCAGGATGGTGAAGGGCGTCTTCAACATCCACACGAACAGCGGGATGAAGCCGACATTGATCAGGAAGGCGAACAGGTTGGCGGCATAAAGGCTGGCGATCAGGCCCCAGACGAAGTCGCTCTGCTCGACGAACAGCAACGGCCCCGGGACCAGGCCCCAGATCACCATGCCGCCCAGCAGGATCGCCGTCGTCGGCGAGCCCGGAATGCCGAGGGTCAGCATCGGCAGCATGGCCCCGGTGGAGGCGGCATTATTCGCCGCCTCGGGCGCCGCGACTCCGGCTGGCTCGCCCTTGCCGAAACGCTCGGGATGGCGCGAGGTCATCTTGGCGACCCCGTATGCCATCAGCGAGCCCGGGGTCGCCCCCGCTGCCGGCAGGATGCCGACGAAAAAGCCGAGCAGCGAGCCCATGGTCCAGCTCTTCCAGGTATGCACGATCTCCCACATGTTGTGCAGCATCCGTTCGAGGCTGATTACCGCCTTCGACATCGTGGTCTCGCCGCGGCTGACCTCGATCGTCCACAGCATCTCGCCGATGCCGTAGACGCCGATCGCCAGCACCAGGAAGTTGATGCCGTGCATGAAGCCGGTGATGTCGAGGAAAACCAGCCTGGGCTCGCCGCTCATGATGTCGAGGCCGACCGCGCTGAAGACCAGCCCGATGCAGATCGAGAAGATGGTTTTGGGGATGTCGTCGCTGCCGAGGCCGACGAAGGTGGCGAAGGCCAGCAGCATCAAGGCGAAGATCTCGGCATCGCCGAAGTCGAGGGCAATCCGGGCCAGGGGCGGGGCGAAGCCGGTGAACAGCAGGATCGAGATCGTGCCCCCGGCGAAGGAGGCGAAGGCCGCCACCGCCAAGGCCTTGTCGGCCTCGCCCTTCAGGGCCAGCGGGCGGCCGTCGAAGGTGGTGGCGACCGCCGTCGAGGCGCCGGGGATGCCCAGCATGATCGAGCTGATGGCACCGCCATACATCGCCCCGTAGTAGATCGCGGCCAGGAAGATGACCGCCGAGGTCGGCGGCACCAGGAAGGTCATCGGCAGCAGGATGGCGACGCCGTTGACCGAGCCCAGGCCCGGCATCGCGCCGATGAACAGGCCGACGACGACGCCGAGGACGACGAGGAACAGGTTCAGCGGCTCGAAGGCGATGAGGAAGCCGTCCGCCAGATGGCCGAGAAGCTCCATGTCAGGTACTCGCGTCTAGCAGCCGCCCGCGCCGCCCCTCAAAGGAAGATGTCGTAGAGCGGCAGGAACAGCGGCTCGAGGTAGCCCTTGGGCAGAACGATGCGCAGCGCCACGTCGAAGAAGAAGAAGGCGACAACCGGCGCCGCCACGGCGATCGCCAGCGTCGTGGACCAGGAATGCCGGCCGAGGAAGCGCAGGTAGTAGAGCAGGAAAGCCAGGATGGCGCCGTACATGCCGACGATGTGGACCAGCGCGATCATCGCCGTGACGCCGCCGCCGACCAGCAGGAACTGCTTCCTGGCGTAGGCGTCCATGAACGGCTCTTCCGATTTCGAGGGCGGCGTCGCGCGGCGGTACCAGTTGATCGCGATCCAGACGCAGCAGCCGAGCATGATCGCCGCCAGCCAGAACGAGAAGGCGCCGCCGCCCGGTCCCTCGCCCTTGATCCAGCCGACCGGCAGCTCGGCGCTCTTCCACATCAGGTAGATGGAGAAGGCCGCCATCAGCACGGCCGTGACCAACTCGGCCCGTCGCATGATGGCGGCCCCCTGCCGCTAGGCTATCGACTCGAAACGCGCGCTGGCGGCGCTAGTACCTTGCGGTGGAATTTCGAACCCATTGGTCAGATGGTCAAGGGCTTGCCGGCCCAGGTCCACTTGAACGGCTTTGCCATGGTCTGATTGAAGTATTCGATGAAGCGCTCGATGCGTTGCT
>Ga0326597_10007964_pt1 | contig 14351 bp, 17 predicted proteins | sample RVTome_12_FD_203789 | JGI IMG/M metagenome (GOLD analysis project Ga0326597, IMG submission 203789) | Soil microbial communities from uranium-contaminated site in the Upper Colorado River Basin, Wyoming, United States - RVT100D185 | ecosystem: Environmental > Terrestrial > Soil > Contaminated >... | reverse complement strand
CGCAAGAAAGGACTCGCCCAAGCCCGGAAACGACGCATCGCCTACCATCGCAACAACCACACCCCGGAACCATGACCATGCGGTCTGAAACATCCGGAAAGTGCGACATTAAGTCAGACACACGTCAATCGAGCGCTCTCGGAAAACGCTCCAGCCTCATAGCTGGACGATAACGCTGCACCCCCAATCCCGCATCGTCCGCGAGGCCGATTTCTCAAGACCGCGATTCCGCTTCGGGGCTGATCGCCGGCACCCTCAGATCGCCACACTGACCTATACGAATCCAGTACTCCGGCCGATGACTTCACAACCCCCGTCACATAGTTTCCCCCAGACGAAGTCGCAAGCGCGAACCACAAACCGAGAGGTGCGGAGTGCAACAGACACAACAAGCAACACCGTCGGACATCCGGATCCTGAACGCCGCTGGCACAAAGCGATGGGATCAGCTTGGCGCGGCTGCCGGCGCCGTCTACGTCGTCCTCTCCCTCATAGGAAACTCCATCGTCTCAGGCGTGACCTTCGACGTCGACCCGACGATGTTTCGCGTCGGCGCAGGGCTCGAATGGCTCGGTTTCGCGTTCCTCGCCACTTTCATCGCCTATCTGTACACAGACCTGTCACGCCACGACGACTCCTGGCTACCGACCGCTGCGCTGATCGGCGGCATTGCCACAATCGCGTTGAAACTCTCCACGAGCGCAGCATGGCTGGTGTCCGCCACCGTCAGGGTCGGAGAGTTGAGTGCCGAAATGGATCAGACCCTCGACGACATCGGCGGCGTAGGGTTCAAGATGACCTTCTTCACCTTCGGACTGCTTCTGGTAGCCGCATCGGCTTCGCTGCTCAGGAGCAGACTGACGGCGAGATGGATCGGCTGGGCCGGGCTCCTTCTCGGCACAGCCAACATGGCGACAGTCAACCTCGATTTCGACTCTGAGATATCTGTTCTCCCGTTCCTCCTTTCGCTTCTGTGGCTGATCGTGTTGAGCATCGCTCTCGTCGTGCAACAAGGCCGCAATGCGACCCGCTCGACCAGATGAAAACCCCTGCCGGACCGAGTGCTAAGAAGGGTCGTGCTTCGACGCTGCACGACCAGACTTCCAGGGATTCATGGTGCTGCAAGAAGATGAGGGTCAGGCAGTGAACCCGAGAGAACCCGGTTACAAGGGCTTCAAGGATTACACGCCCCGCTTTCTGAAGACCTATGACACTTGGGTGCTCGGATTCATGGCTCCTCGCGTCTGGAAGATGGGAGACGAGCCCGGACTTGACCTGTACAGGAGACACATGGGGCATCGGCATCTGGATGTCGGGCCCGGAACCGGCTACTTCATCGCCGAGTCCAACCCTCCCACAGCGACCGAGTTGACCCTCGTCGACCCCAATCCCAACGTTCTCGACCACTGTGCGCAGACATTGGCCGCGTGGAAGCCCACGATGGTGAGGGCGAATGTTCTGGAACCCCTGCCACTGCAAGGACCGTTCGACTCGGCTGCTCTCACTCATGTAATCCACTGCCTCCCCGGACCCTTGACCGCGAAGGCTCTGGCCATCAAGCACATCGCGTCGGTTCTGACCATCGATGGTGTGCTGTTCGGGGGAACCGTTCTTGGGCTCTCGGCGGAACACACATGGGCGGCTCGCGCCTTCCTCCGGCTCGCCAACATTCAGGGCGGATTCGACAACCGCGATGACGACCTTGACGGTCTCCGGACGATACTCGAGGAACACTTCCGTGAGGTAGAGATAGAAACTCCAAGCGGGTCGGTGGCGTACTTCGTTGCGTCGCGCCCTCGATCCGTCAGGCCGACAGATCAACACTCTTCGATTCTGTGAGCCAATCTGCTTTCCGCCCGGTCGTGAAGTAGCGATGAATCTCGCAGGGACCATCACCCACTCCGTCGACATTTCGGCCGAACCGGAGGAGGTGTTCACAACACTGCTCGCCAACGCGCGCGACGGCAATCTCGACTCGAGTTTCGAGTACTGGGAGCCGCGTGAATGGCCTCCGACGGTAGGGACGCATAACGACTTCAAGGCGAGAACGGGTCTTGTCTCGATACGGGGCGTGTCCCGTTTTGCCGAGTTCGACCCGCCTCGACGTCTGCTCATCGAGTCCGTGAAGCCGACCTTCCCGTTCTTCGTCCGTATGTCATGGGACATCGTTCCAGTGGGCGAGGGCACTCGCTACACCTATCGGATGGAGATCGACGCAGCCTCCGGCGTCGGTTGGTTGGCCCGATCGATGGTGCGACGATACGACACGCAGATGGCCAAGGATGTCAAGGCATTGGCTGCGCTGTTCTGAAGCTCTTCCGATTTTGGCAAGCGTTGACCACACCACGCCAACCGCCACGAAGGATGTGACCTTTCGGTACGAGGCCAGTGCCGAAAGGGCCGACTCTGGTAAAGCAACGGCTGGTACGCCGTAGCGCCCCTTGGGGCGTCGAGGGTTCAACTCCCTCTCCCTCCTCCGCGGCATGGCAGTTCGGGCCAGATACGGGGCCTGTCGGTGTGGAAAATCGCACAATGGTGTGTGGACGCACCACCCTGACCGACGCGAAACTCCCGGTCAGGGATTTCTGTCAACTACCGTCCCAGTTTTCCCCGCCGGCCGTACTCCGGACGGAAGCCAGGACTTCGATCCTTCGATGCCGGGCACCGGGAATCACACCGCCCATGACGGCGCCTTGTCGTCCAATCCCCTACTGAGAGGAGGTGATCGTCGTGTCGGTACACGTGTTGAATGCGTCGTTCGAACCGCTGGCGATCGTCTCCACCCATCGGCCAGCAACGCCGCTGCTTTCCGGCCGGGTCCGACCGGTCGCCTCCGAAAGGGACGTCAGAGGCTGTATTCGCCGCAGTCGACGCCATGGCGACTGGCACATAGTCCGCTCAAGACGTGCCGATCAGGCGCACTCGACGGGCCAGAGCGTACGCGCCGATCCTGATTGTTCTTGGCCAGCAAGACCGAGCCCATGTGCTGCGTGCGACGCCCACGTACAGTCTCTGCGTGACCGAACCGGACTTCTCTCATCTCGCCGACCTGCATCAGCTCAGTGGCCAGGCCATCCCCGATGTGGTAGTGGAACTGGCATCCGGCAGGGAGCTTGAGCTGGTCTGGCGAAACGATCTCGGCGGTCTGACGTTCAGATTCGCCGACCGCTTCGTCAAGTGGAGTCCGCGTTCGACCGGTATCGATCTCGATCGTGAAATGGTCCGCCTCGAGTGGATCTCGGCGAGGCACCCGGCGCCACGGGTGCTCGACTCGGGCTCGGATGTGTCGGCTCAGTGGCTGGTTCTTGCTGCTCTGCCTGGCGAGTGTGCTGTGGGGGACTTATGGCGTGCCCGTCGAGCCGAGGCGATTTGGGCCATCGCAACGGGCTTGCGGGCGCTCCATGCCATCCCCATCGCTGACTTCCCCGAGCGCTGGACAACTGAGGGGTGGGTTTGCCAGCGGCCGGAATCGCTTGGGACTGCGCCGCCAGTCGGCGAGCCGGTGCTCATGCACGGGGACGCGTGCGCCCCAAACACACTCATCTCCCCTACGGGGAAATGGGTCGGCCATGTCGACTTCGGAGATCTGGCGGTTGGGGACAAGTGGGCCGACCTGGCGATCGCATCGCTGAGTCTCGACTGGAACTTCGGTGAAGGTCACCAAGACGAGCTCTTCGACGCCTACGGGGTAGAACCCGACGGAGACCGGATCCGCTACTACCGCCAGCTCTGGGATATCGCTTCATGAGCACTCCTTATCCACACTCGTCCGATCCGGCAGGCTCGTGCGTGGAGAGCTGCGTTACCTGCTACCTCACCAACGGTCGCGCCGTGCTTCCGGGTGAGTCATTGCCCGAGAATCGGGCTGGGTGGTAGAGCATTGCGTCGGCCCGCTCGGTGTCGGGACCCTCATCGTCAAGCCCGAACGCCACGTCGTACACGTGGCAGATCTGACCGCTGAAGAGGCGGCCTCGATGGGACTCTCCTGCATCGGGCGGCAAGCGGTAACCGAGCTAACCCTGACGTGAGCCCCGGATAGTGGTCCAACTGTTGTGGGAGTCTGATCCCGTGAGTGGGAGGATGACCACGATGAAGAGACATAGACATACGCCCGAGCAGGCGGTCCGCAAGCTCCGTGAGGGTGACCGGCTGCTGGCCGAGGGCCAGGACTTGGCTGAGGTGTTGCGTCACCTCGAGATCGCCGAGTCGACCTGGAACCGGTGGCGGGCCACGTACGGGGGGATGAAGGTCGATGCTGCCCGCCGTCTCAAGGAGCTGGAGGCCGAGAACGCCCGTTTGAAGAAGCTTTTGGCCGAGGCGGAGTTGGATAAGGCCATGTTGAAGGAGTTGGCCGAGGGAAAATGGTGACCCCGGATCGTCGCCGCCGCGCCGTGGTGGTGCTGCAGGAACGGTTCGGGGTTTCACAGCGGAGAGCGTGTCGGGTGGTGGGCCAGCACCGGTCAACTCAGCGGAGGCCGGCCCGGCCCGAACCTGCCAAGGACGAGAAGCTGCGGCGTCGGCTCCGCCACTTTGCTCGGCGGCATCCCCGTCTGGGATGGCGCAAGGCCTATGACGTGGTTCGTCGGGAAGGCTGGACCGTGAACCACAAGAAGATCCAGCGGCTGTGGCGGGAAGAAGGCCTGCGCCGCCCTCCGACCCGCAAGAACAAGAAACGTCGCCCTGGCAGCTCTGACGGGGTCGGGTTGCGGGCCTGCCATCCCAACCATGTGTGGGCGGTGGACTTCCAGTTCGACGAGACCGCAGACCAGCGGCGGCTCAAGCTCCTCAACATCGTCGACGAGCACACCCGAGAAGCCCTCGCCATGGAGGTGAACCGTTCCACCGGCGCTGACGCTGTGGTCTCCGTCCTGGAGCGTCTCGTCATCCGACGGGGGGCACCAAAGCATGTGAGGATGGACAACGGGCCCGAACTGATCGCCTGGGCGCTGCGGGACTGGTGCCGACTGTCGGGGCTGGGCACCGTCTACATCGAACCCGGATCACCCTGGGAGAACCCGTGGATCGAATCGTTCAACGGACGGGTCCGAGACGAACTGTTGAACATCACCGAGTTCGGGTCGCTCACCGAAGCCCGCATCGTCATCGAAGACTGGAGGAACGAATACAACACCTGGCGTCCCCACAGCAGCCTCGGTGGGCTCACCCCCGCCGAGTACGCTGCCCGCTGGACCCCCAAAACCCCCGAACCACTCCCATAACAAGTGGACCGACTACCGGGGTCCCGTCACTTCGTACTCACCGAGTATCGAGGGGCCCTGACCATCAGCCCGGCATTGTCACCGCTGACGAACTCCCCAACTCACCGCGCAGTTTCACACAATGCTATTCGGCCTCGAGGAATTCAGCGATCAGAGAGGCACATCGGTCTGGTTCACCCCACCAGGGGGCATGGCCGGCCGAAAGCACGGTTAGTTCAGCGTGCGGGATGGCATCTGTAGCTCGGCGGGCCGCATCGAGCCCACCAATAGGGTCGTGGTCCCCCCAGATGAGAAGCGTTGGATGTTCAATCCCGCTCAGCTCCTCTTCGGCGAAAACATAGCGGCTGCGGAAACCGGTGAGACCACGGATCAGTGCCTTGAGTTCTCGCTCGGCCGCCTCGCTTGCGATTGGGTCGGATCCGGCAGCAACATGGACATCGATCAGCTCTGGGTATCGACCCACAGTCCCGCCTTCCCCCATCATTCCCATCATCTTCGTCACCGACTCCGGGCTCGGTGCTGGCATCAAGCGACCAAGAAGGTTTCCCACGACAGGAGTAGCCATCAGCCGAAGGGGAATCGGAGCTGATGTACCCGGCAAAAGAGGCGTGGCGCCCAGAAGGGCGAGTCTTCGCACTCGGTGTGGTTGATCGAGCGCAGTCCAAAGAGCCCAGACGCTGCCCCCAGAACTGCCGACTAGATCAGCTTTATCCACTCCGAGCGCGTCGAGCAGTCCTGTGACCATTGTGACGGCCGTCACTCGGAGTTCGTCTCTGTTGTATTCAACGGGATCACTGAGACCGAATCCCGGTCTGTCGACCGCGATCAGACGACGGTTCAATGGAACCTTCATCAGCGGGACCCAATCGGCGACGCTGTTGCCAGACCCGTGAAGAAGGATCAGTGGTTCCCCCTCTCCCGCTTCCAAAGTGTGGATCATTGTTCCCGCATCAGACTCGATCCAGAAGGAGTGAACCTCTGCTCCGGCCACAGCAACGAATGCCTCCTGCGCTCTCGCGACGGCTTCTCTCTCCGGGCCCATCGCATTCCAAATCCACTTGTCTTTGTATCTGTTGGTCATCGCAGCCTCCAATGGATTCGATATGACCGATCATGCTGTCGTGGCCGATCCCCTGGAAGGACTTTTTCTGTACCTGGTATGTTGGAGGAGGTACAGATACAGCACTAGCCACGAGAGGTAATTTCCCGGGAGACTCTTCTATGCGTTCCTACCAGCAGTACTGCCCCGTCGCACGTGGCGCAGAGGTCTTTGCCGAGCGCTGGACCCCGATCATCATGCGCAACATCCTCTTCGGATGTAATACCTTCAACGAGATTGCCGACGGGGCTCCCGGCCTGTCACGCTCCCTCCTGACTAAACGCCTACGGGAGCTGGAACGCGCCGGCGTGATAACCATCACCCCAAAGGAAAACGGCCACGGCTCACTCTATGAGCCGACAGAAGCCGGGCTCGCTCTCGAGCCCGTGCTCAACGCTTTGGGCGCCTGGGGTGAAATGTGGATGGAAGTCCGGCCTGTGCACACCGAGCCGGGCATCGTGTTGTGGTCATGGTCCGAGGTCTACCTGCGCCGAGAGGCCCTACCCGAGCGTCGCGTCGTTGTCAGGTTCAACTTCGAATATCGGGGTAAACCCGACGTCGCCTGGCTCCTCATCGAGAATGGGGATGCCGAGCTGTGCGCTACCGATCCCGGCTATGGCGACGACCTCGTGGTCGATGTCGAGGATGCGATGGTGCTCGCCCGCTGGCACCTGGGCCAGATCAAATGGGGTGACGCTCTCCGCTCTGGAGGTATCGTCGTCAAAGGCCCTTCAGAGCTACGCAGCGCCCTCCCCATGTGGAATCGCCGACCCGAGATGGGCGAACGGTTGCGGGCAACACAGGGAAACGCGAGGCGGATAGCCGAGATGGTTTACCAACTCGACGGCACCCTGACTCACCCAAACCGCTCGTCGGCAGGCTGATTACGTCAGCAACTCTACGCATGCGATGAACGAAACCAGCGTCGTTGACATCACCAGCTTCGCGGCCCAGGCTCAGCCCCAGCCCCCCATCATCGGATCCTGAGGATCCTTCCTTCGAGCCAGCGCGGATCGTCAATTATCGCGTGGAACCGCTCATATCTGAGACCGCTCCATAACGGCACCTCGGCGTGCGGGTGGGTGTCAGCCGGCACATCCTGCACTATGTGTTCTATACGAGCACCACCGACGGTCGAGGGCGAAATCCCGGTGGACGCATCTCTTGTGCCTGTCAGCCGGACGGCGTCCACTATCACCCGGAAGCCGTCTCCAAGGTGTTCGACCGCCGGGTCGCCAGATGGGGCTTGACCCGCATCACGTTCCACGACACCCACCACACCTGGGCCACACCCCGGCCCTGCAAGCAGGTGTCCACCCCAGGTCGTGTCGGAACGGCTGGGCCACGCTTCCGTCGCCTTCACCCTCGACGTATACAGCCACGCCACACAGGGCCTAGACGACGACGCCGCGGCTCGAGTGGCCGACCTGGTGCATCGAGGAACGGGCGTTCGACCCGGCTCGTGACCATTCTGTGACCAAGCGCCAATATGTCGAGACGGTATAGACCCGATGCCTGGTCTTTCGTTGTGCCCGGGGTGGGATTCGAACCCACACGTCCTCTCGGACAGGGGGGTTTAAGCCCCCAGCGGCTGCCGATTTCGCCACCCGGGCGGACACACGTCGAGTATCACAGGGTTACACCCCCGCGACGATGCCATCCAACAGATCTCTCTCGCTCACGGCGACCTCGGGGACATCGAGGGTGCGCAGCACCTGACGGGCGATCACCGCACCCGCCAGGATCACCGGTGCACGCGCCGGGTCGAGCCCTGGCAGCCGCTCGGTCTCTTCGACCGTGAGACCTGCCAGCCGGGCGACGAGACGATCCGCCGACAAGCGGTCGATGACCGAGTCGTGAACGGATCCTTCCCGACCGGCGATGATGGCGGCGAGCGACGTCCAGGTCCCGGCGACACCGATAATGCGCGAGCCGTCCGGGACCGCCACCTCCGCGAACATCCTTTCGACGTGCGCGGCCGCCGACTCGACCGCCTCGAAGGTGGCAGGTCGCTCGAAGAGCAGCCGATCCGTGAGCCGCACAGAGCCGATGTCGATCGAGACCGCGTTGATCTCGTCCGTCTGAAAGACGAATTCGGTGCTGCCGCCTCCGATGTCGACGACGGCGAAATCGCCGCTCCTTCCCCGCGTCGCCCCGAAATATGCCAACTCCGCCTCCTCCACACCCGAGATGGCCTCGGGGCGGACGCCGAGGGCCGACTCCGCCCGCGCGAGGAACTCGTCCCGGTTCCCGGCATCCCGGGTGGCGGAGGTGGCCACCGCCCGGCGACGGTCCACACCATGCTCGTCACACAGGCGAGCGAACTCCTCGAACACGACGATGGTTCGTTCGATCGCCTCGTCGGAGAGCTTCCCACTGGCGTCCACTCCGCGACCAAGGCCTGTCACCTTGGCGAGACGGACGAGATCGTGTCCCTCGTCGTCGACGATGAGCAGGCGCATCGAATTCGTACCGATGTCGATCGCGGCCCGTGTCATTGGATCGAAGCTACTTCGGCTCTTGCCAGAGCGCATTGGGGGCGCCGTCGACCACGCACTCGATCGTGCAGTCGAGGGGCTCGATCCACGGTGCCACGAGTGCACCCACGGGGTTCTGATTGCCGGCGGCGTGGTCGGCGTAGTGGGCGTGCAGACACTTGACCCCTGCCCGTGCGCCGGCGACCCCACCCGACGGGGCGGGCGAAGCGCCGGGTGGGATCAGGGCATCCCGCTCTCCTGCGTATCTGGCGTGGGCGGCTTCCAGGGCGGCACCGAACGCCTCATCCGTCTCGGCGTGACGCTCCATCGACCGCACCCCTCCGGCGCCCTCGAGTCTCCCGATGCGTTTCGATGCAAGCGGGCAGGTCAGCCAGAAACGGGTGGGAAATGGCGTGCCGTCGTCGAGGATGGGCGGGACGGCGGCGACTACCGGCAAGCCGAGAGGACAGCGGGCGACGACCGTCGACTCGGCGCGGATCGGGCGGCCGATCTGGGCTTCCAGATCGTCTCGGTCGTTCACCCCTCGACCAGATCCCGCCCGGTCACGAAGTCCCACAGTCGGGACAGGAATGGGACGGTGTCTCCCTCTGCCGGCTCACCGGCGATCTCAGCCGGGAAGTCGGCCGCCGGAGTCGCATCCTCGATCACCACGTACGCCGCTTCCCCCGGACGGACGTAGCCGAGCTTCTCCCGAGCGAGACGTTCGATCTCGATCGGTGTCTGGAGTGCCGCCACCTGATCGGTCAGGATCGCGTTCTCGCGGGAGAGTTCGCCGAGCGTCTGCCGCGCCTCTGCCACCTCCTGCTGCTGGTCCACGATCTGACGCAGTGGCAAGGCATTGGTCGTGACGGCGACAGCCACGACGAGGACCGCCACCGTGGCGAGGAACAGCATGGGTCGACGGAGAAGACTCACCGTGGTCTCCGGAACGAATCCCAGCCGCCATACCGAGCCTGATCGCCGAGTGACTCTTCGATCCGAAGCAGCTGGTTGTACTTGGCGGTCCGCTCGCCGCGGGCGGGTGCGCCGGACTTGATCTGCCCGGCATTGGTTCCCACCGCCAGGTGCGAGATGAAAGAATCCTCCGTCTCACCGGAACGGTGGCTGACCATGCGGCCGAATCGGGCGCGCTCCGCCGTCTCCATGGTGTGCAGGGTCTCGGACAGCGAGCCGATCTGGTTCACCTTGATGAGGATGGCGTTGGCGGCCCTCTCCCGAATGCCGCGTTCGAGGATGTCCTCGTTCGTCACGAAGAGATCGTCACCGACCAGTTGCACCCGATCGCCGACCGACTCCATCAACGTCTTCCAGCCATCCCAGTCGTCTTCTGCCATTCCGTCCTCGATCGAGACGAGCGGATAGGAATCGACGAGCTCGGTCAGATAGCCCGCCATCTCGTCGGAGCTGAGCTCCTTGCCCTCCAACTCGTAGTTGCCCTCACGCCAGATCTCGGAGGCGGCGACGTCGAGCGCCAGGGCGATCTGTTCTCCGACCGCGTAGCCGGCGGCTTCGATGGCCTCTGTGAGAAGGTCGAGGGCCGCCCGGTTGGTCGCCAGGTTGGGGGCGAATCCGCCCTCGTCGCCCACGTTGGTGGAAAGGCCGCGTCCCGCCAGCACCTTCCGCAGGGCGTGATAGGTCTCGACTCCGGCTCGGAGCGCCTCCGCGTACGAGCCGAAGCCGCCCGGAACGAGCATGAACTCCTGGATGTCGACCGAGTTGGCCGCGTGGGCGCCCCCGTTCAGGACGTTCAGGCAGGGCACAGGCAGCAGCCGGGCGGACGGACCGCCCAGATAGCGAAAGAGGGGGAGCCCGACCTGGGCTGCGGCGGCCCGGGCGGTGGCGAGGGAGACGGCGAGGATCGCATTGGCGCCGAGCTTCGCCTTGTTATCGGTGCCGTCCAGGTCGAGCATCACCTGATCGATGCGCTCCTGTTGGGTGGCGTCGAGCCCGAGCAGCGCGGCAGCGATGGTGCCGTGCACGTTGTCGATCGCCCGCGAAACCCCCTTCCCGCCGAAGCGGGTTCCGCCATCCCGAAGCTCGATGGCTTCGAGAGCCCCGGTCGACGCCCCGGACGGGGCCGCCGCCCTACCGAACGCCCCGCCAGCGAGGAGGACTTCGGCTTCGACGGTCGGATTTCCGCGGCTGTCGAGGATCTCACGAGCTCGGATGTCTGCGATCGTCGTGGACATACCCAGCTCTCCTTGTGAACAGGGCCGAAGGCTAGCAAGGGCTCGCGCGAGCGTCCGTCAACCGGGGAGACCTGCGGCTATCGAGCCGTCACGGCCTCGAATAGAGCGCCGATCGGCACCTTCGGTCGGAACAGGACGGACACCGCCCACATCTCGATGCCGATCATCACCGTGTACCAGGCCAGCGCGGGGATCATACGGCCCTCCGGGAACTCCTCGCCGAGTCCCAGGAAGGCGTACTGGGCCCCCAACGCCACGGTGATCATCCCGAGGCGAACCGGCCGGAGCCAGTTGGTGCGGCCGAGGCCGGCCGCACCAACGAGCACAGATGGGAGCATGATGATGCCCGCGCCTCCGAAGGCCGGGAGGATCCCCACCGCGATGAGCCGCCACCACCTGCTGCCGCCGGCGCGCCACCAGAGCACTCCGAGCACGAGCCCGGCGACGGCCGCGGCTCCCACGATGAACAGCGTCCCGCTCCAACTGAATTCGGGATGTGTGGAGATGTAGCGCATCCACAGCCGAAGCACCGATCCCCACACGAACCCGCCGACGAGGCCCGTGAGGACGGGGTGTCGCGACATCAGAACTCCAGTGGGAGACATGCCATCCGCGCCCCCGCCGCCCCGGTGTCCGGGTTGGTGGGCAGTGCATGAATGACGATCGACTGGGCCGCAGCTGCCGGGATCTCGAAATCCGCGATCGCCACCGCGTGTCCGGTTCGACCGTTCGTGACGGTGAAATCGAGCCACACCTCGTTGTGGGCGAGCGGCCCCGGAAGCCCGGTGTGATAGTGACCGAGCGCCGCTCCGCCATTCCCCGCCACACATGGCCCCACGTGCACGTGGGCGCCGAACATCTCGCCCGCCCACTCGCCGTCGAGATCCTTGACGTTGAGGCGTACGACCGTCTGCCCGTTCTGCACCGTGGCCGATGCCACTGCCCACGCTCCGTCCGTGACTCGATCGGTCGTCGGTTCGACGTCCGTCAGGTCGCCCTGGAAGAACGACCCCGGTCCAGCCAGCACGGGGCTCGCATACAGGACCACCATGACCATGCCGAGGAGCCACACCAACCCTTGCCTGTATCGCATTGCACTCTCCTTTCGATTCGTGTCGTTGCGATACCGGACGGACGTGCGTCGGGTGCCGATCGGGTGACGCGTCACCCGATCGGGGAGCGCATGTCGTCCGTATGGCAGATGACGGCTGTCGCGTTCGCCGAGTGGATCACCGCCGACGCCCTGGAGGCGGGGTGGTCGCGCGCCGACGTCGACCAGATCGTCGGCCACCTCTTCGAGGTCGAGGCGCACAACCTCGTCCGCCTCGCCCGGTTCTTCGTCGACGATCGCGATGCGTCCGAGGATCTCGTGCAGGAGGCGTTCATCCGTCTCGCCCGTTCGATCCATCGGATCAAGGACCCGGAGGCGGCGCCCGCATACCTGCGCTCGATCGTGCTCAACCTGGCGCGCGACCACAACCGTCGGGGGCTCGTCTCGCTCCGACACCGAGAATCGGCAGTTCCGTCTCCGGCCGGTATCGAGGAAGGTCTGGAGATACGCGAAGACCAGCAGCGTGTGATCGACGCCCTCCGGGACCTGTCACCGGGCCAGCGGAACTGTCTGGTACTTCGGTACTACATGGAGCTGTCGAATCCGGAGATCGCCCGCACTCTCGGTGTCTCCGTCAACACGGTCAAGACCCAGATCCAACGAGGGATGGCGTCATTGGAGCGGACGCTGACGGGTGAGACATGACGACCCTCGAGCAACGTCTGAGCGACGCACTGAACGCCGGAGCCCACCACACGCGCCCCGCGCCGGACCTCTTCGCCCGCGTGACGGCCTCCATCGAGGACGATCGCCGGAGGCGAAAACTGCTTCGCCGCGGGCTGGCGGTCGTGGCGAGCAGCATCGCCACCCTGACTTCACTCGGACTCGGATTGTCGACTCAACGAAACGGGAGGTTGGTCATGCCCTGGTGGGCGCTCGAAATCATCGGAACGGTCGTCCTGATCGCCATGGCCCTGTGGCTGGGGCCCTTCATCAAGCGATTCGGACGGGCCTATGCCGCCGACGTGTTCAGGGCGAATCCGAGAACCGGGAAGTCGTACATCGTCCTGACCGACATCGTCTACTACCTGATCTTCACCGCGTACATCCTCTTCACCTCGAGGTTCGAACCGGACAGGGGTTGGGACTCGGTGGTGAACGCCTCGCAAGCACAGGCCAGCGTCTTCCGGGTGGCGGGGATCCTGCTGATCATCGGCGTGCTGCACGGTCTCAACATCGTGCTCATGCCTGTGCTCGGCCGGCTGTTCTCGCTCAACCGGCGACTGGATGCGTTGAACAGGGACGAAGGTGTCGACGACTGACAACGAGCGCCTCGGCCTCGGATGGGAGGTCTGGTTCCTGCTGCTCGGGCTGGCGGTTGGGGGACTCGCGCTGACCTTCCTGCCCGGGATCATCGGAGTCGCATTCGAGGTCGGACCGCCCAATCCGTTGCCAACGGAGCCGGTGACGGTCGACACCGGGCGGCTGGTGGTCGGGGTGGGCATGGCATGCGCGTTCGCCGCAGTCGCCATCCGGATCATCCGGACGACCGACTGGCGGCTCGATTGAGCCCGCCCGGTCCTCGCCCCTACTTTCCGCTCGAAGGCGGCACACGACCAGGGCTGCGCATCTTCGCCCGCTCCCAGCGGGTGTCGAGCTCGTCGAGGGTGAGAGCTGCCAGTGGCCCCTCGGCCTCCATCGCCACGAACCGCGACTCGAACCGGTGATTGGCGGCGCGCAGTGCCACCTCGGGTTCCACCCCGACGTGGCGGGCGAGGTTCACGACCGAGAACAACAGGTCACCGAGTTCGTGGGAGATGTCACTCCTGTCATCCGCCTCCACCGCCTGCCGCATCTCCGCCAGCTCCTCACCCACCTTCGCCAGCACCGGTGGCACGTCGGGCCAGTCGAAACCCACCTTGGCGGCCCTCGCCTGCAGGTCGGCGGCGCGGGCCAACGAACCGAGTGAAGCGGGCACGCCGGCCAAGGCGGACGCGCCCGACCCACCCTCCTTCTCGGCTGCCTTTATCTCGTCCCAGTTCGCCTTCACCGCCTCGGCATCGGCGGCGTCGACATCACCGAAGACGTGGGGATGGCGGCGTACGAGCTTGCGACGAAGCGACTCGGCGACGTCGGTGATGTCGAAGGCCCCCTCCTCCTCGGCGATGGCGGCATGAAAGAGCACCTGGAGGAGGACGTCGCCCAGCTCCTCCTCCACCTCGGCGTACGCACCGAGATCGTCGGCGTCGGCCGACATGGCGGCGATGGCATCGGCCAACTCCGCGGTCTCCTCCA
>Ga0326597_10007963_pt1 | contig 14353 bp, 16 predicted proteins | sample RVTome_12_FD_203789 | JGI IMG/M metagenome (GOLD analysis project Ga0326597, IMG submission 203789) | Soil microbial communities from uranium-contaminated site in the Upper Colorado River Basin, Wyoming, United States - RVT100D185 | ecosystem: Environmental > Terrestrial > Soil > Contaminated >... | reverse complement strand
GGTTCGAGCGTGACCTGGGCGCTGATGAACGCGATGAGCGTCGGGACGGTCCAGATCATGTTCGCCGTCGTGTCGTCCTGCATGAGGACCGGTCGTCCGGCGTCCGCGCCCGCCGCACGTGTCACCCAGGTCCGGAGGCGCAGGCCGGCGCCGGCGGCCGGGTCGACCTCGTCGGCGGTGAGGAGGACCGAGCCCATCGGCAGGAACGTGTCGGAACCCTTGGCGCGCAGCCACTGCCCGTCGCCCCGCTCGCCTTCGCGGAGCGCCGGCTTCGCCCCCTGCCAGTCCCGGGCGGAGACGTCGTTGACGACGAGGTAGCCGCCAATGCAGGCGGATGCCTCCTCGGCCGACACGCGCCGGGCGCGCCGGCCGATGACGACCCCGAGCTCCACCTCGAAGTCGAGGGCGTGCGTACCGGGCGGGCGGACGATCGGCTCGCCGTCGGCGATGACGGTGTTCGCGAACTTGGCGAACAGGAGCGGCCGATCCGGCGCGTCGCGGCCGCCCTCCGCAGCGTGGGCTCGGTAGTTGAGGCCGACGCACACGATCTTGCCCGGACGCGGGATCGGCGGCGCGGCGACCGATCCGGCCGGCGGCGCGTCGTCCGGGTCGGCGAGTCGGGCGAACCCGACCCCGGCTGCGTCGATGTCCGGCAGCGGTCCGCCCCGCGCCGCAGGATCACGGTAGGCGAAGAGGCGCATCGGCCGCTGTCAGCTCGCGCTCGGGGAGGGCTCCGCGTTGGGGCTTGCGGACGGCTCCGCGGACGGCGAGACGGTCGGCGACGCGCTCGGTGGTGCGTCGGTCGGGAACGGGCAGCCGGGGGCGCGCTCCGGGTTCGTCCGCTCGCCCTCGCGCTGCCAGAAGTCGAGGATCAGGTCCGGGTCCCACGTTTCCATCGGTAGCACCCGGCCCCAGACGAGGGCGGCATACGGGAAGGCCATCTCGTCGAATCGGGCGAAGACCGGGCTCTCGGTTCCTGGCGGAATGCCGCAGACGGGACTGTCCGGGAACGATCCGTACAGCGCCCGCATCGCCGCCTGACCGCTCTCCTCGCACGCGTCGGTCGAATCGTCGCAGCGGTAGAGCACGACGAGCGACCCGTGCTCGAGGTTGTGGAGCCAGCCCTGCGGGATCGCCACGCTCGTATCGTCCGGGCCGTACACGCCCGCCCGGATGGGGCCTCGGCCCTGGATGTTGTAGTGCGTGCCGGACGCGGGTGGGCAGAGCGTGAAGGTTTGTCCCGCTTCTGCGCCGTGCAGGCGACCCTGGTCCGGCTGGACGTAGCCGAGGCGCGGGGATGAACCGGCTCCCGGCGTCGGCGTGGGGTCCGGCACCCAGTCGGTCGTGCACGCGTACACCGGCTGCGAAGCACCGAGGAACAGGAAGGCCCCGACGAGACCGATGAGGGCAACGACGACGCCTCCGACGATGAGCGTCCGGAACCGCTCGAAGACCGACTGCCGGGCGTAGCGCGGGCGCTCGCGTCGCCCGACGCGCGGGGTGCCCGTGGGGCTCGTCGACGGCCGCGGGCCGGGGCGGTCGGCGGCGCCGGCGGGCGACGGCGCCCCGCTGCCGGACGGAGACGGGCGGCCGGCCGGCTGGCCGATGGGCGGTACGCGTCGGCCGGACCGGCGCGAGGATTTGCTCAACGGAGGGCCTCGTAGTGCGGGTCAGTGAATTGGCACACGCCGTCCCGTTCGTGCGGTCCCGGGTGCCGCCTCGCAGAGGGTACCCTCCCGGGGCCGGATCGTGCCGGAATCACGGCTCGCTCAGATACGCGCGGACCGCCGGGCGGAGCAGCCCGCGGAACAGGAGTGCTGCGAAGAGGGCGGCCGCGAGTCCGATGGCCACCTGGCCCCCGAGGACGAGGACCGGTACCGCCGGGACCACGAGGCTGGCCAGGCCGAGGGCAAACCCGCGGGCGGCCTGCTTGCGCTGCAGGACGAGCGTCGTCGTGAAGATCGTGTAGGCCAGCAGGACCATCACGACGATTCCCGGAAAGCTGACCGGTGCCGAGATCGCGAGGTCCACGACGTAGCGCAGCGACAGCCCGATGCCCGCGAGGAGCACGAGGGCGTAGACGAGGAACAGGCGGATGCCGGCCGGCATGGCACGGACGTGCGAGACCATGAGCGACCGATTCTGCCATGCTGCCGCCGTGACGATCGACACCCCGGACTGGGTTCGAGACGCCGTCTTCTACCAGATCTTCCCCGACCGATTCGCCGCCAGCGCCCGAATGCCCAAGCCCGGGCCACTCGAGCCGTGGGAGTCGCCGCCGACCGTTCACGGTTTCAAGGGCGGCGACCTGCTCGGTGTCGTCGAGCGGCTGCCGTACCTGGCCGACCTCGGAGTCACGGCGCTCTACCTCAACCCGGTTTTCGCGTCGGCCTCCAACCACCGCTATCACACGTATGACTACTTCGCGGTCGACCCATTGCTCGGTGGCGATGCGGCGCTGCGCGAGCTGCTCGACGCGGCCCATGCTCGCGGGATGCGGGTCATCCTCGACGGGGTGTTCAACCACACCGGGCGAGGGTTCTGGGCGTTCCACCACGTGCTCGAAACGGGCGCCGCCTCGCCGTATCGGTACTGGTTCCACTTCGACCAGTCCGCGCTCGATGCCGGGATGCCGATCCTCGCCTACCCCGGCGCGGCTGGCCGCAACGGGGTCGGGTCCGGCGTGGGCTCCGACGAGCCGTCGGTTGGGCAGGACGCCCCGACTGGCGACGGCGGTTGGTCGATGCGTCGACTCGGCTATCGGGCCTGGTGGGACCTGTCCGCGCTGCCGAAGCTCAACACGGACAACCCGGTCGTTCGCGAGTATCTGCTGTCCGTGGCGGAGCACTGGATCCGCTTCGGGATCGACGGCTGGCGGCTCGACGTGCCGGCCGAGATCCACGACGAGACGTTCTGGCAGGAGTTCCGGCGTCGCTGCCGATCGGCCAATCCCGATGCCTACCTCGTCGGCGAGGTCTGGCACGTGGGCCGGGAGTGGGTCGCGGGCGACCGGTTCGACGCGCTCATGAACTATCCGCTCGCGGAGGCGATCCTGTCGTTCGCTGGCGGAGTCCACCTCGACGACGAGGTCATCCGCGGCCATCACGAGTACGGCCCTACGGTCCGGCGGATCGACGGTGCGACGTTCGCGCGTCACCTCGAGGAGCTGCGCGACGCCTACGACCCGGCCGTCGTCGCCGTCCAGCTCAACCTCCTCGACAGCCATGACAGCCCTCGGGTCCACTCGCTCGTCGGCGGCGACCGGGCCGCCTACCGCCTGGCCGTGCTGCTCCAGGCGACCCTGCCCGGCGCGCCGTGCGTCTACTACGGTGACGAAATCGGCCTCGACGGCCGGAACGATCCGGACTGCCGGCGCTCGTTCCCGCGCGACGAGGCGGCGTGGGACCGGGAGCTGCTCGCGTTCGTGTCCGCGGCGCTCCGGCTTCGCCACGCGGAGGTGGCGCTGCGACGCGGCTCGTTGCGCATCGCCGGGACGGCGGGCGACGCACTGGCCTTCGAACGTCAGCTGGGTGACGACCGGGTCCTCGTCGTGCTCAACGCCGGAGAGGCGCCGACGACCGTCGAGGCGGCCCTGCCGGATGCGCCGGATGGGGATCTCGTCGAACTCGCCCTGCCCTGGCCCGACGGAGAGGCGACGTCCGATTCGCCGGTCGCCCTGGCGGGCTCTGCACGAATCGCTATCGGACCACGGAGTGCTCGAGTGTTCCGCGCGCGCTGATCGGCGCGTGGCACGCCGTTCGCGCTCCTAGACTGTCCGGATGGCGGACCTGCCGATCACGCTCGAGGCCCCGCTCGCCGAGCGGCTCGCGCGCGCCCTCGACCCGGAGGGCAAGATCCCGCGCGCGCTCGATGCGCTCGGGCCGGTGGCGGACCGCGACGTGGTCCTTGTCGGCGGCGGGGACCTGCGCTCGGGCCAGCTGTCCGAAGCGGGCGCCCGCGTGTCCGGCGTCGAGTGGGATGACGGCCGGCTCCTGGTTGGTGACGGGTCGGCCGATGCGGTCGTCGGCTGCTGGTCCGTGTTCCGCGGCGTGAACCCCCGTGAGCTCGCCGAGGCGGACCGGGTGCTGCGCCCCGGCGGCCGGTTGCTCATCGTCCACGACTATGGCCGCGACGACGTATCCGGCCTGCGTGGCGACCTGCCGGAGTACGGCGCCTGGGGCCGGCGCGACGGCCCGTTCCTCGCCGCCGGGTTTCGCATCCGCGTGCTCCACTGCTGGTGGACCTTCGATGACCTCGAGACCGCCAGCTCGTTCGTTGGCGCGGCGTTCGGTGAAGCGGGCATCGCCCTGGCGTCCGGGTTGCGACGCCCCAGGTTGTCCTACAACGTCGCCGTCTATCACCGAACCCGTTCGGAGACGACGACGCCGCCGTAGTGGGCCTCGTATGCGTCGGTCATGCGCTCGACGGTGAACCGCCGCTCGGCGGCCTCCCGGCAATGACGCCGTGAGATTTCTGGAAGCCGATCGATCGCCCGGACCATCCCGTCGAGGTCGTCGACGATGAACCCGGTCTCGCCGTCGTCGATGAGCTCCGGGACGCTTGCCCGCCGGTAGGCGATCACCGGCGTCCCGCAGGCGAGTGCCTCGATGACGACGAGGCCGAACGGCTCGTCCCAGTCGATCGGAAAGAGGAGGGCGTCGGCGCCCGCGAACAGCTCCCGCTTGTCGCGCTCGCCGACTTCGCCGATCAGCCGGACCCGTCCCCCGTGGGCGAGCTCGCGCACGCTGGCCGCGTAGTCCGCGTCGGCCGGATCGGCCTTGCCGACCACGACGATCAGCCGATCGACCTGCCGTGCCGCCTTCACGGCCTCGAGCGTGCCCTTCTCCGGCGAGAACCGGCCGAGAAAGAGGAGGTATCCGTCGCCGCGGTCCCGGAACGGATGCTCGGCCACGGCCACGCCGTGGTGGATCGGCGGCAGGGCACCGCGCGCCGGGAACGTCGCCGCACTCGACTGCGAGAGGCTGTTATGCCACCACGGATAGGCAGCCCAGATCGGGGCGGTCGCGGCTTCGAACGCGTTGTGATTCGTCGTCAGCACCGGCGTCCGCGACCACGCGGCGAGGACGAGACCCTCGACCCCGGCGTGGTTGTGGACGACGTCGAAGGCGCCGTCGGTGGCAGCCCGGAAGCAGGCCTGCGCATTGGCGAGGTGGGGGTACTCGGCATGCCGCGGGTCGGTCGCGGCCCCGTACCGCTGGGCGCTCGGCGTGACGCTCACGAGCGTGGCGCTCGTCAGCGAGTCGCCGGAGGCAAACAGCGTCACGTCGTGCCCGCGTCGAACGAGCTCTTCGGTGAGCAGGTGCACGACGAGTTCCGTGCCGCCGTAGCCGCGCGGAGGGACGCGCTCGTACGTCGGGGCTAGCTGCGCGATGCGCACCGGTGCCTCCTTCGTCGAGGTCGCGATTCTAATCGGCCTGCTACCCTCCCGCACGTGGCCCGCCTGAACCGCGCCCCGCACATCGGTCCCGTTCGGATCACCCCCACGCGCGTGGCGCTTGCCCTCGCGCTCGTCGGATCGCTCGCCTACGTCGCGTTCGCGATCACGGTCCGGGACGCGTCGCAGATCCCGATGCTCAGTTCCGGGGCTGCCGTCCTGGGACTCGTGTTCGCGGCGCTCGCCGGGCTCGGCGCGGTCGGCACCTGGCGCGCCGGCGTCGAGGGGCTTGCCCGCCGGGCATTCATCCTCGCGATCCTGGCCGGGTTCGCGGCGATGATTGCGGCCGGCTGCTTTGCGGCCGCGATCGTGTTGGGACTCGTGCTCCAGGCCTAGCCGGGCCACACTCCCTGGCACACCGCCCGGACGCTTCAGGACCCTCTGCTACACTCGGCCGGCTCCCGGCCCCCATCGTCTAGAGGCCTAGGACGCCACCCTTTCAAGGTGGAGATCAGGGGTTCGAATCCCCTTGGGGGCACTCCCGGCCGATCGGATGGCACGCCCGGCCAATGGGTCGCCCGGCTCGCTCGAGGGACAGCGACGAGTCCCGGGGGTCGATCAGCTCCGCGGTTCCAGGATGACGACGGCCGTTTCGTTCGGCCGGCGCGCGGCCCAGCTGTCGAGGTTTGCCCCGTCGTACTCCGCCCACCTCGCCCACAGGCGCGGCCGCTCCTCGGGCGTCGCCGCTCGACCGTGGACGGGATGCGATCCGTCGCGCAGTGTCACGGTGGTGTCCGGGTGGGCCTGAAGATTCAGCCACCAGGCCGGCTCCGGGGCTCCCCACCCGTTCATGGCGAGGGTGACCAGGTTCGGGCCGTCGTCGAAGTAGCCGAGGATCGCCGTCCGCTCCTTCCCGGAGCGGCGCCCGACGGTCGTCAGGTGCATCATGCCCCACGTCGTCGCGCTTGCGGGACGGAGACCGAGCCGGCCGCCGGTCAGCGCATAGAGCGCCCGATGGACGAGCCATGCGGAACGGACGAACCAGCGCGGGGGCAGCGGCGCCCGTCGGGCTACCTGCGTCGCACTCATCGGGGCGTCTCCTTGCTGCATACGGCGTAAGTTTACCCCGTAAGTCTCCGCCCTCGGCGGCCGGCTGTCAAGTACTTACGGCGTAGGCTAGAGTCATCTGAGTGGGCACACGAATCGAACCTTCCACCGAGCGCCGCAGGCCGCTCAATCGAGCGCGGATCCTTCGCGCCGCGGTCGAGCTGGCGGACCGCGACGGCATCGAGGCCCTGAGCATGCGTCGGCTGGGTCAGGAACTCGGGGTAGAGGCGATGTCCCTCTACAACCACGTTCCGAACAAGGAGGACGTCCTCGACGGCATCGTCGATCTCGTCCTCGACGAGGTCGATCTCGCCCCCGTCGGCGACGACTGGAAGAGCGCCGCGCGAAGCCGCATCCTTTCGGCGCGTCGGGTCATGCTCCGCCATCCGTGGGCGTCGGGCGTGATCGTATCGCGGCGCCAGCCGAGCCCCCGGATGCTGCGCTACATGGACAGCATGGGCGCCATCATGCGGGCCGGCGGATTCTCGGTCGACCTCATGCACCACGCGTTCCACGCCCTCGGCAGCCGGGTGCTGGGCTTCTCGCAGGAACTCTACGACGACAGCGCCGATCTGGAGGCGACCCCCGAAATCCAGGCGCTGATGCTCCGCCGGATGTCGCAGGAGTATCCGAACATCACCGCCGTGATGGAGCAGGTCATGCACGACGACGCGTCCGTCGTGGGAACCGGCTGCGACGACCAGTTGGAGTTCGAGTTCGCGCTGGACCTCATCCTCGACGGGTTGGATCGTCTTCGCGCGCTCTCTGGCGGCAGGGCGGGCACCGCCTCGAGCTAGACGTCCGCGCGCTCGACACCGCCGAGTTGCCGCGCGCATCGCCCTGCTACCATCGGCGGGCGATGGAGATCATGGGCATCCGGATCCCGACGATCGTCAAGGACAACGTCGCCATCCGATGCGACGGCTGCCTTGAGGTGATCGAGGGCACGCCCTGGCGGGTGAACCTCCTCGACATCGTCGCGAGCGAGGTGCCGGTCTCGTGGGCCGGGGCACCGGCGATCAACCCGGGTCCGTTCCAGTTCCACGCGGATCCGTCGCACGCGAGGACGTGGATGGCGGCGCGCGGCTATTTCTTCTGCCGCAAGGGCGAGGTGCGCGAGATCATGCGCCCGGTGCAGATTCCCGGCGATCCTCCGCGCTGGGGGCTGTGCGACGGGATCCACCGAGACGCCCACGCCTTCATCCCGGCCTGACCGAGCGGTCGCGCCCCAGCGTCGCGGTGAGCGGCCCGTCTGACGTCTGGGGCCCGGCGTGGGGCACGCGGCGCTCGTTGACATCGCCGCGGATCGCCCTCTATCCTCCGCCCGCTGCGTCCGATTCGTTCGTACCGAGATTTGCAGAGATTTTCGGACCGGCAGGCGTGCAGGAGCCCTGTGTCCGATCCTTCCCTCGCGCACCGTTCCGGAGACTGGCTGTCGCTGGGACCCGCGGCGCGTCTCGTCGGCGTCGACCCGGATACGCTCCGCCGCTGGGCCGATGACGGGCGGATCGCCGCGTACCTCACCCCCGGCGGCCATCGCCGGTTCGAACGGCGCGCCCTCGACCGCCTCGTCGCCGCACGACGTGCGGGAGGTCCGCGGCCCCTCGCCAGCCTCGGGGCGACGAGCGAGCGACTGACCCAGGCATATCGCCGGAGCTATGCGCGGCCCGCCACCCCCGCCCATCCGATGCCCGACGTCGGCGAGCCGGAGCGCGAGGCCTTTCGGCGCGAAGGCCGCCAGCTCGTCGATGCCCTCCTTGCCTTTCTCGACGCGGACGGGCCGGCCGCGCGCGCCGAGGCAGAGGCGGACGCCGGTCGGCTGACCGATCATCTCGCCACCCGACTGGCCGGCAGCGGAACAAGCTTGACCGAATCGGTCGCCCTGTTTGTCGCGGCGCGCCGACCGTTCCTCGCCGAGCTCGGCGCGATTGCCCGAAAGCGGAAGCTCGACTCGGCCCGCCTCAGCTCCCTGTATGACGAGGCGTCCGGCCTGCTCGACCGCCTGCTCCTCCGGCTCGTGCGGGCCCACCAGGAGGGGGCCGGGTGAGCCACGCGATCCTGCCGGCCCTCACCTCGCTCCTGGCGCTCGGGTTCTCGGCCGCGCTGTTCGACCAATGGCGTGAACGGCGCGGTGGGTTCCAGCTGATCTGGGGGATCGGCATGCTGTTCTACGGGATCGCCGCGGGCGCGGAGGCGCTGGCCGCGCTCGGCGGCTGGAACGAGGCCCTCTACCGCACGTGGTACCTGACGGGCGCGGTCTGGACGGCCGGCTGGCTCGGCCTCGGGACGGCCTTCCTGCTCGGGCGGACCCGCTTCGGCTACGCGTTCGCCCTGTGCCTTTTCCTGGCCGGCCTGTTCACGTTTCTCGTCCGGAACCGCCCCGAGTACGCGGATGCCGGGGCGATCCCGCTGCTGTACTTCGTCGCCGCCGGCGTTCTCGCCCTCGCCGTCGCGGTCGAGACGTACTTCCAGAACGAGCGCTGGCCGTCACTCGCAGCCGTGGCCGTGGTCGGCGCGACCGCGATCTCGATCGCCCTCATGGCGACGATACCGCTGGCGGCGCCCGGGTACGCCCTCGACCCGGCGACCGGCGCCCCGGTCGCGACGTTGTTTCCGAGCGGACTGCGGCTGTTGACGCCGTTCCTCAACATCACCGGCGCCTTCGCCCTCGTCCTCGGCGCCGTGTTCTCGACCTACGTGTTCATGCCGAAGAAGCGGATCCTGCCGTACTCACTTGATCCGAACCAGCCGGGTGACCAGTTCCTGTTCAACCTGTTCATCGCGCCCGTCGCGATCCTCGTCAACCTCGTGGCGTCTCTGCCCGGCACGGCGCGCGAGCTGGTCCGCGGCCGCCTTCACAGTCGCGTGCCGGCGACGATCCTCATCGCCATCGGGGCATTCATCCCGTCGATCACCGACAGCCTCAACCGGTTCGGCTCCACCGACCTGTTCCAGCTCGGCAAGTTCCTCGGAGTGGTATTCCTGTTCGCGGGCTTCCTCGTCTCGGTCGAGGTCTTCCGCGAGATCCGGATCCCGTTCACGTCCGTCCGGCTCGCGACCGGCCGGCGAGAGCGAGTTCCGGCGGGGGCGGCCGCGTCGGCCTCGACCTCAGCCGGTCAGACCGCGACGCAGAAGGCGACGACGACGGCCGATCCGACCGCCTGACGCCGGCGGCCGGGCGCCCCTACGATGGCGCGGTGCCCGACACCCGGTCCCCGCTGGCGGGGACGCTCATCGTCCTCACGGCCGCGTCGCTGTTCGCGACCCTCGGAGTGCTGTCGCGCTTCGCCTACGAGCGCGGCATGGACCCGACGGCGTTCGTCGCCTGGCGTGCCGGCCTCGCAACCGTCGCGCTGCTGGCCGTCGTCTGGTGGCGCGTCGGTCGATCGGGCCGCACACTCGTCCGTCTGGCGAGCCTGTCGACGCGCGAACGCGGCGCCGTCGGCGTCGCCATTGCCTGCGGGCTGCTCCTGAACCTGGCCATCTTCGGGGCCTTCGAGCGAACGACGATTGCGCTGGCGCTGCTCGGCTTCTACACGTACCCGGCGATGGTCGCCGCAGTGACGGTGGCGCTTGGACGCGAACCGCTCACGCGCGCCGTCGTCATCGCGCTCGCCGTCGCGGTCTGCGGGATGATCCTCGTCCTCGTCGGCGGACTCGATCCGACCGGTGAGTTCCGGTTCGACGCCTTCGGCATCGGCCTCGCCCTCGGGGCCGCCGCGTGCCAGACGGTCTTCGTGACCGTCAGTCGCGACTACCGGCGGGTGCCGGCCGACCAGGCGATGACGCTCATCCTGGCCGGGACCTTCGCGGCCTGCGTCGCACTCTCGCTCTGGGCGGATGGCGACGACGCTCTCCTCCGCCCGCTGCGCGAGCCGGGCGTCCTGCCGATCCTGGCGGCAGCCGGGGTCCTTGGAGCCGCGATCCCGTCGCTCCTGTTCCTCGTCGGGATCCGTCTCATCGGGGGAACGCGGGCGGGCATCCTCATGCTGTTCGAGCCCGTCGTCGGCGTGGGCCTGGCGGCGATCCTGCTCGGCGAGTCGCTCGGACCGATCCAGGCAGCCGGCGGCGCGGCGATTCTCGCGGCAGCGTTGATCCTCCAGCGCGCCCCGGCCCACCGCGCGCCGGCCGCCGGGGAGGAGCCGATCGCGGTTCCCGCGCCGGGCGGTCCGTGAGTTCGCGGCGCACCATGACGTCTCCCGGGCGGGCCTGAGGGGGTAGATTCGCCGGCACGGTGTCAGCGCCCGAACGAATCCGCGTCCTGCTCGTCGACGACCACGCCGTCGTCCGGCGCGGTCTGCGCGGGTTCCTCGAGCTGCTCGACGACATCGAGATCGTCGGCGAGGCGGAGAACGGCCGCCTGGCGGTCGACGCCGCCCGATCGCTGCGGCCGGACGTCGTGCTCATGGACCTGCTCATGCCCGTCCTCGACGGGATCGCCGCCACTGCCCAGCTGCGCGAGGAGCAGCCGGACCTCCAGGTCGTCGCGCTGACGAGCTTCGTCGAGGAAGACCGAGTCACCGCCGCGATCGAAGCCGGTGCGAGCGGCTTTCTCCTGAAGGACGCCGAGGCGGACGAGGTGGCGGCGGCGATCCGGGCGGCACACCGGGGGGAGGTGCGGTTCGACCCCGCCGTGGCCCGGATTCTCGCCCGCCGGGTCGCCCAGTCCCGAACGCCGACCGCCCCGGCGCCCGCCCTGACCGACCGCGAGCGGGAGGTCCTCGGCCTCATCGCGCGCGGCCTCGGCAACCAGGCGATCGCCGATCAGCTCGGCATCACCGAGCGCACGGCGCGGACGCACGTGAGCAACATCCTCGGCAAGCTCGACCTGTCGAGCCGGACCCAGGCCGCCCTGTGGGCGGTCGAGCACCGGATCGCCGGGTCGGAGTGAGCGGACCGGCCACCGGACAGGCCGCGGGCAGCGGCGTGCCGCCGTGGGACGCCGCCGGCCCGCTCGGCGCCGAGCCGATCGTGTTCGTCCACGGGACGCGCCTGACCCGCGCGAGCTGGCGCCCGCAGGCCGATCGGCTGGCCGGGGAGTTCCGGGTGATCCTCCCGGACCTGCCGGGTCACGGCACGCGCGCGGGCGAGCGGTTCACCCTCGAGGGCGCCGCGGACGCGATCGGCCGTGTCATCGACGATGCCGCCGCTGGGCGCGCGATCGTCGTCGGCCTCTCGCTCGGCGGCTACGTCGCCATGGTGCTCGCCGCCCGCACGCCGGAGCGCGTCCGCGGGCTCGTCCTCGCCGGAGCGTCACAGGAGCCGATCGGCGTCTGGTCGATCCCGTACCGTGCGCTCCGACTGCTCTTCGCCCGGGCGCCACGCGGCCCGCTCGACGCGCTGAACCGTGGCTTCTTCAGGCTCCGCTTCCCGTCGGGGATCAGCGAGCCAATCATCGCCGGCGGGTTCTGGCCGGACGGCGGGGCACAGGCGCTCACCGAGCTGATCGGTGAGCACTTCGCGCCGCGACTGGCGTCCTACCCGGGTCCGACGCTCATCCTCAATGGCTCCCTCGACGTGCTGTTCCGGCTCGGCGAGCGGCACTTCCTCGCCGCGGCGCGCGACGGGCATCGACGCGTCGTGGCGGGGGCGAGCCACCTCGTCAACCTCGATCGTCCCGATGCGGTGACCGACGCGATTCGCGCCTTCGCCCGCGGTCCGGTGGTCCGTGCGGAGGCCTCCGGACGGGGCATCAGGCCGCCCCCGGGTATACTGGTCGAGCCCACCACCTGAGTCAGACGAGGTTCGATGCGCGTCCGCAAGGCTGTTTTCCCTGCCGCCGGCTGGGGCACCCGCTTCCTCCCGGCCACGAAGGCACAGCCGAAGGAGATGCTGCCCCTCGTCGACAAGCCGATCATCCAGTACGCCGTCGAGGAGGCGGTCGCTGCCGGGATCGAGCAGGTCATCATCGTCACGAGCAGCCAGAAGCGGGCGATCGAGGACCACTTCGACCTGTCCTATGAGCTCGAGCACCTGCTCGAGGAGAAGGGCGAGATCGAGAAGCTCCGCCAGGTGCGGCACATCAGCGACCTCGCCCAGGTGGCCTACGTCCGCCAGAAGGAGCAGCTGGGCCTCGGCCACGCGGTGCTCATGGCCAAGGACCTCGTGGGCCACGAACCGTTCGCGGTGATCCTGCCGGACGACGTGATCGTCGGTGACCGGCCGTGCATCGGCCAGCTCATCCACGCCTACCACCAGGTCCACGCATCGGTCGTCGCGGTCATGGAGGTGCCTCACGCGGACACCGGTCGCTACGGCGTCATCGCCGGCGAGCCCGTCGATGAGACGCTCAATCACGGACGACTTCGACGGGTCACGCGGCTGGTCGAGAAGCCGGATCCGGACGACGCACCGTCGGACCTCGCCGTGATCGGCCGTTACGTGCTCACGCCGAAGATCTTCGACAAGCTCGAGCAGACGGGCCGCGGCGCCGGCGGCGAGATCCAGCTCACCGACGCGATCGAGGCGCTCATGGTGGAGCAGGGCGTGTACGGCTATGAGTTCGAAGGGACGCGCTACGACGCCGGCACCACCATGGGCTGGCTCCAGGCGTCCGTCGAGCTGGCACTCCAGCGACCGGATCTCGCGACGGAGTTCCGGGCCTACCTGCGCGACCTGCGCCTGTAGGGACGCGCCGCGGCGGTCGAGGGGCCGGCGTGGGGTCGGATGCCGCAGCGCGGCCGCCCGGGGGCGGTCGGAGGACAGGCAAAGGAGCGGGCTTGGCGGACATCGGGAGCGTCCTGGGCGATCGATATCGGCTCATCGAGCTGCTCGGCCAGGGCGGCATGGCCACGATCTATCGGGCACGCGACCAGCAGCTCGAGCGTGACCCGGACTTCGGCTCGCGTTTCCGCCAGGCCGGAACTCGAGGGCGAGTTCCGAAGGCACCTTCAGGAGCTCGCCCCCTGGCTTCGCGTCAGACCGCTCGGGAGCGCCGCTGACGCGCCGGGCGTCAGAAGTTCTTGCTGACGGCGAAGCTCCGCAGGATCGCTGACTCCTGCTGGGCCACATATGGCACGCCGTCCACGACGACGGTGCCCGTCAGGTGCGCTCCGACGTCCTTGCCGACGAACGACCACCCGTCATTCAACTCGGACGCGTAGCGCGGTGTTCCGGTCGCGACCCAGGCGACGTCCACGTCGACCACGTGGCCGCCGACGTCAATCCCGAGGACCGCGACGTACGCGGCCGCGAGCGGGAAGATCCGGTACTGGTCGGAGTCGAGGGCCGCGGAACCCGTGGCGGTCGTCGGGGAGCAGCCGCCTGCGGCCAGCTGAAGGTCAACCGCCTGCCCGTAGGACCACGTGTCCGACCCGACCGGACGGTACGTGCCCTGCGTCAGGGTCATGATCACGCAGGTGGATCCATCCGGGCTGTCGAAATACGCGACCGCGGTGTCCTGCTTGGAAGTTGCCACCGGTGCGGCGGCCAGCGAGCTCGCGGGCAGGAGAAGGGCCAGGCTCAACGCCCCGGCCAGAGTGAGCTTCGACCTCATGTCCATGGACCTCCGCTGGCGGGACGTGCGATCTGCACGTCCGCGCGGCCGATAGACGCTCGATGGCACAGCCCGTTACATCTGACCTGGGAATTCCGGCGTCTGCCGCCTCCTGCGTCGCGTGGGGTAGGATGCCGCAGGGCGGCCGCCCGGGGGCGGTCGGAGGACAGGCAAAGGAGCGGGCTTGGCGGACATCGGGAGCGTCCTGGGCGATCGATATCGGCTCATCGAGCTGCTCGGGCAGGGCGGCATGGCCACGATCTATCGGGCACGCGACCAGCAGCTCGAGCGCGACGTCGCGGTCAAGGTGCTCCGGCCGGAGTACGGGCGCGACCCGGACTTCGGCTCGCGCTTCC
>Ga0326597_10007962_pt1 | contig 14353 bp, 8 predicted proteins | sample RVTome_12_FD_203789 | JGI IMG/M metagenome (GOLD analysis project Ga0326597, IMG submission 203789) | Soil microbial communities from uranium-contaminated site in the Upper Colorado River Basin, Wyoming, United States - RVT100D185 | ecosystem: Environmental > Terrestrial > Soil > Contaminated >... | reverse complement strand
AACGGTCATCAACGTCCTGCGTCGACGGGACGACAAGTCCCGCCCTGCGCAATGACTGGTGAGGGCTTGACGGGAAACTGGTCGGGGCGCCGAGATTCGAACTCGGGACCCCCTGCGCCCAAGGCAGGTGCGCTACCAGGCTGCGCTACGCCCCGACCTCGTCCATTCTAAACGACCTCCGCCGATCGGCTCCTGAGACTGATCGCAGCACGCACGCAACCCGGCTCCAGCGGTTGGCTCGACTGGCGACTCGCGATAACGTTTCGGCGCATGTCCGTCCGGTCCGTCCGGCGCTCGACGCGAGGTCGCCATTCCTCGGCAGCAGCGCTGTTCATCGTCACCGCGCTCCTGGCCGGCGCCGCAGGCGCGCAGGGCGCCCAGAGCCGAGGGCCGAGCGCCCAGGGCCGGGCGCCGAGCCCCGAGCCCCGAACTGGCGCGGAGCTCTACGTCGACGCCTGCGCGAACTGCCACGGCCGCGACGGCACCGGCGTGCCTGAGGTGAACGCGTTGCTGCCCGTGCCGGTGCCCGACTTCAGCGACTGCAACTTCGCCTCGCGCGAGCCCGACGCCGATTGGGGCGCGATCATCCACGCCGGCGGCCCCGTACGCGCCTTCGACCGGATGATGCCGGCCTTCGGCGACGCGCTCGCGGCCGCCGAAATCGACGCCGTGCTGGCCCACGTCCGGACGCTCTGTGGCGACGACGAGTGGCCGCGCGGCGAGTTGAACCTGCCGCGCGCGCTCGTCACCGAGAAGGCCTATCCCGAAGACGAGGCCGTGTGGACCACGGCGGTTGCTCTCGACGGCCCGGGCGCGATCGTCAACGAGCTCGTGTACGAGCGCCGCTTCGGCAAGCGCAACCAGATCGAGCTCAAGCTGCCGTTTGCGGCCTCGCACGAGCCCGGCCGCGACTGGGCGTTCGGCGCGGGCGACTTGGCCGTCGGAGTGAAGCGCGCGCTGGCCCACAGCGCGGCGCGCGGGTCCATCGTCGCGGCGGCCGCCGAGATCATCGTTCCGATCGGCGATGAGAGTGCCGGCGCCGGCTCCGGCACGTGGACGTTCGAGCCGTTCGTGTCGTTCGGCCAGATTCTGCGCGCCGACAGCTTCGTGCAGGCGCAGGCCGGTCTTGAGCTGCCGTTCGACGAGGACAAGGCCGAGCGCGAGGCCTTCTGGCGCCTTGTGGCCGGTCGCACGTGGACCCAGGGCCCGCTGGGGTTCGGCCGCGCGTGGACGCCCATGGTCGAGCTCGTGGCCGCGCGCGCCCTCGAGGGCGGCGAGACCACGCACTGGGACCTCGTCCCGCAGGTGCAGGTGACCCTCACTACGCGCCAGCACATCATGCTCAACGTCGGCCTGCGAACCCCGCTCAACGACCGCACCGGCCGGCAGACGCGGTTGATGGTCTACCTGCTCTGGGACTGGTTCGACGGAGGGCTCAGGGATGGGTGGTAGGGGCCTGCTCGCGGTGGCGTCGATCGTGTGGGTCCTTGCGGCTGTGGGGCAGGCGGAGGTGCGCGGTGCGCGGTTCGCGGTGCTCGGTGCCGAATCCGCAGTCCCTCGTGCCGGGTCCGGGGTTCCACCGCGCACCGCGCACCGCGCACCGCGCACCGTGAACCCGGCACCGCGAACCGCGCACCGCGCACCGCGAACCGATTCGTCCGTATGCATCGTCTGTCACGATCGCCTCGTGTCGCCGTCGGGCGAGGACGTCTCGATCGGCGGGAGCTGGCGCGCGTCCATGATGGCCAACTCAGCGCGCGATCCGTACTGGCAGGCGGCGGTGCGGCGCGAGGTGATGGACCATCCCGAGGCACAGGCGGCGATCGAGGACGAATGCTCGATCTGCCACATGCCGCTCGCGACCTATGCGGACCGGGCGGCCGGCGGTTCCGGACGCATTTTCGCCCGGCTGCCCATCGGCGGGTCCGGCGACCCTGCCGCGGCCGACGCGGCCGAGGGCGTGTCGTGCGTCGTCTGCCACCGGATCACCGCGGAGAAGCTCGGCTCGCCGGCCAGCTTCACCGGCGGGTACGTGCTGGCAGCCGCGCCGGCCGGGCGGCCTCCCGAGATGTTCGGCCCGTTCCAGGTCGATGCCGGGCGCACGACCGTCATGCACTCGGCCAGCGGGTACGTGCCGGCCGAGGCTTCGCACGTGCAGACGTCGGAGCTTTGCGCGACGTGCCACACGCTGTTTACCGGTGCGCTCGAGCCCGGCGGCGGCGAGCCCACCGGCCGGCTGCCCGAGCAGGCGCCGTACCTGGAATGGCGCCACAGCGCCTATCGGGAGTCGCGGAGCTGCCAGTCCTGCCACATGCCCGACGTTGCCGAGCGTGTGGCGGTGTCGGGCGTGCTGGGCCAGCCGCGCGAAGAGGTTTCGCGGCACGTCTTCCTTGGCGGCAACTTCTTCATGATGCGGATGCTCAACCGCTACCGCGACGAGCTGGGCGTCGTCGCAACGCCGGGCGAGATGGCGCTGGCGATCGCGCGAACGGTCGAGCACCTGCAGCGCGACACGGCGTCGGTCGCCATCGAGCCGGGGCCGACCGCGGCCGGCCGGCTCGAGTTCGACGTGGTGGCCCGGAACCTCGCCGGCCACAAGCTGCCGACCGCCTATCCTTCACGGCGCGCGTGGCTGCACGTCGTCGTCCGCGACGGGACCGGGCGCACGGTGTTCGAGTCGGGCGCGCTCGAACCGGACGGCCGCATTCGCGGCAACGACAACGACGAGGATCCCACCCGGTTCGAGCCGCACCACGAGCGCGTCGGGCGCGCCGATCAGGTGCAGGTCTACGAGTCGATCATGGCCGGCGCGAACGGCGCGCTCACGACCGGCCTGCTCTCGGGCGTTCGGTACGTGAAGGACAACCGGCTGCTGCCCGCAGGCTTCGACAAGGCGGCGGCGCCGGATGACATCGCGGTCCACGGCGACGCCGGGACGGATGCGGACTTTCTCGCGGGCGGGGACCGCGTGACGTACGCGATCAGCCTGCCGGGGACCGGTGCGTACGAGATCTCAGCCGAGCTGCGGTTCCAGCCCATCGGCTACCGGTGGGCCGAGAACCTGCGCGCCTACGACGCGTTCGAAACCCGCCGTTTCGTGCGCTACTACGACGCGATGAGCGCGGAATCGGCGCTCACGATCGCGCGTGCGACTCGACGAGCCCCTTGATCTGCCTGCGGTGATGGATCTCGTGCCCGGCGGCGATCCAGGCGAGCGCCCGTGCCGTGAACGGGTTGCCGCCGGCGATGCCCCGCCGCATCGACTCCTCCTCGTTCAGGCTCTCGAACAGCACGACGAGGGAGGCACGGACCGCTCGCCACTCGTCGAACAAGCTCTCGAGCGTGCGCGACGTCGCGCGTGAGGCGGCCGCGAACGCGTCCTGCTCGAACGACGGCAGCGCGCCGGCGCCGGACCGCGCGAACCAGAAGGCCCGGAAGCCGAACGCCCGTTCGGTGTCGATGACGTGGCCCAGAATCTCGCGCACGGTCCACTTGCCCGGCGCCGCCCGCAGGTCGCCCGCCGCCTCCGGCCCGCCCGCGAGGATTGCCGCCGTCGCGTCGACGCCGGCGCGCAGCGTCGCTACGATGTCGCCGTCGGGCACCTGACGGATGTAGGTCTCGAAGTACTCGTGGTGCTCGTCGGCACCGGGTCGCTGGGTGCGATTCACGTTCGGGTCTCCGGGACATGTCCCTGTCCGAGGCGGTCGGCGAGCGGCCGGTACATCAGCGCGTAGAACATCTCCAGGTACCGTCTCGTCTCGTCACGATCCAGCGTCGTGATGTACTTCCAGAACCCGTAGATCCGGGACAGCTCGAGCAGCCGGTTCGCGTACCGCGACCAATTGTAGCGCTCGTCGGCCCGCCGCACCGCGCGCTCCGACACCGCCTGCCACACGCCGAAGTCCTCCCCCGAGCGCTCGAGGAACCGGATCAGGGCTGCAGCCGACGCCTCGCCATCGGTCGGGTCGATGTGGAAGCCGCTCAGGCCGTTTTCGACGATCTCCGACGGCCCGCCGAACCGGGTCACGAACGCCGGCAGCCCCGAGCTCATCGCCTCGACCACGGTGAGGCCGAAGGCCTCGTAGGTGGCCGGCTGCACGAAGGCGCCGCGCGTGTCCGCCACAAGGCGGTAGAGCTCGCCGATCCGGTTCTTGTCGGCGTGCAGCTCGAGCCACCGCACCTTGGCATCGAGGTGGTAGCGATCGAACAGCTCGTGCAGGCGGACGATCTGGCGGCGCTCGTCCGCGTCGGACGACCGCCCCGGGTCGATCCAGCCGCCGACGACCAGCACGTTGGCCAGCTCCTGGAGCCGCGCGCTCCGGCCGTACCACTCGATGAACCCGTTCATGTTCTTGATCTGGTCGAGCCGCGAGATGGCGAACAGCAGCGGCCGCTCGGGACGGGCCAGCCGGCCGCGCGAGCGCTCGTCGGCGGGCCCGGTGATGCGGGCGTGCAGCTCGCTGGAGAGCGCCTCGATCCGCCGCTCGCGCTCCCAGTAGGGGAAGAACGCCTCCGGCGCCGCGCCGGGCGAGACGATGTTGAACTTCGGGTCGAAGCAGTTGATGCCCGACACGACCCGGTAGAGGCCGGGCAGCGTGAAGGCCTGATAGCTCTCGTACTGGCCCACCGAATCGCGCGTGCCGGCAATCTCCTGATACGTGCTCGTGATGATGAAGTCGGCCGTGTTCATCGCGATGAGGTCGGCCGTGAACTGGCAGGCGAAGTGATGCTGCCCGTCGAGCTGCTTCCAGTGCAGGTCGGCGTTCGGGTACTTGGTCTTCTCGAGGGCGTGCGCGATGTTGCACTGGGTCACGCCCAGCCGCTTCGCCATGAGGCTCGCGACCAGATTGCCGTCCGAGTAGTTGCCGAGGATGAAGTCGGGCCGGGCGCCGAGCTCGGCCAGCAGCGCGTGTTCCGCGTCGAGCGCGAACGGCTCCAGATACGGCCAGATGCTGAACCGCGAGATCCACGGCCGCACGATGTCGCCGGTCGGCGTCCGGAAGGGCACGCGCAGGATCCGCGCGCGCTGCGTCCCGAGAATCGGCTCGAGCGGCATGTCGCAGGTCGTACCGTCGGCGTCGGGAATCAGCCGCGTCAGCACGACGATGTTCGGCTCGATGTCGAGGCCCTGCCGATCGAGCGACGCGCGCATGGCGCGCTCGAGCGCCCGCACCTGATCGAGGATGTAGACGACCTGACCGCCGGTGTCCGGCTTCCCGAGCACGTTCGACTGGCCGAAGTACCCGTGCGGCGACACGATCGCGATCGACGTGATCATCGGGATGCGCGCCAGGAACTCCTCGAGCCTCCGCGGATCGGGCGCCTCGAGGATGTCGAGCAGCAACTGCATCATCTCGGCCGCCAGCTCCGGCGTGCGGCCCCATCCCCGCTCGAACCCGATCCGCGCCAACTCGGCGTTCCACGGCGAATCGGCCGAGGCCCGCTGCAGCACATCCAGCCCCTGTCGCAGGCTGTGCCGGAGCTGGTCGAGGGTGTCGATGTCCTCGCGCAGCATGAGCGGCTGCCCCTGGACCTGGTGCACGCGCAGAAACGCGAGCAGGCGGCGCAGGCCGTCGCCGCCGCCCGCGAACAGCCGGCCGGACAGATGCCGGTTGAGGAACTCGACGCCCCGGCCGATCGACCGGCTCTCGGTGAGCTTCGGGAAGCCCCGCTCGAACGGCGCCAGGTCCACTTCGAGGATCGGCCGGTCGGTCATCGCCGGACCGCCGGCCAGTCGCTCGCGCACGGCCATGTAGTCCGAGACGCTGACGGCCCGGGCCTCCATCTGCTCGCTCTGAATCTGCAGGAACTCCCATTCGCCGACCTTGACGCGGACCGACAGGTACAGCGCGTGATCGACGACGACCACCTCCTGCGCGCTCTCGACCAGGCGCGCAAACCCGGTCTCGGCCAGCAGCGCCCCGTCCGCCGACTCGCGGAACCGCGCGTACTCGTGGGCGAGCGCGGGCCCGCCGATGAAGGGTTGGCCGAGCGCCCGCAGGCGCTCGAAGAACACGTAGAGGGCCGGGCGGTGGCCGGCCAGCAGGCCCTGCAGCGTCGTAATCACTCGTTCACCTCCGGATCCGGACGAATCGTGTCGAGAAACCCGTAGTGGGCGATGCCGTCGAGCACGCCCTGCGCGTAGCGGCCCGGCGCGAAGAAAACGCGCCGCCGCCCTCGCAGCGCCTCGAGCTCGGGCGTGTGGCTGCCGACGACGACACCGAGCGTTTCGCCAGTCAGCAGGCTGACGTCGTGGCCCGAGTCGCCCGCCGCGAGCAGCCGCGACGGCGGCAGGTTCCACTTGAAGCAGAGGAAGCGGATCGCCAGCCCCGGCGACGCTCGCACGGGAATTACGTCGATGTGCGACGCGTCGTCGGCGATGGCGGCCGCGTGGACGCCGCGCGTGCGAAGCCGCCGCCGGATCGCCGCGAGCGAGACCTCGCCCCCGTCGACTACCCGGTACCGCAGCCGGTACCGCGTCTGCTCGCGCGCGCCGCCGGGCCTGAGATCCCGGACGCCCGCGAGCGCCCGCTCGACCGCCTCCCGGTCCCAGCGCTCGCGAATCTGCCGCTCCCACGACTGGTCCGCGGCGAGGTGGCGTCCGTAGTGCAGCGCCGTGCCGGTCCCGGTGATCAGCACGTCGGGCGGGCGGACGTCGAGCTCGCGGAGACGCGCGCGCGCGCTCTCGAGCGACCGCCGCGTGGCGATCCCGAACCCGACACGATCGCCGGCCTCGTCGAGGCGCGCGAGCAGCGCCCGCCGCGCGTCGCCGTCACCCGAGAGCGTGTCGTCGAGGTCCACGACGAGCAGCCGGTCCACGATCGGCATTCGCGTCCGTGGCGGCGGCGCGCCCGCCACGTGGAGGCTGCCCAGCGCGAGCTGCACCTCCTCGACGTAGCGCCGGGCGTGGTTCGTCCACGTGTAGCGCTCGTGCACCGCCGCCGCTCCGCTCGATGACCAGGCCTGCCACTGCGACGGCGAGGCGAGCGCCTCCTCGATCCCGCGCCGGATGTCGGCCGGGTCGTTGGCGTCGACGAGCAGGCCGTTCCGGCACGCCGCGAGAATGTCCCGGGGTCCGCCGTCGTTCGTGGCCACGACCGGGAGGCCCGACGCCGCGGCCTCGAGGAGCGTGAGCCCGAACGGCTCCGTGAGCGCCGGATTGACGAAGACGCCGCCCGACCGCGCGGCCAGCCGGTACAGCTCCGGCACGTCCGCCGGGTCGTGTGATTTCGGATACGCGACCGATCCGTGGAGGTCGTGTCGATCGATGAGCAGCAGCAGCCGCGTGAGAACGCGCTGCGCGTCCTTCGGCAGCTCCCGGATGTCGTCGCGCGTCCCGACGACGATCACGAGGTTGGCTTGGGAGCGCAGCGTCTGGCTCCCCGCGAACGCCTCGACGAGGCCCTCGAAGTTCTTGCGTTCGTCGGGCCGCGCGAGCGCCAGCACCAGGGGCTTGGCCGGGTCCGCCAGGAACCGCGCCAGCTCGAGTGCGATCGCCGGCTCGGGCCAGTCGTCGCCCGGCGGCGAAAAGCGGTCGAGGTCGATCCCGGGCGGGATGACAAGCATCTCGTCCGGATCGTAGTGGTCGTAGGCCTGATACTGCTCGTCGATCTCCTGCCGCGTGCTCGCGATGACGACGCTCGCCATCTCGAGGGCCCGCTCCTCGGCCTCGATCCGCTGGGTCAGGCGGTAGCGTTCCTCGAGCACCGCCTCGTCCTTGCCGGCGGCGAGCAGGCGCTCGCGTTTGATGCGCCCCAGCGAGTGTCCGGTGAAGAAGCAGGGCAGCCCCAGCAGCTTGGCCAGCTCGGCCGCCACCAGGCCCGCGTCCGCGTAGTGGCCGTGGACGACGTCGGGCACCTGGCCCACGCGCTGTACGTGCCGGGTCAGGCCGTCGAGCAGCTCGTCGAGGTGGGGCCAGAGCGATTCCTTGCGCAGGTACCTGGCCGGGCCGAACGGCAGCCGCACGATGCGCGCGCCGTCGGCCAGGCGCTCGAACGGGCGCGCGTACGACCCGGCGACGCGGGCGTCGTCGATCTGGCGCGTGACCAGATCGACGCGCGCGACGTTCGGGTGCGCGGCGAGCGCGCGCGCCTGATCGACGACGTAGGACACCTGGCCGCCCGTGTCGGCGTCGCGCCCGAGCTCGATGTCGGAGCCGCGCACGAGGCCGTGCACGCTCAGCGAGAGCACGTACAGCCCGTCGGGCCCCGGCGCGACCACCGCCGGGGCGCCGCGGTCCCACTCGCGGAGATGCCGCTCGTACGTCTCCAGGTCGGAGGTAATCGCGCCCGTCACCCGGCACGCGTCGGCGGCCAGCGCGGCCGCGCGCGCGAGCGTCAGCCGGACGGGCCAGTCCCGGAGCAGCCCGGCGCACACGACCGCGCTGAACGCGTCGCCCGCACCGACCGAATCGACCATGTCGGCGACGAGCGGCGAGGGCACGCGGACGGGGTCGCCCGGGCCTCCCACCGAGACCGCGCCCCCGGCGCCCCGCGTGACGATGACCTGGTGGAGCTGGTGCCGACGGGCCAGCGCGCGCGCGGCCTGTTCGCAGTCCTCGGCCGTGCCGGTCGGCGCCGACGTGATGCGCGCGAGCTCGTGCTCGTTCAGCTTGAGCCAGCGCGCCGTTTCGAGGCACCAGTGGACCCGGTCGGGCGCGGTCCACGGATCCCGGAGGTTGAGGTCGACGAAGGCCGGCACCACCTCGCGGGTCAGCCGCTTGAGCGCCCGCCAGCTCGCGTCGCCCCGCAGGGCGAGCGTGCCGTGGTAGAGCAGCGGCGGGGCCTCGCGAATCAGACGGCTCGCCGGGCGATGGCGGATGAAGTCCCAGGCCTGGTTCGGCGGAATCACGAAGCGATTCTCGCCGCGCCCCGGCGTGACGGCGACGCGTCCGGTCGGGTGTCGCCGGTCCGTCTGGACGCCTTCGGTGTCGAGGCCCCACGCCTCGAGCCGTTCCACCACCTCGCGGCCCGCGGCGTCGTCGCCGACGGCCGAGATGATCTGCGGGCGAAGCCCCAGACCCTGCAGGTGCCAGGCGACGTTGAACGGCGCGCCGCCGAGCAGGCGCGTGCCGTCGGGGAACTCGTCGAACAGCACCTCGCCGAACACGAGCGGACGGACGCCCTGACGGCTGGCGACCGGCGTCGATCTCGGGCGGTCTGGCTCTGCGGGCATGGCCTCCTGGGAAGAGCCGGGCGGAACGGACCCTCTGATCGTAAACTGTTTCACGCGAGATGCCATCACGCGTGATCGCGTCGGACCTCGACGGCACGCTGATTCCGCCCGAGCTCGACGAGGCACGGCGCCGCGACATCGCGCGGTTCGGCCGGGCCGCCGCGGGTCGAGCGCTTCGGCTCGCGTATGTCACGGGCCGTCACGCCCCGCTGGCGCTCGCGGGCATTCGCGAGGCCGGGCTCCCGCCGCCGGCCTGGCTGTTCGCCGACGTCGGCACCAGCCTGCACGTGCCGGACGGCCCGGCGTACGCCGAAGATCCGGAGTTTCACCGCGCGATGATCGACGCGCTCGGCCTCGCGTCGTTCGACGAGATCCGCCGCCGGCTGGCGGGTCTCGCGGGCCTCGAGCTGCAGGACGCGGCGAAGCAGGCCGAGTTCAAGCTGAGCTACGACGTGCGCGGCCGCGACCCGGCCGACGTCGTGCCCGCCGCGCGGGCGCGGGTGGGCGCGCTGGCGGGACGGCTTACGTTCGTCGCCAGCCGCGACCCGATCACGGGCCACGGGCTGCTCGACGTCCTGCCGGCGGACTCGGGCAAGCGGTTCGCGCTCGAGTGGCTGCGCCGCGCCGCCGGGCTCGACGCGCCCGACGTGCTCTTCGCCGGCGACTCCGGCAACGACCGCGACGCGCTGCTGAGCGGCCACCCCGCCGTGCTCGTCGGCAACGCGCCCGGGCCGCTGCGCGAAGCGCTGCGGCGCGAGGCCCGCGAGACCGGCGTCGAGGACCGCGTGTACTTCGCGCGCGCGTCATTTGCCGCCGGCGTCCTCGAGGGCTGCCGCCACTTCGGTTTCCTCTGAGGAGAACCGAGAACCGCGAACCGCGAACCGAATGCTATAGTGGGCTTCCGACACCAAGGAGTTCGCCGTTTCTCACCGCCAGCGTTTCAAGCGTCGGGCCACCGATCGGCAATCCGCCTCCCGCGGCCGCGAGACGATCAATCGCCGGATCATCATCGGCGCCGTTCTCTTGGCCGCGGCCATCGGCGCCGTTTTCGTCTGGCAGCGGGTCGAGGGCGTGCCGGTGCGCGACGGGGCGCCGAGCTGGTCGCCCGACGGCACCGAAATCGTCTACTTCTCGGAGCAGCCGGACGGCAACGCCGACCTGTTCGTGATGAACGCCGACGGCACCCGCGTCCGGCGCCTCCTCGAGACACCGGACGACGAGGGCGGTCCGGCGTTTTCACCCGACGGGTTGACGATCGCCTTCGACACGGACCGCGACGGGAACTTCGAGATCTACCTCGTGGGCGCCGACGGCGCCGGCCTGCGCCGTGTGACCGATCATCCCGGCCGCGATGTGGCGCCGGCCTGGTCCCCCGACGGCCAGTCGCTCGTCTTCATGTCCGATCGCGAGCGGGCCGAGTTCGACGTCTTCCGCATCAACGTGGACGGCACGGGCCTCACGCGGCTGACGCGCGACGGCAGCAACTGGTTCCCGCAGGTCGCGCCCGTCGAGCCCGCGCGGCTCGCCCTGCACGTGTGGCGCGACGTGCACGTGCTCGACCTCGCGACGTCGGAGCTCGCGCGGCTGACGACGGCGCCCCACGACGGGATGTACCCGACCTGGTCGCCGCACGCGACGCAGATCGCGTTCATGAGCGCGCGCAACGGCCCGACCGAGATTTTCGTGATGAACGCCGACGGCTCCGATCAGCGCCGGCTCGTCTCGATGGCCAGCGGCAGCGCCATCGACCCGCGCTGGTCGCCGGCCGGCACCCACATCGCGTTCATCCACGTGCCGGAAGAGACGGCCGGGGCCGGCCAGGACGCCGCCCAGGAACGCGCGATCTATGCCGTCGAGATCGCCACCGGACGCCTCACGCGGCTGTCGCGCTAACCAATTGTGAGCGAATGAGTGAATGGGTGACCGAGTGAACGAGGGAGGGCGTAAATCGGCGCAGCGTTCACCGGTGGGGGCATTCACTAATTCGCTGAACTCACTAATTCGCTAATTCAGAATCGGGTCCCTCCGGACCGTGATGGTCCCCGTGTGGGTCTGGCCGTTGGCCGTCATCGTGACCCGATACGTGCCGGGCTCGACGAGGCCGGCCGCTCCGCCCCCGCCACGGCCGCCGCCTCCGCCGCCGCGCCGGCCGCCGGCCCCGACGCCGTCGGCCGCGCTTGCGGGCATGAGGCACGCGGGCGCGCCGCCGCGGCCCTGGCCGGCGCCGAAGCCGCCGCCGCCCCCCGGACCACCGCGCCCGGCCGGTGCGGCACCGCCGGCGCCGGGTCCTTCGGACCAGCGCATCGTCCACTCGAGGCGGCCGACGCCCGTTTCGGCCGGCACTGTCGCCTTGCACGTGTTCGTCCCATCCGGGCTCGTCACGGTGAATTCGACGTTCCCGGCGATCCGGCTGCTCAGGTAGTAGTTGATGACCGCGTTGCGCGTGGGATTGCGGCCCTGGAAGGCGAGCGCGCCGCCGCCATGCTGCGGCTGGATGTTGAGCCACTCTGTCGCGACGCGGTTCGCGAGGAGGCGCGCGTCGGCGCGCTGCACGTCCGGCGTCAGCTGCTGCAGCGGCGTGATGTCGTCGAGGATCCAGAGCCCCCGGCCGTGCGTGCCCACGATGAGATCGCCGTCGCGCGGGTGAATCTCGATGTCGTGCACGGCCACCGTCGGCAGCCGGCGATCGGCCGGCCCGGCGCTGCCGTTGAGCCGCTTCCAGGTCTGGCCGGCGTCGAGCGAGTAGAACGCCGCGAACTCCGACCCGGCGAACAGCAGGTCCGGGTTCACCAGGTCTTCTTTGATCACGTACATCGGGTTGCCCGGGATGCCGCCCGGGATGCCCGTCGTGATGCGCGTCCAGGTGCGCCCGTAGTCGACGGTCCTGTAGACGAACGGCTCGTAATTGGCCATCCGGTGGCCGGTCACCGTGACGTACGCGGTGCCGCGTGCGTGGTGCCCCGCTTCGACGCGGCTCACCCAGAAGTCGGTGCGCGGCAGTCCCGGCATGCCGGCCGTGCCGACCTTCGTCCAGGTCGCGCCGTAGTCGCGCGTCACCTGCACGTTGCCGTCGTCGGTGCCGACCCAGATGTTGCCGGGCTCGAGCGGCGACTCGGACATCGTGATGATGGTCGCGTGGTACTCGGCGCCGCCGCCCGGATCCTCGTCGGGCGTCATGCCGCCGGATCGCCGGACGGTCCGCTCCGGGTCGTTCTGCGTCAGGTCCGGGCTGATGAGCCGCCAGGTGTTGCCGAAGTCCGGCGTCATGAGCAGGTGATTGGAGCCGACGAAGATCGTCTGCGAGTTGTGCGCCGAGATCTTGAAGGGCGTGGACCAGTTGAAGCGGAGCGCGCCCATCTGCTGCGGCTGCCGTCCCCAGTTGCGCTCCTCGGCGAGCCGCTCCATGTCAGGCGTAATGTACTGGTCCCAGTTCACGATGTTGTTCTTGTTGGGCCGGATGTTGCGCCGGGTGCGCGTCATCAGGTCCGACACGCCGATGTTGCCGCCCTGTCGATCCGGCTGCGATTCGGTGACGACCAGATGCGGCTTGTCCACGGGCGACTCCGCGTGGTACCCGTCGCCGCCCGAGAGGTTGACCCAGTCGCTCGTGTAGATGGCCGAGGCCCGCGTCGCCGACGGGCCGCAGGAACTGCCGGCATCCTGCAGGCCGCCGCAGACCCAGTACGGGTCGGACGCCGTCAGGCCGACGTCGTAGTACTGGGTGACGTTGAGGTTGTTGAATCGGAGATCGGTCTGCCCGTCGTCATGGGTGAGGTTCAGGCCGCCGTCGCTGCCGACGTAGTAGCGGCCCTTGTTGTGCGGGTCGTGCCACATCGCGTGCCAGCAGTGGCCGCCCTGGCCGCCGCCGCCGGCTTCCCAGGTCTTTCCACCGTCGCGCGAGCGGCGGTAGTCGATGTTGAAGCTGAAGATGTACTTGTCGTCGAGCGGGCTAATCGCGACGTGGTTGTAGTAGAACGGCCGCCGGAAGTACCGGTTGACGAACGTCCACGACGCGCCGCCGTCCTCCGAGCGGTAGAGGCCGGCGCCGAGCTGCGTCATGTCGTCGCAGGCGGGATCGGGCGCCGGCGGCGGCTCACCGCCGCGCCCGCCGCCCCCCCCTCCGCGCCCGCCGCCGCAGTTAGGCTGGAACGAGTGCTCGATGTGCGCCATCAGCACGCGCGGATTGCTTCGGGCGATGGCGAGGCCGATCTTGCCGACGTCGCCGGTGGGCAGGCCGCGCGTGAGCTTCTGCCAGCTGCGCCCGCCGTTGGTCGACTTGAACAGCCCGCTGTTCGGTCCGCCGCTGTTGAGCGCCCAGGGATAGCGGATGCGCTGCCAGAAGCCGACGTAGAGCACGTCCGGGTTGCTCGAGTCGATCGCCATGTCGATGGCGCCCGTCTGCGCGTGGTTCGGCAGCCCCTCGGTGAGCGCCGTCCACGTCGCGCCGCCGTCGGTCGTCTTGAACACGCCGCGCCGGCCGATCGGGCCGTAAATGTTGCCGACCGCCGCCACCCACACGGTGTTCGGATCGCGCGGGTGCAGCACGATGGCGCCGATGTTGAACGTGTCGTCGAGCCCGGCCTTCGTGAACGTCGCGCCGCCGTCGGTGGACTTGTAGACCCCGTCGCCCCAGGCCGCGGAGTTGCGCCCGCACTCCTCGCCCGTGCCGACCCAGATGATCTGCGGATTCTGCTGGTTGATCTTCACGTCGCCGATCGACGCCGCCCCGTAGTGGTCGAAGATCGAGTTCCACGTGATGCCGCCGTTGGTCGACTTGAACACCCCGCCCGACGCGGACCCCACGACGACGTGCGTCCAGTCGTTGTCGAGCGCGGCGATCGACGAGATGCGGCCGATGAGGTTGGCGTTGCCGATGTTGCGCCAGCGCAGGTCCTTGAGAACCGGGTCGCCGGCCTGGGTTCCGGACTGGGCGGCGAGCGCTGCCCCCGTCATGGCCAGGATGGCGACAAAGTGGACGAACCGGGACGGACGGACGAGGCGGGTGAAAGCCAGCATCGCGAGGCTCCTTAAAAGGGTGGCGGCATACTACATGGAATCGGGGAATCGGCGAATCGGCATTCATCTACTAATTCGCTGGTCCACCCGGCGAATCAGCCAGTCGCGTACTATCCTGAACGCGACGCCCCGGTGCGCCACGGCCAGCTTCCGGTGGTCGTCG
>Ga0326597_10007961_pt1 | contig 14354 bp, 15 predicted proteins | sample RVTome_12_FD_203789 | JGI IMG/M metagenome (GOLD analysis project Ga0326597, IMG submission 203789) | Soil microbial communities from uranium-contaminated site in the Upper Colorado River Basin, Wyoming, United States - RVT100D185 | ecosystem: Environmental > Terrestrial > Soil > Contaminated >... | reverse complement strand
TGATGCCGTGGATCCCCAGCATGGCGATGGCGACAAACCAGGCGGCCGTCACCGGTCCGAAGAGCGCGCCGACTCCGGCCGTGCCACGGCGCTGCAAGGTGAAGAGACCGAGAATGATCGCGAAGGCGACGGGCACCACCAGGTGCTCGAGCGCCGGGGTCGCGATACTCAGCCCTTCGATGGCGCCGAGGACCGAGATCGCCGGCGTGATGATGCCGTCACCGTACAACAACGCCGCCCCGAACAACCCCCCCGTCACCAGCAGCGAGCCGGCCGTCGTCAACTGCCCGCTGGGGCGCGCGAGCGCGAGCAGCGCGAGGATGCCGCCCTCGCCCCGGTTGTCGGCCCGCATGACCATCGAGAGGTACTTGAAGGTGACGATGAAGTTCAGCGACCAGAAGATGAGCGAGAGGATGCCGAGCACGTTTTCCTCTGTGACCGGAAAGCCGTGCGGGCCGGTGAAACACTCCTTGAGCGCGTAGAGTGGGCTGGTCCCGATGTCGCCGTAGACCACGCCAAGCGCGCCAAGGGCCAGGGTCGCCAGCGCGCGGCCCGCAGGCGGCGCCTTTCCCGGGCCAGCCACCCTAGGCTGCCTGCCGGCGTGACGAGGCGCGAAGCTCCAGCAACGCCAGGGCGAGAATCGCGACGATGATCGCCGCGGAGGTGACGCACCAGCGGCAGATCGCGTGGATGACGAACAGCTCCAGGTACGTCAGGTAGGCCGTGAAGCCGACGCCGAGGCCGGCCAACCCGGCCAGCAGCGCCACCGGCCATCGGCGCGCCACCAGCGACGGTTGCAGCGACGCGAGACTCACCAGCACCAGCGCCGAGTAGCCGGCGACGCCGATCAGCGCCACCTCGACCCCGGCGAAGCGGCTCCCGGCACTCGCCTGGACCGTCTCGCAGGCGCCGGTGCCGCAGGCCAGCGTTCCGATGCGGCCGATCTTGTACAGATAGAGGTAGGCGGAGACGAAGAGCCCCAGGAGACTGAGGAGCGCCGCGCCCATCCGGAAGTTCATTTCGCGGCGCGCGGGGCGAGCGAATCGACGAGGTGGATGATCGCGTCCGAATCGAACCGCCCCTGGTACAGCCGCCCCCCGACCACCAGCGTGGGCGTCGAGGCCACTCCGAGGCGGGAGCCTTCCTCCTGGCTCGCCTGGATGCGGCCGGCGAACTTGCCGCTCGACATGCAGCTGTCATAGCGGCCCAGGTCGAGACCGATCGCCTTGGCATAGCCCCGGAAGATGCCCGCCCCGTCGCGAGCCGCGGACCACTCCGCCTGCCCCTCGTAAATCCGCTGGTGCTGGTCCCAGAAGCGGCCCTGGTCGTCGGCGCACGCGGCCGAGTGGGCCGCCAGCCACGAAAAGCTGTGCTGCTGCAGCGGGAAGTCCCGATAGCGCCAGCGCAAACGCCCGGTCTTGATGAGGCGTTCCTCGATGGTCGGCATCTGGAGGGTGGCGAAGGTCTGGCAGAAGGGGCACTGGTAGTCGGCGAACTCGGTGATCTCCACCGGGGCGGTCGAGTCCCCCTTCACGTAGCCGTGAAACCCCGCCGTGTCCGCTGGCTGGATGGTGACGTTGACCGGAATGCTCACCGTCGCCGGTTTGGCGAGGAGGTACCCGAGCGCGCCCAACCCTGCCAGTGCCATGACCACGAAAACCGCGTAGAAGCGCTTCAGTCCGCCGGGCGACGTCGCCATGGCTCGTCATCCTCCGAATCGTCGGGAAAGAGGCCATCCGGCCGCTGTGCCTCCTCGACGATCCGCCGGTTCTCGGCAATGTCGGGAGTGTCGTAGGTGGATCGGACTTCGTAGTGGAAGAGCTCGCTCCGGATCTCGCCCAGCAGCCGGAGCAGCTCCGGCCCGCGGCTCAGCAAATGGCCGGCCCGGTCGAGCTCCCGGATGCGCTCCGCGAGGGCGCGCAACATCCCCGCCAGGCGATCCGCCCGTGCATCATCATACAGTTCGTCGTGCTCCGCCATGGCGCCCTCGAGGGCGGCAGCCCGCTCTCGGTCAAGTTCATGTGTTTGCTGCCGATGAATGTAATCACAGGGCGGGGGGGCGGGAAAAACCCGGAGTTTGCACCAAAAGGTGCAACCGGATATATTTTGGGGTTAAACCATGGCCAAACCGTCGAACAAAGGAAGGTCGATGACCACCAAGAAAAACCAGCGAGACTCCGACGACGTCGCGTTCGCCCAGGCCAGAGACGAGCTGTTCAGCCACGTGCTTCGGTGCGGCGTCATCGACGCCCTTCCCGAGCATCAAAAGGATTGGTTCGACGATACGATGCTGTACCTCGGCGACCGGTACGACACGCTGAGCGATGAGGAGCTCGCCCAGCTCCGGACGCTCGGCGAGCGGTTCTGCCAACCGGTCCAGCGGAAGGTCGAGGCGGTCGGCAGCACCACCTAGTAGGGCCATCCAGCCGGCAGCCACCGATGGCGGACCCCCACCGCAAGGCGTGCCCCACCGCCGACCCCCGCTTCGACGAACCACCCCGACGGCGCCCCCGGCCGGCTCTCGAGTCCGAGTGTAAGGACGAGATACCCTTCGTCCACCGGCCCGCCCACGACGGCGACCCCCCCGGCAGCGTACGGCGCCACGCCGATCCGGCGGGTGGGGTTGAGCAGGAAGTGCAGGAGCAGCTCCCCCCGCAACGTCGCAACCCCCTCCGCCGCTCCCACGCCCGCCGCGAGCGACACCCGTGTCCGCAGGGAGGTCCTGAGCGCTCCATACCCGCCCCCGAACATCGAGCCCGGATGGGCGGCTATGGCCGTCGCCTGGACTCCGAGCTCCGCGATGCGCTGGGCGGCCACCGGTGATGGGGCGGCGAGCGCCGCCGCCGCCACGAGGCTACCCCAGCGTGAGCCCATGGGTGATTCTGATATCGGGAGCCAGGGAGTGGAGGACCGAGCAGTACTTGGTGACCGACAGGTCGATGGCCCGTGATGCCTTGGCGTGGTCGAGCCCCTCGCCGCGCAGATGGTAGTCGAGGTGAATCGCGGTGTAGCGACGCGGCTCCTCTTCCCTGCGCTCGCCGGCCACCTCGACGCGGAGCTCGAGGAGCTTCACGCGCATCTTCTCGAGAATCGTGACCACATCCGCTCCGCTGCAGCTCGCGGCCGCCAGCAGGAGCGTGAGCATGGGGCCGGGAGCGGCGGCGTTGTCGCCGTCGATCACCGTCTGAGCGCCGCCGGGCGCTCCCCCCCGGAATACCAGTCCCCCGGACCAGCTGACCGCCACCCGCTTGGTTTCCTTCGTCATCCGCTTTCGCCTCCACCGACCCGCCGCCCCGCGCGCGACGCAACGTGGTAGTAGTCCCAGATCGCGTAGATGGCGATCGCGGTCGTGGCCCAGGCGAGCTCTCTGAGGTGGTTCGAATCCGTCAGGAAGGCCAGCAGCGTCAGCACCTGCGCCACGGTTACCGCCTTGCCCCCGGCCCTGGCCGGGATGGCTCGGGGACGGCGGGAAAAGATCGTCGCCAGGAAGGCGACCGTGGCAACGATATCGCGGAGGAGGACGCCCACGATTTCGTAGGGCTCCAGCCGTCCGCTGACCGCGATCACGCCGAACGCCGAGGCCATGAAGAGCTTGTCGGCCACCGGATCGATCACGGTGCCGAACCGCGAGCTGCCGAAGCGGCGGGCCAGCTGGCCGTCGAGCAGATCGGAGGCGGCCGCGGCGGCGAGCACGACGATCCGCCACGTGTTCGACGCGAGGGGAAAGACGATCGCGAGGGGGATCCTGACCGCGCTCAGCACATCGGCGACGGTGAGGGCGGGCCGGCCCTGCTCCCCCCTCAGGCGGCGGCTAGTTTCGGACACCTTGCTCCCAGCGCTGGACCGAGTCCTGCCATCCCGAGTGAGCCGGCTGCAAGATACTCTGGTCCGTCTCCCCGGCCGACCGACGCACTGGTCCCCACGTGGCTTCTGCTTTCAATCATCAGACACTCGAGCTCGCCGCGGGTCCGGGTAGCCGGCTCGGCGGGCCTTAGGCCTTCCGCGCACCGGTGCCGCGCACCACGCCCTCCACTCTGCGGGCGCCGTCGAGGTATCGCGCCGCGACCCTCAGAACGTCGTCCGCCGTCACCGCTCGGAAGCGGGCGGCCGGGTCTTCCATCTCGTGCAACCCGGTACCGGCGATCCACGCCTCGAGGATTTCGCCGGCGACGGCGCTCCCGCTCTGGCGGCTCACCTCCGCCTGGCCCGACAGATAGTTGATCGCCTGCCGCAGCTCCCCTTCGCTCACCGGCTCCCGGGCGAATCGGTCCAGCTCCCTCAGCATCTCTTCGCGCGCCTCTTCCTCCCGCTCGGGTGAGGTCGCGATATAGGCCAGGAGCGCGCCGGCCCGGGCCTTCTCCCAGGCGGTCGCCACCACGGTGTAGGCCAGCGATCGCCGGTCGCGGAGCGCCTCGAAGAGGCGGCCGCCGAGCCCGCTGGCCACCGCGGCCCACACCTGCGCGGCCACCCGGTCGGCGTCCCGGCGCGAGGGTCCCGGGAACGCCATGGCCAGCGCCGCCTGCGCCTTGTCCCGCTCCACCACCCGGCTGGATCCCCCTCGCCCGTTCCCACCCACCCAGGCCACCTCGGGCAGGGCTCCCGCGGGCGCGACCTTGTCATGCCGGCCGAACGCACCGGCCAGGATCTCCGAGGCCCGCTCCGGATCCACCTCCCCCACCGCCACCACGACCGGGCGCACGTCCCGGAATGCCCGCCGGTGCCACTCACGCACGTCGCCGCCGGAGATGCTGGGAAGCGTTCCGGGAAGACCCGAGACGGGAAGCCCGTAGCCCTGCTCACCGAAGCCTTCGGCGAAGGCGAGCTGGAAGGGATAGCGGAACATGTCGTCGGTCACCTGCGCCGCTTCCGACTCCATGATCCCGCGCTCCAGTGCCACCGAAGCGTCGTCGAGATGGGGCTCGGCGAAGACCGCGTCGAGCAGCGCCGCCGCTTCCGGCAGGTGCTCGGCGAGCACCGTGGCTCCGAATCCGAGCCAATCCGAAGTGGCATTGGCCGAGAGGGTTCCGCCCAGTCCTTCGAACGCGAAGGCGAGTCCGCCGGCGTCGATCCCCGCCGCGCCCCGGACCGAGGCTCGCGCGGTCAGCGCGCCGATGCCGGCCTGCGACGGCGGATCGAGGTGGCGCCTGGGGGCGTGAACTCCCAGGGTCACGAGCGGCACACCGGATTTCCTCCAGACCAGCAGATCCACTCCGGGGAGAGCGGTGTGCCACACGCCCGATTCGCGGCGGCCCGGCGCGCGGACGGCCGGCCGGGGAACCGGGCGCGGCGCCGACGAAGCGGCCGCCGGACGGAGGGGAGTCACCGCGAAGGCCGTCGCCAGCGACTCGGCCGTCAGGTCGGTCCCCCCCTGGCGAGGGAGATAGAGCACTCCGGAGACCGAGTCGGGATGGAGATAGCGCGCGGCGGCGGCGCGAACATCTTCGGGCTGGACCGCCCCCAGCGCCGCATACTCCCGGTCGAGAAAGTCATACCCATCGAGCGCCTCCGCTGCGGCGAGCGAGGCCGCGCGTCCCTCCATCGATTCCATCCGCCGCGCCCACCTGGCCAGCATCAGCGTGCGCGCCCGCTCGAGGTCCTCCGCCGACGGTCCCAGCAGCGCGAGGCGGGTCACCTCTTCGGCGATGCCGGCGAGCACGGCCTCCACCTCGTTGGCCGCGAGCTCAGCCCCGATGCTCATCACGCCCAGCTCGGTGGGGGCGTAGTTGTGGGCCGCGACCCAGCTCACCAGCCCCGGCTCGCGCAGCCGGCGGTACAACCAGCTCCCCCGACCCGAGCCGAGAACGGCAGCGGCGAGATCGAGCGCCGGCGACTCGGGATCGAGCGCCGCCACGGTGCGCCACCCGAGCGCGAGCTCGGCCCGGGTCACGTCGCCGCGGAGCGTGCGAGCGCGGACCTCGCGCCGCGGCGGCTCGCCTGGCGAGCGGTCGACGGCACCCGGCGCCGCCGGCCAGTCGGCATACGCCGCGCGGGCGAGGTCCAGAGCCTGCTCCGCACCCACCGCGCCCACGATGGAGACGATGGTCCGCTCCGGCACGTAGCGCGACGAGTAGTAGTCCTGGAGATCGCGCCGGGTATACCCGGCCAGCTGAGCCTCGTGTCCGATCCGCCACCGCCGGATCCGGTGCCGGTCGTACATCACCTCGTGCAGCGTTTCCTGGGTGAGCGCGGAGGGGGAATCGAGCTTGCGCTTGGCTTCCTGGATGATCACCTGCAGCTCGCGGGCGAGCTCCTCCGCGTCGATCGCCGAATGGCGGAGTGCGTCCGACTGGATGTCGAGCGCCGCCTCGAGGCCCGAGGCGGGCAGCACGGTGAAGTAGCTGGTGTGATCGTAGGTGGTGCTGGCGTTGAGGTATCCGCCGGCGTGCTTGGTCTCCCGCGCGATCGCCCCCACACCCCGGCGCGCGGTGCCCTTGAAGAACATGTGCTCGAGGACGTGGGAGACGCCGACCCAGCGGTCGGGCTCGTCGAAGAAGCCTGCCTTGACGTGCGTCACCACCGCCACCGCGGGCGCGGAGCGGTCTTCCTGGACGAGGAGCGTCAGCCCGTTGGGAAGGACCTCACGGCGGACCGTCGACGTCCAGACCCACTCGGAAGGGAGAGGGGACAAGGAAGTGGTGGTCATGCTGAATCCTACCGCCGTTTCCCCTTCTCTGTCCTTCCTTCTCTCCGAGCTCCCGGTTCGCCGCCCGGCTTACTGCACGATCCGCAACACTCCCGCTTCCGCGCTGCCGCGAATGAACGCCTCCGGATCAGTCGTCGGGATCACGACGCCCGTCTCGGCCTGGCCGCGGCGCGCGTGGCTGGCCATGAAGTCGTTGAGCGAGCCCTGGGCCCACTCGCGGTCCGCGGCCTTCATCTGCAGCAGGATCTCGTCCCAGCTGCCCCGCAGCGCATGGCCCGCGAGGGTCACGACGAGGTGCGACTCGCCCTGCCCCGGCTTCTTCTGCATGGCGTGCAGCTCGCTCAGGAGCGTGCCGAAGAGCTCGAGCTGGTGGGGATCCCGCACCGAGCCGTCGGCGTGCCGGGCCTCCACCTCCGCCAGAAGCAGGTCGATGACGTCCGGATCGCCGGTCACCTCTCCGAGCCGCGCGAGCCACGGTGCGAGCTCGGGGTCTTCGTCGGGCAGACGGTAGATGGTTTTCTTGAGCTCGATGTGGCGCCAGATGCCAAGCTCGTCGAAGTGATCCTCGGGCAGGGTGCGCTCGAGCTGGTGCAGCGCCGCTTCGGTTTCGCCGCGATCGTAGAGCAGATTGGCGAGGTAGATCCGCGCCTCGCTGTACGAGGTGTCGATCTCCAGGGCGCGGCGCAGCCAGTAGAGCGAGCCGGCGTCGTTACCCAGGCGATGCGCCGCGTAGCCGAGGCACGCGGCCGCGTCCGCCGATTCGGGATGAGCCGCGGCGGCAAGCTCGAAGAAGCGGTACGCCGGCGAGATCAGACTCTCACGGAAGAGCGCGCGGCCCACCTGCAGCATCAACTCGTGATCGTCCTCGAATCCGAGCTGCAGGATTCGCTCGAAGCCCCGGATCGCCGCCGTTCGGTCCCCCAGCTTGAGCAGCGTTTCCCCGTGGCCGGCCAGGCCGTCTTCATGGTCCGGGTCGAGGGACAGGGCATGCTCGAAGCTGCGCCGGGCCCAGGCGTATTCCTCCCGGGCGAGGTGGGCGTAGGCTCGGCCAATGTGCAGTTCGACGGCGTGGGGGTAGAGGGTGATGCCTTCCTTGAGGATGCTCAGCGCTTCATCGTAGCGGCCTTCATTGTAGAGGTGATGGGCTTGTTCGTCGAAGTCGTCGGAGCTGAGAAAGGCATCCGACATCGGCGTTCCTCCGGCGGGTAGGTTAATGGAAAGTAGGAACTTCCGTGTTCGCGAGCAACCGACTCCTCCTCGCCCCGGCGCCGGCCGGGCAACCTCCTGCCGCTGGTGGCCGGAGGCAGGGCTGGCGTAGCTTTCCGGCGTGACCTTCCAGCGCAAACTCCTGCTCGGCTTCTCCTTGATGGCTCTCCCGGCGCTGCTCGTCGGCGCCGAGGCCATCCGCAGCAACGTGTTGGAGCGCCGCGCCCTCCAGGCCCTCGGCGAGAGCATGTCACGCACCCGGACCTACGCCGAGCTGGAAACCGCGATGTTCGATCAGAGCGAGATCATCTGGCGATACCTCAGCGGCCTCGATCCCACCGCACGCAACGAATTCCAGCTCACCGGCGAAGTCGTGAACTACTGGCAGCAGCGGTGGCGCGCCGAGTTGCGGCCCGAGGAGACCGCCCTGGCCGACGGCGTCGCCGGCCTCCAGCGGCAGATCGTGGCCGTCGCCGACAGCATCTTCAGCCTCGCCGACGCCGGGCACCGCGACTCCGCCTACCGCCTGGCGCATGTCGCGCTCAGGGGTCGCCTCCAGCCCGCGCTCACCCAGATGAATCGGGAGATCTACCGCCGGGCGCGCGAGTCGAGCGTTCGCGGAGCGTACAGCCGACTCGAGGAGATTCTCGCCGCGGAGGGCCGCGGCCTCACCGCGATCATTCTTCTCGCCCTGGTGGCGGGGCTGGTGGCCTCGTGGCTCATCTCGCGTGGCCTCGCCCGCCCGCTCAGGAGACTCACCCAGGACATGGCGGTGGTCGGCACCGGCAAGCTGGAGCATCCGATCGCCGTCGTTTCCCGGGACGAGATCGGCGAGTTGGCCCAGGCCTTCGCCAAGATGACGAAGCACCTCAACGACTCGAGGGCCAAGGTGGTCCAGGCGGAAAAGCTCGCGTCCATCGGAGAGATGTCGGCGGCCGTGGCACACGGGCTCCGCAATCCGCTCGCCAGCCTTCGCGCCGCCGCGCAGCTCGTGCGGTTGCACCCGGCGTCACCGTCGGCGGCGGAACACCTCGACGCCATCCTCGACGAGGTCGACCGGCTCGACCGCCGGATCAGCCATCTGCTCAGCTTCAGCCGTCCGGCGCCATTTCACCCGATGGCGGAGAGCCTCCCGCGGCTCGTCAACGACATCCTCCCGGCGGTCGCCGTGCCGATCCGCGAGCATCGGGTCGAGCTGCACGTGGACGTCCCCGCCGATCTGCCCAGCGTCCGGGTCGATCCCATGCAGGTCGAGCAGGCGGTCCTCGAGATCCTGTCCAACGCCCTGGATGCGATGCCCACGGGCGGGCACCTGCGAATCGCCGCGTCGACGGCGGGGGACGGGGGAGCGCCGAACGAGGTCGTCCTTGAGGTGTCGGACACCGGTGCGGGCATCCCGGAAGCTGCGCTCGCGTCGGTCTTCGAGCCGTTCTTCACCACGCGGCAGGAGGGCACCGGACTCGGCCTCGCCATCGCGAAACGGTACGTCGAGCAGAACGGTGGTCGCCTGGAGATCGAAAGCCAGCCGGGTCGCGGCACGACCGTCCGCCTGCGCCTCCCCCTGGCCGTCGCCGACGGCCACCGCGCGCCGGCAACGCGCGCGACGGAGGACGGAGCATGAGCGCCTCGACGGTGCTGATCGTGGACGACGAGCGGACGCTCGCCCGGGCGGTCAAGACATTCCTGACCGAAGCCGGCTACGAGGCGGAGGTCGCCGGCGACGCGGAACAGGCGCTCCGCATGCTGGAGACGCTGCGTCCCGACGTCGTGTTCAGCGACCTCCGGCTCCCGGGCATGAGCGGTATCGAGCTGATGAAGCGGATCCGCGAGTTTGACGCCGGGATTCCCGTGGTCATCATGACGGCCCACGGCACCATCGAGGGCGCTGTGGAGGCGGTGAAGCTCGGGGCCTTCGATTACCTCAAGAAGCCGGTGGACCTGGAGGAGCTCAAGCTCCTCGCCGATCGGGCGAGAGAAACGACTCAGCTGCGGCAGGAGCTCTCGTACTACCGGCGCCAGGCGGCGCGTGACGTCCCGATGGCCGGCGTGGTCGGTCGGTCGCCGGCCCTTCGGGCGGTGCTCGATCAGGCGCGCCAGATCGCGACCCTGGAGGAGACACCGCCGGTACTGATCTCCGGCGAGACCGGCACCGGGAAGGGACTCATCGCCCGAACCATTCACGCGGGAAGCACCCGCGCGTCGAAGCCGTTCATCGAAGTGAATTGCACGGCCTTGCCCGGCACCCTGATGGAGTCGGAACTGTTCGGCCACGAGCGGGGTGCGTTCACCGACGCGAAGGAATCACGGATGGGGCTCTTCGAGGCCGGGGAAGGCGGCTTCCTCTTCCTCGACGAAGTGGGCGACATCGAGCTGGCGCTCCAGGGAAAGCTGCTGAAAGCGGTCGAGGAGCGCACGGTTCGGCGGGTCGGCGGGACCCGCGACCGGCGAATCGACATTCGCATTCTTTCGGCCACGAACCGCGACCTCGAGCGGGCCGCGCAGCAGGGACTCTTTCGGAGCGACCTCTACTTCCGGCTGGCGGTCATCATCCTCCACCTCCCCCCACTTCGCGAGCGGGGCGACGACGTTCTGGTGCTGGCCGAAGAGTTTCTCACCCGGTTCAATTCCAAGTACGGCAAGCACGTTCGCCGCCTCGACCCACCGGCCCGGGAGCTCCTGCTCGGCTACCCGTGGCCGGGCAACGTGCGCGAGCTGAGCCACGTCATCGAACGCGCCGTCCTCTGGAGCCGAGGCGACGCCCTCGATCTTCAGCATCTCGCCTTGACCCGTACCGGAAATGGCGAGGAGCCCTCCATGGCGGAGCGACCCGCCCAGGCGCGGAGCGCTCCCTCCCCGGTAGCCACCGGGCAGCCTGCGCCCGTGCTTCCGCTGGCGGGAACCGATCTCGACCAATGGGAAAAGGCCCTGATCGAGCAGGCCCTCCGGGAAAGCGATGGAAACCAGACCAAGGCCGCGACCCGGCTGGGGATCACCCGCGATACCCTCAGATACCGGCTCAAGAAGCATGGCCTCGGCTAGGCGCAGAAGTGGGTGATATCACACAATTTGGGTTTTCTCACCCAGCCAGCGCCGCCCAACTCGGCCGGTAGCCAGCCCCCTTTTGATCGGTGCAAGTCGTTTTCCAGCAACAACTCACAGCGAGTAGCCGATAGCCGACGTCTCCCGGCACACCGTCTGCGTAAAGGAGGGCGTCGTCGGGTTGCGGGCGGACCTGACTGGGTGATTTGACCCACTTCATTATTCAGGGCCGCCAGGCCCACCCACCACACACAGGAGAAGACATGACCTGGACCAAGCCCGAAGCAGAGGTAGTCGCCGTGACGATGGAAGTGACCGCATACGTCGCGACGCTCTAAGGCACCGCACTGACCAGAGGGGCTCGCGAAAGCGGGCCCCTCAGTGTTTCTAGGTACTCGTGGAAGTCATTCTCCTGGGCACCGCGGCCGGCGGGGGGTTTCCCCAATGGAACTGCTGGTGCCCCTCGTGTCGCGTGGCGCGCGCCGATCCGCGCCGGGCCGTTCCCCGGAGCCAATCCTCCGCGGCGGTGAGCGCCGACGGCCGCCGGTGGTTCCTTCTCAACGCCTCGCCCGACGTCCGTGAGCAACTCACCCGGCTGCCGACCCCGGTGCCGGAAGGCTCCCGGCACGTGCCCGTCGAGGGGATCGTGGTCACCGACGCCGAGCTGGACCACACCGTCGGAATCGTGCTCCTGCGGGAGGCCAGGCACCTCCAGCTCTGCGCGACGCCGTCGGTGCTCCGGGTGCTCGAGGAAGACTCGAGAATCCTGCCCGTGACTCGGGCATTCGCCGAGGTGCGGATCACCCACATGGTCCCGGGGTCTCCACTTTCGCTCTGTTATCGCGACGGTGGGGCTACCGGCCTCGTGGTGGAAAGCTTCGCGGTTCCGGCGGGGCCGCCGCGCTTCGCCCGGGAGGACCTGCCGGGGCATACCGTCGGGCTCATCGTGCGTGACCAGGCCGGCGGCGGAGCCTGCGCCTTCGTCCCCGGCTGCGGCGATCTCGATCCCTCGCTGCTCGCGCGCCTGGCGGCCGCCGATCTCCTCCTCTTCGACGGCACCTTCTGGACCGATGACGAGCTGATCCGCCTCGGCATCGGCGACCGGACCGCGCGCCAGATGGATCACCTGCCGATCTCGGGGCCCGGCGGCAGCCTGGAGCGGCTGGCGGCGCTGCCGTGCCGGCACAAGGTGTATAGTCACATCAACAACACCAACCCCATGCTCGTCGAGGACTCGGCGGAACGGGCGCTGGTGGAGCGCCGGGGTCTCCGCGTCGGGGCCGACGGCATGCGGTTCACCCTTTAACTTTCCCGATATGACCGTGACACTCGTTGCCTCGAAGCTGGCCACCCCGCCGCCGCCGCCGTTTCCCCGGCTGGACCGCCCGCTGAGCCCGCCGCAGCTGGAGGAGGCGCTCCGGTCGTTCAACGGATCGTACTACATGCAGCACCCGTTCCATCAGATCATGTACGAGGGACGGCTGAGCCAGCGGCAATTCCAGGGGTGGGTGACCAACCGGCTCGCGTATCAGCGCGTCGTCCCTCGCAAGGACGCGGCGATTCTCTCCAACTGCCCCGATCCCGAGGTGCGGCGCGAGTGGATCCAGCGCATCGTCGACCATGACGGGACCGCCCCGGGCACCGGTGGCATCGAGCTGTGGATCCGGCTGGGCGTCAATCTCGGAGTCCCTCGGGAGGAAATGGAAGACGAGCGGCACGTCCTGCCCGCCGTGCGCCTGATCTGCGAGTCCTACGTCACCTTTTGCCGCACCAAGCCCTGGGTCCAGGCCGTCGCCAGCTCGCTCACCGAGCTCTTCGCGCCCAAGATCCACCAGCAGCGCATCGAGTCGTTCCCCAAGTTCTATCCCTGGATCCCGCCGGCGGCGCTCGACTACTTCAAGAGCCGTTTGGTGCAGGCGCCGAGAGACGTGAAGCACGGCCTGTCGATCGTGCAGGCGCATTGCACCACGGTCGAGACCCAGCGCCAGGCGTTCGAGGCGCTCGCCTTCAAGCTCGACCTGCTCTGGGCGATGATCGACACCATCCACAACGCCTATCGGGAGGAGTGAGCGTGTCACTCACGCTTACCTCGCGTCCCGCGCTCTGGCGCCTGGCCCGGCTCGACTACGATCCGGTGCGCAAGCGCCCCGTCCTCCTCTACCCCGAGGGCGCCGTGCTGCTCAACGACACCGGCGCGGCCATCCTGGAGCTGGTGGACGGGGCGAGAACCATCGCGGACATCGTCGCGCTGCTCGGCCAGCGGTACGGGACCGATGTGACGGCGGACGTGACCGAATACCTCTCCGATCTGGCCCGAAGGGAGCTCATCCGTGACGTCTGACCGTCCGACGACGCTGCTCGCGGAGCTGACGCATCGCTGCCCGCTCCACTGCCCCTATTGCTCCAATCCGCTGGAGATGGTCCGGGCGGAAGGCGAGCTGAGCACCGACGACTGGAAGCGCGTCTTCAGCCAGGCGCGCGGGCTCGGCGTCCTCCAGCTCGGCCTCTCCGGCGGCGAGCCACTCGTTCGCAAGGACCTGGAGGAGCTCGCCGCGCACGCGCGCGGCCTCGGGCTCTACAGCACGCTCGTCACTTCGGGGCTGGGGCTGACTCGCCCCCGCGCCGAGCGGCTGCGCGAGGCCGGGCTGGAGCACATCCAGATCTCGATTCAGGATTCCGACCCCGCCATCGCCGAGAAGATCGCGGGCGTGAGCTCGGTCAAACAGAAGCGCGCGGCCGCCGCGTTCGTGAAGGAGCTGGGGTTTGCCTTCTCGATCAACGTCGTGCTCCACCGTGGCAACCTCGACCGCCTCGACGCAATCATCGATCTCGCCGGGACCCTCGGGGCCGACCGGCTGGAGCTGGCCAACACGCAGTACTACGGCTGGGGCCTCGCCAACCGCGCGTCGCTCATGCCGACCAGGGAGCAGGTCGATCGGTCGCAGGAGATCGCGCGGGAGGCGATGCAGCGGTACCGCGGAAGGATGCAGATCCTCTTCGTCCTTCCCGACTACTACGAGCGCTACCCCAAGGCCTGCTATGGCGGCTGGGGCAAGCTCTACCTCGTCGTTGCTCCCGATGGCCGGGTGCTGCCCTGCCATGGCGCCACCCAGATCACGACGCTCACCTTCGAGAGCGCGCGCGACCATTCGCTCGAGCATATCTGGCACGAGTCGCCGGCGTTTCAGGCGTTCCGGGGCGACGCCTGGATGAAGGAGCCCTGCCGCAGCTGCGCCCGGAAGGCCGTGGATTTCGGCGGGTGCCGCTGCCAGGCATTCGCGCTCACCGGCGACGCGGCGAACGCCGATCCGGTCTGCACCCTCTCACCGCAACGAAGCCTGATCGACAGCGCCATCGAGGAGCGCTCGGGAGCGATCGAATACACCTACCGGGTCCTCTCCGGCGAGCCGCAGCGGGCGTGACTTCGTCCACCCCCGCGATCGAAGCGGAAGGGTTGGGACGTGAC
>Ga0326597_10007960_pt1 | contig 14354 bp, 17 predicted proteins | sample RVTome_12_FD_203789 | JGI IMG/M metagenome (GOLD analysis project Ga0326597, IMG submission 203789) | Soil microbial communities from uranium-contaminated site in the Upper Colorado River Basin, Wyoming, United States - RVT100D185 | ecosystem: Environmental > Terrestrial > Soil > Contaminated >... | reverse complement strand
CGGGCGCGGTTCTTCTCTACGGACCCGATTCCGGCCTCGTGCGCGAGCGCGCCGAAACGCTGGCCAAAAAGCTGGTCGCCGATTTCAAGGATCCGTTCAATTACATCGAGCTTTCGGACGCCGATCTCAAAGCCGAGCCGGCCCGCCTCGCCGATGAAGCCGCGGCGCTTTCCTTCGCCGGCGGAACCCGCGTCGTGCGCCTCAAGACCGGCGGCGAGGCGGCGGCGAAGGCGGCGGGCGCGCTCATCTCCGGGCTCGACGGCGGCCACTTGAAGGCGAGCGCCCTCGTCATCATCGAAGCCGGCGACCTCGCCAAATCCTCGGGGCTGAGGAAAGCCTTCGAGAAATCGAAAACCGCGCTCGCCCTTGCCTGCTACGCCGACGGGCCGGCCGAGGTGCGCGCCCTCGCATTGAATGCGGCGCGCGACGAGGATCTCCGCTTCGACGATGACGGGCTCGATCTTCTGGTTTCGCTGCTCGGCGAGGATCGCGGGGTGAGCCGCTCGGAAATCGACAAGCTCCTGCTCTTCAAGGGCCTCAAGGCGCAGCGCTCCGCACCCGGAACGATCAGCTTCGAGGATGTCAAGACATGTCTCGCCGACGGGGTCGGCGAGGCGCTCGACGAGGCGGCCGCGTCCGCCGCCGACGGCGCGGCGGAGCGCCTCGAACGGGCCTTGTGGAAATCGGCCGCGGCGGGGGCGAGCCCGATCGGGCTCGTGCGCGCCCTCTCGCGCGCCTTCTCGCGGCTCCGTGAAGCCCAAGGGTTGGTCGCCGCCGGCGAAACCCCTGCCGGCGCGATGAGGCGCCTGAGGCCGCCGGTGTTCTTCGCCGAAGAGCGGGCCTTCGAAGCCCGCCTCCGGCGCTGGCCTCTCGCCCGCCTCGACGCGGCGCTCGACCTTCTCCTCGAAGCCGAAATCGCGGCCAAGACCACCGGCGCCCCGCAGCGCGAGATCGCCGAGCGCGCCGCCCTGAAGCTCGCGGCGATGGCGCGGCGGTGAGGGGAAAAATCAGCCCGCGCGCCGTCAGACGATCTCCGGCGGATAGAGCCGATGGCCGCGGCGGATGCGATAGACGGTGAAATCGCGGTCGTCGAGGGTGAAAATCTTCCTTGTGCGAAGCGTCTCCGCAGCCGCGACGATCGAGGCGTCGGCGAAGTCCATTCTCTGGTCGCGATAGGCCTCCATAAGCTCGAAGGCGCGGGCGATTTCGGCGTCCGAAGGCCGGTGAACGGCGACGGCTTGCGAGACGACGAAAGCGCGCAGATCGTCCGCTTCGCGGCCCCCCGAACCGAGGAGATGGAACGCTTCGGTCAGCGCCGGCAGGGTCGTCGCCATCCCTTCCGTGAACGAGCCCAGCCGCAAGCGGCAGTCGCGATGCGCAGCGTCGCGGGGGTCGAACAGCGCGACGAGCGGGCCGGCGTCGACAAGGATCATGGTTTCGCCGGCGATCGGCGGGCGTGCTTGGCGCGGATCGCTTCGCGCACCAGCTCCCGACTCCTCGACGCGCGGTCATGCGTCGGCTCGCCGGGCTCGATGCCGAGATCGCAATAAATCTCCCAGGCGGTCTTCGCCGGCTTTTCGGCGAGGTCCGTCTCGATCGCCCTGAGACCGCGTTTCAAGGCCTCGGACGCCGTCCAGCCGGTCGCCTTGCGGATGCGCGCGAGCCGCTTCTCGTCGTCCTCGCTGAGCCGCAGGGATGTGGTCGTCATGGCTGTCTCGTAATACACTGTGTATTACAAAGGTAGGCGGGCGGCGCGCCGGGGTCAAGGACTGGCGCGGCACGCCCCCTCACGCCGCTATCTCCATCAGCCGGCGGCAGATGTCGTCGAGCTGGTCGAGGTTCAGGTAGCGGATGACGACGGCGCCGGCCTCCTTGGGCCCGTGCGTGATCTCGACCTCGAGGCCGAGGACTTCGGCGAGGTCGGATTCAAGGGCCCGCGTGTCGGCGTCCTTTGATCCGTGCGCGGATTGTCTCGGCCGGCGCTCGGGAACGTAAGGGGGGCGCTTGCCGGCCTTCTCCTCCTCGATGGCGATCAGCTCCTTGACGAAGCGCTCGGTCTCGCGCACCGACCAGCCTTCCTTGGCTGCGGCGAGGAGCGCGACTCCCGGCTTCGGCGCGGCGAGCGCGGCGCGGGCATGGCCGGCGGTCACCTCGCCTTTTTCGAGGAGCTCGATGGTTATCTCGTCGAACGCGAGCAGCCGCAGCGTGTTGGCGACGTGGCTGCGCGATTTGCCGACGACGCGGGCGATCTCTTCCTGGCTGCGGCCGTAGACCTCGGACAGGCGCTGATAGGCCCGCGCCTCCTCGACCGGATTCAAATCGACGCGCTGGACGTTCTCGATGAGGGCGATCTCGGCCGCTTCCTCATCGGTCAGCTCACGGATGATGACCGGGACGTCGTGGAGCCCGGCCTTCTGCGCGGCCCGCCAGCGCCGCTCGCCGGCGACGATCTCGTAAAGGCCCTCGCCCAGGGGGCGGGCAAGGATCGGCTGGAGGAGCCCGCGCGCCTTGATCGAGGCCGCAAGCTCGCCGATCGCGTCTTCGTTGAAAGCCCGGCGCGGCTGGTTGGGGCTCGGGCGAAGGAACTCGATCGGCAGGCTCGTCCTGGCGCGGGCGGGCGCCGGCGCGATGTCGGCCGCTTTCGGGGCCTCGCCCAACAGCGCGTCGAGCCCGCGGCCGAGGCCCTGGCGTTTCTTAAGCGCGGTCATTGCGGCTCCTGTGTTTGACTGCCCCCTCCCTTGAAAAGGGAGGGCTTGAGGCCCCGAACTTGCGCAGCAAATTCGGCCTTGGCCGAAAGGGAGGGTTCAAGGCCGCAGGCGCAGGAGCAAGCGGAGGGAGAACCCTCCCTAACCCCGCAATGGGGCCCCAACCCCATTGCACCTTTTCAAGGGAGGGGATTCTACCGAACGCTTTGCAGAAGCGGTGATTCACCACAAGCGCCCGAACGCCCCCCTCCCTTGAAAAGGGAGGGCTTGAGGCCCCGGCTTCCCCCGGATCAAGTCCGGGGTTCACGAAGCCGGCCTTGGCCGAAAGGGAGGGTTCAAACCGCCAGCACCCCATCACGCCGCCTCCCGCCGCGCCCGCTCGCGCTGGATGACTTCGCTGGCAAGCCCGATATAGGCCTGGCTGCCGGGGCATTTGAGATCGTAGAGCAGCGCCGGCTTGCCGAAGCTCGGGGCCTCGGAGATGCGCACATTGCGCGGGATCACCGTGCGGTAGACCTTGTCGGCGAGATGGGCGCGCACGTCGGCCTCGACCTGGGCCGAGAGATTGTTGCGCCGGTCGTGCATGGTGAGGACGATGCCCTGCAGCTCGAGCCGCGGATTGATCCGTGTGCGGACCGTCTCGATGGTCCGCAGGATCTGCGACAGGCCCTCGAGGGCGAAGAACTCGCATTGGAGGGGAATGATCACGCCCCCCGCCGCGGCGAGCGCGTTGACCGTCAAGAGGCTGAGCGAGGGCGGGCAGTCGATGATCACGTAGGAGGCCGGATTCGCCTCCCGCGCATAATCGGCAAGCGCGTCGGCGAGGCGGAAATGCCGGCGCTCGGCGTCGATGAGCTCGACTTCCGCCCCGGCGAGATCGACCCCGGAGGGGGCGAGCGACAGGCGAGGGATTCCGGTCTCTAGGATCGCCGCGTCGAGCCGGTATTCGCCCATGACGACGTCGTAGGTGGTCACCGCGCGCGCGGCAGAGGAAAGCCCGAGCCCGGTCGAGGCGTTGCCCTGGGGGTCGATGTCGACGAGGAGGACGTCCTCGCCGACCGCGGCGAGGGCGGTGGCGAGGTTGATCGCCGTCGTCGTCTTGCCGACGCCGCCCTTCTGGTTGGCGATCGCGAGGATGCGGGGTGCGCCTTTACCGGCCACGGACGCCTCTCTTCGGGCGAAGCTTCGAAACGGCGAGAATGGTAGCGCCGGCGCTCGTCAGGCTCGGATGCCGGACGACTTCCATATGCCAAGATTTAGTTGCTTCGGTCAATTCATCCTCAACATCTTGTCCTTTGAGGAAAAGACAGAGAGTCGTTTCTCCGGCGATTTCATGGGAATAGGCAAGCAGTTTCGCAAGCCGCGCGAGGGCCCGGGCGACGATCACGTCGGGCGGCGAAAGGGTAAGACTTTCAACCCGTTGCGGTATGACCGAGAGATTGCCGAGGCCCATCGCGGCGGCTGCGGCGGATAAAAAAGCCGCCTTCTTGCCGGTCGATTCGACGAGCGTCACATGAAGCCCGCGCCCCGCCCCCAGGGCGGCGAGGACGAGCCCGGGGAAGCCGGCGCCCGAGCCGAGATCGACGAGCGTCTTCGCCTCCGGCGGGATCAACGGAAAAAGCTGCGCCGAGTCGAGAAAATGCCGCCGCCAGCGGTCTTCGAGGGTCGAGCGGGCGACGAGGTTCATGCGCGCCGACCCGTCGAGCAGAACGGCGTCATAGGTTTTGAGGCGATCGAGTGTTTCACGTGAAACATCGGCGGCGACGGCGAACGCCTCCGCCGTCATCGGCGATGGTTGGGGGGCGGACTGTTTCACGGGAAACATTTTTCTCCCCCCTCCCTTGAAAAGGTTCGATGGGGTTGGGGCCCCATCGAGGGGCTTTCGGCCCCGGCTTCGCCCTTCGCGAAGCCGGCCTTGGCCGAAAGGGAGGGTTCAAACTGCCGGCGTCCGAGCAAGCGGCGTTGAACCCTCCCTGACCCTCCCTTTTCAAGGGAGGGGATTTCACCGTGCCTGCTGCATGTGCAGTGATTCATGACGGCCGCCTCAAACTCCCCCCTCCCTTGAAAAGGGAGGGCTTGAGGCCCCGAATTTGCGCAACAAATTCGACCTTGGCCGAAAGGGAGGGTTCACGCCGCTTGCGCCGATGATCACGCCCGCTCCTCGATCGCCCGGCATTCCGCCAGGGTCGCATCGGCGACCGCGACGACATCCTCCCTCACCGCTTCATTCCAGAACCGGATGGCCCTGATCCCTCGTCCCGCCAGATACTCCGTACGCCTCGCATCGTGCGCGATGGCGCCGTCATAGCCGTGGCTGTCGCCGTCGAGCTCGACGCACAGCTTCAGCGCCGGGCAATAGAAGTCGAGAATATAGGGGCCGACGGCGTGCTGCCGGCGGAAGCCATGGCCGAGCTGGCGGTTTTTCAGCTTCGACCACACCATCCGCTCGAACGGCGTCGCCTCGCGGCGCAGCTTCTGCGCTTTCAGGGTGGATTCACGGGAAACCGAAAAGCGGCGTCTGTTCATCGGATCAGCCTTTCCCCTCCCTTGAAAAGGGAGGGCTTGAGGCCCCGGCTTTGCTCTTGGCAAAGCCGGCCTTGGCCGAAAGGGAGGGTTCAGGCCGCAGGCGCGGCGCAAGCGGAGGGAGAACCCTCCCTAACCCCGCAATGGGGCCCCAACCCCATTGCACCTTTTCAAGGGAGGGGATTCTACCGTGCTTGTTGCGAACCATGAGACTCATACGAAGCCCCAAGCGACCCCCTCCCTTGAAAAGGGAGGGCTTGAGGCCCCGGCTTCGCCCTTCGCGAAGCCGGCCTTGGCCGAAAGGGAGGGTTCCTGCCGATGTTTCACGTGAAACATTCCCGCCCTACCCAACCGCCCGCGCGCCGTGCTTTTTCATCCAGGCGAGGACGACGGCGAGGGCGGCCGGGGTCATGCCTTCGATGCGGCCGGCCTGGCCGAGGGTGAGCGGCCTCGTTTCGAGGAGCTTGGCGCGGGTCTCGTTCGACAGCCCCTTGATCTCGCCATAGGGAAGATCGGCCGGCAGCCTTAAGGATTCATCGCGCCGGAAGGCGAGAATGTCGGCCTCCTGACGGACCAGATAGCCCGAATAAAGCGCCTCGATCTCGATCTGCTCAGCGACCGGCGCCGGCAATTCCCCGAGCCGCGGCCAGATCGCGGCAAGCTCGGCGAGCCCGATCCCCGGCAAAGCGAGGAGGTCGATGACCGAGCGCCGGCGGCCGTCCTGGTTGAGGGAGAGGCCGTGGCGCGCCGCCTCGGCGGGGGTGAGGCTGGTCGCCCGCGCCCACGAAAGCGCCTCTTCGAGGGCGCAATGTTTCACGTGAAACATTTTCGCGCGGGGTCCGCCGACCAGCCCGGCGGCGATCCCGCGCGGGGTGAGGCGCCGATCGGAATTGTCGGCGCGCAAGGAGAGCCGGTATTCGGCCCGGCTGGTGAACATCCGATAGGGTTCGGTGACCCCTCTGGTGACGAGATCGTCGATGAGGACGCCGATATAGGCCTCCGACCGGTCGATGAGAAAATCCGCCCCGCCGCCGGCCCTCGCCGCCGCGTTCGCCCCGGCGATCAGCCCTTGCGCGGCGGCCTCCTCGTAGCCCGTCGTGCCGTTGATCTGGCCGGCGAGGAAAAGCCCCGGCAGGCGCTTCGCCTCCAGCGTCGGCAGAAGCTCGCGCGGATCGACGTAATCGTATTCGATGGCGTAGCCGTAGCGCAGGACGCGCACGTGCGTGAGACCCGGTATGGTGCGGATGAAAGCGTCCTGCACCTCCTCGGGGAGCGAGGTCGAAATGCCGTTCGGATAGACGGTCGGGTCCTCTAGCCCTTCGGGCTCAAGGAAGATCTGGTGGCGCTCCTTGTCTTTAAAGCGCACCACCTTGTCCTCGATCGACGGGCAGTAGCGCGGGCCCCGGCCGGAAATCCGACCGCCGTAAACGGCTGATTTCCCGAGATTTTCTTCGATGATGCGGTGGGTCTCGGGGCCCGTGTAGGTGATCGCGCAGGCGATCTGCGGGACCTTGATCTTGTCGGTCAGGAACGAGAACGGGACCGGCGCGGCGTCGGCCTCCTGCCTCTCAAGCCCCGCCCAGTCGATGGTCCGCCCGTCGAGGCGGGCGGGTGTGCCGGTTTTCAGCCGGCCCATCCTGAGGCCGAGGCCGTAAAGCCGCTCGGAAAGCCCGAGCGCCGGCGCTTCGCCCACCCGGCCGGCCGGAATCCGCCGGTCGCCGACATGGATGACGCCCTTGAGGAAGGTCCCGGTGGTGAGGACGACCGCCCCGGCCCGGATCTCGGTCCCGTCGGCCCCGACGATCCCGGCGACGCGGAATGTTTCCCCCGGATCAGGTCCGGGGGAAACATCGGAGGGTGAAGGCGAACCCTCCCTTTCGGCCAAGGCCGGCTTCGCGAAGGGCGAAGCCGGGGCCTCAAGCCCTCCCTTTTCAAGGGAGGGGGGAGACCCGCAGCCGGCACGGTGAAGTCCCCTCCCTTGAAAAGGTGCAATGGGGTTGGGGCCCCATTGCGGGGTCAGGGAGGGTTCAAAGCCGCTTGCGCCGGAGCCAAATGTTTCACGTGAAACAGACGAAAGGGATTCGGGACTCGGGACTCGGGACTCGGGCGGAGACGATGCTCCCTCCCGATTCCCGATTCCCGATTCCCGATTCCCGAATGTTTCACGTGAAACATTCCCCACCCGCTCGACGATCAAATCCTCGACCGCGATCTCAAGGATGTCGAGGCCCGGCATGGCGGCGAGCGCCGCCTGCATGTGCTTTTTGTAGAGCGCCCGGTCGGCCTGGGCGCGCGGGCCCCTGACCGCCGGGCCTTTCGAGCGGTTGAGCATGCGGAACTGGATGCCGGCCTCGTCGATCACCCGGCCCATCAGGCCGTCGAGCGCGTCGATCTCGCGCACCAGATGGCCTTTGCCGAGCCCGCCGATCGCCGGATTGCACGACATCTCGCCGATCGTCGCGCGGCTATGGGTGGCGAGGAGGGTCCGCGCGCCCAGACGCGCGGCCGCCGCCGCCGCCTCGCAGCCGGCGTGCCCTCCCCCGATGACGATGACGTCGTAGGTTTTCACGTGTCTCAAGCCCTCGAAATTCAAGCCGCTCATATAATGGAACGGCCCGACCAATGAAACGCCCTCAGGATACGGGCGTCTCGGAGGGCGGGGACGGCTATCCCCATCACAAAATGTTTCACGTGAAACATTGGGCGGCGGAGCTTATGGCGGGCTCAGCCCCCTCACCCGGAACCGCTGCGCGGGTTCCGACCTCTCCCAAGGGGGAGGTGACGCTGCGGAACTCGCGAAGTCTTACCTCTCCCTGGGGAGAGGTCGGAATTTTCGTAGAAAATTCCGGGTGAGGGGTCCGCCGTTAGTGTTTCACGTGAAACATCGGCAGCGTCCACTAAGGGCAATCGCCAAACACGTAGCAGGCAACAATAATCAAAAAGAAAAACGCCGGCCCGACCAATGCGAAGGGCGCCACGATAAGGGTCCAGAGCGCTTTCAGGCCGTGACGCCCCAGAGCGATCAACGTCGTCACCACCCACAGGGCTCCCAAGACCATGCTCAAATGGATGCCGAAATCGGCCCGAAAAGCATCAACCCACCCGAATAGATAAGAAAATTCGACAAGGGCGGCGGCGATGCCGAGAAAAAATGCGGCACGCGTGATCGGTGTGAATTTCACTGGGCGCCCCCCCCCATGCCGCCCTAACTCTACCAAATGTTTCACGTGAAACAGGAGCTCGTTCTGGGCGAATTTCGATCCTCATAATGCAACCGCTGAAGAGTTGCCCGCCTCCGCGAACTCGTGGTAGGTAGATTGGCGCGCCATTCGCATGGGGGATATCAATGACATCTATTATTCGCATTCTTGCCGTCGGCCTCGCCGCCGCCTTCAGCATCGCCCCGGCTTCCGCGGGGTTTCTCGGGCAGACCATCGAAGCGACCGCCCACTTCCCGGATTTTCCAGGAACGACCACTGCCGGGCCGATCGACAAAGTGGTCGGCGCGGGCATCGAATTCAATGACGGAGAGTTTACGCCCTTTTTTGGCCCCTCCTTCGATTTTGACGATACCACAATCCTGATCACCCATGCGCAAACCGGCCATTCCAGCGGCACGTTCAACGGTTATCAGTTCAACGACATTCTCGGCACTCTCGCCGATATCGTCGTCGTCTCAATCATCAGCGACAGTTCCGGTTTCTTTTCCGGCGATCCCAGCCGCATCACCTGGGACGCCAACAATATCTTCATCAACTTCCAGGGACTCGACTTTTCGGGCATCGATGACCCGAGAATTCTGCTTAGCGTGGCATTTGGCGAGATACCGCTTCCCGGCGCGCTTCCCCTCTTCATTTCCGCCCTTGCCGGGTTTGGCTTTTTCGGAGGCCGCAAAAACCGCAAGGCCGCGGCCTAAAAGCGAGCGGAATCTCACGGCGATGAAGGCGGCGAACTTTTCGCCGCCTTTTTCTGTCCGGCGCGGGGCTCGCCTTGTTTCACGTGAAACATCGGCAGCCCTACTTCCCAATGCAAAAGCTCGAAAAAATCTCGTCGAGCACGTCCTCGACCCCGACCGCGCCGGTGATTGCCCCGAGGGCGCGGGCGGCAAGGCGGGCGTCCTCGGCGGCGAGCTCGGGCGCGCCCGCCACAAGCTGAAGCGCCCGTTCGAGAGCGGCGATCGCCGCCTCGACCGCCTGAACGTGGCGAATCCGGGTGAGCGCGGCGCTTTCAGACCCGCCGGCGAGGATGGCCGCGCGGGCGGTGAGGCCGGCCATCAACCCGGCCATGCCGTCCCCGGTCCTGGCCGAGACGTGGAACGAAAGAACCCCTTCGGGGACCGGCCCCGGCTGGGCCCCGAGGTCCTTTTTCGACCAGACGACGATATCGCCGGGGCGCAGCAGTGGTTCACGGGGAACATTCTCCTCCCCCTCTTGAAAAGGGGGGGCTAGGGGGGGATCGCCCTCCGCGTGCGCCGGCGCAAGCGGCTTTGAACCCTCCCTTTCGGCCAAGGCCGGCTTCGTGAAGAACGAAGCCGGGGCCTCAAGCCCTCCCTTTTCAAGGGAGGGGGAAGTTCCCCGCTTGTTCAGGGGCTCCGCGCCGCCCGCCGCACGCTCCTCCGTAAACGGATCGATAACCATGACCCGCAAATCCGCCGTCTCGGCCCGCAAGAGCGCGCGGCGCACCCCCTCGATCTCGATTTCGTCCGTGGACTGATCTCTAAGTCCGGCAGTGTCGGCGAAGAGGATCGGGACGCCGCCGAGATCGAGGCGGGTCTCGATGACGTCGCGGGTCGTGCCGGCGCTTGCCGAGACGATGGCGACGTCGGCCCCGGCGAGGGCGTTGAGGAGGCTCGACTTGCCGGCATTGGGGGCCCCGATGATCGCCGCCGCCACCCCTTCCCGCAAGCGCCGGGCCCGCCCCGCGCCTTCGCGGTATGACTTCAGCTCCGAAAGCAGCGCCTCGATCGCCGGACCGGCTCTCGCCGCAATGGCGGCCGGAACATCCTCCTCGTCGGGGAAATCGATGTCGGCTTCAAGGGGCGCGAGGACCGCGATGAGGCGGGCCCGCCAAGCTTCGGCGAGGGCCGAAAGCCGCCCTTCGAGCTGGCCCAAAGCCTGCTTTCTCTGCTGGCTCGTTTCGGCGTCGATAAGATCGGCGAGGGCCTCGACCTGAGCGAGATCGAGCTTGCCGTTGGCAAGCGCCCGGCGGGTGAACTCGCCGGCCTCGGCGGGGCGGGCGCCGGCCCTCACGGCGGCCTCGGCGAAGGCCGCCTCGACCGCGCGGGACCCGTGGAGATGAAACTCGGCGACGTCCTCGCCGGTATAGCTCGCCGGGCCGGCGAAGAAGAGGACGAGGCCGCGGTCGAGGGGCTCGCCGGTCCCCGGATCGCCGATCTCGGCGAGCGCCGGACGCCTTGCGATTAATTTCCGTTTACTGAGCAATTCAGCGATAGCGCGGGCCCGCGGTCCCGATAGGCGGAACACCGCAACGCCCGCCCGCCCGGCGCCGGAAGCGCGGGCGAAGATGGTGTCGGATCGCCGCATCAACTCCGCCGAAAATTGCGCAGGTGACGCGCAATGTCCATGCTATCGTGCAAAATGCGCAGAATCTTCACTCCGTCGCGCTCTGGCCGGTAAATAATATAATGCCGTCCATGGTGATGGATGCGAACGGGCCGACTGAATTCTTCGTGAAGGCGAGCCATATGGGGATTCTCGTCGAGGAGAGTGAGACACCGCCGCAATTCGGAGAGGTAGGATTCCGCCGCTTCGCGACCGAAGCGCTCGCACCCAAACTCATAACACTTCTCAATATCGCTGACGGCCTGCCGCGAAAGCCTGTAGGCCATGACGAATCAGGCGCGCTTTAAAGCTGCGACTCGCGCGCGGGCGCGCTCGAACACTTCGTCAAGCGTCAGCTCCGATTCGCCGCTGGCGTCGGCTTCGTCAATCAGCTTCTGCACCGCCTCAATCCCCTCCTGGCGCTCCTGGTCGCGGCGCACGAGGTCGCGGAAATATTCGCTGTCATTGCCGAACTGGCCGGATTTCATGCGGGATTCGATGAACTCGGCCATGCCGTCGGGGAGAGAAATGGTTTTCCGGATCATGGGGCGGTCCTCATAACTGTTCATAACAGGTATGACGATTGGCTTCGGGAGGCAAGGTTTTAGGTTTTAGGTGTTAGGGTTTAGGGGCCGCGTGATCCCGATAGCCCCTAAAACCTAAAACCTAAAACCTACTTCTTCTTCGCCGCAGCCCCGCCGCCGGCCCCGCTCATCGCCGCGCCCATCAGCGACTGGAACTGCTCGAAGCTTTTGCCGCCCATGGTCATCATCTGGGCGAAGAAGCGTTCGGGGTCAGCCAGGGTGTCGAGGTTCTCGCGGGCCCGCCGCGTCATCTCCACCACGATCATGTCGTTGAGCGGCGCGACGTTGGGCATGCCGAAAAAAGCGCGGGCCTCCTCCGGCGTGCAGTCGATGTCGATGGTCAGGCGCATGGGATCTCCGGGGATCGGGTGTTAGGTTTTAGGGCTTAGGGGTTAGGGTCTGGGCGCATGCCGCCGCGTAGTCCCTAGCACCTAAACCCTAAACCCTAAAACCCTTCGCCCCTCCGGCCAGCATGCAGCGGGAGCCGCCGATGACGACAGACCGGCCGAGAATTACTCAAACCATGGCGAACTTCGGGCATCCGCGCACGCAGATCGCCGAGTATAAGTGGTGGAGCGTCCTCCTGAGGCCGAAACAGGTCACTCTCGGATCGCTGATTCTGGCGGCGAAATGCGATGTTTCCTCCTTCGGCGCGCTGCCGGCCGAGGCCGTCGCCGAGCTGTCGAGGGCGGCGCGCGACATCGAATCGGCGCTCGGCGCGTTCTGCCGCTTCGAAAAGATCAACTATCTGATGTTGATGATGACCGACCCTGAGCCGCACTTTCATGTGCTCCCGCGCTATGCCGGCGAACGCCGGTTTGAAAGCTTCGCTCTCCCCGATCCGGGTTGGCCGGGCCCGCCGCGCCTCGAGGCCGCCGTCCTGCCCCCCGAGGAGATCAGCGCCGGGATGGCGCTCGCGCTTCGCGCGGCCTGGCCCGCCGCATCGCCTTAACCCGCCGGAAGCCATCCGTATACGGAATAACCAGCGGCATGGTTCACCGAACATGGCCCGGCCATTCCGCATTTCATCCGGCGGCCCGCTCAAGCGAGCGCGTTTTCGATATCGGTGCGCGAGAAATCGTCGCCGACGAAGAGCAGCGGCGCGCCGTGCGATCGGGCGAGCGCGTAGGCGAAGCTGTCGCCGAAATTAAGGCCCTTCTTCGAACCGAAGCCCTTGCCGTATTTGATGCGCGCTTTCAGCGCCTCGCGCGCCAGGTCTTCCGTCACCGGCGCGATCTCGATGCGAAAGGTCGTCAGGAACGCGACAAGATCGGCGAGCGCCTTGTCGCGCTCGTTCTGTCTGGCCCGGCCGGCGAGCACCGTTCCGGCTTCGACGTAGTTGACGGCGGAGATGAGGCGCCGGGCAGCGCTCCCCAACGCCGCCGCGCAGGCCCCGCCCCGAGGCTCCTCGAACAGCATCGCGATGACCGCAGAAGAATCGACGACCAGCATCTAAAAGCCGCGCTCTTCGGGCGTATCGCCGCAGGCCTCGTCCCATTCCTCCGGCGTCACCGGCCGGCGGTCATAGCGATGCGCGATGGATCGCGCGAAGGCCTTGACCCTCTTAGCGATGTCCTCTTCTCCCGTCCGCTCCGCTCTAAGCCGTTCCAGGCGCTCTTCGAGGGCCCGGGTGACCGCCTCGGTCATGGTCTCGCCGGTCAGCGCCGCGAGCTGGCGGGCGAGGCGGTCGGCGGCCTCGGTTTTGATGCTCAAGGCCATGGCGGCCTCCCTTCTAGATTAAGTTTCTAGATAAGCCTTTCCCGGCCGGTTTGCGAGGGGGGGCTTTCCTGAACGATTTTCGTCTCCGGCGCGCGCCGCGCGGCATTTATCGCCTTCATCGCTGAGCTTGACGAAGGACGCTCCACCCGCCCTACAGCACGCCTTTGGTCGACGGGGCCTGGCCTTCCGTGCGCGGATCGATCTCGACCGCGTCGCGGACGGCGCGGGCGACGGCCTTGAAGCAGGATTCGACGATGTGGTGGGTGTTGGTTCCCGAAAGGCTCTCGACATGCAGCGTGAGCCCGCCGTTCATGGCGAGGGCGTGGAACCATTCCTTGAACAGCTCGGTGTCCATCTCGCCGATTTTCGGGCGCGCAAGCTCGACCCGCCAGACCAGGTAGGGGCGTTTGGAAACGTCGACGACGGCGCGCGCGAGCGCCTCGTCCATCGGAATATAGGCATGGCCGAAGCGGCCGATCCCGGCGCCGTCCCCGAGGGCCTGCGCGAGCGCCTGGCCGATGACGATGCCGACATCCTCGACCGTGTGGTGCATGTCGACGTCGAGATCGCCCTCGGCGCGAATTTTCAAGTCGAAGGCGGCGTGCTTGGCGAAGGCGCCGAGCATGTGGTCGAAGAAGCCGATCCCGGTCTCGATGTCGTATTCACCGGTCCCGTCGAGCTCGAGCGCGACGAAGATTTCGGTTTCGCGAGTCTTCCTTTCGATGGTGGCGGCGCGCATCGGCCTTCCTTTCAAGGCGGGAGAGGCGGTCAGGACGCCGACATTAATACGGACCTGCATGGGGAAGAACCCATGCAGGTCAAAAATCCTCGCTTCGCTGCGGGCGCGCACTCCCGGATCAAGTCCGGGGTTGCCAAGTGGCGATGAGTCGAGGTCATCGCGCTTGGTATAAGCCGGTTTCCGGCGCGGTGGGAACCGGCGTTGCGAAACCCGCGCCGGCGCCCTCGCCGGCTTAGGGGTTTGTTTACCCAAACGATTGAAGACTCTCTGCGGATCGGTGCTCGGGCGATCTCTCCCGCAATCAAGCTTGAACGCCTGGCGCGCCGGGGACTGAAAAGAAGGCCTCGGCCGCTGGCCGAGCGAAAGCCGATGTTTCTTGGCGTTTCAACCGGGCTGCCGGACCTCACCCGCGAAGCCGCCGCCGGCGACACCGCGCCGCCGGAGGATTTCGACGCGATCCTGACGGGGCTGTCGCTGAGGCTCGCCCCGCTCGCCGGGCGCGCCTTCATCGAGGAATTCACCC
>Ga0326597_10007959_pt1 | contig 14354 bp, 8 predicted proteins | sample RVTome_12_FD_203789 | JGI IMG/M metagenome (GOLD analysis project Ga0326597, IMG submission 203789) | Soil microbial communities from uranium-contaminated site in the Upper Colorado River Basin, Wyoming, United States - RVT100D185 | ecosystem: Environmental > Terrestrial > Soil > Contaminated >... | reverse complement strand
CGGATCAGCTGGCAGACATCATGCTCCGCCTTCAGGCCAGCGGATGCCACAACATCAACCTCGTCTCGCCTTCCCACGTCGTGGCTGAAATCCTGGAGGCGTTGGTCATCGCTTGCCAGGAAGGGCTCAACCTGCCTCTGGTGTTCAACACCGGCGGGTATGACTCTCTTGAAGCGCTGGCGCTTCTCGACGGCGTCATCGACATCTACATGCCCGACATGAAATACAGCCAGCCTGCCATCGCCCGTCGCTACTCCAGAATTGGCCGCTATCCAACTGTCAATCGCGCCGCAGTCCTGGAAATGCATCGCCAGGTCGGAGACCTTGTGATCGGCGATGACGGGCTGGCGGTCAGCGGGCTCCTGGTGCGTCACCTCGTGCTGCCCGATAAGCTGGCCGGTACGCGCGAGATCGTTCGCTTCCTTTCGCACGAGATCTCCCCCAATACCTACCTCAACCTTATGGATCAATATCGCCCGGCCTTCAACGCTCATGACTTCCCACCGCTGGACCGGCGTACGACGCGCCAGGAATTCGCCGCTGCCGTGGAGCTGGCGCGCCAGGCTGGCCTCTCAAGGCTGGATCGAATCCTCGCCTGACCCGAGTCGCACGTACTCAGTACAGGAACATCGGTTTGCCGTCGACGTGGCGCACCTTCGGCCGGTAGTTCTCGACATCATACAGCTCATCGACGTCCACGCGCCGAACGCCTTCCCGTGTCACCGTCATGGGCACATTAGTGTAAATGCCGTTCCGCAGCGCGACCATCCGGCCGAAGGATCGCCCGACCGCCAGATCGGCTGCCATGACAGCATAGTTGATGGCGACCATGAGGTCGAGCGAGTCCGGGTTTCCCGAGCGCATCATATAGGCGACCTGTTGATAGATAATGTGCTCTCCGGTGATCTCGCGAAGCAGGTCCCCGGTAATGGCGCCGATCCCGCCGAGTTTCTTGTGGCCGAAAGCGTCCTCCCTGCCTCGCAGGACGATATCACCTCCCACGACTTGCGCCCCCTCGGAAATGGTCAACATGGCGTAGTTGCTCGGGTTGGCGGCTTTGTCGCGGACCAGGAGGCGGCCGAGTTTCTCTGGATCGAATGGGACTTCCGAGATAACCGCCCGGTCCACGCCGGCCAGATAGGCGCTGACAAGACAAGTCTCACCGCTGTAGCGACCGAAAAGTTCGATGATCGCCAGCCGCTCGTGAGACCCGGCGCTTGTCCTCAGGCTATGAATAACCCCCACGCTACGGGTGACCGCCGTCGAGAAGCCGATGCAGTACTCTGTGCCGTGCACGTCATTGTCCATCGTCTTGGGGATCGCTACGATCGGGACCCCCTCGTCGTGCAGTCGCAGCGCGTATGACAACGTGTCGTCCCCGCCGATCGGGATCAAAACATCCAATCCGAGCTTGTCTATGACCTCGAGGACGTAGGGCGTGAAGTCCTGGACATCCCCAGAGGAATCGTTTGCCAGGAAATCCGGGACGTCTTCCTTCCGCACCTTCCCGGGGTTGGTCCGCGAAGTGTGCAATACTGTGCCGCCGCTGCGGTCAATTGTCCTAACCGCATTGTGGTCGAGAACCATGGTGTACCTGGCACGGCTGGCCGGATCGTCCGGCTGGCACTCCAACAGGCCACCCCAGCCTCTGCGGATCCCCAGGACGCTGTGGCCATCATCCAGCACTCGACTGACGACGGCTTTGATGCAGGCATTCAGCCCGGGGACATCTCCCCCACCTGTCAGTATTCCTATGCGCATTCCCATCCCTCTATCAACGTATCTTCAGGCTCCGACACCTGCCCGCCCCATATTGACAGCCTGCATTGGCCGAAGTGCCCTGGCTTCATGGTGGACCGCCCGAAGTCTCATATTTCCAAGTCGGGCCCGTACTTCGCACGCTGGAGTGACGACAAACGTCGGGATTCTAAACGGCCAGGATTCGAGCCGTCTCAAAGACAGCCAGATCCAGCTCCCACTGCGATCGGTGACTTCCAGCAATGATACCGCTACGATCCGCCGTCCATCAAGCCCGTGATGTCACTTTCCTCGGCGCGAGGCCTGTGCGAGTCGTACGCCAAGCCTGGACGCCAGCAACCGGATAGAGGCCGATAGGGTGCCTCGCGGGAGAATGCCCCCGATGTTGCGGTGTGAGCGGGGGGTCATTTCACCCCGAATGAGCCCGTCGAAGCCTTCTCGGGTACCGATGATTTGGCGCCCGTGCTGAAGCGCCGTCCGGACGATCGCTCTCAGGCAAGGATTGATGCCCGGCGCGTCGCCGCCCGAACTGAGCCCAGCGACGATCGCCCTTTGACTCCTTCGGCGGTTCTATTGGACTCGGTAGGGGGTGACATGGATCGTTCCATCGCCGAGCAGCCGGATCAATTGCGTGTGGAGTTCGCCGCAGTAGCCCGTCGTGGAGTTGGGAAATTCGAGGTGGTAGCGCCGCGATGCTTCAAAAATCTCGAAGGCGAATCGGTCACCGCCAGGGTACGACGTCAGCAGACCGTGCACTCGACGCATGCGCAGGGCATCTCGCTTACCATCGCCGGTCGAACGCAGAATTAACGAGACCATGCGTGTATCGCCGGCCGGGACGCGCCCCGCCTGGTCGAATGTTGGGACATCGGATGGCTCGCCAGTTCCGGTGAGGCCCAGCAGGCCAGCAGTCTCTACTGTCGGCTTAGCGGGGGCCGGACCGGCAACGGCAATGCTAGTCGCCGGCACCTCTTGCCAGTTGTCAAGACCCCCGCCCCAACCATCTTCAAGCGGCTCTGGGCCGTTCTCAGGCGGGACCGCAGGAGGTGCTGGCGTCTTCCTCGGGGGCGATCCCGGTTCTTCCGGTTGAAGGGCGGCGGGCTTGATCTCCCGCGTGATCTCATCCACCAGGATCTTGGGATCCCCGCGCCCGCTGTCCACTTTGCCTTTCACGACCACGATCTGTCCTGGCTCAACCCAAGCGGAGACAGCACTCCAGACCCGATGGAAGACGACCAACTCGATCGTTCCCTGCAAGTCTTCGAGCGAGACGAACCCCATGGACTTCCCGCTGCGCGTCTGGTATGGACGCACGTGTGTAACCTCGCCCGCCACACACGTGCTCTCTCCTTCGTCTGCGTCCCCGAGCTCGGCGCTGAAGTGAGTGACCACGTGCGTGAGGTCGTCCATATGGGGGGTGAGTGGATGGTCGGAGACATAAACTCCGAGCAGCTCACGCTCCCAATTCAACTGCTGGCGGCGAGGCACCTCGTCCAAGGCCGCGGGCAGGCTCAACATGCCGCTTGACGCCACCGCGCCGCCGAACATGGAGAGCTGGCCGACCTCGCGCGCCCGGAAGTGGGAAGCAGAGGCAGAAAGGACCCTGTCGAGCGTCTCGAGCAATGCCCGCCGCGATCCCAGGCTGTCCAGCGCCCCGACACGGACGAGAGATTCGAGCGCTCGTTTGCCCACAAGACGCAGATCCACCCGCCGGGCGAACTCCTCCAGGCTCTTGAAGGGCAATCCGTCCTTTCGCGTCTGGAGAATCGCCGCCACCGCACCCTCCCCGACGTTCTTGACCGCGCTCAGGCCATAGCGGATCGCCGGTTTATCCTTGGCGGGTTCTTCGATCTCGAAACTCATCCCGCTCGTGTTCACATCCGGGGGCAGGACGTCGATCCCCATTCGACGACAGTCTGCAATATACAGCGCCACTCGATTGGTGTCGTTCTTGAAGACGGAAAGCAAGGCGGTCATGTATTCGATCGGGTAGTGAGTCTTCAGGTAGGCTGTCTGGACGCAGATGACCGCATAGTCAGCCGCATGGCCCTTGGGGAACCCATATCGGGCGAATGCCTCCCAATCATCGAAGATCGCATTGGCGACATCTTTGGCAACGGCATTGGCCTCCGCCCCGCGGACGAATTTATCCCGCTCCCGATGCAACGCCTCGGCCTTTTTCTTAGCGACCGCCTTCCGCAGATTGTCTGCCTCGGATGCCGAATAGCCCGCCAGCTGCATGGCCGTGTACATGATTTGTTCCTGATAGACCGTGATGCCGTAGGTCTCTTCCAGGATCGGAGCCAGCGACGGATGTCGGAAAGAAACTTCTTCCTCACCATGCATTCGCCGGATGTAAGCGGGAATGAACTCCATCGGCCCTGGCCGGTAGAGCGCCACCATGGCGATGACGTGTGAGAGCGTGCGCGGCTTCATCTCCATCAGATACCGACGCATCCCGGCCCCTTCCACCTGGAATACGCCGAGGACGTCCCCGCGGCCGAGCAGGTCGAAAGTCTTATGGTCGTCCAATGGGATGCTGTGGATGTCGAGCCGTACGCCATGTCGCCCTTGAATCAGTTCGCAGGCACGCGCCATGACAGTCAGTGTCGACAGCCCGAGGAAGTCCACTTTTAGCAGGCCCAGCCATTCGAGGACTTGCATCTCGAACTGCGTGACGCCACCGACCGGACCGTCCTCCCCGCCGACCTTTGTTGGCCTATACAAGGGGACGTACTCCGTGATCGGACGATCGGTGATGATGACCCCGGCGGCGTGTGTGCCGGCATTGCGGGCCACGCCTTCGAGCTTGGCAGCAGTGTCGATGAGCTCACGCAGATAGGGCGCAGTAGCGTAAATCTGCTTGAAGGCCGCGACGCTCTCGAGCGCCTCGGGGATCGTCAGCGGCTTGCCGGGAATGTTGGGGACGAGTTTGGCGACCCGGTCGACCTCAGGCAAGGGGATGTCCATGACACGTCCCACGTCGCGGATCGCGGCCCTGGCGCCCAGGGTGCCGAAGGTGATGATCTGGGCCACCTTGTCCCGGCCGTAGGTGTCTGCGGCGTATTCCAGCATTTCCGCCCGGCGGTCGTCCTGAAAGTCCAGATCGATGTCAGGCATGGAAATACGTCCCGGATTGAGGAAGCGTTCGAAGATCAAACCATGGGCGAGCGGGTCGACGAGCGTGATCTCCAGGCAATACGCCACGATTGAGCCGGCGGCGGAACCGCGCGCGTTGTACCAGATCCCATGCTCCCGAGCATAGCGGCACAGGTCCCACACGATCAAGAAATAGGTATCGAACCCCATTTGATGGATGATGCCGAGCTCGTAGTCCAACCGCTCTCGGACTTCATGGGCGTCGGAGCGGTCCGGGTAGCGCCGACCCAGCCCCTGCTCGCACTGCAGCCGCAGGTAGCTCGCCGGAACGAAGCCGTCGGGGACTTTGAAATCCGGCAGGTGGTATCCTTCGAAATCCAGGTTCACCTGGCATCGCTCGGCGATCCACAAGGTGTTCTCAACCGCCTGAGGTATTCCGGGAAACAGCGCCTGCATTTCTTGCGGCGTTCTGAAGTAGTAGGAGGGATCCGTCATACGCATGCGGTCCGGATCGGCTTTGAGCGCGCCGGTCTGGATGCACAACAGGATGTCCTGGAGCTCGGCGTCTTCCGGTGCAACGTAGTGAACGTCATTCGTGGCGACAAAACGCCCCCCGTAGCGTGGAGCCAACTCGATCAGGGCGCGGTTCACCGCCGGGAGTTCGGGGATCTGGTGCTGCTGCAACTCGATGAAGAAACGATCCGGGCCGAAGACTTCAAAATACCAGTCCAGAGCCTTTTTGGCTTGCGTCCGCCTGCCCTGAACCAGTGCCCTTGGCACCTCGCCCGACAGGCAGCCGGTCGTGCAGATCAAACCTGCGCTGTGCGCCGCAAGGAAATCATGATCGATCCTCGGGCGGTAGTAGAAGCCATCCAGTTGGGATGCCGTGGCGATCGTCAGCAGATTGCGGTAGCCCTCGTCGTTCTCGGCCAGCAGCAGCAAGTGATACGAGCGGCTGTCCAATTGAGAGTCTCTGTCGTGCATCCCCCTGGCGGCCAGGTAGGCCTCCATCCCGATGATCGGTTTTACGCCGACGGCCTTCGCCGCTCGATAGAAGTCGATCGCCCCAAACATCGCCCCGTGGTCGGTAAGGGCCACAGCCGGCATGCCAAGCTCTTTTGCGCGCTTGACCAGTTGCGGGATGCGGCTAAGCCCATCCAGCAGCGAGTATTCCGAATGAACATGCAGGTGGACAAAAGACATAGGTGGTTGGTAAATCCGCGCCGGCGCTCGGCCGGCTGATCCAAGGATTATAGCCGCCCGGCGCGGGTTTCGCCAGTAACGGGCCCCGAGCACGGTGGGTCTTGAGGTTCGCGCGAGATCGACCGTTGCCTGCACAGACCGAGTGGCCTCCTTGGGGTGCATTCCGATTTCGTGGGCACTGGAGCATCCTGCCTGCCCACCTGTGCCTGCCTGTCCTGGCCGGTCAGGCCAGGGAGCCCCTCGACTTCTCTCGGGATAAACTCCGCGAGGCGCAGTCGAAGGAGCCTCCCCTCAACTGCCAACTTTCTTGGAATGCACCCCCTCCTTGCCGCCTCTTGACCTTTCCTTGCATCTGAATGACACTCGTATCTGTCGGCTTGGGGCCCAATTCGCCGACAGTACGAAGCGCGGCGCTTGTGGCTGCCCACATGTTGCAGTCCTCCGCTGGACGGGGAAGACACATTTCTCGCACTATCCGTCCGCTCGCAGCCGTCAAAACGCGGCGCCGCACATACCAGGTCTCCTGAGCTGGGAACAACTTCGGGGCTGTCGGCGGGGCGGTCATCGCTGCTCAATTCCCGACGCTCTGCTTCAAGGGGTTCAATCTCAGTAGGACCGGTGCGTCATCATCGTGAGGCTAGAACTGTCCGGTGTTGGGCAATGGCTCTTGCGCGGCTCGACGCTCTACGTTTCAGATCGTGTCACCAGCGCGCAGCCAACATAGCTGTTGACATAACCTGGCGATCCGCACCATCGACCAAAGTAGCCTATAATTCAACAGCGAAAGGAGGAAACTCTACGCAAGAAGTAATCCCCCCCATTAGTTGTGATCAGTGTCACAACCAAACATATATTCTAAGGAGAAGAATGATAATGAAACGCCATTGGTTCTTGGGCCTAATCATGGTGCTGGCGCTCGTGTTGGGCGCGTGCGCACCTGCGGCCCCGACCGAAGCACCCCCGCCTCCAGCCGAGGCGACGTCCGCCCCACCTGAGGCAGCCCCGACGGAAGCGATGGCCGAGATGCCATTCGCAGGTGAAACCGTGACCGTCTTCACGCCCGCCGGCGACGAGCAGGCCCGAGTCTTCGAGCTGAACTTTGCGAATTTCGAGGCGAAGACCGGCATCGACGTTGTTGTCGAAATCACGGGGAACTTCGAGGAGCTCACCCGTGTGGAGTGTGATGCCGGCAACCCGCACGACATCTACAACTTCCCGCAGCCCGGCCTGATGGCCGACATAGCCCGGGGTGGGTGCTTGACTGACCTAAGCACCTTCATCCCCGCCAGCGAGATGCAGGCGCAGTACGCTCAGTCCTGGATCGACATGCTGACGGTCGATGGGAGCGTCTACGGCGTATGGCATGGTGTCGACGTCAAGAGCCTGGTCTGGTATGCCAAGCCCGCATTCGACGCCGCCGGTTACACGGTCCCGCAGACGTGGGACGAGCTGCTCGCCCTGTCAGACAAGATCGTGGCTGACGGCGGCACGCCCTGGTGCATCGGCATCGAGAGCGGTGGCGCCACTGGCTGGACCGCCACCGACTGGGTTGAAGATGTCATGCTCCGGACCGCGGGAGCGGACAAATACGATCAATGGACTTCCGGCGCCCTCAAGTTCGACTCGCCGGAGGTGCGAAAAGCCTTCGAGACGGTCGGGGAGATCTGGTTCAACCCGGACTACGTCTCGGGCGGAACCACCGGCATTCAGACCACCAACTTCGGCGATTCGCCGCTGGGTCTGTTCGACGGCACTTGCTACATGCACCGCCAGGCCAGCTTCATCCCCAACTTCTTCCCGGAGGGGACGGAGATGGGCGTGGACGTGGACTACTTCTACCTGCCGCCGATCGACGCCGCCATGGGCAAGCCGGTGCTGGTCTCCGGCAACCTGGTGAGCCTGGGGAATGACACGCCGGCCGGTCGCGAGGTCATCAAGTTCATGATGAGCGCCGAGTCGGTGGAGGCCGAAGTCAAGGCCGGCAACGCCATCGGCCCGATGAACGGGGTCTCGCTGGACTGGTATCCGTCGGATACACAGCGGGGTTACGCTGAGATCCTGATAAATGCCGACACCTTCCGCTTCGACGGCTCAGACCTGATGCCGGGCGCGGTGGGCGCAGGCAGCTTCTGGACCGGCGCCACCGACTGGGTCGGCGGGAAGAGCCTGGACGAGGCGCTGCCAGCCATCGATGCCAGCTGGCCGCAGTAGTACACTTGCGATGGGGCTGACCTTCAATATCTCGCCCCCGTAGTCACTGAAGAAGCAGGGTGGCCAGACTCTGGCTGCCCTGCTTCTTCGTCTTGATCGGTTCGCAGGAGGGCTACCACGATGACGACTGCCACCCCCGCCCAAACACCCCGACCACCGGCGACGTCCTGGCTCGCCGCTGGATCGCTGCGAATCCTGGTTTCCCTAATCGTGCCGTTGATCACCTTCCTGGTTCTGCGCTGGGCCTTCATCTTCATGCGCGACACCGAGGCCAGCAAGCTCGCCATCGGGGTCGTGGCCCTGATCATCGGCGTGGGGGGCGTCTGGGCACTCTTCCTGGTCACCGATAACCTGGTCTCTATCCTGCCGGATCGCATCCGCGAGAGCGTGCGCCCATTCGTGTTTGTAGGCCCGGCGTTGGTGATCCTCACCGCCTATGTGATCTACCCCACGCTGCGCACGGTGTATCTGAGCTTCCTGGATGCCCGGTCACAAAACTTCGTGGGGCTGGAGAACTACGCCTTTGCGCTGACCAGCGGCGAGATGTTGATCGCACTGCGCAACAACGTGCTGTGGCTGATCTTCGTCACCGGCTTCGTGGTGTCGCTCGGTCTGGTCATCTCGGTGATGGTGGACCGGATCGGGCGCTGGGAGCCGATCGCCAAGTCCTTCATCTTCCTGCCCATGGCCATTTCGGCCGTGGGCGCCAGCGTGATTTGGAAGTTCGTGTACAGCTTCCAGCCCATTCAACGGCCACAGATCGGCTTGCTGAATGCCATCTACACCGCACTGGGCGGAGATCCCCAGGGATGGCTGATCCTCAAACCCTGGAATAACTTCTTCTTACTTGCCATCATGATCTGGGTCCTCACCGGATTCGCCATGGTGGTGCTGTCGGCGGCGATCAAGGGGGTGCCGGCGGAGCTGCTGGAGGCCTCCCGCATCGATGGCGCCAGCGAGATCCGCATCTTCTTCGGGGTGATCATCCCCTATATCCGGGGGACGTTGATCACCATCACGACCACCGTCCTGATCATGGTACTCAAGGTGTTCGACATCGTCTTCGTCATGACCAACGGCCAGTTCGAAACCGAAGTGATCGCCAACCGCATGTACCGCGAGATGTTCTCGTTCGGGAATTACGGGCACGCCAGCGCACTGGCCGTGGTGTTGCTCGTAGCCGTCATCCCCGTAATGATCTATAACGTCCGCAGCCTTGAACAGTCGAGGAGGTAGACTATGAGCGTCGGCCTTCAGACTCCCGGAAGCATCGCCAACGATCGCCTGCGCAAGTTCCTCTCAGGTATTCCTGTTCGGGTGACCGTCGTGCTGATCTCGATCGTCTGGACCCTGCCCTCCGCCGGCCTTTTGATCAGCTCGCTGCGGCCGGCCAACGACATCACGGCTTCGGGATGGTGGACCGTCTTCAGCCATCCGTTCGAAGCCTCCATTTGGACGGTTGAGAACTACGTGCAGGTGCTGACCGCGCATGGATTGGCAGGCGCCATCCTGAACAGCGTGCTGGTCACCGTCCCTTCGGTGGTCATCCCGATCACCATCGCCGCCTTCGCCGCCTATGCCTTCGCCTGGCTGGAGTTTCCCGGGCGGAAGACGCTCTTCACGATCGTGGTTGGCCTCATGGTGGTGCCGCTACAGATGGCACTGGTCCCGCTGCTGCGCATCTATACCCAGATAGATCTCAATGGGACTTTCCTCGGCCTGTGGCTGTTCCACACCGGGTTTGGCCTCCCACTGGCGGTGTTCCTGCTGTACGGCTACATCTCGACCCTGCCCGGCGAGATCATTGAATCGGCCCATGTGGACGGCGCCGCCCCGCTGACCACTTTCAGCCGGCTTGTGCTCCCGCTCTCGGTCCCGGTCATCGCCTCGTTTGCCATCTTCCAGTTCCTGTGGGTGTGGAACGACCTGCTGGCGGCACTGGTATTTCTGGGGACCCGAGAGGATGTCGTCGTCCTCACCGCTCGGGTGGCGGCGCTGGTCGGCCGGCGCGGTGAACAGTGGCACGTTCTCACCGCCGGGGCCTTCGTAAACATGGCGATCCCGGTGCTGATCTTCTTCTCCCTGCAGCGCTACTTCGTGCGCGGCCTGACGGCGGGTTCGGTCAAGGGCTGAATCAGTTTGTTTCGGTTGGGGAAGTAACCCTCGCGCCATCATCCTCATAGACCAGTGCCTGAGTCAATCGGACAGGGCGGCAGGGAGGTTCTCACCCTCTGCCGCCCTAGCTTTACTGATTCACCCAATACAGGATCGCAGGCCGACGGCGGATTTCACTTGCACACTCCACCAGCCCTGCGTCACCCAGATAATACGTCTTCGTCGGGGCTTGATGAAAAACAGCCCTCGATGTGATCAGAGTAGGCTATCCCCGACCACATCGAGGGCGCGTCCAGTGGTTTCCAGAAACTAGCTCTTCTTCTTTTTCGACGCCCTTGGGGAAGGAGGCGGAATTTCCTCGATCGCCGCGGCGGCGACCGGCACGGTCTCATACACCCGCGTTCCGAACCGGGTAAGCACCACACCCCCCAGCCCGAGAGCGCTTACCAGCGCCGGCGCCAGCCAGCCGACGCACGGGATGAAGCCGATGCCGTCGGCAATCAAACCGACGATCAGCGTTCCCAGCCCGGCCGCACCGGCGGGATGCAGCTGCCAGTTGAACATCGCACCGATCCGCTTACCGACCTCCGTCCCGATCGCGATCCACCCGAAAACACCCGCCACGACGAGGACGATGACACCCAACACGCTGAAGGGTATCAGGCAGATCGTGACGGCCAGGAGCACCAGCAGAGCGGGGAATACGATCCCCGTCAGGATTCCCAGCCCGCCGGCGATGATCGGCTGGCCGACGATCGCCTGCGAGACACGCCGGGTCGCCTCCGGAGCGAACATCACAACCAGGACCGCCAGCGCAGCCAGCATCAGGCTTTGGAAGATGTTCCAGCCAAGACCGGCCAGCGGACGGAAGGTGTCCGACCAGATTCGCCCACCAGCGTAGGGTACCTCGACGCCACCGGGGATGCCCGGGATGGGTTGAATGCGGAACGGAAGGTCAAGACCTTGGCCGGTCATCACCTGACCCAGGACCTGTGCACCCTCCGACCGATTCACGTTTCCACCAACACTGCTCACGTCGCCTTTCACTACGGCGTGAGATAAGAGGTTGACGTTACCACCCAGCACGGCGATATCCCCGTCAACTGTCCCATCGATTTGTAGATTTCCTCCGGCGATGAAAACCGAGCCTGTGATCCGTGAGTTCTGCTCGGTCCATGCGTTTCCACCCAGAACAACCAGGTCGCCGTCCAAGGTCTCCCCGTTGGCAAGGGTGAACTCGCCGCCCAGGATCACCCGACCATCGAGATAGCCGCCGGCGAAGGCCACGCTAGGCACGGCCAGCGCAAGCAGCAACACCATCCCGATCCACAACGTACTGCGTTTCATTTCATCCTCCTCACTTAACGGGTTGGAAAGCAAAACGGTAGAGCGAAAGCACCCAGACTGCCGTGAACCCGAGCAGCGCCAGGCCGATGCCGGCCCAGCCGGCCGGCACGAGCTGCGACGCCACCCCGCTCAGCAAGGCCCGCAGGAACCCTCCGCTTAGCTTCAGGGCAAGATCCAGCGAGAGTATTCCCCGGATCACGGAGCCGCCTGCGGCTGCTGGAGCTTCCAGCACTGCGTAGACCTGCATCGCCAGCGGAACTGCCAAGACACCCGCCCCCAGGATCGTCAACCCGAGGGCCCAGGAGACTTGACGCCTTGCGTTAACCAAGCTCTGCTCAGCGTACCTTGCTCGCCAACGGGACGCAAAGCCGGGCTCCGGCCCAACCATCTGGGGATCGGCCAAATCAGACCGGATGCCTTCCCATGCGGCGTACAGGGCCTGACAGCGCCTGCACCCATCGAGATGGACCTGCAGCCTCTTCCGCTGCTCCAAGGGCAATCCTTCTTCCTCGAAGATCCACTCCTCAAACGGCTGATGGCTCATCTTGCGTCCCTCCCAGGCGAACGGGCGAGCCTTCCTTCTCTCGCCAGCGTTCGGCCATGGTCATGCGCGCCCTGTGCAGTCGGCTTCTGACTGCGCTGGATGACAGCGAGAGCGCCTCGGCCATCTCCTCGTAGGAATAGTCGTACCAGTAGCGCAGCACAATCAGAGCCCGGTCTTTCGGGCTCAATCTTCGGGTTGTCTCCCAAACCATCTGCCTGCGTTCTTCCAGAGCATGTGTCGCCTCGGGTCCCGGTGAAACGTCGGTGGCAGTCTCGGCTTCTCTAAGATCCGTCGACGGCCGGGCCCGCCTGCGCCGAAGCTGGTCGATCGAATGGTTCGAAGCGATCTTCAGGAGCCAATTCACGAACGGCCTTTCGGGATCGTAACGTCCCAGGTTCTTGTAGGCCCTCAAGAAAACCTCCTGCGCCGCGTCCTCCGCATCGTATCGGTCACCCAGGAGCCGGTAGCACAGGTTGTAGACCGGAATCTGGTAGGCTTCGACCAGGCGGGCGAATGCCTCATCATCGCCCAGCCTCGCGCGCGTGATCCATTCGACCTCAGCGGCCTCGTCAGCGACCTTCATCGCTTCCTTTCTCCAGCGGCAGGAGCCTCTATCACTCTATACGCAAGGCGCGAAAAATCGTCTCAAGTTTCCGGCCCATGCCTGGCTAGCTCCGGCTCCCTCTATCAGGAGCCTGCAAGAGCAGCGGTTGAACACAAGGTTAGTGTGCCGTCTCCTGAGCGCCGAACGCACGGACCGTCCAAAGCCCCCCGGCTACAGCGATTGGGTCACCCCGAGGTCCGAAGCCGGGGTAAGGGGAGGAGGTCAGAGTGAAGGAAGGGGGCGGGAAAGCCGCCCCCTTCCTTCACTCTGACGGTGCATCAAAGGCGTTGGAGGTACAGAGGTGTAGGTGTCTTGCCATCCACCGGGGCTTCAGAACTTGGTGGGCTGGCGGTCTCGGTCTCAGGCCGGAGAGCGCTCGGCGCCGAACTGGGTCTCGTACAAGCCGGCATACAGCCCACCGAGATCGAGGAGCTCCGAGTGTTTCCCTTCTTCAACCAGCCCTCCTTCGGAGATCACCAGGATCCGGTCGGCGCCGATGATCGTGCTAAGTCTATGTGCGATGACAAGAGATGTCCGGCCCCGCATCACAGTTTCCATCGCTTCTTGGATCAGCGCCTCTGACTGCGAATCCAGGTGGCTTGTCGCCTCATCCAGGATGAGCACTTTAGGGTCTTTCAAAATGACGCGCGCGATGGCCACGCGCTGTTTCTCGCCGCCAGAGAGGCGATACCCCCTCTCACCCACCAGGGTATCGTAGCCATCGGGCAGCCCCCGGATGAAATCATGAATGTTGGCCGCCCGGCAGGCGGCCTCCAACTCTTCATCCGTCGCTTCCGGTTTCGCATAGAGCAGGTTGTTACGGATGCTATCGTGATAGAGATAGGTTTCCTGCGTAACCATCCCGATGTGGTTGGCGATCGTGTCCAGGGAAAGCCGCCGTAGATCATAACCATCCAGGGTCACCCGGCCTGCGGTTGGATCGTAAAGTCTAGGAAGGAGATATGTGATTGTCGTCTTCCCGGCTCCACTCGGCCCGACCAGCGCCGCTACCTCTCCCGGCAGGATTTCAAAACTCACATCTTTCAAGGCCCAGCGCGTTACGGTTTCAGCTTCAGCGTCGGGCTCCTGCCCCGTGCCATCTCCCGAGCGTTCCCGCACCCCAGGCGGGGATACCGGCTCGTGCCTCCCAAAGCGCCTTACCGTCTCCAGAACGGCCGGCTCGCCGACCGACTCGAGGTAGTTGAATGACACGCCTTCATAGCGTACATGTCCCTGCACGACGTCCAACTTGAGAGAATCCGGTTCATCCTCGATCTCGACCGGCAGATCCAGCACCTCAAAGACGCGTTCAAAGCTCACCATCGAGGTCGCAAAGTCAATCCTGGCATTCGTCAGCGCCATCAGCGGCCCGTAGAGGTTGGCCAGGTACGCGCCGAAAGCGACGATCGTCCCGACGGTGAACGCACCCTGCAGCACGAGTCGCCCACCGAGCCAGAAGACTAGCGCCGTTCC
>Ga0326597_10007958_pt1 | contig 14355 bp, 14 predicted proteins | sample RVTome_12_FD_203789 | JGI IMG/M metagenome (GOLD analysis project Ga0326597, IMG submission 203789) | Soil microbial communities from uranium-contaminated site in the Upper Colorado River Basin, Wyoming, United States - RVT100D185 | ecosystem: Environmental > Terrestrial > Soil > Contaminated >... | reverse complement strand
GCTCGCCGGCAGCGTCGGCGAGCCGATTGACTACTTCCTGCTCGCGCGTTTCCTGCCGGACGGAACCCTGGACGCCAGTTTCGGAGACGGTGATGGCATCGCCGGTACTTCCTTCGACGGCGATGCCGATGCGTACGATCTGGCGCTGCAGCCGGACGGAAAGATCCTGGTGGTGGGCAGCGTGCAGCACACCACGACGGGAACCGACCTGGCCGTGGTACGGTATCTGCCGAACGGCACGCTCGATCCGGGCTTCGCGGGCAACGGGGTGTTCGCGCCCACCATCAACGGCAGCCAGGTCGCCTACGGCGTCGCGGTGGCCGGCGACCGGATCCTGATCGCGGGAACCTCCGACTCGGATTTCTACCTCGTCCGCCTCGACGACGAAGGCGCGCTCGACTTCGACTTCGGGTCGTACGGCTCGGTGGTCACGTCTTTTGGCCCCGACACCTCCGACACGGCGCGAGCCATCGCGCTGCAGGCGGACGGCAAGATCGTCGTGGCGGGCAGCACGCGGACAGCGAACTCCGACTGTGCGGTCGCGCGTTACCACCCGTCGGGCGAGCTCGACACGAGCTTCGACGGCGACGGCCGGGTCGTCGCCAGCACACCGGCTGACGAGGAGGGCTTCGACGTGCAGATCCAGCGGACGGGCACCATCGTGATCGCTGGCTCCTCACGAGACTCCCAGGGCTCTCATGGCACCTTGAGGGCGTTCCGCCCCAACGGGACGCCGGACACCGGCTTCGGCACGGCCGGGGGCGCGATCGGTCCGGCAGGAACCTTCGAGGCTCTCGCGCTTCAGGCGGACGGCAAGATCGTGGCCGCCGGCTCCGGCGTCGGTCCGGGCCTCTCGGATGCCTTCTCCGTCGCCCGCTTTCATGGACTCCCCGACCACATCTTCGACGACGGGTTCGACGGCCCCTGAGCGCCCGCGGTGGTCACGGCCTGGCGGACCGTATCTTCGAGGACGGTTTCGACACCTCCGTGACCACGCTCCGCTGAGCGACCGGCGGCGCCGATCAACCGGAGAGAGCCGCCTTGATCTGCTGAAGCTCGGCCTGCGTCGAGACCTGCTCGTCGAACTTGCGCCCGCAGCGGCCGTACCAGTACCGCGCGTTGGCCACGTCGCCCTCCATGCGGTGGACGACCGCGTGGATCCATTGGGCGGTGGCGTCCTCCTCGTGGTCCTGGACGATCACGTGCGCCGCCTGCCAGTCGCCGGTCAGGGCCCGCTCCAGCGCCTCGAGCAGCTTGGGTGCCAATGGGGATTTCGAGGCCATACGCCGGTCCTCAGGCCAAGGTGGCGAAGGCCTCCGAGGCCGCCTCCACCGTGCGGTCCACGTCCTCCTCCGTGTGCGCCAGCGACACGAACAGCGCTTCGAACTGCGCCGGCGGCAGGTACACGCCGCGGTCGAGCATGGCGTGGAAGAAGCGGCCGAAGCGCGCGGTGTCGGACCGCTTCGCGCTGGCCCAGTCGGTGACCGGACCTTCGCCGAAGAACGCGGTCAGCAGCGATCCGACGCGGTTGACGGTGAGCGGCACACGCGCCTGTTGCGCCGCCCGCGCCAGCCCGTCGGCAAGCCGGCTCGCCACGGCTTCGAGCCGCTCGTACACGCCGGGCGCCTCGAGCGCGTCGAGCGTGGCCGCGCCCGCGGCCATGGCCAACGGGTTCCCGGACAGCGTCCCGGCCTGGTACACCGGCCCCTCGGGCGCCACCTTGGCCATGATGTCCGCCCGGCCCCCGTACGCGCCCACGGGCAGCCCGCCCCCGATGATCTTGCCCAGGCACGTGAGGTCCGGCATCACGCGGTAGAGCTCCTGCGCGCCGCCGGGCCCCAGGCGGAAGCCGGTGATGACCTCGTCGAACACGAGCAGGGCTCCGGCGCGCGCGGTGATCTCACGCAACCCGCGCAGGTAGCCCTCGCGCGGAGCGACCACGCCCATGTTGCCGACGACCGGCTCGACGATGATCGCGGCCAGGTCGCGGCCGTGAGCGGCCACGACCTGCTCCACGGCGCCGAGGTCGTTGTACGGTGCCACCAGGGTGTCGGCCACCGTGCCCTCGGGCACGCCCGCCGAGCCCGGGATGCCCAGCGTGGCGACACCGGAGCCGGCGGCCACGAGCAGCGCGTCCGCGTGCCCGTGGTAGCAGCCTTCGAACTTCAGGATCTTGCGCCGCCCCGTGAACCCGCGGGCCAGCCGCAGCGCGCTCATGGTGGCTTCGGTGCCGGACGAAACGAAGCGGACCTTCTCGATGCTCGGCACCTTCCGCACCACGCGCTCGGCCAGCTCGACCTCGGGCTCGCACGGCGCCCCGAAGGAGGTGCCGCGCCGGGCCGCCGCGGCCACCGCCTCGACCACCGCGGGGTGCGCGTGGCCGAGGATCAGCGGGCCCCAGGAACAGACGTAGTCGATGTACTCCCGGCCGTCCGCGTCGCGCAGCCGCGCGCCGGTGGCGGACTCGATGAAGAGGGGATCGCCGCCCACGGCGCGGAAGGCGCGCACCGGAGAATTCACGCCGCCGGGGATGAGCCGCTGGGCGCGCGCGAACAGCTCGGAAGACCGGCTCACGCCGGACCTAGGCGGCCAGCTCGAACGCCGCGAACATCAGCCAGGCGGGTCGGGTCACGTTGTACCTCTACTTGGAGCGGGCGAAATCCTTCGCATGGTAGGTGATGATGACATCCGCGCCGGCGCGGGCGATCGAGGTGAGCGTCTCGCGCATGATCCGCGGCTCGTCGACCCAGCCCCGCTCCGCCGCGGCCTTGACCATGGCGTACTCGCCGGAGACGTTGTAGGCGGCCACGGGCACGTCCACGGCGTCCCTGACCTCGCGGATCACGTCGAGGTAGGCCAGCGCCGGCTTGACCATGACCATGTCCGCGCCCTCCTCCACGTCGAGCCGGACCTCGCGCAACGCCTCCCGGCGGTTCGCCGGATCCATCTGGTAGCTGCGGCGGTCGCCGAACTGCGGGGCGGAGTCGGCCGCCTCGCGGAACGGGCCGTAGAAGGCGGAGGCGTACTTGGCGGCGTAGGAGAGGATGGCCACGTCGGAGTATCCGTCGCCGTCCAGGCCGCGGCGGATGGCGGCCACGCGTCCGTCCATCATGTCGGACGGCGCCACCACGTGCGCTCCCGCGCGCGCGTGCGCGAGCGCCATGCGCGCGAGCAGGACGAGCGTGGGATCGTTCCGGACCTCCTCGCCCTCGACGACGCCGCAGTGCCCGTGGGACGTGTATTCGCACAGGCACACGTCGGTGATGACGAGCAGGTCACGGCAGTCCTTGCGGATCGCGCGCACGGCCTGCGGCACGACGCCGTCATCGGCCCAGCCAGGGGAGCCGATCGGGTCCTTGGACTCGGGCAGCCCGAACAGGATCACGCCGGCCAGGCCGAGTTGCTCGACCTCGCGTGCCTCGCGCGCGGCCTCCTCGGCCGAGAGATGGAAGCAGCCGGGCAGCGACGAGATCTCGCGGCGCACGCCGCGGCCGGGCACGACGAACAGCGGATAGACCAGGCGGTCCGCGGTGAGCCGCGTCTCGCGCACGAGCGCGCGCAGGCGCTCGCTGCGCCGGAGCCGGCGCGGGCGCTGGGTCAGTTCGCCGCTTCGCGCGCCGGATGGCGCCTCCGCCGTCCGTGCCTTGTCCGCCGTGCTACTCGTCATCGTCCCCGAAGAAGAACTCGTTGGAGCATTGCTTGCCGCAGAAGCACCGGCCCATGGAGCGATGCGCGCAGTCGTCGCAGACCCATTTGAAGCAGATCGGGCACTTGTTCAGGTGGCGGTCCTGATCGTTGATCTGACAGCGGACGCATTCCATCCTGGTGCCTCGTGGTTCGACGCGGCGGACCCGAGAATATAACACGCCAGACCTTCTTGCCGAGCCTCGGGAACGTGGCCCGTTTGAGCTGGGGTACCGGCGTAGTACACTGTCTCGGCTGGGCTTGCGCTGGTGACGGCGCAGGGCGCTGAGTAACCGTTGGCGGTGTAGCTCAGTTGGTTAGAGCACGCGGCTCATATCCGCGGCGTCCGGGGTTCAAGTCCCTGCACCGCCACCATTTTCGCGTAACGGGCGGAGGCCTCTCGCGACCTTGAGACTGACCCCCCTGCAGGCGGCCGTCGCCAGCGCCCTCGGGTGCTCTGGAGCGCTCACGGCCGGGCAGAAGCTCGTCGTCGCGCTCTCGGGTGGCGCCGACTCGGTGGCCCTGCTCGATGCCCTGTCGAGACTCGCCCCGGCGCGCGACGGGCACCTCGTCGCCGCCCATCTCGATCACGGGCTGCGCGAGGGCTCGGCCGAGGACGCGGCGTTCTGCCGGCGGCTGTGCCGGAGGCTGGGCGTGCCCTTCCGGCTGGGTCGAGCCGACGTGCGGGCGCGCGCCCGTCGCGACGGCGGCGGGCTGGAGGAGGCGGCTCGCCTCGAGCGGTACGCGTTCCTCCGGCGGGTGAAGGACGCCGAGGGCGCCACCGCGATCGCGGTCGCACACACGCGCGACGACCAGGCCGAGACCTTCCTGCTGCGGCTCTTGCGTGGGTCGGGACGTGCAGGCCTGGCCTGCATGCGACCGCGCTCGGGCGACCTCGTCCGGCCCCTCCTCGCGGTGAGCCGCGCCGAGGTGCTGGAACACCTGCGCGCGCGCGGGCTCGAGTGGCGCGAGGACCCGACCAACGCGGACACGGCCCTGCTGCGCAACCGGGTACGGAGCGAGCTGCTGCCGTATCTCGCCGAGCGCTTCAATCCGGCGGTCCGCGACGCGCTGGCCCGCTCGGCCGCCGTCCTCGCGGACGAGGCGGACGTGCTCGCCGCGCTCGCCGCGGACCTCAGGGCCCGCGCCGCGCGCGACGCCGCCGACGGCGTCGCCCTCTCCCGCGCGGTCCTGCGCGACGCGCCGCGGGCGCTGGCGCGGCTCGCCCTGCGACACGCGCTGGCGGAAGCGGGCGGGTTGCGGGGCGTCACGGCGGCGCACGTGGAGCGTCTGCTGGCGCTCGTCGTCTCGGCGGCGCCCTCCGGCCGCCGCCTGCCACTGCCCGGTGGCCGCGAGGCCGTCTTCCACTTCGACGAGGTCCGGCTCCACGCCCGGCGTGCGGCTCACCCGGGCCGGCAAGCCGCGGCGTTCGCCGTGGAGCTGCCCGTACCGGGGCGCGTGGCGCTGCCCGGCGGCCGGACCCTCGAAGCGCGCGCCGCGCGGGGCCCGGCCGGGGTGCGTGGCGACGAGGCGGTGGTGCCGGCTCCGGCCGGCGGGCTGATGGTGCGGACGCGCCGGCCCGGAGACCGCGTGCGCGTAGGCCGCCGCGAGGTCAGCTTGAAGCGCTACCTCATGGACCGCCGGGTGCCGGCCGCCGAGCGCGCGGCCCTGCCGCTGATCGCGGCGGGGCCGCACGTGGTCTGGGTGGCCGGGCTGCCGCCGGCGGCGGGCACGGATGTGGGCGGCCGGTTCGTCCGTATTAAGCTACGAACGGCCAGGCGGGCCGCGGCGGGAGATCGTACGTGACCGAAGAGAACGCGAAACCCGAGGTCTTGTTCACGGCGGACGAGATCGCCCGGCAGGTGGCCGGGCTGGGGGCGGAGGTTTCGCGCGCGTTCGCCGGCCGCGAGGTACGCGTGGTCGGGCTCATGAAGAGCTGCCTGGTCTTCATGGCCGACCTGATCCGCCAGGTGCCGCTCGACGTGACGTGCCATTTCCTCGGCTCCTACGCCCTGCGCGATGGCGGGCCGGGGCCGGCCCGGACGGACATCGTGTATTCGACGGAAGTACCGTACGAGGGACAGGACATTCTCCTGCTGGACGACATCATCGATACCGGCATCACGCTGAGCTACCTGCTCGACCACATCCGGGAGCGCAACCCGCGCAGCGTGAAGGTGTGCGTGCTGATCGACAAGCCGGGCGACCGCAAGGTGGACGTCCGCCCCGACTGGGCGGCCTTCACCCTCGGCGAGCCGTTGAAGGACGGCCGCTTCATCGTGGGGTACGGGCTGGACCACCTGGAGCACTACCGCGGCCTCCCGTATCTCGGGACCATTCCCCGGCCGGCCTCGCCGGTTCACGGCCGCGCCGGTTCCGTCTCCGCGGGCAGGGGATGAGAGTGAAGATCAAGCGCCCTGGGAGGGCTGAGTGAACGCTACGTTCAAGACGATCATGTTGTGGATGTCCCTGCTGGTGGTCATCTTCCTGGCCTGGCACTTCGCCCAGATCCAGAAGAAGGAGACCTCGCTGAAGTTCAGCGAGTTCATGCAGCAGGTGGAATCGGGGCAGGTGCAGGAGGTCACGATCACCGGCAACGAGATCAAGGGCAAGGCGAACCGCGAGTCCTTCAAGACGTACGCCCCGGTGGGGTACGACAAGTTCGTGGACGCGCTCCTGGCCAAGAAGGTCGCGGTGAACATCGAGCGCGACCAGACCCCGGCCTGGGCGAACATGCTGATCTCGTGGGCGCCGTTCCTGCTGCTCATCGGCTTCTGGGTCTTCTTCATGCGCCAGATGCAGAGCGGGGGGAACAAGGCCCTGTCCTTCGGCAAGTCCAAGGCCAAGCTCCTGGCCAGCCAGCAGAAGAAGGTCACGTTCAAGGACGTGGCGGGCGTCGACGAGGCCAAGGAGGAGCTGCAGGAGATCATCGAGTTCCTGCGCGAGCCGCAGAAGTTCCAGAAGCTCGGCGGGCGCATCCCCAAGGGCGTGCTGCTGATGGGCCCTCCGGGCACGGGCAAGACGCTGCTCGCCCGCGCCATCGCCGGCGAGGCCAACGTCCCCTTCTTCTCCATCTCCGGCTCGGACTTCGTGGAGATGTTCGTGGGCGTGGGCGCCTCGCGCGTGCGTGACCTCTTCGAGCAGGGCAAGAAGAACGCGCCCTGCATCATCTTCATCGACGAGATCGACGCCGTGGGCCGCCACCGCGGCGCCGGCCTCGGCGGCGGGCACGACGAGCGCGAGCAGACGCTCAACCAGCTCCTGGTGGAGATGGACGGCTTCGAGAGCAACGACGGCGTCATCCTGATCGCGGCCACCAATCGGCCGGACGTGCTCGACCCCGCGTTGCTGCGGCCCGGTCGCTTCGACCGGCGCGTGGTCGTCTCGCGGCCGGACATCCGCGGCCGCGAGGGCATCCTGCTGGTGCACACCCGCAAGATCCCGCTCTCCGAGGACGTGGACATCACCACGCTCGCGCGCGCCACGCCCGGGTTCTCGGGCGCCGACCTGGCGAACCTCGTCAACGAGGCCGCCCTGCTCGCCGCCCGCCGCAACCAGAAGTTCGTCATGATGGGCGACTTCGAGTCCTCCAAGGACAAGGTCCTCATGGGCGCCGAGCGCAAGAGCATGATCATCACGGACGCGGAGAAGAAGGTCACCGCCTACCACGAGGGTGGCCACGCGCTTCTGGCCACGCTCCTGCCCCACACGGACCCCCTGCACAAGGTGACGATCATCCCGCGCGGCATGGCGCTCGGCGTCACCCAGCAGCTCCCGAGCGAGGAGAAGCACAACTACACCAAGGAGCAGCTCGAGAGCCGCATCGCGGTCTGCATGGGCGGGCGCATCGCCGAGGCCCTGATGTTCAACGAGATCTCCACCGGCGCGCAGAACGACATCGAGCAGGCCACCGAGATGGCCCGCAAGATGGTCTGCGAGTGGGGCATGAGCGACGCACTGGGTCCGCTCACCTACGGCAAGAAGGAAGAGCAAATTTTCCTGGGCAAGGAGTTCAACCGCCACCAGGACTACAGCGAGAACACCGCGCTCCAGATCGACGCCGAGATCAGGCGCATCGTGACCGAGCAGTACCAGCGGGCCGAGAAGACGATCATCGACAACCGCCCGCTGCTGGTGCGCGTGGCCGAGGGGCTGCTGGAGTACGAGGTCCTCGACGCGGAGCAGCTCCGCCAGATCATGGAAGGCAAGCCGATCGAGGTGCGCACGGCCGCGCGCCCGACTGCGCCGCCGCCGCCGCGCGAGGGCAAGGCAGAGCCCGCCGATGACCGCGTCGGCATCCTGCCTCCGCTGGCGCCCAAACCCACGTCGTAACCGGCCTTTCAACGCAGAGACCGCAGAGGGACGCAGAGACCGCAAAGACAAGGGGAAACGGTATCTCTCCTTTCTCTGCGTTCTCGGCGGATCTCTGCGTTCTCTGCGTTTTGTCCGTTGAGCCGTCCCGCCGTCCGCACGTTCTTTGGCAAGGCCCGTAACGTCGTACACTTAGCGTCGGCGGCGGCGAGCGTGGGGGGACGGTGATCGAGCGGCAGGGGGCAATCCGACGTAGCTATCGGCTCACCTTGCGTGGGTCGGAGCGCACGCTGGGCGAGCGGACCTGGGTCATGGGCGTGCTCAACGTCACCCCCGACTCGTTCTCCGACGGCGGACGGTACGCGCAGAGCGACACGGCGGTGGCGCGCGGTCTCGAGCTGTTCGAGCAGGGGGCCGACATCGTGGACGTCGGCGGGGAGTCCACGCGGCCGGGGGGGGCCGCCCGCGTGGCCGCGGCCGAGGAGTGCCGGCGCGTGGTGCCGGTCATCCGCGGCCTGCGCGAGCGTGGGGCCGGGCTGCTCTCGGTGGACACCACCAGGGCCGGGGTGGCGCGCGCCGCGCTCGACGCGGGCGCGGACCTCGTCAACGACGTGAGCGGGTTCCGTTTCGATCCCGCGCTGCCCGCCCTGGTGGCCGAACGCGGCGTGCCGGCCGTGGTCATGCACCTGCGTGGTGATTTCGACGCCATGCACGCGTCGCCCTCCTACCGCGACGTGATGGGCGAGGTGGTGGCCGAGCTCGGCGACGCCCTGCGGCGCGCGGAGGATGCCGGCGTGAGCCGGCGGAACCTGATCGTGGATCCGGGGATCGGCTTCGCCAAGGAGGCGCGCCACAGCCTGGAGGCCGTACGCCGGCTGCCCGAGCTGCACGCGCTGGACCGGCCCGTGCTGGCCGGGCCTTCTCGCAAGAGCTTCATCGGCAATGTGCTCGACCTGCCGGTCGGGGAGCGGCTCATGGGCACGGCCGCGGCCGTGGCCGCCTGCGTCCTGGGCGGGGCCCACATCGTGCGCGTGCACGACGTGCGGGAGATGGTGCAGGTGGCGCGCGTGTGCGACGCCGTGCTGTCCGCGGGAGCCTGAGATGAGCCCGCTCGGCGCCTACTTCACGGGCCTGGAGTTCACCTGGGTGGACGTGCTGGACATCCTGATCGTGGCCTTCCTCGTCTACCAGCTCCTGCAGTTCATCCGGGGCACGCACGCGGTGCAGATGGCGCTGGGCGGGTTGGTGCTGGTGCTCGTCTACTTCGTCTCGCAGTGGTTCAACCTCGAGGCCGTGAACTGGCTGCTGCGCACCTTCATGCCGTACGTGGTGTTCGGGATCATCGTGGTCTTCCAGGCGGAGATCCGCAAGGTGCTGGCCCACCTGGGCAAGCCCCCGATGCTGGGCGCGTTCAGCAAGCAGCGCACGGAGGAGGTGATCGACGAGGTCGTCCTCGCCGCCACCAGCCTGGCCGCGCAGCGCACGGGCGCGATCGTCGTGCTCGAGCGCGAGATGGGGCTGCGCGCCTACATCGAGACGGGCATCGGGCTCGACGCCCTGCTCACCTACGACCTCCTGATCAGCATCTTCAACCCGGGCACGCCCCTGCACGACGGCGCGGTGATCGTGCAGGGCAACCGCATCGCGGCCGCGGCCTGCTTCCTGCCCCTCACCGTCAACCCGGAGCTGTCGCGCCAGCTGGGCAGCCGGCACCGGGCGGCCATCGGCGTCACCGAGGACACGGACGCGGTGGCGGTGGTCGTCTCCGAGGAGACGGGCACCATCTCCGTCGTGGTGGGCGGGCGGATCCGGCGCGACCTCGACGGCCGCTCGCTGAAGTGGGCCCTCCTCGAGGCTCTGGACGTGCAGGAGGTGCCGGCCCCGCGCGAGGACGCGCCCCAGGGCCTGCCCGCCCGGGACAAGTCCGCGAGCCGCTGAACATGACCATGCGGGGCCTGCTCGACAACCTGCCCCTCAAGGTCATCAGCGTGACCCTGGCCCTCCTGCTGTGGTTCGTGATCGGGGAGAAGACGTCCGAGCGGGGCCTCTCCGTCCCCGTGGAGCTGCAGAACGTGCCGCGCGACCTCGAGCTGGTGGGGGAGCCGACCAACGTGGTGGACGTACGCGTGCGCGCCTCGCCCAGCGTCATCCAGCGGCTGACCCCCGGCGACGTCTCCGCGCGCATCGACCTCAGCGGCGTACGCGAGGGCGAGCACATCGTCCACCTCACCTCCGACGACATCCGGGTGCCCTTCGGCGTGCGCGTGGTCAAGATCACGCCCTCCATCATCACGATGGGGTTCGAGCGCACCATGCAGAAGACCGTGCCCATCCGGCCGCGCCTGCTCGGCCGTCCAGCCATCGGGTACGAGGTGGGGGAGGTGGCGGCGGAACCGGGCGAGGTCCGGGTGGCCGGTCCCAAGAGCCGCGTCCAGGAGATGGAGAGCGCCTACACGGAGCCGGTGTCGGTCGAGGGGACCGGCTCCACGGTCGTGGAGACGGTGAACCTCGGCCTGGACGACCCCGTGCTGCGTATCCAGGGCAGCCCGCGCGTGCGCGTCACCGCGCGGATCCGTGAAGTCCAGGACACGCGCGCGCTCGAGGGCGTGGAGGTCGAGGTGCGGGGAGGCGCGTTCCCTGTCCAGCCCACGCGCGTGCGCGTGGTGCTCACCGGGCCCGCCTCCGTGCTCGCCCTCGTGAAGCCGGCGCAGGTGCGCGCCTACGTGGAAGCGGCGCGGGTGAAGAACGGCCGTGCGCCGGTGGCCGTGGAGATGGTGCCGGGCCAGGCCGGGGTTACCCTGAAGGAGGCGGTCCCGGCGCAGGTCTCGGTGCGGCCGCCCTCCCGCAGGCGGCGTTGATGGGACGTTTCTTCGGCACGGACGGCATCCGCGGCCGGGCGGGCGAGCCGCCCCTGGACCCCGCGACGGTCCAGAAGATCGGGCGCGCGATCGTACGTGCGCTGCGCGTCAGCGGCCCGCGCGTGCTCGTCGGCCGCGACACGCGCGAGAGCGGGCCCGCCATCGAGCAGCACCTGGCCGCCGGTCTTGCCGCAGAGGGCGCGCAGGTGGAGTCGGCCGGCGTGATCCCCACTCCCGCGATCGCGCATCTCGCGCGCCAGCGCTCCGGCATGCGCCGGCGCGGCTACGACCTGGGCGTCGTGATCTCCGCTTCGCACAACCCGTACCAGGACAACGGCATCAAGGTCTTCGGGGGCGCGGGCCGCAAGTTCAGCGGCGAGCTGGAGGCGAAGACCGAAATGGAGATCGACCGCCTCGACGGGCCGCTGCTCAACGCGCCCTCCGTCCACCAGCGCGACTTCTCGGCCGCCTACCTGCGCCACCTGGCTCGCTCCTACGAGGGGCCGGGGCTCTCCGGCCTCCACCTGGCCGTGGACTGCGCCAACGGGGCCACGTCGTTCTTCGCGCGGCGCCTGTTCGAAGGGCTGGGCGCGCGGGTGACCGCGAGCAACGACCAGCCCGACGGCCGCAACATCAACCGCGGCTGCGGCGCCACCTCGCCCGAGTGCGTGGCCGGCCTCACGCGGCGGGTGGGCGCCGACGCCGGCCTGGCCTTCGACGGCGACGGCGACCGTTGCATCCTGGCCGACGGAGCCGGCCGCGTGATCGACGGCGACCACGTCCTTTTCCTGGCCGCACGTCACCTGCAGGCCACCGGGCGGTTGCAGGGGGGCGCGGTGGTGGCCACGGTGATGAGCAACGTGGGCCTGGAGATCGCGCTGGGGAAGCTGGGGATCCCGCTCCTGCGCGCGGCCGTGGGCGACCGCAACGTGCTCGAGGAGATGGAGCGGCGCGGGGCCAACCTGGGCGGTGAGCAGAGTGGGCACGTCATCTTCCTCGACCACGAGCCGACCGGCGACGGGCTGCTCACGGCCCTCAAGGTGCTGGAGGTCGTCCGGCACGCGGGCCGGCCGCTGGCGGAGCTGGCGGCGGAGCTGCCCGTGTACCCGCAGGTGCTGCGCAACGTGCGGGTGCGCGCGAAGCAGGACATCGAGACCATCCCCGAGGTCCGCCGGGCGCTGGACCGGGCGCGCACCGCGCTCGACGGGCGGGGGCGCCTGGTGGTGCGATACTCGGGCACCGAGCCGCTGCTGCGGGTCATGGCAGAGGGGCCCGACGAGGCAGAGGTCAAGGCCCTCACCGAGGAGATCGCCAACTGCGTGGCTCAAAGCCTGGGCGACTGACGAAATGAACCGCCTCAGCCTCGACTTCGCGCTGCTCGTGCTCCGTCTGGCCGGCCTGGGGCTGGCCGTCTACCACGGCTGGGGCAAGCTGGCCCGGCTGCTCGCGGGCGATGACCGCTTCGCGGACGGCCTCGCGCAGATGGGCATCCCCGCGCCGCTGGTGTTCGCCTGGGCGGCCGCCCTGGCGGAGACGGTGGGGGGCACGCTGGTGACGCTGGGGCTGTTCACGCGCGTGGCGGCCGCCCTGTGTGCGCTGACCATGATGGTCGCGGCGTTCGTGCGCCACCACGCGCTCGACCAGCTCTTCGTGCGGATGGGCCTGATGGAGGTGCCGCCCGAACGGCTCACCGCCTGGGGCAACCCGGAGCTGGCCCTGCTCTACCTGGCCGTCTTCCTGGCGGTGGCGCTGGCCGGCGCGGGCGGGCTCTCCATCGACGGCATGCGGAGCGGGAGGCGCCGCTGATGCCGCGGCTCGGCGTCAACATCGACCACGTGGCCACGCTCCGCCAGGCCCGGCGCGCGCCGGAGCCCGATCCCGTGCACGCGGCCGTGCTGGCGGAGCTGGGCGGGGCGAGCGGGATCACCGTGCACCTGCGCTCGGACCGCCGGCACATCCAGGACCGGGACGTGGAGATCCTGCGCCAGGTGGTGCGCACGCGGCTGAACCTCGAGATGGCGGCCAGCCAGGAGATGCAGCGCCTGGCCCTGACCGTGAAGCCGGACCAGGTGACGCTGGTCCCCGAGCGGCTCGACGAGCTGACCACGGAGGGTGGCCTGGACGTCGTCCTCAACAGCGTGCAGCTCAGGCCGGTCGTGAAGACCCTGCGGGAAGGCGGCGTCGAGGTGAGCATGTTCGTCGATCCCGACCTCGAGCAGGTCAAGGAGTCGCACAAGCTCGACGCGCGGGCCATCGAGATCAACACGGCGGCCTACGCCGAGGCGCGCGACGAGCGGGCGCGCGAGACCGCGCTGCGCAAGGTGGTGGACGCGGCCCGCCTGGCCCGCAAGCTGGGCCTGGGCGTGCACGCGGGCCATGGCCTGACCTACGGCAACGTGGGCGCCCTCTCCGCGGTGTCCGAGATCACCGAGCTCAACATCGGCCACAACATCGTGGCCCGCGCGGTGCTGGTGGGGATGGAGCGCGCGGTGCGCGAGATGGTGGGCGCGATCGCGGCCGGCGTCCCGCGTGGCCAGCATTGACGGGGCCGGCGCGCCTTCGTATGCTGCTTCCGTCATGATCGAGGCCTACGGCCAGACGGACGTCGGGCGCCGCCGCAAGCTCAACGAAGACAATTTCGTGGTCGACACCGAAGCCTGCTTCTTCGCGGTGTGCGACGGCATGGGCGGCCACAACGCGGGCGAGGTCGCCTCGAAGATGGCGATCGAGACGCTCGCCGCCTTCATCCGCAAGAGCGCGGGCGAGGAGAAGGACATCACCTGGCCCTACGGCCTGGAGAAGGAGCTCTCCTTCGAGGCCAACCGGCTCAAGACCGCCGTCCGCCTGGCCAACAAGCGCGTGTTCAAGGCCGCGGACAACCGCGAGGACTACACCGGGATGGGCACGACCGCGGTGGCGGCGCTGATCTCGGACAGCGTGCTCACGGTCGGCTCCGCGGGCGATAGCCGGTGCTATCTCCTCCGCGACGGCAAGCTCACGCAGCTCACGCACGACGATTCCTGGGTCTCCGCGGCCTGGGCCGAGGGCATCCTCACCTCGGAAGAGATCGAGCGGCACCCCCTGCGCAACGTGATCACGAAGGCCGTGGGCGCCAAGGACACGCTCGACATCGAGATCGTCGAGCATGGGCTGGCTCCGGGCGACGTGGCCCTGCTCTGCTCGGACGGGCTCCACGCCATGCTCCACGACGACCAGATCCGGCAGGCGCTCACGCCGTTCCCGGCCACCCTGGAGGACGCGGCGGACCGGCTCATCAGGGCCGCCAACGACGCGGGCGGCAAGGACAACGTCTCGGTCGTCCTGGTGCGGTATACCGGTTAGCGTGAGCGCCAGTCCTTTCGACGCAGAGAGCGCAGAGGGGCGCAGAGATCGCAGAGAACGAGGGGAACAGGCCACACCTCTTCACCTCTGCGTCCTCTGCGTCCTCTGCGTTTCATCATTGAGCAGGGGGGTGCTGCGCCGCACCCCCCTGACCCCCTCG
>Ga0326597_10007957_pt1 | contig 14357 bp, 29 predicted proteins | sample RVTome_12_FD_203789 | JGI IMG/M metagenome (GOLD analysis project Ga0326597, IMG submission 203789) | Soil microbial communities from uranium-contaminated site in the Upper Colorado River Basin, Wyoming, United States - RVT100D185 | ecosystem: Environmental > Terrestrial > Soil > Contaminated >... | reverse complement strand
TCGATGACGAATCGGCCGTAGCGTTCGTTGGCGGCACTGTCGTCCACCTCGACTCGCTTCGGCATCTGGAGGTTCTTCCACTTCATTGACTTCTTCCCTCCTTCGGGAGGAGACGGGGCCAGCCCCGCACGGCGTCCGGACGCGTCCACGTCCTGCCGTCGGAGCGCCTCCGCACCGAATTCCGCTACTTCGAGTACAACTCGACGATCAGCTGCTCCTGGATCTGGACCGGGATCTCTTCGCGCGTCGGCACGGACACTATCCGTCCCGACCACGAGTCCTTGTCGAGCTGGAGCCAGCCGAGAGGCTCGCCGCGGCCGCCTTCCAGCGCGGCCTTGATGACCGGGATCTTCCGGCTCTTCTCGCGGACCTGCACCACGTCGCCCGGACGGACGCGGAAGCTCGGGATGTCCACGATGCGCCCGTTCACGGTGAAGTGACGGTGCCGGACGAGCTGGCGCGCGGTGTTCCGGTTCGGTGTGAAGCCGAGGCGGAAGACGACGTTGTCGAGCCGCGCCTCCAGAAGCTGCAGAAGGGCGAGGCCCGTGACGCCGCTCGCGCGCGAGGCGCGGCGGAAGTACGTCCGGAACTGCGCCTCGAGCACGCCGTACATGCGGCGCGCCTTCTGCTTCTCGCGAAGCTGGATGCCGTAGTTCGTCTCCTTCGCCCGGCGGTCGCGTCCGTGCTCGCCCGGCGCGTAGCCGCGGCGGTCGACCGGACACTTGTCGGTGAAGCACTTCATTCCTTTCAGGAACAGCTTCTCACCTTCCCGGCGGCAGAGCCGGCACTTGGCATCACGATATGTTGCCATTCAGCTGCTAACCTCCACCCTAAACCCGCCGCCGCTTCGGCGGACGGCATCCGTTGTGCGGAATCGGCGTGACGTCCTTGATGGCGGAGATCTCGAGCCCGGCCGCCTGGAGCGAGCGGATCGCCGCTTCGCGTCCCGCGCCCGGTCCCTTGACCCACACCTCGACCTTCCTCATGCCGAGGCCGATCGCCTCACGCGCCGAGTTCTCCGCCGCCACCTGCGCGGCGAACGGCGTGCTCTTGCGCGATCCCTTGAAACCGACCTTGCCGGCGCTCGCCCACGTCACCACGTTGCCGTCGGGGTCGGTGATCGTGACGATCGTGTTGTTGAACGTCGCCTTGACGTGGGCCACGCCGACCTGTGTCGCCCGGCGGTCCTTGCGACGTGCGCGCTTTTCCTTGGCCACGAATCCCTCCTAGCCCTTCTTGCCGACGACCTTCTTCTTCCGCAGCACGGCGGGCGCCTTCTTCGGACCCTTCCGGGTGCGTGCGTTCGTCTTCGTCCGCTGCCCCCGGACCGGAAGGCCGCGCCGGTGGCGCAGGCCGCGATAGCACCCGATGTCCATCAGGCGCTTGATGTTCATGTTCGTTTCGGCGTGGAGCGCGCCCTCGACGCGGAAGTTCGATTCCACTTCCGAGCGGAGCTTGGCTGTTTCCTCTTCGTTCAGGTTCTTGACCCGCTTATCCGGGTCCACCCCTGTGACCTTGAGGATCCTCCGCGCCGACGAGAACCCGATCCCGTAGATGTACGTGAGGGCCACCTCGACCCGCTTCTCATTGGGGAGGTCGACGCCCGCGATGCGCGCCACGCGATTCCTCCTTCTTCCCTATCCCTGGCGCTGCTTGTGCCGGGGATTCTTGCAGATGACGCGGATGACGCCCTTGCGCCGGACGAGCTTGCAGTGCTCGCAGATCCGCTTGACCGATGCCCTGACCTTCATGACCCCGAGTCCTCTCGAGACGCAGCGCGCCTCACTTGTACCTGTAGATGATCCGCCCGCGCGTCAAGTCGTACGGCGACAGCTCCACGGTCACCTTGTCTCCGGGCAGGATGCGGATGAAGTGCATGCGCATCTTTCCCGAGATGTGCGCCAACACCTTGTGGCCGTTCTCCAGCTCGACACGGAACATCGCGTTGGGCAGAGGCTCCACCACGGTTCCTTCGACCTGGATGCCTTCCTGTTTCGACACGCCCACCTCACCTCGCTCCGTCGGAGGCCGCCCGTGACAGGATCACGGGGCCGTCCTCCGTGACGGCGACCGTATGTTCGAAGTGCGCCGACAAAGAGCCGTCCTTCGTGACGATCGTCCACCCGTCGTCCAACGTGACGACGTCGAAACCGCCGGCGTTCACCATCGGCTCGATCGCGATCACCATGCCGGCCTTGAGTTCCGGTCCCGTTCCCGGCTTCCCGTGGTTCGGCACGGGCGGCTCTTCGTGCATCTGCCGCCCGATCCCGTGCCCGACGAGCGCGCGCACGACCGAGAAGCCCTCGGACTCGACGTGGCTCTGCACCGCGTGCGAGATGTCGCCGATCCGGTTCCCCGCGCGCGCCGCCTCGATTCCGCGGACGAGAGCCTCGCGCGTCACCGCCATGAGGCGCACCGCCTCCGGCGGGACCGCGCCGCACGAGAACGTCCGCGCGGAGTCGCCGTGGTACCCGTCCTTCACCGCACCGACGTCCACGCTGACGATGTCGCCCTCCTCGAGCTTCCGTCCCGACGGGATCCCGTGGACCACCTGCTCGTTCACCGAGATGCAGGTGCTCGCCGGGTACCCTCGGTACCCCTTGAACGACGGCACGCCGCCGTTCGTGCGGATGAACGCATCGACCGCGCGGTCGATCTCCTCCGTCGTGACACCCGGCGCGATCATCGCGCCCGCGACGTGGAGGGCGCCGTGGACGATCCGTCCCGACTCCAGCATCTTCGCGATCTCTTTCGCCGACCGGATCGCGATCACGCCGGCACCAGCCCGAGCGCGCGGCGGAGCCTGTCGTGGACGGCATCGATGGTGCCCGCGCCGTCCAGCCGCACGAGGATCCCGCGCGCATCGTAGTACGCCACGAGCGGCGCCGATTCCTTCTCGTACACCTCGAGCCGGCGGTCGATCGTCGGCCCCGCGTCGTCGTCGCGCCGCGCCACGCGGCCGCCGCACTGCGGGCAGGTGCCGCCCGCGGGTGCGGTGAGCGCGCTGAACACCCGGCCGCACTCCGTGCAGACGCTCCGCGCCGAGAGCCGCTGCCGCACCATCTCGCGCGGCACGTCGAACAGGATTGCCCGGTCGAGCCGCCCGCCGATCCGCCCGAGGATCGCCTCGAGCCCCTCGCCCTGCGCGAGCGTGCGCGGGAATCCGTCGAGGATGAATCCGCGCGCGCAATCGGCCGCGCGCAGCCTCTCCTCGACCAGCTCCAGCATCACGCCGTCGGGCACGAGGGAGCCGGCGTCCATGAACCGCCGCGCCTTCTCCCCGAGCTCCGTCCCGGCCGCGACGGCCGCCCTCAGGATGTCCCCCGTCGAGATCTGCGGGACCCCGAGTTCGTCGGCCAGGCGCGTGGCCTGGGTGCCCTTCCCGCTTCCCGGCGGCCCGAGCAGAACGAGGCGCATCGGGCTACCAGCGCCTCGCCTTGATCTTTCCGCGCTTCATGAACCCGTCGTAGTGGCGCATCAAGAGGTGCGACTCGATCTGCTGGAGCGTATCGAGCGCCACGCCGACGACGATGAGCAAGCTCGTGCCGCCGAAGTAGAACGGCACGTTGAACTGCGCGATGAGAATATCCGGGAGCACCGCGATCGCCGCGAGGAAGACCGCGCCCGGAAGCGTGATCCGCGTCAGCACGCGGTCTATGTACTCCGACGTCTTCCGCCCCGGGCGGATGCCCGGGATGAACCCGCCGTACTTCTTCATGTTGTCCGCCAGGTCCACCGGGTTCAGGACGATGGCCGTGTAGAAGTACGTGAAGAACACGATGATGATCGAGTAGAGGGAGATGTAGAGCCAGTTCCCCGGACGGAAGACCTGCACGAGGCTCTGCATCGCTTCGCTGTTCGGGAAGAAGCTTCCCAGCGTGCTCGGGAAGACGATGATCGACTGCGCGAAGATGATCGGGATCACGCCCGCCGTGTTGACGCGGAGCGGGATGTGCGTGTTCTGCCCGCCGTACATCTTCCGGCCGACGATGCGCTTCGCGTACTGCACCGGGATCTTCCGCTGCGCCTGCGTCATTACGATGACCGCGGCGGTGACGCCGAGCATCATGACGCCGAGCAGGACCGCGACGAACGGGGAGAGGTCGCCGCCCAGGAGCGCCCGGAACGTGTTGATCATGTCGTTCGGGAAGCGGGCGACGATCCCGATGAAGATGATGAGCGAGATCCCGTTCCCGATCCCGCGCTCGGTGATCTGTTCGCCGAGCCACATGACGAAGATCGTGCCCGAGGTGAGCGTGAGCATCGTCAGGAGCTGGAACCCGATCCCCGGGTTCGGCACGATCGGCGTCGGGAACTGGTTGTTGAAGCTCTGCAAGAGGATCGACGTGCCGTACGCCTGGACGAGCGCGAGCGCGACGGTGCCGTAGCGCGTGTACTGCGTGATCTTCTTCCGCCCCTCTTCCCCTTCCTTCTGGAGCTTCTCGAAGTACGGGATCACCGCGCCGAGGAGCTGGAGGATGATCGAAGCGCTGATGTACGGCATGATGCCGAGCGCGAAGATCGTCGCGTTCGCGAAGTTGCCGCCCGCGAACAGATCATACAAGCCGAACAGCGTGTTCTGCTGCTGCTTGAAGTACGACGTGAGCGCGCCGACGTCCACGCCGGCCGTCGGGACGTGGCTCCCCAGCCGGTAAACCGCGAGCATCGCGAGCGTGAACAGGAGCCTCCGCTTGAGCTCGGGGATCCTGAACATGTTCAACATTTTTTCGAACATATCAGCGCGATCCCCTCTCGCCGCGGCGGAACGGAACGATCTCGACCCTCCCTCCGGCCGCTTCGATCTTCTGGCGCGCGCTCTCGGAGACCGCGTGCACCTTCAACGTGAGGGGCTGCGACAGCTCCCCGGTCCCCAGGACCTTGACGGGCTCGTCGGTGCGTTGCGCGAGGCGCTTCTCGCGCAACACGGCGACCGTGACCTCGGCGCCCGCCTCGAACACGCGCGCCAGGTCGCGCAGGTTGACGACCTGCGACTCGCGCCGGAACGGGTTCTTGAACCCGCCCTTCGGCACGCGGCGCTGGAGCGGCATCTGCCCGCCTTCGGACCACGCCGGCGTGCTCCCGCCGGAGCGAGCGTGCTGTCCCTTGTGTCCCTTCGTCGACGTCCCGCCGTGCCCCGAACCCGGGCCGGTCCCGAACCGCTTGCGCTTCTTCACAGCGCCGCGCGCCGGCTTCAGATCCCCTGTCCTCATTCCTGAACCTCTTCCACCTCGACGAGGTGACGGACCACGAAGATCATTCCCCGGATCTGGGGAGTGTCGTTGTGGACGACCGTATCGTGCATGCGCCGGATGCCCAGAGCGCGGATCGTGCGCTTCTGCGCTTCCTGGCGCTCGATCGCGCTACGCCTCTGTGTGATCTTGAGCTTCATGCCCATGGCCTTCCCTCGGCGGCATGCCCAGAACGTCGGAAACTCTGATACCGCGCAGACGCGCAACGTCGGAGGCGCGGCGCAAACCCTTCAGCGCCTCGAGCGTCGCCTTGACGAGGTTGTGCGGGTTCGTGGAACCGAGCGACTTCGAAAGGACGTCCTGGACGCCCGCGACCTCGAGGACCGCGCGCACGCCGGCGCCGGCGATGACGCCCGTTCCCGGTGAGGCCGGCTTCAGCAGGACGCGTCCCGCGCCGAAGCGGCCGATCACCAGGTGCGTGATCGTCCCGCGCGTCATCGGCACGGTGATGAGCCGCTTCTTCGCCGACTCGCCCGCCTTGCGGATCGCCTCGGAGACTTCGTTCGCCTTCCCGAGGCCGACGCCGACCTGCCCCTTCTTGTTCCCGACGGCGACGATCGCGTTGAAGCTGAAACGCCGGCCGCCCTTCACGACCTTCGCCACGCGGTTGACGTGGATCACCCGCTCTTTGAACTCGGGCTCCGGAAGGTCCATGCCGCCCCGGCCGCCGGGACCGCGATGGTCCCTGCGCCGCCGATCGTCGTGTCCAGCCACTTCAGCCTCCGCTTCCTAAATGGTCAAGCCGGCCGCCCGCGCCCCTTCGGCTACCGCGCGGACACGGCCATGGTAGAGATATCCACCGCGATCGAACCGCGCGCGCTCGAGACCCTGCGCCTTCGCCTTCTCGGCGATGATCTTGCCGACCAGCTCGCTCACTCCGAGCTTCCCCTTCGGCTTGACCTCGTCGATGCGGCTCCGCACGTCGGGGGAGAGCGAACTCACCGTCGCGAGCGTGCGCTGCGTCGTGTCGTCGATGAGCTGCGCGTAGACGTGGTTCAAGCTCCGGAACACGCAGAGGCGCGGCCGGTCCGGCGTGCCGGAGATCTTCTTGCGGATCCTCCGGTGCCTGCGTTCGCGCGCTTCCTGCCGTGTCTTCGGTTTATTCGCCATCGTTCCCGTCCTTACCGCCCGCCCACCGGAGGAACGCCCTCCGGAGAATGCGGCCGGCCGTCGGAGCGCCGCGCGTGCGGCGCTCGGTTAGGCGCCGCCGGTCTTGCCGGCCTTGCGGCGCAGGTGCTCGCCTTCGTAACGGATGCCCTTGCCCTTGTACGGCTCGGGCGGCCGGATCGAGCGGATGTCCGCGGCCACCTGCCCGAGCTGCTGCTTGTCGCTTCCTTCGAGGACGACGCGCGTCGGGGTCTCGGCCGTCGCCTTGATCCCCTCGGGAATCGGGAAGTCGACCGGGTGCGAGAAACCGAGCTGCATCTGGAGCTTGTTCCCGGCGACGGCGGCGCGGTAGCCGGTCCCCTGGATCTCGAGGACCTTGCGGAACCCTGTCGAGACGCCCTCGATCAGGTTCGCGACCTGGGCGCGCATGACGCCGTGCTTCGCCTTCGCATCGCGCCCCTCGTTCGTCTGCTCGACGAGTACGCGCTCCTTCTCGACCTTCACCTCGATCCCGGGGAGCACGACGTACTCGCGCTCGCCGCGGGGTCCCTTCGCCTTCACCTGCGTGCCGTTCACGGTCACCGTGACGCCGCGGGGGAGCGGGATCTCCTTCTTGCCGACTCGTGACAACGCCATGACGATCCTCCTACCCGCGGTTACCAGATCCGGCAGAGAAGCTCTCCGCCGAGCTTCGCCTGCCGCGCTTCCTTGTCCGTCATGACGCCCTTCGGCGTGGACAGCACGCTCGTTCCGAGGCCGCCCTGCACGCGCGGGATCTCGTCCATGCCGACGTAGACGCGGCGCCCCGGCTTCGAGACGCGCTCGATGCCGCTGATGACGCTGTTCTCGTCGTTGTCGTACTTGAGGTAGACGCGCAGGAGGCCCTGCCGCCCGTCGTTCAGGACGCGGTAGTTCCCGATGTACTTCTCGCGCTGCAGCACGTCGAGGAGCGACCTCTTCAAGGACGACGCAGGGATGTCCACCCGCTTGTGGCCTGCACGGACCGCGTTGCGGATCGCGGTGAGCATGTCCGCGATCGGATCGGTGACCGACATGATCTCTCCTTTAGCCCTTCTCCGGCCGCGCGGGCCCGGCTACCAGCTCGACTTCACGATGCCGGGGATCTCCCCGCGCAGCGACAGCTCCCGGAAGCAGATGCGGCACAGGCCGAACTTGCGCAGATAACCGCGCGGACGGCCGCACCGGTGGCACCGGTTGTGGAACTGGACCTTGAACTTGGGAGCGCGCTTCCACTTCTCGACGAGCGACTTCTTCGCCACGGGGCCTCCCCTACTTCTCGCGGAAGGGCAGACCCATGAGCTTCAAAAGCTCGCGCCCTTCCTCGTCCGTCTTCGCCGAGGTCACGAACGTGATGTCCATGCCGCGGATCTTCTCGACCTTGTCGTAGTTGATCTCGTGGAAGATGATCTGCTCCGTGATGCCGAGCGTGTAGTTGCCGCGCCCGTCGAACGACTTCGTCGGCAGCCCGCGGAAGTCCCTGATGCGCGGGATCGCGAAGCTGATGAGCCGGTCGTAGAACTCGTACATGCGCGGCCCGCGCAGCGTCACCTTCGCGCCGATCGCGGCGCCTTCGCGCAGCTTGAAGTTCGCGATCGACTTCTTCGCCCGGCGCACGGCCGGCTTCTGCCCGGTGATCGCCGTGAGGTCGGCCATCGCGCCGTCCAGGAACTTGATGTTCTGGATCGCGTCGCCGACGCCCATGTTGACGACGATCTTCTCGAGCCGCGGAATCTGCATCGGGTTCGAGTACCCGAAGCGCTTCGTGAGCGCGGGGCAGACTTCCTTCTGGTAATGCACCTTGAGGCGTGGAACGACCGGCTCCCCGCGGGGCCTCGGCGCCCTCGGGCCCTTCGCCTCGGCCGGAGCTTTCGCCTGCTTCTCGGCGCCCTTGTCGCGCTTGTCGCCCTTGTCGCCCTTCTTCTGCTTCTCGGGCGCCGGCGCCTTGTCCTTCGTCTCCTTCGCCATGTCCCCTACGCCTTCCTCTCCGGCCGTGGCAGCATCTCGCCGCACTGCTTGCAGTACCTCTCGCGCGAGCCGTCCGCGAGGATCTTGATGCCGATGCGCGTGCCGCGGTCGCACTTCGGACAGACGACCTGCAGCGTGGACGCCTTGACCGGCGCCTCCTTCTCGAGAATCCCGCCCTGGACGCCCTGGCGCTTCGCGCGCGTGTGGCGCTTGACGAAGTTCACCTTCTCGACGATCACCAAGTTCTTCACCGGATCCACCTTCAACACCCGGCCCCGCTTCCCGCGGTCGTCACCCGAGAGGACGACGACCGTGTCGTTCTTGACCAGCTTCACGGCGGCCTCCTAGATGACCTCGGGAGCGAGGGAGATGATCTTCATGAACTCCCGCTCCCGAAGCTCCCGCGCGACGGGCCCGAAGATGCGCGTGCCCCGCGGCTCCTTCTGGTTGTCGATGAGCACCGCGGCGTTCTCGTCGAAGCGGATGTAGCTTCCGTCCTTGCGCCGGTGCTCCTTGCGCGTGCGGATGATGACGGCCTTCGCGACATCGCCCTTCTTCACCGTTCCGCCCGGCAAGGCGTCCTTGATGGAGACGACGATGATGTCACCGACGCGCCCGTACCGGCGGGCGGACCCGCCGAGCACCTTGATGCACTGTGCGCGGCGCGCTCCGGTGTTGTCGGAGATCTCCACCATGGTTCTCAGCATGATCATGATCGGCTCCTACTTCGCGCGCTCGACGACCTCGAGCAAGCGCCAGCGCTTCAACTTCGACAACGGCCTGGTCTCCATGAAGCGCACGACGTCGCCGAGATGGGACTCGTTATTCTCGTCGTGCACGTAGAACTTCTTGCGGCTGCGCACGTAGCGCCCGTACGTCTGGTGCTTCACGAGGCGCTCCTGCACCACGACCCGCGTCTGGTTCATCTTGTCGCTGATGACGCTCCCCTGCCTGACCTTGCGCTTCGCGCGGGCGGCGGCAGCGGTGTCTTCGTTCTTCACGTCGCCTCCTCCCGGCTACGACCGGGGCTGCGCATCGGCATGGCCGGTCAGGAGCCGGATGCCCTTGCGGTGTTCGTTCAAGATCGTCGTCAGCGTCGCGATCGTCCGCCGGATGTCACGGATCCGGAGCGGATTGTCGAGCTGGCGCATCGAGTTCCTGAACTTGAGATTGAAGATCTCCTCACGCAGGAGGCGGATCTTGTCTTCGATCTCCTGCTCCGACATCTCGCGGGCCTTGTCCGCTTTCAGTTCGCGCATCTTATTCCTGCCTCATCGCGTCGTCGCGAAGGACGACGGTCGTGCGAATCGGGAGCTTCGCGGCGCCGAGCTTGAACGCCTCGCGCGCCAGCTTGTCCGGCACGCCTTCCAGTTCGAAGAGGATGCGGCCCGGCTTCACGACGGCCACCCAGAACTCCGGGTTCCCCTTCCCCTTTCCCATTCGCGTCTCGGCCGGCTTCACCGTCACCGGCTTGTCGGGGAAGATGCGGATCCACATCTTTCCGCCGCGCTTGATGTACCGCGTGATCGCCACGCGCGCCGCCTCGATCTGGCGGTTCGTCACCCACGCGGGCTCGAGCGCCTTCAGGGCGTATTCGCCGAAGGCGATCTCCGCCCCACGGGTCGCCATCCCGCGGCGGCGGCCCCGCTGCTGCTTCCGGTACTTGACGCGCTTCGGCATCAACATCGCGCGGTTCTCCTCGTCGCGGCGCGCCGGGCGCCGTTCTCCTAGTCGCGCCGCGCTTCTGCGGCGCCGGGACGCTCCAGGACTTCACCGTTGAACACCCAGACCTTCACGCCCACGGCCCCGTAAGTCGTGCGGGCGGTCGCTTGCGCGTAATCGATGTCGGCGCGCAGCGTGTGGAGCGGAACGCGCCCCTCGCGATACGTCTCGGTGCGCGCCATTTCCGCGCCGCCGAGGCGCCCCGAGCACCGGATACGGATCCCCTTCACGCCGGAGCGCATCGAGGAGGCGATCGACTTCTTCATCGCGCGGCGGAACGAGACGCGCTGCTCGAGCTGGCGCGCGATGTGCTCGGCGACGAGCATCGGATCGCTGTCCGGCTTCTTCACCTCGTCGATGTTCAGGAACACTTCCTTCTTCGTGACGTGCTGCAGCTCGTCGCGGAGCAGATCGACCTGGGCTCCGCGCTTGCCGATGACGAGTCCCGGCCGCGCGGTGCGGATGTTGATCGTGATCTTGTTCGCCGCCCGCTGGATGATGATCTTCGACACGCCCGCCTTGCTGAGCCGCGCCTTGAGGTACTTGCGGATGAACAGGTCCTCCCTCAAGAGCAGCGCGAAGTCCTTGCGTGCGAACCAGCGGGAGTCCCAGGTCTTGATGATCCCGAGCCTCAAGCCGATGGGATGACTCTTCTGCCCCAAAACGACCTCCTGTCGGCGGCCCCCCACGGGAACCGCCCTCGATGCGCTTACCGCCCCGCCCTCTTCGGCAGGATCGCCTGCCTGAGCGGCCTCTTCGTCTTCTCCGTCTTCTCCCGCTTCGGCGCGGCCTTCGCCGGCGCCGCCGCCTTCAACGCGCCCGGCTTCGACGCGACGTGGATCGTGATATGGCAACTGTGCTTCAGGATCGGCGTGGCGCGCCCCTGCGCGCGCGGCAGCCAGCGCTTCAAGATCGTCGCGCCGTCCGCGAACGCCGCCTTCACGTAGAGATCCGCCGGGCCGACTTTGTGCTCGCCCGCGACCGTCGCGTTCGCGGCGGCGGACTTGAGCACCTTCGCGATCGTCTTCGCGATCGGGCGCGACGTCAGCCTGAGGAGGTTCTCCGCCTCCTCGATGTTCTTGCCGCGAATGATCCGCAGCACCTGGCGCACCTTCGTCGGCGAGACGCGGACGTACTTCGCGACGGCTCGCTTTTCGACCACCGTGTCCATCTGTCCCCCTCCGCCGCCGTCTAGCTCGGCTTGCCGACCGCGGCGGTCTTGTCGGTGCGGCTATGGCCGCGGAACAGCCGCGTGGGCGCGAACTCGCCCAGCTTGTGCCCGACCATGTTCTCCGTCACGTAGACCGGAATGAACTTGTTGCCGTTGTGCACGGCCAGCGTGTGGCCGACGAACTCCGGCACCACCGTCGAGCGGCGGGACCAGGTCTTGACGACGCGCTTCTCGGCGCGCCGCTCCATATCCTCGATCCGCTTGACGAGCTTCGCGTCGACGTACGGACCCTTCTTCACCGAACGTGCCATCGTGTCATCTCCACCGCAGGGGCCGTCGAACGGCGCCCTCGGCTACTTCTTGCGCCGGCGAACGATCCAGCGGTTGGAAAGCTTGTTCTTCTTGCGCGTCTTGTATCCCTTGGTCGGCTTGCCCCACGGTGTGGTCGGATGGCGCCCGCCGCTCGACTTCCCTTCACCGCCGCCCATCGGGTGATCGATCGGATTCATCGCAACACCGCGAACGGTCGGGCGCCGCCCGAGCCACCGCGACTTCCCGGCCTTGCCGATGACGATGTTCTCGTGGTCGAGATTGCCGACCTGGCCGATCGTGCAGTAGCAGTCGAGATGGAACATGCGCACCTCGCCAGAGGGCATCTTCACCTGCGCGTAATTCCCCTCCTTCGCGACGAGCTGGCACTCGGAACCCGCGCCGCGCGCGACCTGGCCCCCCTTGCCGGGGATCAGCTCCAGGTTGTGCACGCCGGTGCCGAGCGGGATGTTCCTGAGCGGAAGCGCGTTTCCCGGCCGGACGTCGGCCTCGGGGCCGGCCATCACCGTGTCCCCGACTTTCAAGCCGAGAGGCGCCAGGATGTAGCGCTTCTCGCCGTCGGCGTACGACAGAAGAGCGATGCGCGCCGAGCGGTTCGGGTCGTACTCGATCGTCGCCACGCGCGCCGGAATGTTCAGCTTGCGCCGGCGGAAATCGATGATGCGGTACTTGCGGCGGTGCCCGCCGCCCCGCTGCCACGCGGAGATCCGGCCCTGATTGTTGCGACCGCCGGTGCTCCGCTTCCGCTCCGTCAGCGACTTCTCCGGCCGGTTGGTCGTCAGCTCCGAGAAGTCCGGCAGCGTCTTGTACCGGAGCGTCGGCGTCAGCGGCCTGAATTTCTTGACACCCATCGAACGTGCTCCTTAGCCCGGAACGAGCTAGACCTGTTCGAAGAGCGGGATGGTATGCCCTTCCCGCAACGTCACGACGGCCTTCTTCCAGTGTGAGCGGCGCCCCGTGAACGCCCCGAGGCGCTTGCGCTTCCCGGCGCGGTTCATCGTGCGGACGCTCTTCACCTTGACGTTGAAGATCGTCTCGACCGCCTGCTTGATTTCCAGCTTGTTCGCGGAGGAATCGACCTCGAAGATGAACTGGTTGCTCGTCTCTCCGAGCTGCGTTCCCTTCTCGCTCACGAGCGCGCGCCGAACGATCATGCGAGGATCCCTCATCGCGCGTACACCTCCTCGATGCGGCCGACCGCGTCTCCGACGAGCACGACGGCCTCGCTGTCCATGATCTCGTGCGCGGTGAGTCCCGTCGCCGGGCGCGTGCAGACGCGCGCCATGTTGCGCGTGCAGCGCGTGACCATCGGATCGGACTCGGGCACGATGACGAGGCACTTCTTCCCGTCGAGCCCCATCCGCCCGAGGAGCGAGGCGACGATCTTCGTCTTCGGCTCCTGGAGATCGATCGACTCGAGGATGAAGACCGCGCCGTCGATCGCCTTCTGCGAGAGCGCCGACACGATCGCCGCGCGGCGCGTCTTCCGCGGCAGCTCGTACGAATAGTCGCGCGGCTTCGGCCCGAAGGCCCGTCCGCCGCCGACCCATACCGGGGATCCGCGCGTTCCGGAGCGGGCGCGTCCCGTCCCCTTCTGCCGCCACGGCTTCTTTCCCGAGTAGGCGACCTCGCTCCGCGTCTTCACCTTCGCGGTGCCCTGGCGCTGGTTCGCGAGGAAGCAGCGCGTCGCCTCCCAGAGGATGTGCGTGTTCACGCGCTGGCCGAACGCCGCTTCGGGAAGCGCGACCGCGCCGATCTCGTCTCCCGCCGCGGAGTACCTTCTCGCTTCGACCGTCATGACGACCTCTTTCCGCCGGACTTGCGGATGAGAAGGAGGCCGTTCTCGGAGCCCGGCACCGCGCCGCGCACGAGAAGGAGCTTGTTCTCCGCATCCACGGCCACGACGAGGAGGTTCTTCGCCGTGACGCGATCGCCGCCCATGCGGCCCGGCAGTTTCTTGCCCTTGATGACGCGGTTCGGATACGCGCTCGCGCCGACGGAGCCCGGCATGCGCTTCGTCTTGCAGCCGTGAGCCTCGTCGCCGCCGTGGAACTTGTGGCGCTTGATGACGCCCTGGAACCCCTTGCCGATGGAGGTTCCGATCACGTCCACGAGCTGGCCCGCCTCGAACTGGGTGACCTCGAGCGTCTGGCCGACCTCGAACGACTCCTCGGAGCGGAATTCGCGGAGCACGCGCAGCGTGCCCGCATTCTGCTTCTTGAGGTGGCCCATCACCGGCTTCGAGATCAACCTCGCGGGCTTCTCGCCGAAGCCGAGCTGCACCGCGCTGTAGCCGTCGCGGTCCGGCGTGCGGACTTCGACGACCTTGCACGGCCCCGCCTCGATGACGGTGACCGGGACGACGCGGCCGTCCTTGTCGAACACCTGCGTCATCCCCACTTTTCTACCGATGAGACCGGCCATCACTTCCTCCTCGAGAATCCCCGGCGAGGATTCCCGCCACTTCCTAGAGCTTGATCTCGATGTCGACTCCGGCCGGGAGATCGAGGCGCGTGAGCGCGTCGATCGTCTGAGGCGTCGACTGGCTGATATCGATCAACCGCTTGTGGATCCGGATCTCGAACTGCTCGCGCGACTTCTTGTCCACGTGCGGCGAGCGCAGCACGGTGAATATCTGAGAGCGCGTCGGCAGCGGTATGGGCCCCGAAACGATGGCCCCCGTCTTCTGCGCCGTGCGCACGATGTCCTGAGTGGACTGATCGATCACCGCGTGATCGAACGCCTTCAGGCGGATCCGGATCTTGTTGGCCATCGGCTACCTCTTCTCTCCG
>Ga0326597_10007956_pt1 | contig 14357 bp, 14 predicted proteins | sample RVTome_12_FD_203789 | JGI IMG/M metagenome (GOLD analysis project Ga0326597, IMG submission 203789) | Soil microbial communities from uranium-contaminated site in the Upper Colorado River Basin, Wyoming, United States - RVT100D185 | ecosystem: Environmental > Terrestrial > Soil > Contaminated >... | reverse complement strand
AGGGTGGTCGAAAAAGACGAGCGCGAGGACGACTACCGGGCCGTGCTCAACTTCGGCCATACCGTCGGCCATGCCTTGGAAGCGGTCACCGGCTATACCCGCCTCCTCCATGGCGAAGCGGTGGGAGTCGGGATGGTAAAAGCTGCGGCGATCTCCATGCAGCAAGGCTATTGCGACGGAAAAGATTTCGCGCGCATTCAAAAACTGGTGGAAAAAGCGGGTCTGCCGGTGGATATCCCGTCGGATGTGCGGATGCAGGACTTGATTCAAAGCATGGAAGTGGACAAGAAATCGGGGGGCGGAAAGATCAAGTTCGTTATGTGCGCGGGTATCGGTAAGACCCGCTTTCATTGGCTTGCGCCGGGAGAGATTCTTGGCGTCCTGGGAGCTTAGCGAATGCGCGTGTAATTGACGATCGGTCAAGGAATCATTGATGGCAAAGAAAAAAGTGTTGGTGCTCAACGGACCGAACTTAAACCTGCTCGGCAAACGGCAGCCGAATATCTACGGGCGGCTGACTCTGGAACAGATCAACAAAAAGGTCCAGGCCTTGGCCAGGGAACTGGGCGTGGAGGTTGAATGCCGTCAATCGAACAGCGAAGGGGAGTTGGTCACCTGGATTCAAGAAGCGCCGAAGCGTTTTAGCGCCATTGTCATCAACCCGGCGGCCTATACCCACTCCAGTGTGGCGCTCAGAGATGCCATCACCGCGGCGGGACTTCCCACAGTCGAAGTGCATATCTCGAACATCTATAAGCGTGAAGAGTTTCGCAAACACTCCTATATCGCCGGAGCGGCAGTGGGCCAGATCACGGGATTCGGCGTTCAGAGTTACTTACTCGGATTGCGGGCGGCCGCAGAACGTCTCTAAGCATAGCGACCGGTCGCTTTTATGGAATTCCGGTAGGGATGTTTTTACTCTTCATTTCCTGAATTAAATTGTCCCGCTCTTTTTGTAGAGTATCGATCTGCTTACGCAGGTCACTGAGTTCTTTTTGCTTGGGGGTATATACCGGGGCTTCGTACCCTCGCATCGGCGGGGTCGATGCAGCCCCTCCCCCTCCAGGCACGTTCTGGGAATCCCGTATTCTCGAGCCGAGGTCGGCGATCCATCCGCTAAATCCTTCCTTGCTCAAGTTAGAAGCGGTTCCACCGCCTTGAGTGGCCTTAAAATATTCTTGTTTTGCCGTTTCTAGTTTCTGCGTAACTTCCGCGAGTCTCTTTTGATATTCCTTCTTTTCCTCGTCATTGACGGCTGGCTCTATTTCTCCTGGACTTGACGGTTGCGCTGCGTCCCGCGCCGGCATCGGGGCTGGTTCTTGTGCGGGAGCTGAACTTGGGGGCGCGGAAGCTTCTAAGTCAGAAATACTGAGGCCCCGTTGTTCGCTTTGGTCCGCCTTCAAAATGGTTTGAATCTGATCCTTGGGTATGCCGAACTCGCCGCCCAGACCGTGAATTTTAATCGTGGAGCCTTCTTCGCGGTAGCTCTGAACAGTGATGCGCCGGCCGTTTTTCAGCACCAAGGTATAATCCGCGAAAGCCGTCAGCACCGAAGCGGAGACCGATACGATGGCTATCGAGAGGATCGCTCGGGTTCGCATGGGTGAAAGTATAACACACTATGGTCTCGCGCAAAAATCGCTCTGCGGTCCCTGCGGGGCAAGCGTTTACACCCCTTCTCGATCATGTTAGCGTTAATGCCTCTGAGGTGCCAATGAACCCATCGTTATTTCGGTTCGTCAAGCTGTGGCTGGTTTTCTTCCTCGTGCTCTTGGGGCCAAAACCGGTCCGGCCGGCCGAGCCTAAGGTTCAGATTCTCTCTCCAAAGACCGATGATCGTATCACCCAGGATCAGAGCGCGATCTTAGTCAGCGGCAAAGTCGCCAGCCAGGCGGCTCGTTCTTCCAACGTCGACATCATGCTGGTCATCGACATTTCCGGCAGCACCATCCAGTACGCCGGGGTTGATCTCGGCGATGCCGGGCAGCTCCCCGACGGCGCTGGTTCTTCGGGGTTCCCCAGGCCGCAGATCAGCCTCGGGGGAATGAGTCTCGGATCGCCGCCCATGAGAAATCTGCGCAATTCGGTCTTGGCCGCCGAGGTCGCGGCCGCGCGGCGGCTGCTGCTCCAGCTCAATGCGCAAGCTACCCGGGTCGGCGTTATTGCCTTTGGCGAGAATGCAAAATTACTGCAGCCGTTGACTCATGATTTCGATCAGGTGCGCCGGGTACTGGACGATATCCTGCGGGCCGGCCCGCAGGGCGGGACCAACATGGTCGACGGGATCCGTACCGGCATCACCGAACTAATGGGATTCGGCACGAGTGAAAAAAGGACCGACGCGGTCAAGGTCGAGTTTCTTTTGACCGATGGCTTTCCGACCTTACCGATCGGCGGTGGTAAACGGGTGACCCCTGAGGACACGAACCTGGCGCTCAACGCCGCCCGGTTGGCTGGGAAGGCGGGCGTCAAAGTCCATGTCTTCGCCCTCGGCGAAGAAGCGCTATCATACCCGCTGGCCGCCGTCGGCATCGCCAAGGAAAGCGGCGGAACCTACACGCCGGTGATGCGGCCGGCGGATGTCTTGGCGGTGGTCGAGAATATCTCGGTGGTCGGCGTCGATTTCGTTCAAATCGTCAATCAAACCATCGGCCAGAAAGCGACCAACCTTCGCTTAGCCGCGGACGGTTTTTTTTCTTCCGCCGTGCCGGTCGTTGAAGGGCGCAACCAGATCGATGTTTTCGCGCGCGCCAGCGACGGTACCACGGGACGCGACTCGATCACGATTTATTATCAATCCGGGACGCAGAAGTCTTTGGAGTTAGAAGTGTTCCTCGAAAAGGAAAGAAAGCTCAAGTTGGAGGTTGAACGGTTGGGAAGAAGCCAAGCGGAAATTCAACGGGATGTCGAACGGGGCCGAGAAGATAGCCTCAGGCGCCCTTCCCAACCGCCACCGCCGGCCGAAGGTCCGCCGCGTTAATCGTCAGCATAAGGGGACAGTCCCCACTTAAGGGGACAGTCCCCCTTCCGGAATGGGGACTGTCCCCTTTGCCTGTCCCCTTTGTCATTTCACCACACTACCGTTTCGCTCTTTCCGCCTCGGCGGCGATGGCAATTTCCGAGGCGCCGGCGCGCTTGATGATCGACATCACCTTCACGGCATCTCCGAGCAGCACGTCCTTGTCGCCGCGCAGGATGACGATCTTATTCGCATTCGCGTTGAGCGCGTCTTTGAGAGCCGCTTCCAAACCCTCCTCGCTGACCTTTTTCTGATTGACGTAGATCTCGCGTTTCGGTGAGAGCGTCACCGTCGTTCCCCGGCTCTCGGATTGCGTGGCGACGGCTTTCGGCAGGTTCACCTTGCCGCCCGATTCGATCATCGCCGAGCTCGTGATCATGAAGATGATCAGCAAGACTAGAAATATGTCGGTGAGCGGTGTGATGTTGATCTCCGACATGATGTCGGAGTTCTCGCCGTTACCGCCGAGCGGGTTCATTGCCATGGTTTAATCCCTCACACGCTGATGTTCTGAAGGATCTTGGCGACCTCAATGCGAAACAGACCGTTCAGGGTCGCTATCCGCGTCTGAAAATAATTGTAAAATATTACGGCGATGATCGCCACCGCCAAACCGAGCGCAGTGGCGACCAGCGCTTCGGATATGCCCGCCGCGACGACGGCGAAGCCGCCGGTGCCGGCAATCGCCATGCTTTCGAAGGATTTGATGATGCCCACCACGGTGCCGAGTAGCCCGATGAACGGCGCGCTGCTGGCGACGGTGCCGAGGATCCACAGGTGTTTCTTGAGATTCTGCGTCTCTTCAAACATCGCCTCTGCGGCGAAATTGTTGGTTACCTCGAGCCGCTGGCCGGCTTCCCGGTCGAGAATATTCAAAAATATCCGGCCCGCCGGTGAGTGAGAATTCTGCTTGCAGATGGCGATGGCGAGGTCGCGTTGGCTTCGCTTGATCGGTTCCAAAAGCGATTCCGTGATTCGCAAAGTGACGGAGGAAATACTGCGCAGCGACCAAAGCCGCTCGAAAACGACGGCGACGCTGACAATGGACATTAGAATCAACGGATAGGTGGCGATGGCGCCCTTGTGAATGATGTCGATTAGATCGAGGCCCTGTTGCTCCATGCTTGCATCCTTAAAGAGGTTTCGATGAAGATGACCTAAATTTGAAAATTATTCAATGAAAGGATCGCGGGACCGCGCGAGAGGCGGAATTTTCAGCTGCGCACTCGAATCGCAACCTCGAATCGAATGATCATCGGTTCGTTGGCAAGGTCTTTCAGGCTTTCCGGAATGGGTGGGAAGGGAGAGGCGCGTCTTACCGCATCGAGCGCGCTGGCATTGAGCCTGGCATCCGAAGAGTCCAACACCTCGGCGAGGGTTAGTTTGCCGGCGCGATCGAGAGTGAATCGGATCGCAACCTTTTGGACACCGCTCACGTTCTCCGGGTATTTCCATACCGACTCGACGCGCTTCTTCAACTGGTTCAGGTATTGGTTGTAGTCGGTATTCGAGATGCCCTTGAGGCCCGTGGTGCTTCCTCCGCCGGTCCCGGTCCCCATGCCGCCGCCGGCCAAACCAGTTCCGCTCTTGCTTCCGCCCGGCACGCCGTAGGGTCCGATACCGCTCCCCGTGCCTTTGAGCGCGCCGGGTATTTGCGCGCCTTCTTTTAAAGCCTTGATCCCCGGCCCATCGCCAACGCCCTTAAGCGCGGCGAGACTTCTCTGGTTCATTTCATAATCAGCCGTCGCACTGCCTGGGAGCTGGGTTGGCGCTTCTCTGGTGGGCAGCCGAACCAAGGAGTCCGGCGAGGTCTCCTTGGTGTTGACGGTAGGCGGGCGGGTGTCGGCGGCGAGGACTCGCGGCGCGGGAAGGGCGACAGGCTTGGGCGGCGGCGCGGCTTCAATATTGTTCTGGCTCGGTGTCACGCTTTCCACGGCACCGCTCTCCAGCTTACCGGTTTGCTGCAGCGGAGGAATGGGCGTGCCTAACCTGGGTTGCGACCGTGGCCCGCCGGGACCACTGCCCGCACCGATGCTCTTGTTGTCAGAGCCGCCGTCCCTCACTTCCACGAGTTGAACTGAAATCGGCGTGGTGTCCGGCTTGACAATCGAGAACGTCGTCGCCCGAAGGGCGAGCAAAAAGAGCAACGCGTGAAAAAGCAGGGATGGGAATAGAAACGGGCTGCGAAAAAGGGAAAGCAGCCCCAAATCTCCAAAGTCGCCGAACCTATCGCCGGTCATATGCCCTGCCGGAAATCCGATGCTATTTTAGCTCGGCGGTCGGAAGGGGCATCTGCTCCTGTTTGGACAGGAGCTCGAGTCCGACCGCGCTGACATCGCGGCGAACCAGCCGCCCGTTCTCATAATAGGTCCATAGATCGACCGAACCATCGCCGTTGAGGTCGCGCTCCTCTTTGACGACGGTTTCGCTCTCTTTCCTCGTGTCGTAGTAGACCCAGAGGTCCGGCCTGCCTTGGCCGTTGATGTCTTTCTCGACCTTCGCCAGCCGTCCGCCCTCGAAGCTTGCGCGGTAGGTCGCTCGTCCCTGGCCGGTCTCGTCGCGCTCTTCTCGGGCTAACTTTTCCCCGTCATAATAAAAGACCGTATCCGGTCGTCCTTGACCCTTGGTGTCAACATCCCGGCGAATCAGCTTACCGTCTTTGAAATAGCTCCAGGTGTCGACTCTACCATCCCCTTTTGTCGCTTCTTCCTGGCGAATGATTTCCCCAGGCTTCTGCGGGTCATAATAGATCCAGAGATCCGGTACGCCATCGCCATTGGTATCTCTTACGTCAACGTTCTTGAAAGGCGAAGATGGGGGAGCGGGAGCGCCCGGTTTCCCGAGGGAGGCGAGCACAGTTCTGTCTGGTGCAGGTTTGGATTGCGGGTTGGGTTTCGACGGCGGAGCCTGGGACTGAGTTGCGGCAGGCGTAGGAAACGAAGTCGGCTGAGGACCCGTTGCCGATGAGCCGGAGATCTGGGTTTCCAGCGCGCGCTGCCGTTCCAATTCTTGTTCAATGGCGGCCTCAAGCTGTTGGTCCTTCTGTTGCTCCGACCCGATCTTGGCGTGGAGCTGGGCGCATTCGGATTCGAACGTAACCGCATGCTTGATCAATCCGATAATTAATCCGGCGCCCGCGCCATAGGGACCCGCAATCGAGCTCCCCATCGCCACCCCTTCCATTATTGAACCCCAGACATGCTGACCGCGCTGGCAACCCGAAATTTGAAACTGGGGCTGTGCCGGCGCCGCTGCGGGGTTATTAGCGTTAGGATATGGCATTGATCCCGGCGGATATTGCACGGGCACAGGGTCGCACCCGGCCTGTGCCACCAGCAAAACCAAAAGCGCGAATCCCGGGCGTTTAATCATATCGAACCCAAGGTAAAGTCTACTTTATTTCCACACCCAACGGCAACCCTGACTGCCCCGCGAGAACCCTAGAGGCATCAGCCGTCGAAGGCGTAAAACTTGTCATGATTCGCAGCTCCTCATCAACCGTACCGAAGGGAGGGGCGGGGTTCGGTGGTTCTCCGTCCGCGACCTGCTCCTGACCTGTGACTTGGCCGCTTTTGAAAACATAGCGAGCGGTAATCTTGCCGCGAAAGGCCTGGTCTTCCAACTGTTCAATCTGCTCGCCATTCTGGAAGTTGACCCAGACATCGACCATTTGATCGCCGTTGGTGTCCGCCTCTTGGCGAAGGATCTGGCCCTTTTCGTAGATAATTCTTAAGTCGAAGATACCGTTCGCGTCGGTGTCGCGCTCTTCACGAACAAGTTCGTTGTCCTTAAGGTAGTAGACCGTATCCCATTTGCCGGTACCCTTGGTGTCTCGCATGCGCTTAACGATCTTCCCTTGGGAAAAAACCTCGATCATGTCCGTCCGGCCGCGCCCCGCGCTATCCTCTTCGCGACGAACCACATCGGCGCCCTGAAAGTAAACGACTCTGCCTTTCTTTCCGTTGCCGTGAATATCCTCTTCCTGTTTGACGAGTTTCCCATCCTGGTAGTATCCCCAGAGGTTGATTTTGCCCATGAATTTGCGGTCGAGCTCCTTTCTGACGAGCTGGCCGCTTTCATAATACGCGTAACTGTCGGGCTTGCCGTCGCCGTTGGTGTCCTCTTCGACGCGGCTGATTTTGCCGTCGTTAAAATAGACGGTGCGGTCCGTTTTTCCGGCGAGCTTCCTATCCTCTTCGCTGCGCACGGCCTGGCCGTTTTGATAGTGGAGCCAAACCGTCGGTTTGCCCACATGGTTTGGATCTTGCCCCTTGCGCTCGATCTCTCCCCGGGCATCGAAGAAAAGCCAGGTGTCGATCTGCCCGTCATTCTTACTGGCGGTCTCTTGCCGCATCAGTTTGCCGGCTTCGTAATAGGCGAATAAATCCGGTTTGCCGTCAAAATTGACATCCTGATCCGCACGCTCGATCTGGCCCTGCGCGTTATAATAGGTCCAGCGGTCCATTTTGCCGTCGCCGTTGGTATCCCGCTCCTGGCGCACGACATTGCCGCGTTCGTCGTAATAAAAACTTGCTATCGGCTGCTGGCTGCTCACCGGGTCCGGAAGGACAATAGATGACAAGAAGATCAGCGGCAAAAGAGCGAACTTCATTCGATCCTTCGACTCGAGCCCCGGCCTTGGCCGGGGGTTCTCGCTCGGGATTGCGCCCCACTGGCCTACTGGAAGCTGCCAAGGGCTTGCCCGTGGGGCTCCACAATGCGTCATTGGCCGCCTCAACTAACCTGCACGGTTGAGGGATACTTTTCCACAGGCAAACACGCTACGCCTGGGGGCAAGGGATGTCAACGCAGCGGCAGGTAGCGCGAGTTCGACCAGGCCGTGAACGGGAATGGGCAATCCTTTTCGCCGAGATGTTCCCCAGTGCGAGGTTTACCGCGCGCCGGCTTGGTCTTGCAAATAAGAAGGTCTCAGGTAATCCTGTTGGCAAAGAATCGTTTTCCAGAAATTCCCTGGAGTTACCCAATCGAGCACCTGACAAGCTTGCAACTAGATTCCGTGTCTTCCTCGCGCGTAGACCGCCGCCTTTCTTGGGTTCTTGGCCTAATATGCCTTGTGCTTTTTCTTGCCAATCTCGGTGGGGCGGCTCTATTCGAGCCGGATGAAGCTCGAAACGCCGAAAAAGCCCGTGAGATTCTCTTGCTCAACGATTGGGTAACGCCCCATGAGAATTTCGTGCCGGTGTTGGATAAGCCCATGTTCTTCTATTGGCTCGTCGCGATCTCGTTCAAACTCTTCGGTGTTTCGGAATGGAGCGCGCGACTGCCTTCGGCGTTGACGGCGCTGGGTTGTCTGCTGCTGGTTTTTTGCTTTGCCGATAAACTTTGGGGGAGGTGGGTGGCGTTGTGGAGCGTGCTGATCCTGGCGACCAGCGTCGAATTCTTTTTGCTCGCACGGCTAGTGATCATCGAAATGTCGCTGACGCTATTCATCTCGCTAGCGCTTTGCGCCTTTTATTCGGCAGTGCACGCGGAGGACGGAAGAACTCGCAGGTTGCAATGTGCAATGATGTACCTGGCGTTGAGCGCTGGAACACTCAACAAGGGCCTAGTAGGTTTGATTATTCCCGGGATGGTTTGCTTTTTTTATCTCTCGATTACGCGCCAATGGTCCGCATTGAGTAAACTATACCTCCTGCCGGGTGCGCTAGGTTACCTCGCACTGGTCGTTCCGTGGTACCTTTGGGCCGAAGCCCGCAACCCCGGTTACCTGCGCTATTACTTTTGGGATGAACATTTCATCCGCTACTTTACCGACGAGTTCAATCGTACCAAGCACTGGTATTACTTCTCGGGAGTCTTGGCGCTCGGTTTTGTGCCGTGGACTGCGCTCGTGCCAATCGCCGCGCACCGGCTCTGCCGCAACTTGGACGACGGGAATTTATTCTTGGGTCTTTGGGTAGTTTTGCCCATGGTCTTTTTCTCGGCTTCGAATTCGCAACTGCCTCATTACATATTGCCGATTTTCCCGGCTCTAGCGGTCCTTACAGGTCGAACGATCGCGGCGCTTTTTCAAGAAGGCACGACCCATGGCATGAGGTGGCCACTCTATTTTCCCTGGGCAGTTGCGACGGCGGCGATCCTGAGCATTGTCTCGCGAGCGCTTTGGCCGGCTCTCTATTCCGGGGAACTGCAACAAAAAATTCCTGATATCGGTTTTTCCATGGCGATCTGTGGGCTGGCATTACTCCTTTTTTACCTTGTTTGCATCGCCGCCAACGCCAAAGGTTACTGGACGGATCAACCGGGAATGTTCTATGGTTTGCTCGCGAGTACAGCGAGCTTTTTCTTGCTGTTCGGCGAATTCCACGAAACCGCTTCGCTTCGCCGCTCGACAAAAGCTCTCGCGATAAATGTAGCCTCTCACGTTTCTAGTGAAACCCAAGTCGCCATTTACAATGCTTACTTGGCCGGACTGGTCTTCTATCTCAAGCTGGAACGTCCGATTTGGGTTGCGGCGGAGAGAGGCAAGTCGATGTCGCTGGGGAGCCCTTACGTGGCGAGATTTCGGCCGGCGCCCGCACCGGGTTATGGGAAAGTTTTCTTTACATACGAGGAATTCAAAAACGCCTGGAACGAAGCCAATCCGCCCATTCGCCTGTTCCTCAAGGAGCGCAATGTTTCGCAGCTCAATGACGCTGTCGGCATGATCACGAAAGAACTTTGGAGAGCGGATAGTTACGTTTTGGCGACGAAGCCATGACCACATCCGCGAGGACCTTTACGCCGTGAGTTAGGAACCGGGCGCACGCTGGGCCGCAAACGAGGGCAAACGGAAGATGGATGGAGATTGAGAATGGAAATACTCTGGGATCTATTTCACCGCATCTATGATGTCGAGTTTCTCGTGCGTACGGGTGGGCTGCTCGTCTTGATTGCCATTGTTTTTGTCGAGACCGGGCTCCTGGTGGGATTTTTCCTGCCTGGAGATTCCCTGCTGGTGACCGCGGGCATCTTTGCCGCGCGCGGCGATCTCGATTTACTCACGCTCAATACTACCCTCAGTCTTGCCGCGATCGCGGGCGACACTGTCGGCTACGGAATCGGGGCGCGCACCGGGCCGATAATTTTCACCAGGGAAAACTCGTTCTTATTCAATCGCAAGCATCTGATCTCGGCAAAGGAGTTTTACGACCGGCACGGCGGGTTTACGATTTTCATCGCCCGGTTCGTGCCGATCATAAGAACCTTCGCGCCGGTGGTCGCCGGAGTCGGTGCGATGCAGTATCGGAAGTTTATCTCTTATAATGTCTTCGGGGCGATATTTTGGGTCATGACAACGACCTTGACGGGCTATTTTCTCGGCACCATGATTCCGAATATTCAGGAGCGGATTCACGTCGTGATCGCCATCGTGATTTTTCTTTCACTGCTGCCAGCGATCATTAAAGTCGCCAGCGAAAAATTAAAGGCGCGCTCGTAGGCGGCGCTCTTTGACACGAGGAGGCCTTTTGGAAGTACTGGGTATCGCCATCACGCTGGGAATCATTGAAGGCTTGACCGAGTTCATTCCGGTATCCTCGACGGGCCATCTGATTATCGCGGGGCATCTATTCGGTTTTGTTGGCGACAAGGCGTCGAGCTTCGAGGTTGCGATTCAACTAGGCGCGGTGTTATCCGTGGTCTTTCTCTACTGGCGCAGGTTTGTCGGTCTCGTTCCCAACGGCCCGGAGTCGAGGTTCCATACCAACTCGACGCTGGCCGGCTGGTCGGGCCTGTGGCGGATCGGGCTGGCGACGCTTCCGGCCCTGTTGGTGGGTTTTGTCGCGCGCCATGCGATCAAAGAAAGACTGTTTACGCCAGAGGCCGTGACATTCGCTTTGCTGGTTGGCGGTGTGGCGATCCTTTTGGCGGAACGGATCATGACAGGACGGCGTTCGAACTCCCTGGAGGCTCTTTCGTTATCACAAGCGTTCGGTATCGGGCTGTTCCAGGTCTTGGCGCTTTGGCCCGGTACGTCGCGGGCTGCGGCGACCATTTTGGGCGGAATGCTTTTGGGTCTGGAGCGCAAGAGCGCGGCAGAATTTTCTTTTTTGATCGCCGTGCCGATTATGTTCGCGGCGACCGGTTATGAACTATTTAAAATGCGCGGGTCCTTCGCTTTCGACGATTCGCTGCTATTCGGTGTTGGGTTCGCGGTCTCCTTTGTGGTCGCGCTCATGGCCGTGAAAGGGTTTGTCAGCTTTCTCGGCCGCGGCAGCCTCGCACCCTTTGGGTGGTACCGGATTCTTGTCGCGCCGGTTTTTTATTTTTTAACCCACGGCTTGAGTTTCTAACCAGTGGATTGGCGGGGTTAACCAGGACTGCTCCTGCCTCTCTCCAAAGAAGGCGCCGTCGGCCTCGACGGTCGTTTAAGCTTCATGCCGATGTTTGATCCAATGATAAATCTTATCACGATATAGGTAGGCAACCAGCAGGATCAAAGCGGAGGCGACGGCGAATATCGCCACCTGATAGTATTGCTCATCGCGAAACTTGGCGCCTTGAACGGTCAGGAGATAGGTTCCGGGAATGCGTCCGATGATCGAAACGATCAGAAAGGTGCTTAGTTTCATGCGGCTGAGACCCAGAAGATAACAAAGGTAGTCCTTGGGAAAACCGGGGATCAGAAAGAGCAGGAAACAGAGCATCGCGCCGGTTTTGGTCGTGAGAAAATCAAACTTGTGGAGGACGTCTAGGCTTACAAACCTTTCCACGAAGGGCCGGCCCAGGATGCTCGCCAGCTCGAAGGCGATCCACGAACCGATGGTGAGCCCCACGCATGATAGGATGAAACCCAACATCTCGCCGTACACAAAACCGCCTGCCACTCCGGTTAGTTCGCCGGGAAACGGTGCGGCGACCACTTGAAGCAATTGAAAAAGGACGAAGACGGCCGGCGAATAAGGGCCCAGGGATTGCAGGAACTTGCTCAGTTGATCGCTGCTCGAATAGATACCCTCAAAGTCATCCCACTCCTCCCCCGCCGGCGCCAAGGCGCTCAGCGGCTGCGGAATGTAACGGCTGAAAAAGAAAAGCAAAACCATCAAAGCCAAGAAAATAATGCCACGGATGGCGAGTTTCCGGCGTTGGCTGATCATTACGATTTTATAGCAGCAAAGGGCTGAAAAGACGAGGGAGCGCGCCGATGTGGGGGCCAGAAATGCACGGGATCAACGGCCCGGCTGCATCTGTCGAAGCAGGGTTTCGAGTTTTTTCAGTTCTTCACCGTAACCACCCCAGTTGCCTTGGCGTAGCATCTCCTGGGAGCGCTGGAAGTGATCGAGCGCTTGGCGAGCGAGATCCTTTCCCTCGTTCGCCGTTTCAACCGGGGCCGCCGGCTGGCTCGGTTCCCGCGCGGGTTTGGCGCCGAAAATTTTTTGCAAAGATTGCTCCAGGGTTTCCTCCATGGCGATCTGGTTGCCAAAAGCGACGATGACGCGCTTGAGCTCCGGCAACGAACCTTGCTCCGCGGCCAGGTAAAGCGGTTGGACATAAAGGAGCGATTTCTCGATAGGGATCGCCAGGAGGCTGCCGCGAATGACCTGCGACCCCCGCTGGTTCCAAAGGGACAGCTGCTGGGAAATGATAGTGTCTTGGTCGATGCGCGCGTCCACCTGTTTCGGCCCGTACACGAGCTTGGCTTTGGAAAAATCCAACGCCGTGAGTTTTCCGTAATGCGCCGCATCGCTGCGCGCCGCCAGCCAGGCGCGCATGTTGTCCCTTTTGTTCGGCGTAAAAGGCAGCAGAAGAACGAATTCCTCTTTGTCCTCCCCGGGCAGACGCATGATCGTGTAGTAAGGCTCCATCTCCCGTTCTCGGCCTTCAACGGTGCGCCGCGGGATGCTGAGAAGGTCTTCCTTATTGTAGAAAAATAAGAGACCAGTCAATCCTCGCACATTTTCCGCCTTCGGGGAGTGCCGGTTAGTCTAAGGGGACCTTATAGTAAGGACCGGTGTGAATGCAATTGAGGAAACCGGGGATCGTTCCCGTATAGCACAACCGATTCTGGGCGTCGAATTGGGACTCGCTTGAGAAAATTGGGGACGGGATGTTGGGGCCGGGTTCTTGCTGACTCGATAATCCGCGAATTGCAATCCCGAAACTGGGCAAAAAAAAGGTGGCCGCCAATTCCGGCGGCCACCTTTTTAAACTAACTTACGAGAAACGATAAGAAACTACGCCTGCGCCCCCACCTTGACCCGCCACGTGTCGAAACGGCTTTCAAGCCGGGTGAGCAACTCCATTGCGGTCATCCCGCTGATGGCGAAGACAAGCACGCCGACAAATACCTTGTCGGTTTGGAATGTCGCACCGGCGACCGTAATCATGAAACCGATACCAGCGGTCGCGGCGTATAGCTCGCCAACCATGACTCCGATGAGAGCCCGACCGACGCCAAGCCGCAGACCTGTCAGGATGAAGGGCAGGGTGGACGGCAACACAACGGATTTGAAGATCACCCACTCTGAAGCGCCAAAACTCCGCGCCGCGGTCAGAAGATTATGGGGGGTGGTTTTCACGCCGTCTCGGGTGTTGATAAGGATAGGGAATACCGCGCCAAGGAAGATGATACCTACTTTGGAGAGAATGCCAATCCCCAGCCAGATGATCACCAAAGGCAAGAGGGCGATGCGTGGGGTAGCGTTCATCGCATTGATAAAAGGATCGAAGACGTAGCTCGCCCTCCTGTACCAGCCCACCATGATGCCGAAGGGGACGCCAAAGGCTGCCGACAGGAAATATCCCCAGACAAACTCGATGCCGCTGATATATAAGTCGTTATAGATTTCCCCGCTGGCGAACAGTTGATACGCCGCTCTTCCCACCATCGATGGGGCGCTCATAAACATAGGGTTAATGAGCCCCGCCCAGTTGCCGATGGTCTCCCACGTCAGCAAAAAAAGAATTACCGCGCTGGTGCCGAGAATCTTTTTCTCCTGGTTGAGATAGAATTTATACGCAGCAGACGCTTCGGCTACGCTTATGTCTAATAATTGTTCCTCAGCGGCTTGGTTAGCCATATGTTTACCCTCCTATGATTTTGTCGAACATACCCATTCGGACGCCCAGTTTCGCGACCTTTAACAAAAGGGTGGTATCTTGTCAACAGTAATTTTTCCTTGCCCCGTTGCCAATATCAAAGTTCCGGCGATTGTCAGCCGGGTATTTTTGATTAGGCCTATGCACATCATGCCTGTTGCGTTATTGGGGAGAGCGGGCAACGCCACCTTTGAGCGTGCGCGTCAGCACTGGGGGCAGATGCACCGCTTGATCCAACAGGCGGTAGAACAACAATCCCCGCGAACCGGACGTGCGCCGATTGAATCGAAACGTGAAC
>Ga0326597_10007955_pt1 | contig 14357 bp, 10 predicted proteins | sample RVTome_12_FD_203789 | JGI IMG/M metagenome (GOLD analysis project Ga0326597, IMG submission 203789) | Soil microbial communities from uranium-contaminated site in the Upper Colorado River Basin, Wyoming, United States - RVT100D185 | ecosystem: Environmental > Terrestrial > Soil > Contaminated >... | reverse complement strand
ATCCGTGTCGAGGGCAAGGAATACGTGGTCCGAGACGGTGACGTCGTGTTCTTCCGTTTCAATGTCTGACGGTCCGCTCCTGCCGGCCACCGGTAACGTCGGCTCGATGATCCTCGCTGCCACAGGGGCGCCACTCGACGAGCACCAGGTGCTCGTCTTTCTCGTCCAGCTCGGCTTGCTGATCGGTGTGGCACGCCTGCTGGGCGGTGTCATGAAGCAGCTGGGGCAGCCTGCCGTCGTCGGAGAACTGCTCGCCGGAGTGCTTCTCGGCCCCAGCGTGTTCGCCCGGGTCCTGCCCGGTGCCTACGACTGGGTCTTCGGCGAGGACGTCGTCCGATCTGTGATCTTCGCCTTCTCGTGGCTCGGTGTGATCATGCTGCTCGTCGTCATCGGTTACGAGACCGATCTCGGGATCATCGCCCGTTTCCGCAAGGCGGCGGTCTCGGTGTCGGCGGGAGCGCTGCTGTTGCCGCTGGCGGTCGCATCGGTCGCCGGATATCTCGCTCCGGATTACTTCGTCGGAGACGGCGCCGACGACAAAGTGGTCTTCGCCGGATTCTTCGCTCTCGCACTGTCCGTCTCTGCCCTGCCGGTCGTCGCCAAGATCCTGCAGGACATGGGGTTCCTCCGTCGGAACTTCGGACAGATCACGCTAGCCGCCGGCATGACGATGGACGCTGTCGGATGGCTCCTCCTGGCTGCTCTCTCAGGTATCGCCCAGGACGGATTCCACCCTGCCCTTCTCGCGAGTTCCTTCGGTGGTCTCGCGGTCTTCCTCGTGCTGACCATCACAGTGGGACGGTGGGCGCTCGATTCGATCTTCAAGTGGATCCTCGACCGCGGATCAAGCCTGACCGCGGCGCTCACGACGACTCTCGTGGCGGCGCTGGCCGGTGGGATCATCACCCAGGCGCTCCGGTTGGAGGCCATCCTGGGTGCCTTCATCATCGGCATCCTGCTCTCGACCCTGCGACATCAGCAGCCGCAGGTCGAACAGGTCATCGAGACGACGACCACCTCGATATTCGCCCCGATCTTCTTCGCCTTCTCCGGGCTGCGGGTCGACATCGGTCTGCTCACCGAAGCGGAGCCGCTCTTGTGGACGCTCGGTCTGACCGGCGCCGCCATCGCGGCCAAGATCGTCGGGACCATGATCGGGGGTCGCTTCGCCGGAATCGTGGGCCGCGAGGCGCTCGCTCTCGGCTCCGGCCTCTCCGCCCTGGGAGCGATGGGCATCGTGGTGGCGATCGTCGGTCTGAACCTGGGCGTCGTCTCCGAGACCGGATACACCGTCATGGTGGTCGTCGCCCTCGTCACGTCGATGGTCGCGCCCGCCCTGCTCAAGTTGGTGGTGAAGGGGTGGCAGACACCCGATGAGGAGATGCAGCGACTCGACCGCGAGAAGATCCTCGAGTCGAGCGAGATCCTCAACAGCCGGCGTGTTCTCCTTCCTACCCGCGGTGGGGCAAACAGTCGCTATGCCGCTCGCGTCATCGCATGCGCGCTGGAAGATGCAGAGATCACCGTGATGGCGATCGATGTCGAGTCGTCGAGGTGGGAGCGGATCATCCATCGGGTGACGGGCGGCGTATCCGACCCGACCGACGTGATAGATGAACTCGCTCAGGTGAAGCACCGGCTCGTGAGAAAGGTGGCGACGGATCCCGCGGAAGCGATCGCCCGCGAATCGAGGCTCGGATACGACCTCGTCCTGATCGGAGCGTCCGAGGTCGCCACCGAAGGGGCGGGTGTGTTCTCGACCGTGGTCGACCGGGTGCTCGGGGCGGTGGACATTCCCACGCTGGTCGTCCGATTCCCCTCCGGGATGGACGAAGCACTCCCCGATCTTCCGACCCGGCTGCTCGTACCCGTCGCATCGACCAGGGCGACACGAGCAGCCGAGGAACTCTCCTATTCCCTCGTCCGAAAGACCGGCGGCAGCGTGCTCGCGTTGCACGTCGTCACGTCGCAGGGCGGGGCGTCCAGCCTCGATGCCCACACGGTCGAGACGTCCAGAAAGGCGGGGGTGGAGATGGTGGCTGCAGCCGCTGCGTTCGGCGAACGCCTCGGGGTCACGGTGGAAACGGGGGTACGGGTGGCGACCAACCCGGAGGCCGAGATCATCGAAGTCGCCAACGCGGGATCATTCGATCTCGTCGTGATCGGTGCATCCAACCGTCCGGTGACCGATCGACCGTTCTTCGGTCACCGCGTGTCGTACATGATCGAACGCTCCACCATCCCGCTGGCGGTCGTGGCACTTCCCGCGTCTCGAACGTGACGAAGCCCCGGTAAGGGGGGACCGGGGCTTCGTCATCTCTCTCCCTCCACGGGGAGTCGCCGAACGGAGTTTCACCGGGCATGCCAGGGGGTTTGCCCACTCCGTTGCGGTCCGCAGCACAGGGGTGTGGGGGACACCTCCCGCCCGCTCACCGCACCATAGAACCGGTTCGTTGCCGCATGCAACAAGTGTCGTCTCAGCCAGGAGTCGGTGACGCAACGTCGGTTCGTGATGTGCATTCCAGGCCGGGAGGTAGGCTGGGATTCGCCTATGAACCTGGCGGGAGAGACCCTCCCGAGGAGGGCGCCGAAGGGGCAATCCATCCCCGGAAACTCTCAGGCATCAGGACCGCTCAGGGAAGGCAGCGCTGTGCCGGGTATCCGGTCGAGGCGGGGGACCGGACGACCTGGGAGACGTGATGGAACCCCGACCCTTTCACGAGCGCCACATCGGACCCGACCAGACGGACATCGAGCACATGCTCGGTGTCATCGGTGCCGGGTCGATGTCGCAGATGGTGGACGAGACCGTTCCCGCCGGGATCCGCGACGACTCGCTCTCCCTGCCCGAGCCCCTCACCGAGATCGAGGCGGTCGAGCGGCTTCGCATGCTCGCCGACCGCAACGTCATGGCGAAGTCGATGATCGGCATGGGCTATCACGGAACGGTCACCCCGCCTGTCATCCGGCGCAATGTGCTCGAAGACCCGTCCTGGTACACCGCCTACACCCCGTACCAGGCCGAGATCTCGCAGGGTCGCCTGGAGGCCCTCCTCAATTTCCAGACCATGGTCGAAGACCTCACAGGGTTCAGCGTGGCGAATGCCTCGCTTCTCGACGAGGGGACGGCGGCTGCGGAAGCGATGGCCATGGCGCATCGGGCGGACAAGGGAAAGCGTGACGTGTTCTGGGTGGACGCCGGGTGTCATCCGCAGACGATCGGCGTCGTTCGCACCCGAGCAATGCCGATCGGGATCGAGGTACGAGTCGCCGATCCTGCGGACTTCGACTTCGACGGCGCCTTCGGGCTGCTGCTCCAGTACCCGTCGTCGACAGGTGCGGTCGCCGATTTCGCTCCCCTGGCCGGACGCGCCGCGGCCGAAGGGCTCACCGTCGCCGCCGCCGCCGACCTCCTGTCCTTGACGCTGCTCGTTCCGCCCGGTGAGTGGGGGGCGCACATCGCGGTGGGCTCCACCCAGCGTTTTGGTGTTCCGATGGGTTTCGGAGGGCCGCATGCCGCCTACATCGCCACCACCGAGGACCGCGTCCGATCACTCCCTGGCCGTCTCGTCGGAGTGTCACACGATCCGGCCGGTCGGATCGCCCACCGACTGGCGCTCCAGACACGGGAACAGCACATCCGCCGGGAACGGGCCACGTCCAATGTGTGCACCGCGCAGGTCTTGCTGGCCGTCATCGCCGGGTTCTACGCCGCATGGCACGGTCCGAGCGGGCTCACCGCGATCGCGCGGCACGTCCACAGGCGGGCGTCGGAGCTGGCGGCCGGGCTGCAGGATGGTGGATGGTCCCTGCTCGACGACTCCTGGTTCGACACGGTCACGGTCGTCACCGGGGATCGCACCGACCAGGTGATGGCGGCGGCCCTCGACCGGAGGATCAACCTGCGCCGGGTGGACGACTCCCATGTGGGAGTCACCTGTGACCAGACGACCAGCGCCGACGACGTCGATGCAGTGCTCGCGGCGTTTGGCGCCGGCCGATCCGACTCATCGGCCGATGGCATACCGGCGACGCTTCACCGCACGAGTGACTTCCTCACCCATCCGGTGTTTCATCGGTACCGATCGGAAACCGAAATGCTCCGGTACCTGCGGATCCTGTCCGATAAGGACCTGGCGCTCGACCGAACGATGATCCCGCTCGGATCCTGCACGATGAAACTGAATGCAACCTCGGAGATGATCCCCATCACATGGCCGGCGTTCGCCGAGATCCATCCATTCGTGCCTGCCGACCAGGTGCGGGGATACCACCGGCTCATCGAGGACCTGGAGGAGTGGCTGGCCGAGATCACGGGCTACGCAGCGGTCTCGTTGCAGCCGAACGCCGGATCTCAGGGCGAGTTCGCCGGTCTCCTGGCCATCCGGGCGTTTCACGATGCCAACGGTGACAGCGAGCGCACCGCCTGCCTCATCCCCTCGTCGGCGCATGGGACGAATGCCGCCTCGGCGGTGATGGCCGGCTTCGAGGTGGTCGTCGTGGCCTGCGACGACCACGGGAACGTCGATCTCGCCGATCTCCGGGACAAGCTGGCTTTCCACGCGAATCGGGTCGGAGCGCTGATGGTCACGTACCCATCCACCCATGGTGTCTTCGAAGAGGCCATCGGCGAGATCTGCTCGCTGGTCCACGAAGCGGGCGGACAGGTCTACGTCGACGGGGCGAATCTCAATGCCCTGGTCGGCATCGCCAAGCCCGGACGGTTCGGCGCCGACGTCTCGCATCTCAATCTGCACAAGACCTTCACGATCCCACATGGCGGTGGGGGACCAGGTGTCGGGCCGATCGGCGTCGGGGCGCACCTGGCGCCGTATCTCCCCGGTCATCCGGTGAGCGCAGGTCAGGGCGTCGTGGGACCGGTCTCGTCGGCACGGTGGGGTTCGGCGGGGATCCTGCCCATCCCCTGGGCATACATCGCAATGATGGGTGCGGAAGGTCTGCGCCGGGCGTCCGAGGTGGCGATTCTGAGCGCCAACTACCTCGCCGTGCGTCTCGGCGATGCGTATCCCATCCTCTACCGCGGCGGCAATGGTCGGGTGGCGCACGAGTGCATCGTGGATGTGCGCGATCTCACGAAGCGATCGGGGATCACTGCAGAGGACGTCGCCAAGCGGTTGACCGATTACGGGTTCCACGCGCCGACATTGTCCTTTCCCGTGCCGGGGACCCTGATGGTGGAACCGACCGAATCGGAGTCGCTGGCGGAGTTGGATCGCTTCATCGAGGCGATGCTGTCGATTCGTGACGAAATCCGGCGCGTGGAACAAGGCGAATGGCCGCGCGACGACAATCCATTGGTCAACGCCCCGCATCCGGCTGCGGACCTGATCGGCGACTGGACGCGGGCCTATCCGGCTGACTTCGCGGCCTACCCGGTATCATCTCTTCTCAGCAAGGGATATTTCCCGCCGGTCGGCCGGGTAGACGGACCTGGGGGAGACAGGAATCTGGTGTGTGCGTGTCCTCCGGTGGAGGACTACACGCACTGAACGAATTCCTTCATCAGGCCTGCGAACGTGCCGATCCCAGGGGAGTTGGTCCGACCTTCCCGGTCTCGTATGGACCCGGTGGCGGCGTACACGACAAGTTCCCGCAACGGAGACGAATTAGGTGGATTTCAGGGGTCATCTCCGGTTACCGGAGGATGCCGGCATCGGCATCCCCGTTGAGCTGCGTCTCGACGACATCTTCGTCATCATCACATCGGACGGCGACGAACTGGGAGCGTGGCGGGCCGACGACGTCGTCATCGAACGGATCTTCTCGAATCAGTTCGCCGTCGAACTCGACGGCGAGTCCATGGTGTTCATCGCCCAAGATGCGTTGGGATTCGCATACGACGGCATAGGGGCGATCGAGAACCTCCAAGAGCGTCTGACCAAGCGGAGGGTCTTCAAGCGGTCGAAGAAGAAGAAGGTCGAAGCACCCGAAACCGTCGAGGAGCCTCCCGAGCCCTCAACCGTTTCCACTCCGGTCGAGCCGGCTGTGGTCGATGACGAAGTGCCGGAGTTCCGCGGACAGCCCGAGCCGATATGGTCGCCACCGTCCAGCACACCTGCCACGACGCCGCCGTCACCCGTGCCCGCACCCGCGGAACCGTCGGTGCCCGAGCCGATCCGGGAGCGTGTCGAGGCCCAACCCAGCGAACCGCGACCTGCCGAGGTTCGGGTGTCCTACCCACAGCCAATTGAGGTGCCCGCCCCTATCGCGGCCGAGGACTTCGTGCCGCCGTCGCCGGCGGACCATGTCGCCGCACCGACGCCCGCACGAGTCGACCCGGTGGAACCGGAACCTGTTGCCGTTCCGCAGCCGGAGCAGGCGGGAAGCGCCGTCGTGCCGGCCGCGCCGGCAGAGCCGGAGTTGGAGATCGAGGAGGTCGCGGCCGCCGCCAGCGGTGCAACGTGGATGGATGACAGGGTGCATCCGGTCACGGAAGAGGTCGAGATCGAGATCGACGAGTACGTGCTGCCTGCCGCCGGTGTCGCCGACACGTACACCGCCCACCTCCCCGATCCCGCCGGCAGTTCCGCCGCCGGATCCGAGCGTTCCGAGGTCGCGGAGATCGACGACGCAGGGGGAGGCGGAGAAGTCGCAACGCCGCCCGTCGAAGCCCCGGCCACGCCGGAGGAACTCGTCGGCGCCGATGTCGGAGGGACCGCGGAAGACGAGCCCGACGTTGGCGCCGATGCCGACGTCCTGGCAACCGCGGCCGTGCAGTCCAATGGCAAGGGCAAGGTCAGGCATCTCGCCACCGACCACGACGAGTCCGAGCGGAAGATCCGCCGGCACTCGTTGTTCGGACGGTCCCGGGACAAGAAGGTCCCGTCCCATGAGCACCGCTATGGAGACCCGAAGACGATCGGCGGTCTCACCCGCGCGGTGTGCGAGATCTGCGGCCGCGTCACTTTCACCGGCGAAGACGCCTACCAGGGCTGGTGAGAGACCCGTCCATCCATCCCGGCGCGTTCGTCGCTCCGGGTGCCCGCATCCTGGGAGACGTCACCGTCTCCGACCGGGCGGTCATCCTCTTCGGCGTCGTGATCCGCGCCGAGTTCGATCGCATCGAAGTCGGTGTGGAATCCAACGTGCAGGACGGCACCATCGTCCACTGTGACGAGGGAGTCCCCGCCATCATCGGTGACCGCGTCACCATCGGCCACGCCGCCGTGGTCCACGGGGCGACGATCGGTGACGACTGCCTGGTGGGGATCGGAAGCCGGGCACTGAACGGCTCGCGACTGGGGACGGGAGCATGGCTGGGTGCCGGTGCGATTCTGACCGAGGGCCGCGCGATCCCTCCGTGGACTCTGGCCCTCGGCATCCCCGCCCGATCCGTACGCGAACTCACGGCCGAGGAAGTCGACCGCCAGCGGAACGGTGTGGCCGACTACCAGCGGATAGCCGGGATGCTCCGGGAGCACTTCAGCTCCTGACCCTTCGGCCCGGTTCCCAGGTGAAGCGTCGCACGGCCACCCCTGCCCCGACCAGACCCCACGCCACGAGCACGGTGAGATCGGCGAGTGGGAACGTCGGGTCCACGAGCGGGTTCCACTGTTCTGAGAATGCCGACACGAACGGTCGCAGCGGAAAGACCCCGGCGACCGTCGCCAGCCACTCCGGCCCGGACTCGACGGGAAAGAAGATCCCCGAGATGAATGCGAGCGGGAGGATCGTGGCGTTGGCGATGGCGGGCGCAGCCTGTCCGCTCGCCGTGAGTCCGGCGACGGCAAGTGCCAGCGCCGACCAGGCGGCAGCACCGACCACGAGGACCAGGAATGCGAGAGGGAGGCGATCCCACAGGACCCGGACGTCGAAGGCGACGACGCCGACGACGAACATCACGATGACGCTGAAGAGACCGATTCCCGAGGCCGCCGCCACCCGTCCGCCTATGTATACGGAAGGCGCTAGCGGAGTGCCGAGCACCCGCTTCAGGATGCCCTCCTCCCGGTCGAGCGACGTGGTGATGACCAGGTTCGTGTAGCAGGCGGTCACTATCGAGAACACGGCGATTGCAGGCGTGAAGAACTGGGAGAAGGCGAGCCCGCCCAGCGTTTCGATGGTGGCATCGCCGTTGAGGAGGTTGAACAGGACGAGGAACATCAGCGGGAAGGCCACGGTGAAGAACGCGGCGACCGGCACTCGCCAGAAGACGCGGGTGTGATGGGAGACCTCCCACCACAGGGCGCGGATCATTCGCCCTCTCCCACCAGTGCGAGGTAGGTGTCCTCGAGCGAAGGTCGCGTGACTTCGAGGCCTTCGAGTTCCGATCCGTGCCGAAGCGCCCAGGTGGTGAGTTCATGCAGGGTCTCGGTGGGGCGCACCGCCGACACGACGGTCCATCCGTTCTGTTCGACTCCTCCGGTGACCGGCAAGGGGCCGATGTCGATCGGCGTGCGGAAGCGGATGCGAACCTCTGCCATGTCGCGGCCACCCAGGGTGGACGGGTCGCCCTCGGCGACGATCCTGCCATTCCTGATCACGGCGACCCGATCCGCCAACTGCTGCGCCTCGTCGAGGTAGTGGGTCGTGAGAATCACGGTCGCTCCGTCGGCGGTCAGGTCGGCGACGAGCCTCCATGCCTCTCGACGTGCCGCAGGGTCGAAACCGGTGGTCGGTTCATCGAGGAAGATGACTTCCGGCCGGCCGATGATCGCCGCCGCCATGTCCACGCGACGTCGCTGCCCGCCCGAAAGGGTCTTGATGCGGGCGTCGGCCTTCTCGCCCAACCCGACGCGTTCGATCGTGGCGCCGACATCGCCCGGGGTCGAGTAGAGGCGGGACAGCCGGGTCAGCGCCTCGCGCACCGTCAGTTCCTTCTCGATCCCGGACTGTTGGAGGACGATCCCGATCCGGTCCCGCCACTCCGGACCGGCGCCGCGCGGGTCCACTCCCAGCACACGCACTGCTCCCGCATCGGCGAGGACGTAGCCCTCGAGGATCTCGACGGTGGTGGTCTTGCCTGCGCCGTTCGGTCCGAGAAGGGCGAACACCTCCCCTGTTTCCACCGTGAAGTCCACTCCGTCCACCGCGACCACGTCGCCGTATCGCTTCTCGAGCCCCACGACTTCGATCACAGCCATGGAGCAAGTATGGCGTCGTCCGGGTGCACCCAGGACGACTCGGGCCGATGCTCAGTTCAGAGGCCCCACTTCCACACCATCGCGGCCAGTGCGACCAGCAGCACCGCCAGATCGAGCAATTCGATGGGCCGGGTGCCGCGAGCGATCGCCTCGGCACCGCTCACATCGCCCTCGTCCAGACGGGCGGCGGCCGCTTCGCCCCTCTTCCCGAAGACTGCCGGACCCACTGCCGCACCGAAGATCACTGCTGCGAATCCGATCGACACGAACGGCGCCTCGAACCCGATCGATTCGTTGCTGACGACCATCCAGATCCCCGTCGCCAGCACGATGGTTGCTGCCGGAGCGAACAGTCTCGTTCCCATCGCCACCTGCGATCGATACCAGAGCGCTCTGGCCACGGGCTCACCTGACCGCACCACGGGTGCCTCCGCCAGGTGCCTGACGGCGGCTCCGATCCACCCGGCCGCGGCGGCGATGTGCAGGAACAGCAGGAACTGGTACACGACGACCCTCTCTCACGGTGCCGGCGACGATAACGGGTGGAGGCGGGAGGCACCGTCGGTAGCCTGAACCCGATGTCCCTCCCCGTGATCCCGGTACTCATGTCGGGTGGCCGCGGCACCCGCCTGTGGCCGCTGTCCCGTCGCCACCGCCCGAAGCAGCTCCAGTCGCTCCTGGGAACCGGAACGATGCTGCAGGCGGCTGCCACCCGACTGACAGGTATCCCCGACCTGAGCGATCCCATCGTCGTCTGTGGCCGCGACCAGACCGAAGTGATCCGCGAGCAGCTGGCGGCGGTCGGATGTGAGCCGATGGTCACCGTGGCTGAACCCGTGGGCCGGAATACGGCTGCGGCCATCGCTGCAGCCGCCATGGTGGCTCCCGCCGAGTCCGTGCTCGCCATCCTTCCCGCCGATCACATCGTGGCCGATGTCGTCGCGTTTCGGGAGTCGATGGCCGTGGCGGTAGGTGCAGCAGCGGACGGTCACATCGTGACGTTCGGTGTCCATCCCACCAGGGCCGAGACCGGATACGGGTACATCGAGGCTCTGGAGGGTGGCGACGTCCGCTCCATCGTCGAGTTCGTGGAGAAGCCCGATTCCGAGACGGCGCGGCGGTACGTCGAGAGTGGCCGGTATTTCTGGAACTCCGGCATGTTCGTCGTCCGGCCCGGCGTCGTGCTCGACGAGATGCGCCGGCACGTACCCGGCATCGTCGATGCGGTCGGCAGATCGCTCTCACCGCCTGAGGGCGGCGTCATCCAGGCAGGGCCGGAATTCGCCGACGCGCTCTCGCTGCCGTTCGACGTGGCCGTCATGGAGAAGACCGCGCGGGCAGTGATGGTTGCGCTCGATGCGGGCTGGGACGATGTCGGGTCGTGGCGGTCCCTGTGGGAGGTCAGCGACCGTGACCGCGACGAGAATGTCATCGTCGGCGACGCCGTCGTCGACGAAGTGCATCGCTCCTACGTGCGGGCCGCCGATCGACCCATCGTCGTGCTCGGTCTCGATGACGTGGTGGTGGTCGACGCCGGAGACGTCGTCTTCGTCTCCTCGATGCGCCACGCCCAAGACGTCCGCCATCTCGTCGCCCGCCTCGACCGGGATCGGCCCGAATTGAGTTGACCCCCCCGGGAGTGCAGGCCGTGATGGGTTTGTCCCCCCTCGGCCGTAGGCCGTTTGGGGGGACCGCCGGGCTTGGCCCGGCGAGGGGGGCGTGAGCGGGGCGAACTCGTGGATCACTGTGTTGATTGTGCGGGGGGACGACCCTCCTGCACCCCCCGGGAGTTCGGGCCTTGTCCGTCAGGTTCGCCTGTCTCGTCCCGTGGGGTTCGGCCCGTCTCTCGTCCGAGGCGTGAGACCGTTCGGCTGTGTTGGCTGGCGATGAGCCTTCCCTCGCGTGGCTCCTACCATCGCTTCGGATGCGTCGCCCTCTCCTCTTGCTGCTCGTCGCTCTCCTCGGTGCGTGCACGAGCCCTCCCCCCGAGAATGCAACCGGAGCGGAGATCTACGGTCAGTTGTGTGCCTCGTGTCACGCCTCCGATCTCTCCGGCAACGTCGGTCCTGCCCTCGGTCCTGGTTCGCATGCCGTCGAACTGTCCGACGAGGTGATCGCCGCCACCATCCGCCGTGGTCGGGGAAGCCGTATGCCTGCTTTTTCCCGCACGCTGTCCGACGCTCAGATCGACCGACTCGTCGTATTCATCCGAGGGAGCCAGTCCGGATGAGTCTCGGAGAGGTCGCCCTCCATCCGATCCGCATTCCCATGCGAGTCCGCTTTCGGCGAGTCACGTGGCGTGAGGCGGTGCTCATCGAGGGTGCCGCCGGCTGGGGGGAGTTCAGTCCGTTCCCCGAATATCCGCCGACGATGACCGTCCGCTGGCTGGCCGCCGGACTCGAGGCGGCAGTCCGGGAATGGCCGGAGCCGGTCCGTGATCGGATCCCGGTCAATGTGACGATCCCCGCGGTGGATCCGGAGGTGGCCTATCACAGTGTTGTCGAGTCGGGCTGCCGGACGGCCAAGGTCAAGGTGGCCGAACCGGGTGACGATGCCCGCGCCGATGAGGCCAGGGTGAGGGCGGTGCGGGAGGCGCTCGGACCTGAGGGCAAGCTCCGCATCGATGTGAACGCAGCCTGGACGGTGGACGAGGCCACCGAGCGTCTCGAGCGCCTCGCCAGGTACGACCTCGAATATGCGGAACAGCCGGTGGCGACGGTCGATGAACTGGTTGAACTCCGCCGCCGGACGCCTGTCCCGATCGCGGCGGATGAGGCCGTCCGGCTGGCGGACGACCCGATGGAGGTCGTGGAGCGCGGCGGAGCCGACCTGCTCGTGCTGAAGGTGCAGCCGCTCGGGGGTGTTCGCCGCACCCTCGACCTGGCGGAGCGGAGTGGACTGCCGGTGGTCATCTCTTCCGCTCTGGAGACGTCGGTCGGACTGGCCGCGGGGTTGGCAGCGGCAGCCGCCCTCCCCGATCTCCGCTACGCCTGTGGACTCGCCACCGGCGCGCTCCTCGAAGGTGACGTGACACGCGATCCGATTCGGCCCGTCGAAGGCGAGATCGTCGTGCGAAGACCGGTGCCGGATCAGGAGCTCCTCGACCTGTGGCGTGCCGACCCGGAGACCGAACGTCGTCTCATGCGGCGCTTGCGCGACGCTGCGGAGTTGCTCACGTGACATATCCGAACGGCTCGACCGCGATGGCCGAGGTCGTCCTCGACGAACTGCTACGAGGCGGTGTCCGGTATCTGGTGGCATCCCCCGGGTCCCGTTCTGCCGCGCTGGGGATCGCGGGCGCCCGACGACCGGACATGCACCTCGTCATCGTGATCGATGAGCGCTCGGCCGCCTTCCATGCGCTCGGCATCGGCCGGGCGACGGGCCGTCCCGCCGCGGTGCTGACGACTTCCGGCTCGGCGGTGGCCAACCTCTTTCCGGCCGTGGTCGAGGCGAACACCGGGATGGTCCCGCTGCTGTTGCTCACCGCCGATCGGCCTCCCGAGCTGCATGGCGTCGGCGCCAATCAGACCATCGAACAGGAGAACCTCTTCGGCGATCATGTGCGCTGGTCGGCACAGATGGGGCCTGCCGAGCACGAACCGTCGGCGAACGACGTGTGGCGATCGACTGTTTGTCAGGCGGTCGATCGTGCGTCCGATGGCCCGGTCCACCTCAACCTCGCCTTTCGGGAGCCTCTCGTTCCGGAAACCGACGACGGACGGGACGCAGATCGGCCGTTCGACTTCCCGACGGAAGGCCGCCCCGACGGTCTCCGCTGGATGAGCGCGGCTCCCGGACCCGGGTGGACTGCGCCGCTCGCCGAGCGTTGGACGGCTTCCGAGCGCGGAGTGGTGGTGGTCGGCGACGCTCCTTTCGTGGGAATCGCCGAGGTCGACCGGCTGGCGGCGTCACTCGGCTGGCCCCTCATCGCCGAACCGACCGCAGGTGGCCGGCCTCTCCAGGCGATCTCCACCGCCCACCATCTGTTGTCGGATCCGGCAATCCGCCGGCGGATGAGGCCCGATGTGGCCCTCGTCATCGGTCGCGCCAACCTCTCGCGGTCCGTCAACGAGTGGCTGGCGGACGTTCCGACGCTGATGGTCGACCCGCGGCTCACGCGGCCCCCGCGGCCATCCGCGGAGTTGGCTGCCGGGCGGCCCCGCTTGGAGAGCGTCTGCGACCGCACCGGTGAATGGAGGAGTACCTGGCTGCGGGTCGAGTCTGTCGCCCGCCGGGCTTTGGACGAATGGCTCGACCAGGCGGGTGTCACCGAGCCGCGAGTGGCGCGCGACGTGGCTGACGCGGTGCCGGAGGGGGGAGTCCTCGTTGCGGCGTCCAGCATGCCCATCCGGGATCTCGATCTGGCGATGCGTCCGAGTGCGATCAGAGTTCTCTCGAATCGCGGGGCGAGCGGAATCGACGGCTTCGTGTCCACCGCTTTCGGGATAGCGGCCGGATCGGAGCGTCCGGTGGTGGCGTTGGGAGGAGACCTGGCCATGCTCCACGACGCCAACGGTTTCCTCGCCGAGCCCCGTGCCGATGTCGTATTCGTGGTCGTCAACAACGACGGTGGGGGAATCTTCTCGTTCCTGCCCCAGGTTCGGCAGGAGGATGTCTTCGAGCGGTTGTTCGGCACGCCCCACGGCCGTTCCTTCGCCATGCTGGCGTCGTTTCACGGAGTGCGGCACGAATTCCTGACCGACGTCTCCGCGCAGGTCGGCCGGGCACTGGATGGAGGTGGCGTCTGGATTCTCGAAGCCGTCACCGATCGACGGGCCAACCCGTTCGTTCACCGATCGCTCACGGACTTCGTGGCGCGTGCCGCCCGGGATTCACTCGAAGGCTGATTGCATCGCCAGGAGCTTGATCCTCGTCTCCTCCAGCTCGGCCTCGGGGAGCGATCCGGCCACGATTCCGGCCCCGGCGAAGAGGCGGGCTCGGGCGCCGGACAGCTCGGCGCAGCGGAGGGCGATTGCCAACTCCCCGTCCCCGCCGGCATCGATCCAGCCCACCGGGCCGGCGTACCTCCCTCGATCCATGTGTTCGAGACGTCGGATGAGATCCACCGCGACGGAGGTCGGCGTTCCGCCCACTGCTGCGGTGGGATGGAGGCGTCCGGCTACTTCGAGGGCGGACATGGGGCTGGTGAGCTTCCCCTCGAATCGCGTGCCGAGGTGTTGGACGTTCGCCAGCTTCACGAGGGTCGGTTCTGCCTCCCTTTCCAGGAGTTCGCAGATCTCACCGAGAACG
>Ga0326597_10007954_pt1 | contig 14358 bp, 26 predicted proteins | sample RVTome_12_FD_203789 | JGI IMG/M metagenome (GOLD analysis project Ga0326597, IMG submission 203789) | Soil microbial communities from uranium-contaminated site in the Upper Colorado River Basin, Wyoming, United States - RVT100D185 | ecosystem: Environmental > Terrestrial > Soil > Contaminated >... | reverse complement strand
ATGCATGGCAAACAATGGAAGAAAGAAAAGAAGATATTGATGAAATAGAAGATGAAAAAGAGAGAAATAGGGCTATGGAAGCTTTCAAAAAGGCAGAAGTAGAAGGAAAAGAAGGATATGATACCGATGCAGAGGAATATGATACAGAGGAGAACGAAATCGACTGCTATGTGGATGATTGGTCAGCGAACTTTTCAAGTTTCACTATGCAGCAGCCAGATGACACAATTCGTGAAATGATAGACAGATACTCAGAATCAGATGAGGAATAGAAAAATGTCGACCTCAAAACTACACTGCGAAACATGCAGAAAAGAACTCAAACACAAGGAGATAGACCTAGCAACAGAGGAAGAAAAAGAAAGAAAGAAAATACTCTGTATAGACTGTCGCCTTGATTTTGAAAAAATATCAGCAGAGCAGACCCAGAGAGAGTATCAAGTATTCACAGAAAACAACAGTAGAATATTTCCCCCTACAGAGATGAAGATTCTCAAGCAACTCATAGGCGGAAAGAAAGTAGTTGATGAAGGAACTATCTCAGGAAGAATCAAACCAAGGATACATGAACTACTCTATATCTGGCTTCCACGCAAAAAAGAATTGGAAAAACTATTGCAAAAGAGATTTCGGAGATAAACCAGTTGCAGATACAAAGACAAGCAGGAGGAACGGGCTTCCTCCCACAGATGAATCTGTGGGTATCCGCCCTACGATTTTATGACATTTAAAAACGGAATACATATAGAAAGCGAACTTAAACGCTACCAAGACAAAGCAAGGAAATATGATATGATAGTAGCACTAGCCAAAGAAGAAAACGAATGCAGAAGCAGAATAAAGCAGATCGCACAGGAAAGGGCTAAGCTGATTGGGGTAACGGAGAAGTATAAGAAATGAAAAGATATATCTATGCTTATGACTCAACTGTCAAACGGATAGTACCTCATGTAATCATCGATAATTGGGCTTTCTCTCTGGTTACAGGTAAAAGATTTAAGTATGAAAATAAGGAGGATGAACTAAAATGAGTGCAGATAATTGGGCGATATGCCCTATATGTAAGATTGAGAGAGAAAAGTTATACAAAGAGAAATATGGAAAGGTTACAGCAAAAGAGTATGATGAACTAATAGACCAATATAGAAATGAAGAAGGTAAGTTCGATACAGAAACAGTGAGAGAAGATTATAATGGTGGTCCTTATTTCGATAGTGAAGGAAATTGGGTTTTTTCTGGTGGTGCTTGTTGTGACGTTTGTGGAACTGTGTGGGAAATAGACATCAGAGCAAAACCACAGAGAATGGATGAATATAGAAAAGTTTATATAGTAGCATACCAAAAGAATGTTTAACTTTAAAATGCAATCAACAGACACATACCAAATAAAGAAATCAGATGGAAGCGTTTATACGGTCAGAAAGGACCGTAATAGATACTTTTATCCAAATGAGTGGTTATCATTCTATAAAGTGATAAAGCCCGCTAATCAGCCTTTATTTGACTTCCTGATTAACACAGGCGCAAGGATTGATGAAGCTTTCCATATCAGACCGATTGATTTTGATTTAGAAAGGAATAACGTAAGGCTCTGGAAAACTAAGGTCAAGGCTGCCAAAGGCGAAAAGACAGGAAAACCCAGAACTCTCTCACTATCAACAGAATACATGGACAGGGTTAAAAAGGTAATGAAGAAGTTCGGTAATGAAGATTACCTTTGGATGTCAAGCCGTCAGGCAGTTTGGAACATGATGCGAAGAAAGCTAGTAGATGCAGTTTCGGATCCATATAACTTTGGATTACATAACATAAGGAAAACTCATGGAATGTGGTTGAAAGCCATAAATGTTCCCGCGGAAGAGATATGCCTTAGGTTAGGGCATGACTACAATACATACCTAAAGCATTATGGAAGCGCAGATGTATTTACGGAATCAGACATAAGGGCGATAGAAAAACAGATGGGAGATTTGTATTCAAGGAAAAGAAGGTATTGACAAAGTAAATGTTCATAATCATGGCGTGGCTAGGCCAGGCGAGGCAAGGCAAGGCAGGGCAAGGCAAGGCATGGCAGGGCAAGGCAAGGAAGGCGAAAGCCCTAATTTTACTATTAAAGGTAAACAATCCCAAACAATAGCCATATACAACTAACATTAAAACATTAACCTTTTATGATAAAGGTAAACGAGGAGAAGATGAATAAAATAAAAAGAATACAGAAAGAAATAGTGTTATTGAAGTTAGAGAATGAGTTATTAGAACTCCAAGTAAAAAACAACAAACTAAGGGGAAAGGGCGGTTGTGCTACAGAAGAGAACCAACCAAATCTACATAAACCCGCAAAAAAGAAAATAGAATGTATGTCTAGTGAAGAACGCTTAAAAAAGATACAGAAACTAATGTAATCAATTTAATCTTTTTCTTCCCTTTTTTTTAGCTTTCTGAGTATTTGCATATTCAATCAGCCGATTTAGAGCATATTCATCAAAGTATTTTGTTCTATTGATTAATCTTGAACTTTTTATATTCAATTTACTGACTGCCTGTCTTACCCAGATTATGCTTCTAGCGCATTTAGTAGCAAGTTTATTATAACCCATAAGTCCTTCTGCTTCTATCTCTGCCTCACTTAAAGATTTTTGTTTGCTCCTGGTAGAAAGTATATCCAGTTTTGCAGAACGTGAATATTCTAAATCCTTAAATTGGCCCCTAAAATTAGGGATGACCTTTCCATAAGCCATATTTTTTGCACCTTTAGGAAGTTTATCAAACCAAAATCTAATCCAATTCATACCAGAAAGACTATAGGCATCAAATGTACCATAATTATCATCCCTATCACGACAATGTAAAAGCCCCCTAGGAATACCCAAATCAAATAATGTATCATCAAGTTTGCAAAAATTAGGAAGAGCCATAACAATTATTATCCTAAACCCTCTAAACTTAGAAAATACCTCATTAAGTATCTGGTTTAATCTGGTCATAGATCCCCTTTTATTATAATCCATAGCTTCATCATATCCTAAGATGACTAAGTTTTCATCTTTAGCTTGTCTAAAAAACCTAATAAATTCTTTATTTCCCATAGCCATCTGCGGGTGATCTGTTAAATCAAGTTTTACTGGTGGCAGTCCATATATCCGATTAACCTCATCCATAATCTCAACAAGCAAAGTAGTTTTACCTTCTCCCTGTAATCCATCTATAATAAGCAAGGATGCCTTTTTTCCTTTGACCCTTCCAACTTGTTCTTCAAGATTCTTTGCTAAATGCCCATCAAAAGGTAGCCCATTAGAATAAAGATTTTTATTTTCTTCCATCCTTAATAACCATGTGCTTTATTATCCTGTTCCCAACTAGAACGGTCATATTCCTTATGGGTATCTATTTTAGTAATATTCAATTTATCTAGTTTAACATTCAAAAATTGAACCAAGTCTTTCATATCCTTTTCTTCAAATTCTTCTGAATCAAGCTTTTCAAATACTTGTGAATATGTTTTTTGTTCTTCTTTGGCCCTATCTTTAGGTAATGTCCTTTTCAAATAACCCTGCAATTCAAGAAAAGCAATCAAAAGTCTGGCCCGGGCTACTGAGATATTGGGAGTTATGCCATTAAACTTGTGAGTGTAATATTGTTCAAGTGCCTCAAAAAGAACTGCTCTCGCCTGAAGCAAAAGAACTTTTACTATATTGGTTGCGGGTGTTGATACCGTTGTTTCATTATTAAAATCTACCATTTTGCTTTTTGGACTATCTATTTATTATATACTAATGAATGGGTGTCTTTTTTATGCGTTGCGGCACTTTCCCATAAGCTTCATATTAATAATACTTATAATAGATTATATAATATATATTTTATGTCAAAAATCTCCTATATTTAACATGAATTAATAACTATAACTTATTAAGTGCTATATTTATAACTTCATTCTTGCTTACTCTTTTGATTTTATCTTTATATCTCGCTTTCCTAACACCAATTTTCATACATGTATAGAAAAACTCAGAAGAATAAAATATGCCTAATAAAAAAATCAACAATCCCGGCAACATAAACCAAGTAATCTGAAAGTCCATAAAGAACCATGCACCAAAAGCCAATAATAAGCCAAACCAATAAAAAGGAAAGTATATTGGTTTCATGTGTACACCATAGAAGCTTTCATCTCCGATTTCGGCAATTTTTCTTATCATCCCATTAAAGGGGTTTTTCATAAAATTGGAGCTATTTAGCCTTTTATCAGTATCTTTTACAAACTTATCAACTATTTCGCTTTTTTGCGTCTTGAATCCAAATGCTACCATATTATACCGTTGTGGAGGCTATTGAGCCCGCCTTTGCAGATAACTGATTAACCGCTATATTTACTGCGTCTATCTTTTGAAATAATACAAAGCTAAATACTAAACAACCAATAATCAGCACCCCCAAAACTATCAATCCAATAAAAACAGTCTTTTTGAAAGTATCATCTTCTGATGGCATCATAAGTATTCTTTTTATAAAATTCTGAATCTTTACAGGATCATATCCGCTTACTGATGAATAATCCGCTTTGCATAAGGCCCACTTTTCACCATCTACATCTATCCACTGGACAAATAAAAATCTATAAAAAATCCTTTCATTATTAGGTATAGGTATCCGGTAATCCTTATGTTTGTATTTAAAGACTAAGAAACCCTCATCTTCTTTTCCTATGGCAAGACCATCAAAGGTAGAATGTCGTATTTTAATAAAGCATAATCTACCCAAAGAGCCAAATACCCTAACAAACTTATGGAGAAAACCCTGTAAAAGTAAATCTGCAAATACAAAGGTCATTAGCATGACTACCGCATAATAAATTGTTTGTAATAGTATATCGTTCATTGTTTTACCTCTTGTTTAGTTATTTTTTTATTTGCATTATCAATCACAGAAGCACATTGTGGGCATATCTTAACTAAAGCAGAACTAGGTAATTTAAGCCATACAAAATCATTTTTTATTATCTTCTCAGCACAGTTAAAGCATAGTGTTTTCATATTCTGCTCTCCATCCTTTCCCTTATAGAACTGGGAAATTCTACCTTGTTTTTAAAGTCACATAATGGACAATAATAAGTTACAATTTTTTTGACTTGGAACATACCTATATAAGCAGTATTTTCCTTCAATTCACAATTTTTGCATTTTGGGCATTTCATTTTAGTACCCCTTAGATCCCATCGGTATCTTCCTATTCGCAGGTTCTATAACCTCACTTTTATTCTCCTGTGTATATGTTCCCATCCTTCTCCTTAAGAATCCGCCCTTGGACTGGCATAATTCAAGTTTAGCGGCAACCCTTTCAAGGCAGATTATAAAAGGTTCATCATACCCTTCAGAAAGAAGGTCATTGGCTAAATTTAATCTATATTCGCAATATTCAACCTCATTAGGTAATCCTTTCCAGATGTTGCCTTCTGATAGATTAGACAATCTCATATCCTGAGTAAAATAGCCAAGTTGTGACCAAAGCGCCTTTTCACTAAGCATTGGCTCTATTTCTTCTACTTTAAGGAAGACATTGCAGAATGGGCAATATGGCGCGGCAATTCCATCTTTTTCCTTTATCTGTATCTGTTTTTTACAAGAAGGCTTATTATGCTGAAATATCATATTTCCTTTTTCATCATATTGAAAATATTGTTTAGTAAGAGAACTGGTAAATTTGGAATCTACTTCGTTAGTGCCTATTACTGGCCTAGTTAAAGACATATTAAAATCTAAGTCATTCAACGGCACATTTCGGGATTTCTTTTCTTCTGCCATTATTCATTTACCTCATAATAATAATCAATATCTGGATATGCATCATTAAGTTTCATAGCTGCATCTATCTCTTCTTTTATATGTGGTATCTTAGCCAATGAAAACATTGAACCAATAGTAGCCCAGATTGTAAGGGTAATAGGTTTCTCAGTACATAATTCTTGGTTAAATCCTGTCTTTTTAAGCATTTGCTTTACTACCCATCTAGCTTTCATGCTTTCTTCGTAATGGGTGCGTAATGCCTTTCCACCTATCTCAGTCTTGCTTATTATCCTTATTTGTCTCATTTTCTTTAAACCAATCTTTTAATTTTCTTTTGTTTATTACTATCTTCTCAGTGATGGGGATTTCTATATCAAACTTATTTCCTTTATTATGCAATATGTGATTCATCAATAGGCCAAAGAACATCAATAATATGCCGATCCATGCAAGATTATTTAGTAAGAATCCATTCTTGGGCTTAGTTCCATATTCACCATATGTTAGAAATTCTTGATTGCACCAATCACAATCAATCCTACAATCTTTTGTAGTATATATAGGAATCGACCAAAGTATTTTTAATGTTTGTTTACAATCAATCAGGTCATAATAAGGATTTTTACAAGTTTCACCAGTACATATAACATATGGATGAAGATCAAAATTAAACTCATTTGAGTACATTACAAAAAGAACTAATGATAATACCATAACAAATATGCCAAAAAATATTAATTTATCAAATTTATATCCTTGGTCTGTTATTCTAAATCGTTTCATTTTTTGAACCTAGTTATATAGGGTATGCCTAAATGAATCTTTAAGTAGTTATCTGCCGCCTTAGAAAAGAATGCACTTAATGTTGGTGGGAACTCTTGTTTATTGCAGAATTGCCTAATGCTTTCCATTATCTCTTTATCAATAGTAATATTAACTATCTGTTTTGTCATATATACAGATTATAAACATACTTATATATAAATATTATGTTTATAAATATTATATAATTACATTAACTTTTTATATAATATTTATATAAGAGTAGATTAATTAAATCTCTAACGTGAGGTGACAAGGGTAAAACCGTAAAAAATGGCAAATTTTATTTCAGGAATAATCAGCCTATCTATCTCAGTAGTTGTTCTAGCTAATGTATTTATCTTTACAGTAAAAAATACATCTACTGCTGGTTGGGCTGCAAGCGAAGTTGCTATGTGGGGACTTCTAACATTGGTCGGTATCGTCGGGCTAGTGTATGGAGTTATGGCAGTATTTGGCATAATGTAGAAAAGAACAACAACAGGAATGAAGGGATTTAATTCCCTTCGGAGGTTAAGATGGCAAACTTTATAACCGGAATTATCTCCTTAAGCATATCTGTTGTAGTGCTGGCTAACGTCTTCATTAACCTTGTCAAAGGAACTACAACTTGTGTTGCAGGGGCACTTGGAGCTAACTGCAATGGTAGTACGGGTTGGGGAACAAACCAGACGGGAGTAAGTGGATATGGCTTTACGTCTGCCGAGACAGCGATGTGGGGGTTGCTAACTCTCGTAGGTATCGTAGGCTTAGTGTACGGCGTAATGGCAGTGTTTGGCATTATGTAAAAAATTTGGAGAAAAAACAAAGCATGATAATAAGCTTATTTGTAGTCCTTATTGCAATCAGCCTAGCCTTTATATTGGTAGGACTGTTGAAGCCAGATGAATCAAGTATGGCTTTAGTCGGCTTTGTTTTTTTATTTCTTTTATCGTTTGTAATATTAAACGAACAGTTAGAATATGAGACTGGAGCAGATATAATAAATTACTATTCTTATGATTTAAATAATACTTTGAACGGAACAACCCAATCAATAGTATATACTACTAACTTCTATTCAGGTTCTAATGCGCATACTATGGGATTTTATATGGTTATAATATCTGTTGTTGGATTTGTGGGTGTTCTTCTTAATCTTCGTTCAGTGTGGAAAAGAGAATCAGAATTTAAGAAACAACAAAAGGAGGGAAGCCTATGAGCAACAATCAAGGAATAATAGATATGAAGATAAATTTTGAAGGCATACCAATATTAAAAGCAAAATTAAAAGGGCTTGAAGCAGCAGAAAAAGCATTTGAAGAAGTAAGGAGGAAATTAAGGTAATGGTAGGAACACCAACTGGCCCAACTAAAGAACCAAGTAAAGCAAATATAGAGAAAGCTAAAGAAAAAGTTAGAGCTGCTTCAGGAGGGGGCGTAGTTAGTTCTGGTATACAGCCAAGTACTGGACAAGCAGCCAAAGGTAGCTATCTTGCTTCTGGAGGAGGAACTCAAAGGATCATAGTAGAATCTAATACGGGGCAAGTAACAGTAGTGGATAATTCTAAAATTACTCCGTCTGAACAAGAAGCGATAGAGCAAGGAAAACAGAAATACTTAGAACAAGAGAAACAGAAAGAAATAGAAAAACAATCTGCTATTTTATCAAAGAGAATAGCAGAAGGAGAAAGAGAAGCAGTACAAGCCTCAAGAATATCTGCTTTATTGGCGCTACAAGAACGTACAGGAAGCAAGTTCCAGCAACTGGCCGAACAGAGAAGGCAAGAATTATTAGCTAAAGCCGGATCAGAAGCTTATACTGCTCATGTGCCACAATCATTTATAGGAACTAAAGAAGGTATAGGAAAGATAGAGACGCAGGTAAGCGGAGAAATAAAGCCAAAGGTGAAGAAAAATGAATTTAGGAATGATATTTGGTCTGGCCTTTTGGATAACGATAATATATCTTCTAGTAAAAAAACACAAGAAAAAAGCAAATTTGAAAAACTAGCAGAATATCCTTATGGTGAGTCGCAAATAAAATCAATCTCAACAGTAAAAGAAGATAAAAAACTTGCAGGATTTGAAAAAAGAATAGAAGCATCATCACAACTCTCTAAAGATATAGAAAAAATGAGAGAGCAAGGAATTAAATATAAAGATATCACCATTTTGCCATTATCGCAAGGTCTTAAAAGAGTAGAAACATTTGCAAGTTTAGTTACTGGGGGAGGTGGTGAACCGTTAGAAGAAAGGGGCATTGTGGGAGGAATAGGACAGGGGTTTGTTCAGGCATTAATAAGTGCTCCTTATTATGAAATCCAATTTATTACTTATGCCCCTGAAGTAATATCTAAAACTATATTAAATGTTGAAGGAGTAATAAGACCAGAAACAAGAAAATCGACATTAGAAGAAAGTAAAGTTGCAGTTAACAAAGCAAGAGTTTCTACTTTAGAGTTTGCTAGTTCTCCGGGAGGTATAGGATTCTTATTAGGAGCAGGATTATCGGCAGGAATATCATCTATCTCAAAACCCAAAAATATAATACAATACGAAAACATAAAGTTCAGAACAAAAACAGAGGGAGGGATTAAAGTAACTGAAATTGGGGTAAAGACTAAAGCCGGAACACAACCTAAGATGTTTGAATATGTTAGCCAATCTGGAAAGACACATTTAAAATTAGGTTTAGTTCCAAGTGATTATGCAGGTACTGGAACTATACCAGTCGCAACATCAACAAGCAATATAGCAGTCAGAACATTAGGAGTTAATGTATTTGGAAAACCATATCCAATAATCGCACTAAAGACAGAAAAGATTAATGCAGGAATACAGGATTTTGATGTGCAGATAGAAAAAAATGAACTACAGCCTATTAATAAACAAGAAGGATTAACTCCGGAACAAGAATATGATATATCATTTATAAAACAAGATTTAGATACAGGAGAAATTACAAAAAAGCAATACGATTCTAAAGTTGCCAAAATATTAAAGAAATCTCCAGAAGTGACCACAACCGCTACAGTTTCTAAAATAGAAACAGTAATCTATGGCGGTAAGGCAAAAGGAACAAAAAGAGAGATAATATTAGGGGGTGGCAAGCCTAAAGTACAATCTCAATTAGGAGAATTAAAATCAGCAATTCCACCGCCAATTACGGGAGTAGGAACAGAAGTCATACAGAAAGTATTTGAATTAAAGCCAGAAGAAAAGATAAGGATAGGAGCAGCACAAGAGCTGATAAAGACTCTTAAAGGAGAAAGAGGACTAACTGTTCAAGAAGCCTTATTTACTGTCAAACAGTTTAAAAATAAAGAAACCGCAAGCAGGATAATAGAAAAATTTGCAACAAGATATGGAGGAAAATTTTTTGGTAGTGCAACTGTTCAACAACTTCCAGAGGGATTTAGATTAATATCGGGAGATATTGATATAGGTTTTAAAAGTAGAACAGAAAAATATCTAATAAAGAAATTTCCAAAATTACAAAAAAAATTAATAGAATCTGGCGAACAAGTAACAATAGGAAAAGATTTAAAATCATTAGAGATTGGTGGAGAGAAAGTTTTAGAAGTAAAGGCAGGCAAAGGAACTATTACTGGCGAGATTGCTCCTGAAGGGGGGCTAGGATTTTTAATAGATGATACAACCTCTGTACCTTTTGGAAAACGAAGTTTAACTATATCAGGATTTAAAAAAGCAAGAGCTACAAAAGCAGGAGAACAACTAAAAAGAAAAGGAATAGCATCAACATATTTTAGGCCTGCAAGTACAGAAGCAGAAACACCTATAGAATTTCAAGAAGCAGGGGTATTACCTAGAGCAAAAAGAACTAAAGATTTACTTGGATTTATAGTTCAATCAAGAGGCATAATAGAATTAAGAAAAACTGGATTTGAAGAATTAACAACTCCTAAAACACCCTCAATAAGAAAGCGAGAGCTAGAAACAGAACAAGCTACTAAGGCATTAGAGAGATATATAAAAACATTTAGTCCTGAACAACAGAAAAGGATAGTTGAGATGATTGATGAAAATGCTCCAGAAAGAAAGATAGAATTTGAAGCAGGTCCAGAAAAAGCAAAAGGAAGGAGTGGATTAGAAGGAATAGAACCGGGCGATGTTGTTTTTTCTCCGGCTGCAATTTTAAAAAGTAAAATTCCATTTTCAACAGTTATAAAAGAAACTAAAAAGAAAGAAAAAGAAAAATCACCTATAACAAAGAGTTCGCCTAAAACAATAGTAACTTCTCCCTTATATAAATCTCCAACAATACAAACAAGTTTAACACCTAAAAGCCCAAGCCCTAAAATAGAAACATCGCCAGTTTCTCCAATAAGAACAACAAGCCCATCATTTAGTCCTAGTTTTTCACCTACCCCAATAATATCTCCATCACCTATAATTCAATCACCTCCACCAAGCCCTAGTCCATCACCATCACCTTACTTTAGCCCATCACCTTCACCAAGCCCTAGTCCATACCAACCTTACAGTCGTATTTCTAGAATACTATTTCCTAGCACATCACCAACAAAAAAGAAAAAGAAATCCATATTCCAAGTGCAGATAAGAAGACAAGGAAAGTTTAAACCTTTAGCTCAATTATTCGCAACAAAACAACAAGCAGAGATAGCAGAGAAGATGCAGATAGAAAAAACATTAGCTGCAAGCGGTAAAGTTATAGAAGTAAGTACTGGAAAGACAGTAAGGCCCTCAATCATTCCAAAAGGATTCTATGAAAGCAGAAAACAATCAGGAGTTATAATTCAAAAGAGGGGAGAAAGGTTAGGAAGAAGAACAGAAAGGATTGAGATTCAATCTTCAAGAAAGAGGGCAGAGAACATAAGGCAAATATTCGGAGGAAGAAAATGAAAGAACTAAAGTTTTATGATGTGAAAGGAAAGAAATCCTTTTACTCTAGTAGATATGAAATAAAGAACAAGGGCGGAAGAAAGTATGCAGTAGCCAAAGCACCAAGCGGAATAGAAGCATGGAGAACAATGGGGATGAGTTAAATGCCATGCACGAAGTATAAAGGAAAGCAAAGGGCATTATGTTTTGCTACAAAAGAATGGAAAGATTGGAGTAAAGTGAATATGTATAAAAAGGAAAGAAAAGAACATCCTACATTACCAGAAAAAAGCATAAAGCAAATAGTTAAAGATCATTTAAAGATAACAAAAAAATGAACTACGCATACAAGCCAAGCACCAGAAAAGACAAACAACTGATGACCAAGGTAAATGGAAAGATAATCCACTTTGGTGACCCAACAATGCGTAAATATCCCGGAACAAAAAGAGGGGATAATTATTGTACAAGGTCATTTAGCATAGTAGATAAGGAAGGAAAAACAACAAGGAATAATCCATTATCGCCTAACTATCATTCAAGGAAGAAGTTATGGAGATGCAAGGGCAAGAAATCAGTATAGACAAAGGAGGAAAATAAAGATGAAAGAATATGAAGAAAAAGAAGAACATAGGATAGTGGGAAATAATCTTAAGGTTGAAGGGCCAGAAGAGATGAAAAATACTGGAATAATCAGCCATAAGAAAGTAAAATATCCCAAGCTTTATGTAGATAGGTTTGTGAGGTGGTAGAGATGGGAATTTTAGGATTCAGTAATGGAATCAGAAGGGGGGCTATAAAAAAAGAAGAAACTGCATTTGATATAGCAGATAAAGAGTATTCAAGACAATATCAAAAGACACAAGCTAGGCATATCACTCCATCTTTCACGGGCGGGACAGTAAAGAGAGAGAAAATGCCTAATCCATTACAGATAGCAAAACAAAGGCAAAAAGAAGCAAGATTAGGCTATCTAGAATCAGTATCATCAGGAAATAGAAAAGAAGAAAAAGCAAGATTAAAACAATACAAAAAAGAAGGATCACAATTAAAAGCAGTTGAAAAAGCAGAGAAAGAAAGAAGAGAAGAAAAATTTAAGACAGCTAATGCAGTTCTAGGATTGGCTTTTAGTTCCAGAAGAGAATATGGCAGGAAACCAAAGAAACTAAGAAGCAAACCAGCAAGAGGAATATATAAAAATCCATTCAGGAGGTAAACAAATGAAAGATAACATAGGTAAAAATCTAGTAAAGGCAGGTGTTAACGCGGCATTTGCAGGGATAGGCATAAGAGTACTGAATGAATCAGATTTGCCTCAACCTGCAAAGGCATTAGGCAATATAACAATCGGTGCGGGCCTTATAAAAGATACAGGAAAAAAGCTGAAAGTATTATGAACAAATCAGGGCAGGCAGGGCCGCTAGCTGCAATAATATTATATCTCATGTTCTTGCTAATGTGGTTTCTATTCTTAGGGAATACTATCGCAGTATTCGGGCATACAGCAGTAGAAACAAATAATCTCATAGGCATAGAAGCATTCGTCTTTGACAATCTAAACATAGTGGTATTACTCGGTATGACTTTAGGCATGATGGCTTTTATGTATCTGGGGATGGGAAAGCAATGAAGCAAAGGAGTATTTTAACAAAAAAGGCGGCCTTTTTGTTAATAATAGCTATCTCGTTAATAAGTTTTGTTTTAGCATTTCAATCTTCATTTAATTATATTGGAACAGCAACACAATCTGCCCAGATTAATATGAGTAGTGGTATAAAAATTTCTTATAACGTATCTATACCAAGCAATTCGTACTTAATAAATTTTAGCGGTTTCTTAAGTACGCCAGACTTAAATTTAATCTCTTGGTATAGATTAGATAGCAATACAACCAATAAGACCGTAACTTATGATTCAATTTCCACCATAAGCACAACAAAATATAACATATCAGACACTGATCCGTGCGACATAACAACGGGAAAAGTAGGTATAAATTTTACATTAACACAAGATGCTAATGAGATAATCATACAAGTGAGGGGGGATGCAACAAGGGCATATCTCTATACATTAAATCCATTAACTCACCAGTTCAATGTTTCTTTATCGTCAGGGAGCGCGACACTAACCTATGATTATGTTACAGGAACTCCATATATCATAGAAATAGATAAGGCAGGGGCCACATATACCTATTGCTACGAAACTAATGGAGCACCTAGAACAGTAGGAATAGTTGACGTAATAAAAGGGGTAGTAAACCAAGCTAGTCCATCAACGACCCTCTATGCAATAAATAATATGACCATCACAACAGGCAGTTCAGGTTCATCTGGCACACTAAATGGCTACACCTTCAACAACGGACAGCTATACGGAAACGCAGTAATAAACTCAACCAATGGAAAATATGGGAATGGGATTGGATTTGATGGTGATGGGGATTATTTGAATGTTAGCGATTTTTCTAATATAAATAACAGTTTTTCTGTCTGTTCATGGATTAATCCTAATGTTGAATTATATAAATCTATTTTAGATAAAAGAGATGCAGATAACGATGGATGGAGATATACCACACAATCCCTAAGAAGATATTCTTTTTCATTAAATGCAGTCGATGCCTTTACTTCAAATAATGCTTTTACAGTAGGAACATATTCACATTTTTGCTCTATTGTAAATTTCAATAATAATATCACTCTTTATGTAAATGGTGTTCAGTCTGGAACTCCTGTATCAATTATAGGGGAAAATATAGATACTTCAATACATTTGTTAATAGGAAGAAGAAGCTATAGTGCTGGTGATTATTTCAACGGCTCTCTCGACTCAATCCTAATCTACAACCGTTCCCTTTCCTCAGCAGAAGTAATGCAGCTCTACAACTCAACAAACACCCA
>Ga0326597_10007953_pt1 | contig 14358 bp, 16 predicted proteins | sample RVTome_12_FD_203789 | JGI IMG/M metagenome (GOLD analysis project Ga0326597, IMG submission 203789) | Soil microbial communities from uranium-contaminated site in the Upper Colorado River Basin, Wyoming, United States - RVT100D185 | ecosystem: Environmental > Terrestrial > Soil > Contaminated >... | reverse complement strand
CTTAGCTCATGCACCGCGGATTGCTCGCGAGAGCGATCCAAGGCTGTTGTGAGAACGCCACCTGATGGTTTGGCATTCATGACCAGTATGAGTTGACCGCCTCAGGCAAATCTCAACAGCTTACCGGAAACGGGGATGCGGACGTCTTCCAAGATGGCCGCTTCCCCGTTTTCTATTTTGATCCGCAGATTTCACAGATTCCGCCGATACTTAACCGCTGTCACCCCGTCGATTCCTTTGGAGGCGCTCTTGGCGGAAGACACGGCGCTCTTTTCAAGACCCGACAGGCTGGTGTTGACGCTCTTGATCGAAGCGTTTGCTCCGGCGGCGTCCACCTGGATGACCAGTTCCAGCTTGTTATCTGCGGCATTGTTGGTAATGGTGGTTCTGTTTCCGACCGGTCGGCCTAAGACTGGGAGGAAAATTGTTGGACATGGAAGAAGCCGTTACAATCAGAGCGGTTACCGCCCAGGATCGTCGCCAGCCGTTTTGTGATAGGCTCACCAGGACCGGTTTTATTCGGGTCAGCCTAAACGGAAGCTAGGCCGTTAACGGGTAAACATATGCAAGGGATAGAAGCCGTAGCCATCTTCTTTGTCGCGGTTCTGGTATGGCGTTCGATCTACGTCAAGCATGGCAATATAGGTTTCTGGCAGCTTGCCGCTGATCAGCCCGATGCCTCATACCAGTGGATGAAAGAACGACCTGAATGGGTTGTTCTCCATCCACAAGACCCGAGAGTCGAGCAGCTCAAGCAGTCGCCCAATCTCGTTGGTCCATTCAAATTGGCAGTGCCTAGCGAAGGCGGTATGGTCGTCATGTTTGCGAAAAGCGAATCAATTGATGCGTCTCAAAGAGAGTTCATAGAGTTGTATGGGAGCAGCAGAGAGAAGGCCAGTTTTCCATGGCTCAGTTGGCTTGCCATGCTATACCCGATCTCGGCTATCCTGTGGATCGAATCCTATGGTGCCCCGCTCTTGGCCACGCTCGGATACGGATTCGCCAATCTTGGTTATTTACTGTTCGGTGCTGGCATTCTGGCAGGCAGCTTTCGTGCTCTTGGATTTCGATACAGGATGCCGACTCTCATCGCAGCCGTAGCAGTGTGGGTCGCGGGCACTGTGTTGAGCAACCTATGAAGGCCTAACCGAGCGCTGCACTGGACGGGGATTCCGCTGCGCTCCATCCCCGCCGGTGAACTTGGTCGTTAGGCCGACCTGGCAAATGAGCAAAGGACCAGCAGGCGTAGCATGCAGGAGAACGATGGCAAATCCCATCTCGAACGAGATCAAGACCGGAACGGTTGGTGAACTCCTGGTTCAACTCCGTCTTCTTCAGTACGGCGTCCAGGCTGCACCACCGCTAAAGGACTCCGGCAACGATCTCATCGCGTTAAAGGGCTTTGCGATCCGCTGTGTTCAGGTGAAGACCACCACGAACGTTGTCCCAGCGTGGCCGCCTGAAGGCAAGTTGTATCACCTCCTGGCGGTAGTCCAACTTGAAGGCGTAGAGCACGATCTGTATCTCGATCGGAGCACAGTCTACTTGCTCTCGCGAGATGAGGTGCGCCGTGCGACACGCTTGTGGCCTGGGCTTGAGGAGTTCAAGCTGGACGAGCGTCGGATTGAGGTGTTGTTCCGTGAGTGAACCGAGTGCTAATAAGTCGCTCGCGCGCCCATCACCGTGGTGCTCAACTGGACCGCGGGAATCAAAAAGCAGTGACGAGTGACCAGTGGCGAGTGACGAGACAAAAGGAAACTGCGCCAGCAGGGTCCACCGAATCGGGAGCTAGTCACTTGTCACTCGTCACTGTTCTTGAACGCTTTTTTAATGACGCGGAGGGTGGCGGCTTGGAGAGAATACTTCGCTAAGTCGCGGCGACGGACCCAGCGCGCATCGCTGACATCGTCTGCCGCCTGCAATTTACCTCCTCGAACGCGGCACAGGAAATCCACCAGCACATAATGGTATTTCACGCGCTTCTTGGCATCGCGCCCGGATTTCCGGCCCGATATCTTTCCTGATATCGGGGACGTTGCGAAAGTGATGCGGTCGAGCACCTCGACCATCCTTTCGACACGCACCCGAAGCCCGGTCTCTTCTAAGATCTCGCGGCGCACCGCATCGGTCAGTTTCTCGCCTACCTCCACCAGCCCGCCCGGCAGCGACCACTGGCCCTGGAGCGGCGGGCGCGCACGACGCACCAGCAGCACCTGCTCGCCTTCGATGACGACGCCGCCCACGCCCACCATCGGCTGCGCCGGATATTCCCGCCCTGTCATCTATGCCTCCAAACACGATTGGGACTTTATGCTAACAGAACTGTAATGCGCTGATTGTTCGCCCCTGGTCACTTGCCGGTTTTATTTCTATTTTGCCAATCGCGCCGGGGGTAATATAATTTTCACTGGTGGTTGCATTCATAACCAGGCATATGAATCTGACACTTCTTATCACGGCATGCGGCGTGGCGAGTTGCCAGTTCAATTGCCCGTTCCATTGGAGGAGTAGGCATGGCGCACTGTCCGGAATGTGAAGCGGTCCTGGACCTGGAGTTGGACGATGTCGAAGAAGGGCAGCTGGTGAGTTGTCCGGAGTGCGGCGTGGACCTGGAAGTCGTCACCACCAATCCGCTGGAGCTGGACTTGGCCGATGATGAAGACTCTGATATGGATGACGATGAAGAGCTCGAGGAGGAGGAAGACGAATTGGAATATGACGAGGAAGAAGACGAGGAAGAGGACGATGACGACGAGGAGTGACATCCTGTCTGCAACCTCTTCATTGCGAATCGGTTGGAAAGGAACCAACGCAGCAGCATCCCCCTGCATCTAACGATAGGATGTCAGGAAGATGGATTATGCCCATGCGCAATACTTGGAACGCCGGATGGCTGGTGGTAGTACTGACGCTAGCCCCGCTGGCATTATTCGGCCAAGCCCGGAATGACCCCTACGTGCGCTATCCCGCGCCGCCCAAGGCGCAAGCCTCCATCAAGAACCTGGTGGGCGAGGTAGTCAGCTCGCAAGGCGCCAAGCTTTCCCAGGCCATCGTGCACCTCAAGGACAAGAAAACCCTGGAAGTGAAGACCCGCATCTCGGACGCCGAAGGCAAGTACGTCTTCAAGGGCCTGGATCGCGATGCCGATTACGAAGTCCACGCCGAATACCAGGGCGCCTCCAGCCCCAACAAAACCGTCAGCCACTTCGACGACCGCGACGAAATTTATCTGGTCCTGGAAATCGCTCTCAAGTAATCGCTTTTGTTCTCCCTGATCCTGCTTGTTCCCGATGCGCCATTGGCGTATACTAGTTTCTGTGGCGTTCGCTCCTATCACGGTGGTTGAAGTTGACCCCTTTCCATCAAAAGCTGATCTGGTCTGGAATGAAGACGAGCGCCTGGAGTTCATCACTTACATCGCGTTCAACCCGATGGCTGGCGACGTCATCCCGGGTAGCGGCGGCATCCGCAAAGTGCGATGGGGCCATCAGGGGAAAGGAAAACGCGGGGGAGTTCGGGTTATCTACTACTTTCAAAATTCGACTCACCCCCTGTTCCTGCTCACCGTCTACGCGAAGAGCCGCAAGGACGATCTATCGCCGGACGAACTGAGGACGATGAAGAAACTTGTAGCGGAGTTGAGGTCCATCTATGCGAAAGACTAGAACGACAATCCGGCGGAAAGCTGGACTGGTAGGCTCGGAAATCATTCAGGGCCTCCGGAACGCGGTTGCCTGTGCCAAAGGCCAAAATCGGAAAGTGCGGATGCACGTGGTGCAGGTACCAGGTCCAGTGGATGTGAGACGGGTTCGGAGAAGGCTGGCAATGTCGCAGGAAGAATTTGCCGCTCGGTTCGGCATCAGCACTGCAACGGTGCGGAACTGGGAGCAGGGACGTCGCCAGCCGGATGGCCCCGCGCGAGTGCTGTTGAACATCATTGATCGCGAACCCGCAGCCGTCCAGCGGGCACTTCAGGGCTAACACGGCCGCTCCGCGGAATCTTTTTCAGCGCCCTGCGCCGGGGGCTACTGTTTGCAGGCGTGTTATAATAATCTTTAGCAAGCGGAAACTCAAACGACGATGAAATTTGGGGTGGTGGTATTTCCGGGCAGCAATTGCGACCACGACGCCTTCTACGCCGTGGAGAACGCGCTGGGCCAGCAAGCTGCTTTCCTTTGGCATCAGTCAACTGAATTAGAAGGCTCCGACGTCATCATTCTTCCCGGCGGTTTCGCTTACGGCGACTACCTCCGCACCGGCGCCATCGCGCGATTCGCTCCGATCATGGCTTCGGTGCGGGACTTTGCCGCGCGCGGCGGCCTGGTCCTGGGCATCTGTAACGGCTTCCAGATTCTGCTCGAATCGGGCCTGCTCGAAGGGGCGATGATGCGCAACCGCAATCTCAAGTTCAATTGCCGTCCGGTGCACATTCGCGTGGAAAACGTGGACACGCCTTTTACCAACGCCTTGCGTCCTGAACAGGTATTGGAAATCCCCATCGCGCACGCCGAAGGCAGCTATTACGCTGACAGAGAGACCATCGAAAATCTGATGGACCGCCGGCAGATCGCATTCCGCTACTGCCGCGCTGACGGCACGCTAGCAGACGATGCCAATCCCAACGGATCGTTGCACTTCATCGCGGGCATCACCAACCGGGCCGGCAATGTGATGGGCATGATGCCGCATCCGGAGCGGGCATCGGACGCGCTGCTCGGCTCCACCGACGGACGTTATATCTTTCAATCGCTCGTGAACGCAGTGGCCGGAGGTCAAGGGCGGCAGGTGGCCCCCATCTCCATGGCTCGCTAGTCCGGCTACAAAGTTCTTGCCCGATTTCATATTCGCTTTACCGCATTCAGACGTTTCGCGTGTCCCACAACATGGCCCCGAGTATGGCTCCCAATATGGCAGTGATCAGTCCAGAGCTGGTCGAACAGCACGGCCTCACACCCGAAGAATATCAGCGCATCCTCACGCTACTCGGACGCGAGCCGAACTTCACCGAGCTTGGCATCTTCAGCGTCATGTGGAGCGAGCACTGCAGTTACAAAAGCTCCCGCGTGCACTTGAAGAAGCTTCCGACCGAGGGCGAACGTGTGCTGCAGGGACCGGGCGAAAATGCCGGCGTGGTCGACCTGGGCCACGGCTGGGCCTGCGTATTCAAGATTGAGTCGCACAATCATCCGAGCTTCGTCGAACCATTCCAGGGCGCCGCCACCGGCGTCGGCGGCATCCTGAGGGACATTTTCACCATGGGCGCGCGGCCCATCGCGGTCATGGACTCGCTGCGCTTTGGCCCCATCACCGAACCGATCACTGAGCCGATCACCGGGCTGAACGCGGCGGCCGGAGCTGGCAATCCTTCCGTCGATATATCCATGAACCGGCGAATCCTTCGTGGCGTGGTGGGCGGCATAGCGCATTACGGAAATTGCTTTGGCGTTCCGACCGTGGGCGGAGAGGTGATGTTCGAGCCGTGCTATCAGCCGAACCCGCTAGTCAACGTATTCGCTCTGGGTGTCGCGCGGTACCAGGATATTTTCTATGCGCGCGCCAGCGGCCCGGGCAATCCGGTAATCTACGTGGGCGCGAAGACAGGGCGCGACGGAATCCATGGTGCGTCGCTGCTGGCATCCGCCGAGTTCTCCGGGGCTGACGGCCAGCAGAAGCGACCCAATGTCCAGGTAGGCGATCCGTTCCTGGAGAAACTTCTCCTGGAGGCCTGCCTTGAAGCGATGCAGTCCGGCGCCATCCTCGGGATTCAGGACATGGGCGCAGCCGGGCTGACCTGTTCGAGCTGCGAGATGGGTTCGCGCGGCGGAGTCGGCATCGAAATCGAAATGGACTTGGTCCCGCAGCGCGAAACCGCTATGACCCCCTACGAAATCCTGCTCAGCGAATCGCAGGAACGAATGCTGCTCGTAGCTCAGCGCGGCCACGAGCAGGAGGTCTTCACCACGTTCGCCAAGTGGGGTTTGGACGCTGTCGAAATCGGCCAGGTGATACCCGAATCGGTGCTGCGGGTCAGGCAAGGTGGCGAAATTATTGCCGAGATCCCCAATCGCGCACTGGCCGACGAAGCCCCCGTCTACGAGCGTCCCTGGGCGCCGCGCCCGCGCACGGTTCCGCTGGAATGCCCGGTGGAGCTCGGCGCGCGCAGTGGTGAGGACCTGGCCAGAGACTTACTGCACCTGCTCTCCGAGCCAAACATCGCTTCCAAACGCTGGATTTACGAGCAATACGACACCATGGTCCGCACCAACACGGTCATCGGACCTGGTGGCGATGCGGCATTGATTCGCCTCAAGGAAACCGGCCAGGCACTGGCCATATCGGTCAGCGGCAATGGCCGCTATTGTTTCCTGGATCCGCGCCGGGGAGCACGGCTTGCGGTAGCCGAGAGCGCTCGGAATGTCAGCGCCTCTGGCGCCACCCCCATCGGGGCTACCAATTGCCTCAACTTTGGCAATCCCGAAAAGCCCACTGTCCTGTGGCAGTTCGTCGAGGCCGTGGAAGGAATGTCCGAAGCCTGCGAGGCTCTCCAGATCCCGATCACGGGCGGCAATGTCAGCTTCTACAACGAGACCGAAGGCCGCCCCATCTACCCGACTCCCGTTGTGGGAGTGGTGGGGCTTCTCGAAACAGTGGAGCATCATGCCACCATCGGCTGGCGCCAGCCCGGCCGTTCCATCATCGTCCTCGGCGGGGTTTTGTCGGGCCAGGAAAATCCGCTGCCGCCTTTCGGTGCGTCCCAATACGCGCAGACGGTGCTCGGGGCGCTGTGGGGAATACCGCCATGGGTGGACCTGGGATACGAGGCTCGTGTCCAGGCCTGCTGCCGCAAACTGATTGCAGAGGGGCTGATCCGCTCGGCGCACGATGTGAGCGATGGCGGTCTGGGCGTGTCCCTGGCGGAGTCCTGCATTCGCGAAAATATGGGAGCAAAGATTGAGTTGAATCTTACCGAGGACCCGCGCCTGCTGCTGTTCGCCGAAGACCCTTCGCGCATCGTTGTGACTGCCGAGGAAACAGGGCTGGCCCGGGTCGACCGGATTATTTCGGAGTACAATATTCGTGCGGGGGTCATCGGACGGACGGGCGGCGCAACGCTGGACGTTTCCTGGCAAGGCGAGCGCCTCTTTCAGATCACGGTCGCGCAACTGCGCTCCTCCTATGAATCCGCGCTCCCGGAGGCCGTAGAAGCTCTGACCACGCCGGGCGCCAACCCATCCCGATCGAATTGATCGGGAGCATGAAGTGCAGCGAATCTTCGCCGGGGGAATATGCCGGACAAGAAAATCCTGGCCAGCCAGCTCGCCGATCGCTTTGACGACAAGTTTCATGACGAGTGTGGAATCTTCGGCATCTACAATCACCCGGAGGCCGCCCATCTCGCCTACCTCGGCCTCTATGCCCAGCAACACCGCGGCCAGGAGAGCGCTGGCATCGTCTCTTCGAATGGCCGCAAGATCTATCACCACAAAGGCATGGGCCAGGTGGCCGAGGTCTTTACCGAAGAGGTCTTGAAAGACCTGCGCGGCTGGCTGGCCATCGGGCATACGCGCTACTCCACCGCGGGAGACAGCGCCCTGCTGAATGCCCAGCCACTGTTGGCCGGCTTTAACAAAGGCCTAGTCGCGGTGGCCCACAACGGGAACCTCACCAACGCTCGCCAGCTCCGCAAGCGCCTGGAAGAGTCGGGCTCCATATTCCAGACCACCAGCGACACCGAGGTGCTGCTGCACCTGATCGCGCGGTCCGGCAAGAAGGATTTTGAAGACGCTCTTGCCGATTCGCTTCTGCAGCTCGAAGGCGCCTACTCACTCGTGCTCCTCACCGGCGACCGGCTCTATGCCATCCGCGATCCGCGAGGCTTCCGTCCGCTGGCCATCGGCATGATGGTCCAGAACCAGAGTCTGCCCCTGGGCCCTGACCTGGGCCGGGGAGAGACGTACGTTTTTGCGTCGGAGACCTGTGCCTTTGACCTCATTGGAGCGCGCTTCGTTGGCGACCTGCAGCCGGGTGAGATCGCCCGGGTGGATGCGGGCGGCCTAACACGTTTCCGCTTCGCTCCGGAGACCCCTCATTCGTTCTGCATCTTCGAGCACGTTTATTTTTCGCGGCCCGATAGCCAAGTCTTCGGACGCCCGGTCCACGCCTCGCGCGAGGCCCTGGGCCGCCGTCTCGCGCGCGAAGCTCCCGCCGACGCCGACATCGTCGTACCCGTTCCCGATTCCGGTGTTGCCGCCGCCATCGGCTACTCGGCTGAATCCGGTCTGCCCTTCCGCTTCGGACTCATCCGCAATCATTACGTTGGCCGCACCTTCATCGAGCCGGAGCAGAGCATCCGCGATTTCGGAGTTAAGCTGAAGCTCAACCCGGTGCGCACACTGCTCGAAGGCCAGCGCATCGTGCTCGTGGACGACTCCATTGTTCGCGGCACGACCAGCCGAAAAATCGTCCGCATCATCCGCGAGGCGGGGGCTAAGGAAGTTCACGTGCGCATAAGTTGCCCGCCCACCGTCGCCCCCTGTTACTACGGCATCGACACGCCGACGCAGAAGGAATTGATTGCCGCCAACTACAGCCTGGAGGGGATTCGCGAATATCTGGGCGCGGACAGCCTGGCTTACCTCTCACTCGACGGCTTGCGCGACGCCGTCTCCGACGCGCGCGGCGAATTCTGCACGGCTTGCTACACGGGCAACTATCCCACCAAGCTCGTGAACATTCCGGTGGAAACTTCCTCCCGCCGCTAGGGACTGCGTCCAGCATTGCGCTCGCACGCTGCGCGGCTCGCGACCGGTTGCATGCGGTCATCCTGAGCGTAGCGAAAGATCTGCTTGTACAATAGATATTCCGATGGCGAAATCGTTTGTCACCTACGCTGACGCTGGCGTCGATATCTCCCGCGCCGATCAGACCAAAAAGCGCATCGCCGCACTTGCGAAAAAAACCTTCACGCGCGACGTGCTTGGCGGGATCGGCGGCTTTGGCGCGCTCTACGCGCTCGACAAGAAGCGCTGGAAATCCCCGGTGCTGGTTTCCAGCACTGATGGCGTGGGCACCAAACTCAAGATCGCCTTTGCCACTGGGCACCACCGCAGTGTGGCTGCTGATCTCGTGAATCATTGCGCCAACGACATCGCCGTGCAGGGCGCGCAGCCGCTGTTTTTCCTCGACTACATTGGCAGCGGCCGGCTCGACCCGTCCGTGATCGAGCAGATCGTTTCAGGGTTGTCAGACGCTTGTCGCGCACATGGCTGCTCGCTCATTGGCGGCGAGACCGCCGAGATGCCGGGCTTCTATGCCGATGGCGAGTACGATCTCGCCGGTTTCATCGTCGGCATTGTCGACCACTCCAAAATGATCACCGGCAAAGGCATCCGTCCCAGCGATATATTGCTTGGCCTGGCCTCGGATGGCCTGCACACCAACGGCTACTCGCTTGCGCGCAAGCTGCTGCTCGAAACCGCCGGCTTTTCGCTTGACGAGCACGTTCCGCGCCTGGGATGCACTGTCGCCGAAGAGCTGCTGAAACCGCACCGCAGCTACGCCAAAATAATCACTCTGCTCAACCAAGCGGGCGTGCTGAAAGGCGCGGCGCACATCACTGGCGGCGGCATCCCCGACAATCTTCCGCGAATATTCCCCAAAGGGGTCGAGGCACACATTCGTCAGGGGAGATGGCCGGTGCTGCCAATCTTCGAGTTGCTGCGGGAGATCGGCAATGTCCCGGACTCCGAGATGTGGCGCAGCTTCAACATGGGCATTGGAATGATCCTGGTGGTCTCCTCTCGCGACTTGCCCAAGACAGCGGCTCTGCTGAAAAAATCGAAGGAAACGTTTTTCGAGATCGGCTCCATCGCAAAGGGCAAAGGCGGAGTCCGATTCGAGACATAGCCACGGAGGCGCAGAGGCTCAGAGAAGCAGTAAATTGGTCGCTTTGTGGCTCCGTGTCTCAGTGGCAGATTGGTTTGCTGTTTTGTGGGAGGTTGAATGGCGCAGAAGCATCGGCTGGGCATCCTGCTTTCGGGGCGGGGATCGAACTTCATGGCGATTGCCGACAACGTCGCGAACGGAAGGATTCCCGGCGCGGAAATTGCTGTCGTCATCTCAAACCGCTCAGACGCGCCCGGCCTGGAAGAGGCCAGGCGCCGGGGCCTCGACGCGCGTCTGGTCCCATCGAAGGGGTTGGAGCGCGAAGCCTACGACCGTCAGGTGGTCGCCGTGCTGAAAGAAAAGCAGGTTGACCTGGTGTGCCTCGCGGGCTTCATGCGCCTGCTCAGTCCGTATTTCGTTTCGCAATTCCCGAACCGCGTCCTGAACATCCACCCTTCACTACTGCCGGCGTTTCCGGGCCTGGAAGCGCAGCGGCAGGCGCTGGAACATGGCGTAAAATTCACCGGATGCACCGTGCATTTTGTAGATGAGAACTTGGACGCCGGACCAGTTATTCTGCAAGCCGTCGTGCCCGTCCTGGACGACGACACCGCCGAAACGCTCTCCGCGCGGATACTGGACCAGGAGCACCGCATCTATTCTGAGGCCGTCGCCCTCGTCCTCTCGGGCAAATGGAAAATCGCCGGTCGCCGCGTGCTGCGGACCGAATGATGTCATTCCGAGGGCCGCTGTTGTTTGCGGCTGGAGGAATCTGCTTGTATGAGGGAGTAAATGCCAAAGCAGATTCCTCGCGGAGTTTATCCTGAGCGAAGCCGAAGGGCTCGGAATGACAGCGCGAGGATAGGTTATGAAGCAAGGCGGCGCTGGCGGGCGGCCTCGAACAAAACAATGCCGGTAGCGACGCTGACGTTCAGCGTGGTGATTTTTCCCGGTGCCGGGATGCGCACCAGGAAGTCGCACTTCTTCTTGATTAGTTCGTGCAGACCCTTTTCCTCGCCACCGGCAACGACGACGCATCGGCCGCGATAGTCGGCATCGAAGTAGAGTTTCTCGCCGCGCTCATCGAGTCCCACGATCCAGAAGTTTGACTCCTTCAAACGTTCGAGTGTGTTGGCCAGGTTGGTTACGCGCACGATGGGGATGTGCGCCACTGCCCCCGCCGCGGCCTGCACCGCTGCCGGGGTCAGTCCTGCGGCACGCCGCTCGGGCACGATCACGGCATGGGCTCCGGCGGCGCAGGCAGTGCGAATCAGCGCGCCTAGGTTGTGGGTGTCCTGCACGCCATCCAGCACAACGAGCAGCGCCGAATCGCCAACCGCTTCCAATATGTCTTCGAGTGCGGCGTACGCGTGGCCCCCAACCACCGCGACCACGCCCTGGTGGTGCGCGCCCTTGGCCAGCCGTTCGAGCGCCGCCTGCGGCTCAAAGCGAACGGAGACGCTTCGCTGCCTGCACAAATCAATCAACTGCTGCAAGCGTGGATTGCTGAGACCGCGCTGGATGGCGACGTATTCTATCGACTGGCGAGCGCTCTCCAGCGCCTCGCGCACCGCATGAATTCCGCATATCGTATCCATAAAAGCAATCTACTCTAGCATAGCGGCGCGCCTTCCGGCGGGCGGTTATAATAATGGAATGGACGAACAGGACGGCGGGCCCGCACCGACAACTGAGCTTTCGCCGGGGCCAGCCGCCCAAGCTGCTGACGCGCCGCCGAAGCATTGGCTCGCCCACTGGATAACGCCCTGGATTGCCAAGATGCGAGTGGCCACGCGAGCGCTGCGCCATCGCAACTTCCGGTTCTTTCTGGCAGGGCAATTCCTCAGCTTGATTGGCACTTGGGTGCAGTCGGTGGCGCTCAGTTGGCTGGTGTACCGCCTGACGGACTCCTCCGTGATGCTGGGCCTGGTGGGATTCGCCAGTCAGATCCCCTACCTGTTCTCGCCCGTCGGCGGTGTGCTCGCCGACCGCATCAACCGCCACCGGCTGATTATTCTGGCGCAGTGTCTTTATGCTTTGCAGGCGCTGCTGCTGGGCTGGCTGACGCTCTCCGGCCAGGTCCGTGTCTGGCATGTTTTCTATCTTGCGCTGGCGCTTGGCATCATTGGCGTATTCGAGATGACCGCGCGGCAATCCTTCTTTGTCGAGATGGTCGGCAAGGAGGACCTGATGAACGCCATCGCGCTCAATTCCGGCGTATATAACAGCGGACGCATCCTGGGCCCGGCGGTGGCGGGCGTGCTGGTGGCGGCGATCGGCGAAGGCTGGTGCTTCGTCGTCAACGGCGTGTCGTTCGTGGCGGTGATCGGGGGCCTGCTAATGATGCGCCTGTCGCCGCCGGCTCCCCGCGAAAAAGGGACCTCGCCGGTAGCGCAGTTCCGTGAAGGCATTGAGTACGTGCGCCACAACGAACCCCTTCGCGCCTTGCTCATCCATCTGGGCATCGTGAGCATCATGAACTATCCGTTCATTGTTTTGATGCCTGTGTTCGCCGTCCGTATCCTGCATGGCGGGCCGAAGACACTGGGAATCCTGATGAGCTCGTTCGGAGTGGGTGCGCTGCTCGGGGCGCTCTACATGGCCTCGCGCACAGGGCTGCGAGGCTTGAGCCGCACCATCGTCCGCGCCACCATCGCTTACAGCGTGGCCCTGATCCTGTTTGCTTTTTCGCGCTCGGTGGCCATGGCCTACCTATTCCTGGTGATTGCGGGATTTGGAATGCTGCTGCAGGTCGCCAGCACCAACACCAGCGTCCAAAGCATTACCCCGGATGCGCTGCGCGGTCGCGTGATGGGTTTTTACGGGATGATGTTCCTCGGCATGCTGCCGCTGGGGAGTCTGCTCGCCGGGTGGCTGGGAGACTGGATTGGCGCGCCGTACGCGGTTTCGTTCGGCGCCGTGGTCTGCATCCTCGCCGCGCTGGCTTTTAATCGCCGTCGCCCGGTGGTGGTCGCCGCCTTGCGGCAGATCATGGAGCAGCGCGCCTCCATGGTCCCCATTCCCGCCGCCGTCCCCCGCGACAGCGCGCAATAGGGATTCGGGTATAATGTGCGGGTCTCAGCACACATTGGAAGTCGCACTATTACAAAAAGGAGTTGCTCATGATTGTCATCCGAAACGTGTTCCGGTTGAAATTTGGGAAGGCCCGCGAAGGTGTCGCTCTGCTCAAAGAAGGCGTCGCTATCCAGAAGCGGCTTGGAGCACCTTTTACTCCCCGAATTCTGACCGATTTGGTGGGCCCGTTCTACACCGTCGTGCTGGAATTAACCGTGCCAAGCCTCGCTGTTTTTGAAACCGAAGCGCCCCGGTATATGGCCGACAAGGACTTCCAGGCAAATTACCAGAAGCTGACGCCGCTGGTCGAGTCCGGCTACCGCGAGATCTTCACCGTCGTGGAGTAGGGGAGTGGAGTAGCCACGGCACGCAGTTGGTGCCGTGGAGTTTTCCGGAAACCTGCGACTACGATAGATGGGATGCTGTCTTCTCTTCGAGTGCGGCCAGCAGTTCGCGGGCGGTGAACAGGGCGTGGAACGGGCAGTATTTCTCAATCGCTGCGCGGCCGCCTTCTTCGCGGTCCACTAAGCAGATCGCCGCAATCACCTTCATCCCGGCGCTCTTCGCCTGCTCAATGGCTTTGATTAGCGAACCGCCGGTCGTGCAAGTGTCTTCGGCAATTACCACGGGATCGCCCGGCTGACCGCGCCAGCCTTCGATGAGTTGTTGCGTGCCGTGTGTCTTCGCTTCCTTGCGAACAATGAATGCCGAGATCGGCGGGCCGCCTTGCTGATGTGAGAGCGCCGCCACGACAGCGACGATGGGGTCCGCGCCGAGTGTCGGGCCGCCGATGGCTTTGGGTTGTGGCTTCAGTTTGCGCACCACTTCTAGCACTGCCATGCCAGTGCACAGCGCACCCTCGGCATCGAGCGTCGTCAGCCGCGCATCGAGGTAGTAATTGCTCTTCTTCCCGGAGGTAAGAATAAACTCCCCGCGCTTCACGGATTTCTCGCACAGAATTTGTTTCAGGCGCTCGCGGTAGTCCATTGCAGTTCGGGTTTCCATTGGCCCGCTCCCTTACGGTCCACGGTCCCCAGAGGGGAAGCCCCGAGGCCGGGACAGGTCGCGGTTCTGATACCTACTCCACGGTGACGGATTTGGCCAGGTTGCGGGGCTGATCGACGTCGCAGCCGCGCCGCACGGCGATGTGGTACGCCAGCAATTGTAGCGGGATGACTTCCAGAATCGGCGTGAGCAGGTCGGGCGCGGCGGGCACTTCAATGACATGGTCGGCCGAGTCGCGCGCGTCCTTGTCGCCTTCCGTCACCACACCGATCACCACGCCAGAGCGCGCCTTGACCTCCTGGATATTGCTCAAGACCTTCTCGTAGCCAAGCTCGCTGGACTCGTTTCCGTGCTCCTTAGTGGCAATCACCACCACGGGCATCTCCTCGTCGA
>Ga0326597_10007952_pt1 | contig 14359 bp, 15 predicted proteins | sample RVTome_12_FD_203789 | JGI IMG/M metagenome (GOLD analysis project Ga0326597, IMG submission 203789) | Soil microbial communities from uranium-contaminated site in the Upper Colorado River Basin, Wyoming, United States - RVT100D185 | ecosystem: Environmental > Terrestrial > Soil > Contaminated >... | reverse complement strand
GGTGGCGTGGCCGGTGGTCGAGGCCTGGGCGATGTGCCGTACCGGCTTGAACTGCGTGCCCGTGTAGTACTCGGTGATCCAGACCATGAACCCGGTGAGCGCGAGGCCGACCGCCGCCGCGCCCCATAGGTTCCATACGCCGATCATGCGCGTCGCGCCGCCGATTTCGAAGGGCACGTCCTTCAGCACCGGCCCCATGATGATCTGCGTGATCGGCCAGAACGCGATCAGCGCAAGACCACCCGCGACCCACAGGCCCTTGTAGAGCGCCGGCATGACGTTGTTGTCGCCGGGCCTCGCCTTGACGAACCAGGTGCCGACGATCGAGGCGATGATCGCAAAGCCGCCGATCACGAGCGGATACACCAGCGCCTCGAGGCGCGCCAGCAGCAGCGCGCCGAGCAGCATGGTGGCGATGATGGTCACCGCGTAGGTCTCGAACAGGTCGGCGGCCATGCCGGCGCAGTCGCCGACGTTGTCGCCGACGTTGTCGGCGATCACCGCCGGGTTGCGCGGGTCGTCCTCGGGGATGCCGGCTTCGACCTTGCCCACCAGGTCGGCGCCGACGTCGGCGCCCTTGGTGAAGATGCCGCCGCCGAGTCGCGCGAAGATCGAAATGAGCGAGCCGCCGAAGCCCAGGCCGATCAGCGGATGGATCAGGTCGCTCAACTTCGCGTTATCGAGCGCGTTGGCGTGCAGCAGCGCGAAATAGCCGGCGACGCCGAGCAGCCCCAGGCCCACCACCAAGAGCCCGGTGATCGCGCCGCCCTTGAAGGCCACCGCGAGCGCCTCGTTCAGGCCGGTGCGCGCGGCTTCCGCAGTGCGCACGTTGGCGCGCACCGAAATCGTCATGCCGATGATGCCCGAGAGGCCCGAGAGCACGGCGCCAAGCACGAACCCCCAGGCGCTCGCCCAGCCGAGCTGCGGGATGAAGCCGATCACCAGGAACAGGATCACGCCGACGATGCCGATGGTGGTGTACTGGCGCTTGAGATAGGCGATGGCCCCCTCGCGCACTGCCGCGGAGATCTCGCGCATGCGATCGTTGCCGTCGGGCTGTGCCAGGATCCAGCTGCGCTGCCAGAGCCCGTACACGATCGCCAGCACCGCGCAGACGAGCGCAAAGACAAGACCACCGGACATGTTCATTCTCCCCTTGTGCTACGCGGAGCAAGGCTCGCCAGGGCTTCTCGCTCCTCTTCGCGGGCCGGGAGGCTCGCGGCAAAGGCGCGGATTTTAGCAGAAAACCCGCGCTGCACCGCCTACCTGAGCGCGACGACGACGCGCTCCTTGATCTGCTCGATCGTGCCTTGGCCGGAGATTTTGCGAATGCGCGGCGCGTCCGGCTGACCCGACCGGGAGAGGCGCGTGTAGTACTCGATGAGCGGTTGTGTCTGGGCCTTGTACACCTGCAGGCGCCTGAGCACCGTGGCCTCCTTGTCGTCGTCGCGCTGGATCAGCGACTCGCCGGTTTGGTCGTCCCGGCCCTCGCGCTTCGGAGGATTGAACTTCACATGGTAGGTCCGTCCCGAGGCCGGATGCACGCGCCGGCCGGTCATGCGGCGTACGATTTCCTCCTTGGGCACGTCGATCTCGAGCACGTAATCGATCTTCACGCCGGCGCGCTGCATCGCCTCGGCCTGAGCGATGGTCCGCGGCACACCGTCGAACAGGTAACCCTTGGCGCAATCGGGTTGGGCGAGCCTTTCTTTGACCAAGCCGATAACGATGTCGTCCGAGACGAGCTGACCCGCGTCCATCACCTTCTTCGCCGCCAGCCCGAACGGCGTTCCCGCCTTGGCCGCCGCGCGCAGCATGTCGCCGGTCGAGATCTGCGGGATGCCGAAGCTTTCGGCAATGAAAGCCGCCTGCGTGCCCTTGCCGGCGCCCGGTGGGCCCAGAAGAATCAGTCGCACGGATCTCGCTCCCGGAGCTTGCAGTGGTTCGGCGGGCGAAGTGCGCCCTTTGCCGGCGGACGTTACCGGCTTTCAGCCCTGCCGGTCAAACACGCGGCGTGCGGCCTCGAGATCCTGCGGCGTGTCCACTCCGGCGGCGCTGTCGTGCTCGTCCACCGCGACCGCGATGCGAAAACCGTGCTCGAGCACGCGCAGCTGCTCGAGCGCCTCGAAGCGCTCGAGCAGTGTGGGCGCGAGCTCCGCGTAGCGGCGCAAAAACCCGGCACGGTAGCCGTAGATGCCGGCATGCCGGTAGCACGGCAGGTCCGGCGGCAGCGTGCGTTCGCCACGGGCGAAGGCGTCGCGCGCCCAGGGGATCGGCGCGCGGCTGAAATACAGCGCGTGGCCGCGTTGATCGAGCACCACCTTGACCACGTTCGGGTTGAACATCGCGGCCGCATCGCGCAGCGGATGGCAGGCGCTCGAGACGCTCGCCTCGGGACTGCGCTCGAGCGCCTGCGCCACGCGTGCGATGAGAGCGGGCTCGATGAGCGGCTCGTCGCCCTGCACGTTGACCACGATCGCCTCGTCCGGAAGGTGGAGCTGCGCCACGGCTTCGGCAATGCGATCGGTGCCCGAAGCGTGCTCGGCGCGCGTCATCAGCGCCTCGAAGCCGTGCGCGCGCACGGCTTCGGCGATGCGCGCGTCGTCGGTCGCGACGTGCACGCCTCGAGCGCCGCTGCGCGCGGCGCGCTCGCACACCCGTACCACCATGGGCTTGCCGGCGAGATCGGCGAGCGGCTTGCCGGGGAACCGGCTCGAGGCGTAGCGCGCGGGAATGACGACCGAAAAGGCGGGCACGACGGTGCGGCGCTCAGCCCGCGACTTCCTCGGTCGGATCGAGCTTGCGCGCCTCCTCTTCGAGCATCACGGGGATGTCGTCCTTCACCGGATACGCGAGCCGGTCGGCCTTGCAGATGAGTTCGCCCGCGTCCTTCTTGTAGACGAGCGGTCCCTTGCACAGCGGACAGACCAGGATCTCAAGCAGCTTTGCGTCCACCGAGCCTCCCCAGAAGCCATGTTCCGAACGCGGGATCGAGCTCCGCGCTCACCGGCAATACGAAATAATTCGGCTGCGCGAATCGCCGGCATTTTACCGCGTCCTTCTCGGTCATCACGACCGGCACGCCGTCGGCGAAGTCGACCTCGGCCGGGCGAAAGGGATGATGATCCGGGAACGGGTGCGGCATCACCTTGATGCCGAGCTTGGCGAGCTGCAGGAAGAAGCGGTTCGGATCGCCGATGCCCGCGACGGCATGCACGCGCTTGTCGATGAAGGTACTCGCCGGACGCCGGTCGCGGGCATCGGTCAGACAGTACAGCGGCATGCCTGCCAGGCGCATGGCGTAGCCTTTCACGGCGGTGGTGCCATGCGCCACCACAGCGTCGACCGAGCGCAGCCGCCCGGGCGGCTCGCGCAGCGGCCCTGCCGGCAGCATGAAGCCGTTGCCGAAGCCGCGTGCGTCCACCACCGCGATCTCGATGTCGCGGCGCAGGCGGTAGTGCTGCAGGCCGTCATCGAGGATCAGCACGTCGACCTCCGGATGCTGCTCGCGCAGCACCGCCGCGGCGCGCACCCGATCCGGTCCCACCCACACCGTGCAGCCGCTGCGGCGCGCGAGCACGATCGGCTCGTCGCCCACCTCGAAGGCCTCCGAGGCGATCGTCGCCTCGCGCGGCGTCTCGACATTGCCGCCGTAGCCGCGCGACACGATGCCGGGCGTGAAGCCCTGCGACTTGAGGAACTCGGCGATCCACAGCACGAGCGGCGTCTTGCCGCTGCCGCCAACGATCAGGTTTCCGACCACGATCACCGGCACGTCGGCTCGGCGGCTCGGCAGCAACCGCAGCCGGTAGCCGGTGCGGCGCAGGTACACCACGGCGCGAAACACGATGCTCGCCGGCCACAGCAGCCAGGACAGCGGCGTGCGGCGAAACCAGTGCCTGGAGAGGAAGGGCGTGGCGATGATGAGGTCGGCGCGGCGGCCTATCTGCGCGCCGGGGCCTGGGCGGTGAAGGTGATCTGCGACAGGTTCGCGATCCGCGCCGCTTCCATGACGCGCACCACCGACTGGTGCGTGGCGGTGGCGTCGGCGCTGATCACGACCATCGGCTCCTTGGCGCTGCCGGCGGCGCCGCGCAGCACTTCCGAGAGCTGCTCGACGCTTGCGAACGTCACCGGGATCTTGTTGATCACGTACTGCCCCTGCGCGTTCACCAGCACGCTGATCTCGTGCGCTCGCTCGGGCTGCCTTTCGGCGCTCGCGGTCGGCAGGTTGATCTGCAACTCGGTGTACTTCGAATAGGTGGTGGTGACCATGAGAAAGATCAGGATCACCAGCATCACGTCGATCATCGGCAGCAGATTGATCTCCGGCGCCTCCTTCTGCTTGCCGCGCTGGAAGTTCATCGCCCGTCGCGCCCCCGGTCGCTAGGCGCGGCCGGGATGGTCGACGCGCTCGCCGTGCACCAGGTCGACGAGCTTGGCCGCCGCCATCTCCATCTGCACCACGTAGCTGTCGACCTTGGCCTTGAAGTGCCGGTACGCGATCATCGCCGGGATCGCGATCGCGATGCCAAAGCCCGTGTTGTACAGCGCCACCGAGATGCCGTAGGCGAGCTGCTGCGGGTTGGCGCCGCTCGGGGACTGCGAGCCGAAGATCGCGATCATGCCGACCACGGTGCCGAACAGGCCCATCAGCGGGCTGATCGCCGCGATCGTCCCGAGCGTAGTGAGAAAGCGCTCGAGATCGTGCGCCACCGCGCGCCCCGCCTCCTCGATCGCTTCCCGCATGACGTAGCGCGAGCTGCGCACGTTGCGCAGCCCCGCTGCCAGCACTTCGCCCAGCGGCGAGTCCTTGGCGAGGCGCTCGAGCACCTCGTCATCCACACCCTGGCGCTGGTAGACCGCAAGCACCTGCTCGAGCAGGCGCGGAGGCGTGATCCGGCTGTCCCGCAAGGTGATCGAGCGCTCGATGATCAGGGCCACCGCAATGATCGAAGCCAGCAGCAGCGGCCAGATTGGCCAGCCTGCCGCCTGAATGATGGCGAACAACTCCGTGCCCCCGCATGATCTTCAAACCGTCCGCGCGCAACGCACGCGTCACGCTCGGGGTGGCGCCGCTGGCGCCACCTCGTATTGGTTTTGCCCGCGCACTTTAGCCAAAGCGCCGAAGCGCGGCAAGCGCGGCAAGCGCGTCGCCGCTGCACGACGAAATCTCGAAACTCGGGCGCCGCTTCATCGTTATCCACAAAACTTGTGGATAAGTTTGTGGATTATCTCTTAACAGTTCCAACTGTCAGCCTTGAGCGCTCTCCCCGATCGGGTCCGATCATTTTTTGAGCAGTGTTTTCCGGCAATGAAACAGAAGCTTATGAGAAAGAATCGGGCTCCGCGTGCCTTTCGCCTGCGCCGGCTGGACGAAAAGACACAGGTGTGGATTACTGTGGACTCGGCGCGCGCGTAAAAAGCCCTCATGCAGAGCGATTTGCCTCAACCAGTCGAGGCGCCCGGGGCGCCTGTACTGAGCGTTTCCGAGCTGTTGCGCAGCGTGCGCGACGTGCTCGAGCGACGCTTTCCGCTGGCATGGGTCTCGGGCGAGCTCTCCAACCTGACGCGCGCCGCGTCCGGGCATTTTTACTTCACGCTCAAGGACGACGCCGCGCAGGTCGACTGCGTGATGTTCCGCGGCCGGGTGGCGAGTCTCGACTGGCAGCCGTGCGAGGGGCTGCGCGTCGAGGTGCGCGCGCTGGTGAGCCTGTACGAGCCGCGCGGGCGCTTCCAGTTGAACGTCGAGACGATGCGCCGGGCTGGGCTCGGCCCGCTGCACGAGCGCTTCCTGCGACTCAAGGAGAAGCTCTCGCGCGAGGGCCTGTTCGCCCCCGAAGCGAAGCGCGACCTGCCGGCGCATCCGCGCGCCATCGGCGTCGTCACCTCGCTCGCCGCAGCCGCGCTGCGCGACGTACTGACCACGCTCGCGCGACGCAACGCCGCCTTGCCCGTAATCGTCTACCCGGTGTTGGTGCAGGGCGAAGGCGCCGCCGAGCGCATCGCCGCGATGCTCGCCACCGCGAGCGCGCGTGCCGAATGCGACGTGCTGCTGCTGGTGCGCGGCGGCGGCTCGATCGAGGATCTGTGGGCGTTCAACGAGGAAGCGGTGGCGCGCGCCATCCGCGCCTCGAGCATCCCGGTAGTAGTGGGTGTGGGCCATGAGACCGACTTCACGATCGCCGATTTCGCCGCCGACCGCCGTGCGCCGACGCCTACCGCAGCCGCCGAGCTGGTGAGTCCGCCGCGCGCCGAGCTGCTCGCGCGCCTCGCCGAGCTCGTCCGCCGCGCCGCGCGTGAAACGCGCCGCCGCATCGAGTACGCAAGCCAGGGCGTGGACGCGCTGGCCCGCCGTCTGGTTCACCCGGCCGCGCGCCTGCGCGCCTCGCGCGAGCTGACGGCACAGCTCGCCTTGCGGCTCGCCTCGGCCACCGCGCGCCAGCTCGATGCCTCGCGCTACCGGCTGCGCGAGGCGCCGCCGCGCCTGGTCGGCGCGCTCGCGCGGCGCCTCGAGGCGGCGCGCGCGCTGCTCGCGCGGCTGCAGGCCTCGCTGAGCGGGCTCGATCCCACGGCGGTCCTTGGCCGCGGCTACAGCATCACGCGCAACGCAGCGGGCGAGGTGCTGCGCGAGAGCGCGCGCGTCGCGCCGGGTGAGCGCGTGCACACCCGCCTCGCGAGCGGCTGGCTGGAAAGCGAAGTGAAGCGCCGCGGCGGCTAAGCCGCGCCGTGGATCCTCAGCGCGCCTTGAGCACGCGCTTCGCGCGCGCGACGTCCTTTTTCTTCACCCAGAAGATGGCGCCGTAGCGGCTCTTGCCGGCGGTCACGGCCTGCAGCGCCACGAGACTGATCCTGGCTTCGGCAAGCTTTGCAGTGATCGTCGTGAGCGCGCCGACGCGATCGTCGCCCTGCACCAGAAACGCGGTCTTTCTCGCCGAGTGCTTCAGGCCCGCCTTGTTCGCGGCGCTGCGAAATGCGGCGCCGTTCTGCGGCACGAAGTCGACCTGCACGCCGCCTCTTTCCGGAAATCCCGTGAACGCGAGCAGGTTCACGCCCGCGCCCTTCATCGCCCCGAGCAGCTTCGCGCCCGCCCCGGCACGGTTCGGCACGCGCGCCGAGTAATAGTCGACCTTCCGAATGCTCGCCATGGCCCCTCCTTCACGGTTGCGTCCCGCACGGCGCGGGCACACCGTATCGTAACCCGGCGCATGGCGCGGCGCGCACCGCAAAAGCCTTACAATGTTCCGGCGCATGGGACACCGGCTCTCGAAGATCACGACACGCACGGGCGACGCGGGCGACACCGGCCTGGGCGACGGCTCGCGCGTGCCGAAGGAAAGTGCGCGCATCCAGGCGCTCGGCGACATCGACGAGCTCAACTGCGCGATCGGCGTGGTGCTCGCCGAGGAGCTGCCCGAAGCGATGCGCCGCAGCTTCGAGCAGGTGCAGCACGATCTGTTCGATCTTGGCGGCGAGTTGAGCATTCCGGGCCACCGCATGCTGACCGAGGCGCAGGTCGCGAGGCTCGAGGCCGAGCAGGCGGCCTGGAACGCCGAGCTCGCACCGCTCAAGGAGTTCGTGCTGCCCGGCGGCTCGCGTACGGCCGCCGCCGCACACCTCGCACGCACCGTGTGCCGGCGCGCCGAGCGCAGCGTCGTGGCGCTCGGGCGCAACGAACCGGTCAGCGAACACGCGCGCCGCTACCTCAATCGGCTCTCGGACCTGCTGTTCGTCGCGGGGCGCAGACTCAATCGCCACGCGGGTCGCGACGACGTGCTCTGGCGCCGCGCGCCCAAGCGCTGAACCGCGCGATGAGCTCGATGCTCGTTGGCATATCGGCAATCGCCTGATGCGCAAAGCAAGCTCCGCTGTCAAAGCCCTGGTGTTCGACGTGTTCGGCACGGTGGTCGACTGGCGCGGCTCGATCATCGCCGAGGGCCGGCGCCTGGGCCGCAGCCGAGGCCTCAAGGTCAACTGGGCCGCGTTCGCCGACGCCTGGCGCGCGGGCTACCGTCCGGCGATGGCACGGGTGCGCTCGGGCGAGCTGCCTTGGACCTCGATCGACGAGCTGCACCGCATGATCCTCGACGACCTGCTCAAGCAGTTCGGCGTCGCCACGCTGGACGAGCCGGGCATCGTGCAGCTGAACCGCGTCTGGCATCGGCTCAAACCCTGGCCGGACGCGCGCGCGGGCCTTCTGCGCCTGAAGCGCGCGCTGGTGATTGCGACGCTCTCCAACGGCAACGTGGCGCTGCTCACCAATATGGCGAAATCGGCCGGACTTCCCTGGGACTGCATTCTCTCGGCGGAGCTCTTCGGCCACTACAAGCCGGATCCGCAAACCTACCTCGGCGCCGCGCGCCTGCTCGGCATCGCGCCGGGCGAGCTGATGATGGTCGCGGCGCACAAGGACGACTTGTTCGCGGCCAAGGCCTGCGGCCTGCGCACCGCGTTCGTGCCGCGCCCGCTGGAATACGGGTCCGAGGCGCGCGCCGACGTGAAGCGCGAGCGCGCCTTCGACGTGCATGCGCGCGATTTCAACGACCTCGCCGATCAGCTGCTCGGCCGGCGCCGGGCCGCGAAGCGGCGCGCTAAGAGGAGATGACGGTGGCGCAGATCAAGATCTATAACGTCGACACGCTCGGCAAGCCGCTCGGGCAGTACTCTCACGTGACGCGCGTCAAGGCGAGCGAGACGCTGTACATCGCCGGCATGGTCGCGGCCGACAAGAACGGCAAGGTGGTCGGCCAGAACGATTTCGACGCCCAGTGCGGCCAGGTTTTCCGCAACATCGAGACCGCGCTCGAGTCGGCCGGGGCCGGCTGGGCGAACGTGGCCGAGTTCACCACCTACCTGGTGCATTCACAGGACATCCCGAAGTTCATGGCGTTTCGCCTGCGGGAATTTCCGAAGATGTTTCCGAGCGGCGTCTATCCGCCGAACACGCTGCTGATGATCGACCGGCTGGTGGGCGAGCCCTACCTGATCGAAGTCCAGACGGTCGCGGCGCTGTAGGGCGGCGGACCGGATAGAGAGGCGCCAGGGCGACGAAGTTGGCACCGCGACAAGGCCTCCCTGAATCATGGGCGTGCACCTCTAACTCCGAGCATTACAATGATTACTTACGGCTAGCGCCGGAAATCGCATATTCCTCGGAGGGAGTATGTCGTCCGATGTGCGCCCCTCGCCGACGTTCGGCTGCAATGCCCTGAGCAGGATGGTGTGCGGAGCAGCGCTCGCCGTGCTCCTGGCCGGCGGCTGTTCCTCGAATCCGCCAAAGAAAACCAGCAGCGATGCCGATAAGGATGGCGAGGGGCCAGTTGCAGCGGGCGCAGTCGTCGGCGGCGCCGCGGGGGCAGCTGTGGGCGCGGTTGGCGGCGCGGTCGTTGGGGGGCTCGGGGCAATCGGGGCTTGCGCGCCTGCAGGCGTCCTTGCAGTTTTCTGCGCACCGGTCGGAATGGTCATCGGCGCGGTGGGTGGCGGTGTTGTGGTTGGGGCGGCGGGTGCCAAAGCCGGCGCTAACGCGGTTCGAAGGAGCCAGCAAAGTGCGAATCAGGCTCCGGAGCCGATCGAGCGCCAGGCGGAGTACGAACCCGATTACGCCCTGACGGAATGGCCGGTGATGGCCGCGGCTCAAGCCAGTGAAGAAGTCGAGCCGGTACCGCGACCCAATGCGACCTCGCAATCGCTGGCGATGTCCGCGGCGCAAATAGGCAGGAATGCGGATCACACGGCTTGGGCCGAGCCGATGGAGGCTGCCGCGCCGAGCTCGAGCGAGCAAGCATCGCCAGCGCCTTCGATTGCGAGCTCGTCCGTAGCCGCCACGACCTCGACAAGTGCGGAAGATGCCGTCGAAAGCGAGGCTCCTGCGGTGCCCGAGCCGGTCACGCTCGCCCTGAGACGCGAAGCGGCTGCCGAATCTCCTGAAACGGGCGCCGCAGGCTTGCCCGCGGCCGGAACCTCCTGGAGCTACGAAATCACGGACAGGATCTACGGGCGCAACAGCACCAGCCTCACGGTGAAGGTGATGCGCGCCGACGATCGGACCGTGGAAGAACTCGTATCGACAAAGTCATGGGGAACGAGGGCTGCAGAGGCGCAGCGCGCCATCGACACCCATGGGACAAGCTTCATCGAACAACGTATCGGCACAAGCGCCGTTCTCGTCGAATTCGCGCCCTATTTCCTGGTCGCGAACGGCGAACCAGCGGCAGCACGCGTCGCCGACACGGCCGGGTACCCCACCGCCGGGGATTCATCCTGGACCGTGGAATCGATGCCGCCCGTCTGGGAGCAAGTCACCGTCGCCGCGGGAACGTACCGGGCCCTGCGCGTTGAAATCACCGGCCGGCGCAGAGTTCATTCGTGGTGGCTCGTCCCCTACAAATTCTCGATCCGCATCTGGTACGCGCCGCAGGTGAAACGCTACGTCAGGTTGGAGCGCGAGGAGTGGGGGCACTCGAAGCAGTACAGCGACGTGGTGGTCGAACTCGTGAAGTTCAGCCCGGCCTCCCAGGCCATCCCCGAAAGACAAGGAAGACTGTCTGTGCCGCAGCCGGGCTCCAGCGGGCATCGCTAGAGCGGCCCGAAGCCCCAGGAGAACAGGGGCTTCCCGCCCGAGCGGGTGACGTGCACGACTTCCTCGAGCCACCAGCGCTCGTCGGCGCCGCCCGGGCACAGCAGGTGCATGGGCACCACCATGTTCTCTTCGAGCGTCCAGTCAATGTTCGGACTGCCGTCGGCGAGCTGAATGGGTATGTCCATGTGCGACAGGCCGAGCCCGTGGAAGAAGATTACGGCCTCGTCGGCGTTGGAGTGGCCGGCCTTGCGAAACGATTTGCGCGCGCGCGCCTGCAACTCGCTGATGCGAGCCCCGGGCCGCATCGCCTCGAGCAGCGTCTCGCCCACGGCCGCAGTCGCGCTCGCATGGCGCCGCGCGAGAGGTGAAGGATCGGCGCCCGCAACCCAGGTCTTGCCGCCGTCCCAGCAGTACAGATCCAGTGTCCCGTGGCAATCGAACATGATGTTGCTTCCGGTTAGGACCTTGTCCTGCTCGGCACCGGTCTGCAGGGTGATCGCGGGATCGCCGCCCGGCGGATGGCCCCATACCATTCCCCCGGGATCGCGCACGAACCCGCCCAGCGAGAGCACCGCCTCGCCGTAGACCCGCGTCAGCTCGGCCCAGGACATGGCGGGATCCCAACCCGCGATGGTCCTGCGGATGGCCTTTTCGTTCAGCGCCGCGGCCTGCTCGAGTGCGTGGATCTCCGCTGGCGTCTTGATCGATCGCGCATCCATCAGGCAATCGTAGGCATCGCGCAGCCGGTCCATGCCGATGCCCAGGCGCAAGCCGTAGCCGAGATCGTCGAAGCCGAGCTTCGCGCTTTGCAGGCCGAGGTCCGCCAGCGCGCGGCGTAGCGACGCGCTCATGTCGAATTCGTAGCGCGCGCGCGCATTGGCGACCCATGCCTGGCCGCGGCCGGATTGCGGAATGAAGCGCTCGACATCCGATGCGCTGGCCGCGATGTCGAGCGGCATCATCACCGCGCGAAACGCTCGGATGTCCTCGATCCACGTCGGCAGCGTCAGGAAGGTGCCGAGGTAGTAATCCGCGACGACCAGCACCGGCGCCTTGGGAGCGTGGCGCGACAGAACCACGGCATAGGGACGGGGTTCGTCCGACTTGTGGGCCGTCGCATTGAACCCGCTCAGGTAGTAGACGTTATACGGCTGCGTGATGACGAGACCGTCCAAGTCGCGCTGCTGCATCGCGAAGATCAGCCGCTCGAGGTTGCAGCGGGGCGCCGGCCGGCTGTTTGTGCTCAGGGTCACGCTGCCTCCCGCTGTCTAAGGCCGGTCACGGTCCTGGATATGTTTGCCAACGACTGTATCGCGAAATGCGCACGCGCGCCGCGCCTGGCGCAACGGCGGACCGGGTTTGATAGGATTCAAGGCGCCAGAGTAGCCCCGCTGGCGGCGCGGCTGGTGCGCACTTGATGCAGATCAAACCGCTGTGCGGCATGGCTGGCTAACGTCATCCGCGAAGGCGCGATCGTTCGTGAGCCCGCGGTTTTCGCTTGAGGCGCTGGCGCGGCGATCACTCGCGCAGTTTTCAAAAGGAGACCCCCCATGAGACTGGAAGGCAAGACCGCAGTGGTGACGGGCGCGGCGTCGGGCATCGGACGCGCCACCGCCGAAGCGTTCGCCCAGGCCGGCGCACGCGTCGTGCTCGGCGACGTCAACGAGGAAGGCGGCGGCGCCGCCGCTGGCGCGATCCGCACGCGCGGCGGGACCGCCGATTTCATCCGCCTCGACGTCACCGACCCGTCATCCGTCGAATCGTTCCGCGGCGCTGCGCTCGCCTTGCACGGCGGCGTCGATATCGTCGCCAGCGTCGCCGGCTGGGGCAGGACCGAACCCTTCGTCCAGAACACGCCCGAGTTCTGGCGCAAGCTGATCGACCTCAACCTGCTCGGCACGATCATGATTGCGCGCGCCTTCGTCGAGCCGATGATCGAGCGGCGCAGCGGCAAGGTGGTCACGGTAGCGAGCGACGCCGGACGCGTGGGCAGCTTGGGCGAGACCGTGTATTCGGGCGCGAAGGGCGGCGTCATCGCCTTCTCCAAGGGACTCGCCCGCGAGATGGCGCGCTACAACATCACCGTGAACTGCGTCTGCCCAGGCCCGACCGACACCCCGCTGATGGCGGCGGTGCCCGAAAAGATCAAGGAGGCGTTCAGCCGCGTCACGCCGATGCGCCGCCTCGCGCGGCCCTCGGAGGTCGCGGACGCGATCCTGTTCTTCGCCAGCGCGCGCTCGGACTTCGTCACCGGCCAGGTGCTCTCCGTGAGCGGCGGCCTGACCATGGCTGGATAAGGAGTTTCCCATGCTCAAACTTAAGGCGGCCGAGTGGCGGCCGCAGCATTTCAAATGGCAGGTCGCCGGACGCGTCGCCACCATCACGCTCAACCGCCCCGAGCGCAAGAACCCGCTGACCTTCGAAAGCTACGCCGAGCTGCGCGACACCTTCCAGAAGCTGCACTACGCCGAGGACGTGCGCGCGGTGGTGTTCACCGGCGAAGGCGGCAATTTCTGCTCCGGCGGCGACGTGCACGAAATCATCGGGCCGCTCGTCGCCATGGACATGCCCGAGCTGCTCGCCTTTACCCGCATGACCGGAGCCCTGGTGCGGGAGATGCGCACCTGCCCGCAGCCGGTGATTGCCGCGGTCGACGGCGTGTGCGCCGGCGCCGGAGCGATCATCTCGATGGCGAGCGACCTGCGCTACGCGACGCCCGAAGCGAAAACCGCATTCCTGTTCGTGCGCGTGGGACTCGCCGGCTGCGACATGGGCGCCTGCGCCATCCTGCCGCGCATCGTCGGGCAGGGGCGCGCGGCCGAGCTGCTCTACACGGGGCGCAGCCTGGGGGCCGACGAGGGCTTGGCGTGGGGCTACTTCAACGACATCGTGCCGCGTGACAAGCTGCTCGCGCGCGCGCAGGAGATGGCGGGCGCGCTCGCCGAAGGCCCCGCGTTCGCGCACTCGATGACCAAGAAATGCCTGCACCAGGAGTGGAACCTGTCGATCGAGCAGGCGCTCGAGACCGAGGCCGAGGCGCAGGCGATCTGCATGCAGACCAAGGACTTCGAGCGCGCCTACAGCGCCTTCGTCGCCAAGCAGAAGCCCCGCTTCCAGGGCGATTGAGCGATGCAAGGCCTGGTGCTCGACGCGGCGCGCATCCAGCACGAGCACACCCGCGGCATCTGGCCGGGGCGCGTCGCCACCGACGACCTCGACCGCTGGGCGACGGAGAAGCCCGAGGCGACGGCGCTCGTTGGCTGGCGCCTGGAAGAGGAGCGCGAGAGCCGCCTTTCGTACCGCGAGCTCGCACGCCGCACGGCGCTCGCCGCCTGCGTGCTCGAGCGCGCAGGCGTGCGGCGTGGAGACGTGGTCTCGTTCCAGCTTCCCAGCTGGTGGCAGTTCGTCGCGCTGTACCTCGCCACGGTGCGCCTCGGCGCGGTCGCCAATCCGCTGATGCCGATCTTCCGCCAGCGCGAGCTCGCTTTCATGCTGCGGCTGGCCGAGCCGCGCGTGTTCATCGCTCCGGCGCGCTTCCGCGGCTTCGATCACGGCGAGCTCGCGCGCGAGCTCGCCGCGCAGCCGCCCGGCATGCGGGTGCTGCTCGTGGGGGGCGCTGGCGCCGGCTCGCTCGAGGCCGAGCTCGCCGCGGCGGGCGACGCGGGCGCCTTCGAGCGCGGCGCGCGCCTCGAGCCGAACGACGTCACGCAGCTGCTCTACACCTCGGGCACCACCGGGGAGCCGAAGGGCGTGCTGCACACCTCGAACACGCTGCTCGGC
>Ga0326597_10007951_pt1 | contig 14359 bp, 11 predicted proteins | sample RVTome_12_FD_203789 | JGI IMG/M metagenome (GOLD analysis project Ga0326597, IMG submission 203789) | Soil microbial communities from uranium-contaminated site in the Upper Colorado River Basin, Wyoming, United States - RVT100D185 | ecosystem: Environmental > Terrestrial > Soil > Contaminated >... | reverse complement strand
GAGATCGTAGAAACACTGAAATTGCGCCAGCGACTGGCCGCGCCGCTGGGGCGAGGTTTGATCGACGGCGACGGTCATCAAAGCCGGCTGGGCCGCGCCGGTGCCCAGGCCGCCGACCACCGCGGCGGCCATCAACCCCGCGGGCGAGTCGGCCAATACGAGCAAGCAGATGCTGGCGAAATTGAGAAAGAGCCCGGGAATGATCACCGCACGGCGGCTCACCCGGTCCGACAGCGGTCCCGCAAACGGCCGGATGATCAGCAGGCAGAAGGCGTAGAGTCCGAACCAGAGTCCCGGGTTGGCCAGCCCTAACTTCAACGCATGGATGGGCAAAAATGTCAGGATCCCACCCTGCCCGAAAGAGATAAATGCCACCGCGACGGCCGGGAGAAGGGTTGCTGAAATGACCAGAAGATCGATCCAACGAAAGGGATGTTCCTTGCCGGCGGGCACGCGCGCTGGTTCGATGATCCACAAACTTAAAACCAGACTTCCGATCAGTAGCATGGCGGAGCCGATGAAAACACCGGGATAGCCGTATTCATGAAGCAGCGCAAAACCGGCGACGGGGCCGACGGCGCCGCCGAGACTGCTCGCCATGGCGGCATAGCCAATGAGCTCGCCACGGCGCTTTTGCGGCGCGATATCGGCGGCCAGGGTGGCAACCGCAGTGGTACTGGCGGACCAGCCGATGCCATGGAGGATGCGGACTGGAATCAGGAGCAAGATCGTCGGAGCCCACAGGTAGCCGAAGTTGCCCGCGATAAAAAGCGCGGCGCCGGCGATGAGAAACGGTTTGCGACCCACGCGGTCGACGAGCACGCCGATGGGGATGCGCATGACCGTCGAGGTAATCGTGAAGACGGCCATGATCGCGCCAATGACGGTGGACGAGGCGCCGAAGGTAACGAGATACAACGGCAGAACCGGGCGGGTAAGATGATGGGCGATGAAAAAACTGAAGCGGTTGACCCAGGTGATAAGAAAATGTTTGAGCCATTCATCTTGTTGAAGTTCTTCTTGTTCTGCCATCGCCGCCGCCAACGGAAACTATAGTGGCGCACATCATCGCGGCGGGGCGGTGCAAAGTCAATCGAGGCTGCGCCACGGCGATGTCAAAGTCAGTTTCACCTTGGTGAATTGATTTCACAAGTCCAGTCTTTCCAAAAATCCCCCCTTCCCCCCTTTCCAAAGGGGAGACCTGAAAGTTTCGGGTTTGAACTCTGGACTCGGAACTATCTGTCTGCGAACTCTGCGTCTCTATGGTGAAATGACGATTGCTGCTTTGGTTGCGGCTCCGCAGCGCTGTGTCCTTCGTGGTGAATCCTTCTCTACAGTAAAACCGGAATAGCTAGGGTTAACGACGGAATCGAAGGGTCCCAACCCGAGCCGCTAGACCGAGACACGAAACCGCGTCAGCCTAGACTTTATGAATGCCGCCGCCTTCCGGTGGTTTGGGTTGGTCTCTACCCGGCAGCCAGTCGACGTCTTTGCGTGGGCTGTTGCCCGTCACTTGGAACTTGGCCCGCCCCATGTTTTCGAACTCGATCTCAATCGTATCGCCGCTGTTGACCGGCTTTAACCCTTCGTGAAATGTGCCGGTGGCGACGATATCCCCGGGACTGAGAGTGATAAACCTACTAAGCCAGGAGATCTGATCGGAAATCTTGTGCGCCATGGCGCTTGTGTTGTAGTTCTGGCGGGGCTCGCCGCTGGTCCACGACTTCACGACGACATTGTGCGGATCGGCAATCTCGTCTTTGGTGATAATCCAAGGCCCGCAGCAGCCGTGTGAGCCTTGACCCTTGCCGACGAAGTGTGTGCGGCGCAGGAGCCCACGGGTGGAGATATCGAAGAAGGGAACGTACCCGAAGACAAAATCAAGGGCCTTGGATTCCGTGACGTTGTTGGCTGTCTTGCCGATGACGTAGGCGAACTCGGCTTCGGGTTGGTATACGACGCAGGCTGGAATGTCTCTCAATTCGACGGCGCCGCCGGGACCGACCAGATCGGGCGACTTGTAAAAATATTCGTGGGGAAAGTTGTCCGCGGTGCGACCGGGCCGGTCGATGTAGTTGCTGAACGCGGCGATGCACTTGCCCGGCCGGGGAAGGGGGCAAAGGAGCTGCACGCTGCTTAACGGCACGCCGTTCTGCTCCGCCAAGATCTTCTCGAATCGGCGCCGGTACTTGCGCCACCCCTCGATGATCTCCTCCATCACGCGCTGCCCGCCCTTGGCTTTGCGCGAGCTGATGGAGTCGCTGACATCCACCACCATGTCGCCGTTCTTGATGACGCCGACGCGATCGTCGTTGAATCGTAGAATCTTCACCGTTCGCTCCTCCCCTCGGAAATTTCCGCCTATCATTGCGACAACGGATCGCCAATGTCAAACAAAGCAAAATTAGCCGCGCGCGCGACGCGCTTTGCAAATCGCCGCGATTGTTGTAATCGATGGATAGGAGGTCACCATGCTGCTGATCAATAATCAGGAAGTGGAAAAACTCTTCGACATGAAAGCCTGCCTCGAAGCGCTGGAGGACGGCTACGATGATTTGCTCAAGGGCGATGCGGTGTACCGGCCGCGTATCGATCTTTGGATGCCCTGCGAGCGGCCCGACGGCTATTACCGTTGGGGAACGATGGAAGGGGCGAGCCGGAAAATCGGCGTGTTCGCCATTCGTATGAAATCCGATATCGTCTACTGGCCTAACGGGGATACGGAAGAGAAGTATTGCATGCAGCCCGGAACCTGGTGTGGACTGGTGATGGTTTTCAGCGTGCGCAACGGCGAGCCGCTAGCGATCATCAACGACGGATTGATCCAGCATATGCGCGTCGGCGGCTGCGCCGGGTTAGGCGCGAAGTATCTCGCGCGCGACGACGCTTGCGATGTCGGCATCTTCGGCTCCGGCGGCATGGCACGCAGTTACCTGGAAGCTTTCTACGAGGTGCGCAAGCTCCGGCGCGTGAGAGTTTACAGCCCGACCCAGGCGAACCGCGAGAAATTTGCCCGGGAGATGACCGGCAAATTGGATATCGAAGTGCTCGCCGTCAACTCGCCGGAGAAAGTCGTGCGGGAAGCCGATATCGTGGCCACCTGCACGGACTCGACGCGGACTGTCTTCGATGAACCGGAATGGTTGAAAGAAGGAGCGCATATCACCAGCGTGCGCGCCTGCGAGATCGGCCCCAAAGTGATCAAGCGCTGCGACCTATCGGTGAAGCTCGGCAAGAATACCATCGAGGCGATGGATGAAGGGATGATCCGGCTCCACGGTAACGTCGGCTACATCGCCGGCCAGCCCGAAGAGCGCAGCCGTATTCCCAACCCCACCGTCGATAACTACAAGGGCGATTACTTCAAATACTTCATGGATGTCCGGGCGGGCAAAGTTGCCGGGCGGACAAGCGATAAGCAAGTGACGTACTTCATTAACGCCGGCACCCAAGGTCTCCAGTTCGCCGCTTGCGCGGGGAAGGTCGTGGAATTAGCGAAACTAAAAGGCGTAGGGCGCGAGCTGCCGACTGAGTGGTTTTTGCAAGATATCAGGGACTGACTCGATAGCCGAATGGAATACGGGCCAATATCCAGACAGGCCAGTCAGCATTTCTACGCCTACCGCAAGTCACTGAACAGTTCGGCGAATAGAATTGAAGTTTTAGGATACCGTGGTAGCATAAAAACATGGGCACATTTTACACAGGGTGTAAGGTCGAAAACCACGTGGACCGGTCCAAGTTTATCCGGCTCCAGAAGGTTCTCGTCGACACGGGAAGTGAGTACACTTGGATCTCAGAGACTAAACTGGACCAGATTGGAGTCAAGAGAGAGAAAAAAGATCTACGTTTTGTACTCGCCAATGGAGAGGTTGTGACTCGTAGCGTCGGCTTCGCCATTCTGCGGGTTGGAAACAACTTCACAATCGACGAAGTCGTCTTTGCTGAGCCCGGTGATCTCCTTCTCCTGGGAGCCCGCACCCTTGAAGGACTAAACCTTACGGTGGATTCGGCCAGAAAGAAGCTCGTCGCAGCCGGTCCCCTCCCTGCTGCCTGATCCTCGCCGAACAAGGCGCCGGTGGTCTTCAGAGCAATATTACCGGTGCGCAACTCTTCCGGCATCCAGCGCAATTTTTTCCATTGTGCGCTGGTGATCGCTTGCCTGCGCTGGCCGGATTCAAAGTCCCAGCCTCTTCAGCTCCGCCTGAGTTAAAAGTGCTGAGTGCTGAGATGAGATACAGACCCCGGGTGCCTCGTCCTCAGTACTCAGCACTCGTTACCTTGCACTGCCTTTGCTAATATCCCAAATCCTCGATCTCCTCCTCATCCATGCCGAAGTAGTGGGCGATCTCGCTTCGACTGAAGGTCCGTCAAAGAGCCTCTAGGCTTAGATGACGCATCGAGCACGGTGTGCTATCCTAAGTGCTGCCATGGCCGTGTTAATTGGACAGCCTATAGACGCTCGCGAATTGGAACAGGCCACAAGTCCGTGGCCGCCCGAAAGGTTCGCCTCGATGTGCAACAGTCTGGTTTGGGCTGTCTCAGGGCGCCAGTATCCGGGAGTGCCTTCATTTACAGAACGTGTGAACTCCGCCGATGGGGGAATCGATGCTGAATGGGAGGTTGAAATTGTCGACGATAGTTTTGGTTTGCGAACTCCGATCGTCGGACCAGGATGGAATATTTTCCAATACAAAAAGCGGGACGTGATCGCTCAAGATCGAAGACGAATAATTTCTAACATCAGATCAAGCCTCAAAAGAGAGTTGGCAGCTTTAGCGAAGAAGCGAAAAAAAACTCTCAATCGCTATATTCTTTTTCTAAATGTTGACCTAAAGCATGACCAGACGTCGGCTCTAAAGGATGCCATTCTAGAAGGATACGATCGAGCTTCGGAGCTCCATGTCGAAGTTATCGGAGCTGCGGAGATCACCGCCTTTCTCAATAACCAACCCCACTTGAGGGCGGCCTACTTCGCTCCGCTGGCCTTCAAAACGTGGGAAGAAGCAAATCGCTCACACCGTACGCAAAAGCTCTTCGGTTTCGACGTAGCTTTAGTAGGGAGAGAGGACCTGCTAACCCAGGTACGATCCCTCGTTGACAACCCTCGGGCGCGTGTGGTCGTTGTTGCGGGCCCCCACGACATCGGTAAAAGTTGTCTTGTCCTAGAAGCGACGAGCCATCGTCCACACGAGGTCGTATTTGCCCTCGATCCTCGCTCGATGCAGCTCAACGATTATCGCAATTTGGGTGCTCCGCAACATGAAGTTATTTGTGTTGTCGAAGATCCTGAGCCCGATAGCGTACAAAAATTGGCAAACGAGATTCTGGCAATTGAACGACTCAAGCTCATTATTACACTTCCAACTTCTGATCAGCCGCTGGAAGCTTATGGAACGGATGAGCGAATTCAATCTCTGGCCATTGGTCCTTTGAGCGACGAGGATTCACGAAAACTTGTAGCCGCTACTGGTAAGCGACTGGACTTCGGCGTGGAGTCGTGGATTTTGGATCGTGCAGGTGGAAATCCCGGGATTTTGCTGAAAGCAGCAAGTATAGCGGAGAAGTTACGAGAGGCCCCGGGCAACTTTGAGGCGGCCGTTGGGCGGGAGTTCGTGGGACGGATCGAGTCAGAGATCGGCAGAGATGCGCTGAAGTGCGCCGAACTTTTGTCGCCATTAACACACGTTGGTATCTCCGGTGGGTTTGAAGCGGAACTCGAATTAATTTGTGAAATCTTTGGTGATGGGCTATTGCGTCCAGCTAAAATTCTTTCTGAACTAGAAGGTTTGGAAAGGGCAGGTTTGGCGAAGAGAGGGGGATCGTTTGCAGAAATAACTATACCGTTTCTAGCCAACCATCTTGTAACTAAACTACTTCGTGGCCGAAGAGTTGAAATATTTGCTCTATTTGCAAGGCTACACCAACCAGGAAGGGTCAGGTTTATAAGACGCCTTTCGCAGGTCACAAGCCCAGAAGTTAGCGAACTTTGGGACGCGATGTTCGACCCTCACGATCCATTAGCACCGTTCGGTACTTTGCCGACTGCATTGAAGCAGCCGCAAACGTTGAAATTTCTCGCCGGTGCAGCCCCAGAAAAAACGGTTCGACTCCTCGAAGAAGGACTCCTTGGAACAAGTCACGAAGAAAGATTGGCTTTGTCGGATGACCCGCGCCGCGAGCTGATGTGGGCGCTTGAGCAACTTTTGTTCCGGGCAAAAACCAGTCGGCGTGCATTGAAATTGATTTGGCTTCTGGCTGAGGCCGAGAATGAAAAGTGGGGCAATAACGCTACTGGGGTTCTATCGGAATGTTTCCATCCTTTACATAGCCAGATGCCTTTACCACTGGTCGAAAGACTCGCCGCACTACGCGAGTGTACCTCACCTCAGGCCTCTAATGAGGGAAGGCTCATAGCGATTCGAGCTGCATCAAAAGCGTTAGCGAGTGCTGCGATCACCCTTAGACATAGCACCGGTGTGGAACCATTAGACAAATGGCCTGTTTTTACTCGACCTGATGCATATGATTATGCGTGTGATCTAGTTGACCATTTCCTCGCGATCGCTGAAACAGAAGAGAATGAAGTCGCCGACGAAGCGCTAAAAAAATTGCCGAGACTAATATTTGAATTGGGGATTCAAGGCCAGCCAAAGAAAGCGTTAGAGCGATTTGAGAAACTGGTTAAGTGGGCAAAGATCGAAAAGCGCGGCTTAGATGTATTCGCGCTTTTTGAGAATATTGAGGCCCTACGTCAGAACTTGCAGCGCAATCTCAAAGACTCGGAAATGAGCAATGTTAGGAAAACAGAATTCGACGGGAATCTGTCTGAGTGTAATCGTCTCAAGGGCATATTGGAGGAGGGAAGCTTTTCGATAAAGCTTAAGCGTTGGACTGGTGGATGGAGTAGGGAAGACCATGAAAAGATCATGCGCGACGGTCGAGATACCTCTCGTAGCGAACTTGAACTTACGAAATTGGCAAAGGAAGCAGTTTCAAATCCGACCCTATTGTCTAATGATCTCGTGTCATGGCTTCTTTCAGCTAGTGCGCAAAACTCTCCAAGGTATTTTTTCTTACTCGGAATTCAGGATTTCAAAGGTCATCTCCGCTCGATAGTGGAGGAAATTGGTTCGCAGACGAGTGGTGCTTACGCCTTTTCCGCGTATTGGGGCGGCTGGGCAAAAAATGACCGAACCCACGCTGAAAAACGCCTCGTTGAACTAGCCATTAAAGGCGCAGTGTCAGGTGAGGCATTTGTTTCGGCGGCCGGTTATCTCGGTCCGAGTGAAATGATTGTGGCAACCATTCGAGAAAGAGTCTCGAAGGGTCTAATTACACCGAAACTAGCTTCGGGAATCTTATATGGCGATTGGGTTGGCAACTTGTCGGAGAAGCAATTTTTAAGCCTCCTCGCATCGTTTGTGGGAAGTCGCTTTGAGCACGCAGCTTTAGTCGTCGACATAATTGGACGGTGGTTACACAGAGAACGTAGCCTAGATAGCGAGCTAAAGGAGTTGGCATGGCAGTGTCTAGAAGCGGCCCCGTCTGTAACCGAGCATGAGGAATATAACTGTCAACGCCTCGCAGCAAGGCTAGCAGAATCGAACACTGAACGTGGACTCAGACTTCTCGAAAAACTTCTAACACAACCTCATGATAGGCACGCTTGGAATCCAATCGATCGATACGGAGTCCAGGAAAATCATTTTTGGTTTGTCCTGCACAAGGCGAACCCCGAGCGGGCAGTCCGCACGGTTCTTTCTGCAGCCGTGGCTGACTCAGAACGGCGCTTTAAGGTGACCTGGGATTTTAAGGAAGTTGTAGACCAGGAAAACGACGCAGAACTGCTAATAAAGCTTTCGGGCGAGGATGAAAAGCTGGCGGAAGTGATCGCCGAGACAATTACGATGGCGCGTTCGGGGTTTTGGACCATCGCATTTCAGATAATCGAAAAGTATCCCGGAAACGACAGAATTCAAAGCGCGTTAACAGGAGGGATCGAACAGCAAGGAACCTGGCATGTTGGTTCTCAGTCGATGCACTTGGAGTCCTGCCGCGCTGAAGTTGAACGGGTATTAACCGATCCTGCAACTCCACGTAAGGCTCGGCTGTGGCTCGGTGACATTCTTGGCCGTATGGAGGGTGAAGTAGCTCGGCATGTCATCTGGGAGTATGACGAAGACGCGAACGATCTGCGACGATATATTGAAATTGAAGATAAGAGTTCTCCTGAAAGGATTTGGGCTATCTCGCGTGTTTTAAAATATGCGGACTGGAAAGACATAAGACGCATGTTGACGGTTGAAGATATCGAGGACGTTCTTCCTCAAGTGGATCTTCCTGAAAGAAAACGCAAGGCTTTAGAGAAGGCGCTGGAGGTTTGGCGGGTTGGAAGCTAAAGTGATGACTCCCTTCCAGGCAAGGGTATTAGAAAACCTGTTTGTCGCTGGCGTCGGGCAAAACGGTTATTGTTTCACCGGAGGGACGGCGTTAGCCGAATTCTATCTCCAGCACAGACACTCTGAGGATCTGGATGTGTTCACAAGGACGCCTCGGTCCATAAAGAACGATTACCTGGACGTCAAAAGACATCTTGAAAATGAAGGATTTGAAGTTCGCGCGGAAAGTGAGCAGGACGAATTTGTTCGTTTTTTTGTGCGGCATCCTGAGCAATCGGCGGAAGAACTAAAAGTCGAGTTCGCGCGATACGCAGGAGCTCAGATGAGTCCGGCGCTCACGGTCGGAAGGGTCGTGGTTGATTCTTTTGAGGACATTGCGGTCAATAAAGTCTGCGCAATCTACGGACGATTCGAAGTCAAAGACTTTATAGATTTGTTCTTTATACTCAACGAATCAAAGTTTACGCTGGATCACTTGGTTGGAAGAGCAAAGGAAAAGGAAGGGGCCTTTGATTGGGAGGATGCGGTTCTTGAATTTGCCACGAAGCTTTTGGGGGTAAGAGATTTGCAACTACATCAAATTCGGATGATTAAACCATTGTCGCTGGATGATCTCAAGTCTTATCTCATTCCTAAGGCGGAAGAAATCATTAGACGGCTTCGACCATCGGGAGCGAGGTAGAAATTCCCGGTTTCAATATCCCAAATCCTCGATATCTTCTTCTTCCATGCCGAAGTAGTGGGCGATCTCATGCAGGACCGTCAGACGAATTTCCTCGCGCAGCTCGTCCGGATCGGGGAAATCCTCCAGCAACGGCTCGGCAAATATGGTAATCTTGTCGGGCAGCAACGGCGGATCGAGCGCGGAGCGGTTGGGGAGAGGGACGCCTTGGTAAATGCCGTACAGCGTCTCTTCGCGCGGATCGAGGCCTTCGGCCCGCAAGAGTTCTTTGCTGGGCCGCGTCTCGACGACGATCTCGACGTTGCGCAGTTGCTCGCGGAACTCTTTGGGCAGCTTGTCGATTACCCGGGCGACTGCTTTTCTGATTTCGCTGTGATTCAACGATGACGAGTTTGTCTCAAGCAGGGCAACGATTCAAGGCTTATAGTTGGCGGTTCAAGAGCTGGGGTTACGCGCCCCTGGTCGTTCTGCTTGTCGCCGTGTCAAATGTCTACGGCGAGCCGGTGCCGACGCAAGCGGCAGTCATCTCCGATGATCTCGACCGCGAATCGTTGCGCGTTGCCATTCGCCATAGCGTTTCCTACCTGGAAAAATTGCCGCCGGACCGCGTGGTCGGCGAGCAGCCGCGGCGCTTTACCGCGCGGGAAATTCTCGACACGCTCTTGGCCTTTGCGAAACTGCTGGACCGGTGGGATTGCCGGGAGTGTTGGACGAAAGAGTTCAACGAGCGCTTCGAGCTAATTCCGCCTGGGAGCGATGCCGCCTCGCTCGAGGTTCTCTTCACCGGCTACTACCAACCGGTGATCGACGGCAGCTTGATTCCGACGGCGGAGTATCGCTACCCGATTTACGGTAAACCCGCCGACATGATCTCGGCTGAACAGGTCACCTTGACGCCTGCGGCGACGTCGGAGAAAGTCGTCGGCAGGCTCGAGGGAGAGAATTTCGTCCCCTACTATTCGCGCCGGGAAATCGACGACTTCGGTTCGCTGCGCGGCCGCGGTTACGAGATCGCCTGGTTGAAAGACCCCATCGACGTGTTTTTTCTCCATATTCAGGGCTCGGGTATCCTCAGGTTGCCGGACGGACGTCGCGTGGGTGTGGGGTACGCTGCGCAGAATGGTCGAGCCTACCGGAGCATCGGACGGTTGCTCATCGATGACGGCAAGATTCCCCGAGAAGAGATGTCGATGCAGCGGTTGCGCCGGTACTTGCAAGAGCGCCCGGAAGAACGGAATGCAATTTTCGCATACAACGAAAGTTACATTTTCTTTCGCTTCGTTGAAGGCCCCCTGGGAAGCCTCGAAGTCCCCGTGACGGCCGGCCGTTCGATCGCAACCGACCCGCGTTTGTTTCCCAAAGGGGCGCTCGCCTTCATCGAAACCCAGGAGCCGGTGATCGACGACGCCGGCCGTTTGGTCGGCTGGAAGGCGTTCTCCCGCATCGTCTTAAATCAGGACGCGGGCGGCGCGATCCGCGGTTTTCAGCGGGTGGATCTTTTTTTCGGCACCGGCGACGAAGCGGCCGCCGCGGCCGGCTACATGAACAGCAGGGGAAAGCTGTTTTTCCTGGCGCTCAAGAATGCGCCGGCGGCAAAATAAAAATCATAGCCGCTTGAGCGATTCTCAAGGGCAGAGTAATTTAATCAGAGCTAGGATCGGCGATGGAGCGGCACAACGAAACGCAGCGGCTAAGAATCGTTTTGGGCATCAGCTCGGTCTATTTCTTTGCCGAGCTGATCGCGGGGTTTTTGACCAACAGCCTGGCGTTGCTGTCGGACGCGGGCCATATGCTTTCCGATATCGCGGCCTTGGCGCTGAGTTTATTTGCCTTCCATATTGCCAAGCGACCGGCGACGGACAACAGCACCTACGGCTACCATCGCGCCGAGATACTTGCCGCGCTGTTCAACGGGTTGGCGCTCTGGTTGATCGTCGGCGTCATTTTTGCCGCGGCGTACAACCGGCTTTTTGCTCCGCCTGAAGTCGCCAGTCGCGGCATGCTTGTCGTCGCCGTCATCGGCCTGGTGGTCAATATTGCCGCGGGGGTCATCTTGTACGATCCGCATCATCATAACCTGAACCTGCGCGGGGCGTTTCTCCATGTGGTCAGCGACGCCGTGGGCTCGGTAGGGGCCATCGCCGCCGGTTTGATCATGCTCCTCACGGGCTGGTATCTTGCCGATCCGTTGATCAGCATCTTCATCGGCGTGCTCATTCTCTATTCTTCATGGAATCTAATTACGGAGTCCCTGAGCATCCTGATGCAGTCGGTGCCGCGGGGAATTCGGCTCGACGAGGTGCGCGACACCATCGAGGCCGTCGGCGGCGTCGCCAAGGTTCACGATCTGCACGTCTGGGCGGTCACCTCGGGTGTTTACACGCTCAGCGCCCACGCGGTGGTGGAAAACGGCGGCGATTTTCACGAAGTGCTGAACGGCATCGAAGGCACCCTCAGGCGGCGTTTCAACATCGAGCATACGACGATCCAATTGGAGGTCGAAAACCGGGAGGAAACGGAGTTTAAAGGATTCTGATTTTGCCCGGTCCTTTGAGGTCTCGCTCAATATGGCGGTGAAGAAAAGCATCGTTCTAGCCTGCGTTCTGATCGGCGCCGTTCTCCTGGGGACGGGCTACGCGCTTTGGAACATGGTTGGCCCCAAGGGCACCATCGTCATCTCTGGAATCGTCGAGGCCGATGATATCCATGTGGGTTCGAAAATCGGCGGGCGGGTGCTCAAGGTCGTTGCCCGCGAAGGGCAAACCGTCAAAGCCGGCGAGGTGTTGGTTTTGCTCGAGCCCAGGGAGATCGATGCTTCGCTAGCCGAGGCCCAGGCGGCGATGCGGCAGGCGCAGGCCAAGCTCGCATTGTTGACCGCTGGGTATCGGGAAGAAGAAATCGAGCAGGCGGAGGCCGCGATGAAACAGAGCCAGGCGGAATTGAGCCAACTGGTCGCGGGTCCGCGCCAGCAGGAAATCGATCAGGCGCGTGCCGATTGGCTGGCCGCGAAGGCGCAGGCGGAAAATTCCCGTAAACTCCAGGGGCGCATGGAAGACTTGTCGAAGCGTGATCTCATAGCCAAGCAGGACTTCGACGACGCCCAGGCCAATGCCGAAGAATCCGAGCAAAAGATGAAAGCCGCGCGGGAGCGCTACGACCTGGTTCTTGCCGGAACGCGCACGGAGGAGATCGAACGCGGGCGTCAGCGCTTGGCGGAGACCGAGGCGAAGCTGCGCCAGTTGAAGAGCGGATACCGCAAGGAAGAAGTGGCGCAGGCCAAATCGGAGGTCGAAGCGGCGCGGGCCCGGGTGGAGCTGATTCGCAGCCAGCTCGACGAGACCGTGATCAGAGCGCCGGTGGAAGCCGTCGTCGAGGTCTTGGACCTGGAACCGGGCGACCTGGTGGGCGCGGGGAAACCCGTGGCCACGCTGTTGCGGACCAACAGCCTATGGGTGCGCGCCTACCTGCCCGAGGCCAAGCTTGGATTCGTCAAGACCGGAGCGAAGGTGACGGTGCGGGTCGATTCGTTTCCCAACCGTGATTTCGCCGGGATCGTGCGGCGAGTGAGCCGTCAGGCCGAATTCACGCCGCGCAACGTGCAGACCTGGGAAGAGCGCGTGCTGCAAGTTTTCCAGACGGAAGTGGTCATGGACGATCCCGACCACATCTTGCGCCCGGGCATGAACGCCGACGTTACCATCTCAAAATAGTAAGGGGTCAGGTGTGAGGAGTAAGGAGTGAGGAGTGAGGAGTGAGGAGTGAGGAGTGAGGAGTGAGGAGTGAGGAGTGAGGAGTGAGGAGTTCCTCCCCACCCCCCGCAGCCCCAACCCGTGGCAAATCATGAGCAGCGTCATTAGAGCCGAAGGGCTGACCAAAAAGTTCGGCCGACTGGTGGCGGTCGATAACGTGAGCCTCGACATCGAAGCGGGGGAGATCTTCGGCTTCCTCGGTCCCAACGGTTCCGGCAAATCCACGGTGATCCGCATGCTTTGCGGCCTGCTACAGCCCACTGCCGGGGGCGCGCAGCTTGACGGCCTCGACGTCGTGCAACAAACCGAAGAGGTCAAGCGGCGGATCGGTTACATGTCCCAGCGCTTTAGCCTTTATGAAGACCTCACCGTCGAGGAGAATCTCGACTTCTACAGCGCCATCTACGGTCTCGGCCGCTCGGAACGGGATGACCGGCGCAAAATGTTTGTCGACCTCGTGAGCTTGGAAGATCGCCTGGGACAGCTGGCGGGAGCCTTGTCCGGCGGTTACAAGCAACGGCTGGCCTTGGCCTGTTCGCTCCTCCATCGACCGAAGATCCTGTTTCTCGACGAGCCGACGGCAGGCATCGACCCGGTGGCACGCCGGGAGATTTGGGACCTGCTGTTTCGCTTGGCCGGCGAAGGGACGACACTGTTCGTCACGACTCATTACATGGACGAGGCGGAGCGCTGTTCGCGGGTCGCTTATATCTACCTGTCGAAGCTCATCGCCCTTGGCCGGCCGGAGGAGCTCAAAAAGCTCCCGGCGGTCACGCCCGATGGCTCGGTGTGGTACGAGATTTTGTGCGACGAGTCGACCCAGGCGCTGGCGCTGGTGCGCGAGCACCCCGCCGTGCGCGACGCGACGATCTTCGGCGACGCGATCCACGCGCTCGCCGGCGTGGAGAGCGATGCCGGCGCTCTGGAGTCCTACTTGCGACAGCGGGGCGTGCGGCAGGTTCATTGCCGAGCCGCGCGGCCCTCGTTGGAAGACGTGTTCGTTACGCTCACCCGTCTGCACCGCAGCAACTCGGGAGGATGACGATGTTCCGCGGTCTGTGGGCCATTCTCACCAAGGAAGTCATTCACATCCGGCGCGACCCGGCGACGCGCTTTGTTCTCGCCATCCCGCTCGTCCAGCTTTTGCTGTTCGGCTACGCCATCGACACCGACGTGAAAAACGTTCCCACCGTGGTTTTCGATCTGAACCGCAACGCGGATAGCCGGGAGCTGGTCAAGGAATTCGAAAACACCCGCTACTTCCGCGTCATCGGCGAAGTCCATTCCGACGAAGAACTTCGAAATGCCATTGTCAGCGGCCGGGCCAAGGTCGGCATAAAAATCCCGCCGGACTACTCGACGAATCTCGTCAACGGGCGCCAGGCCCGGGTGCAGGTGCTGATCGACGGCTCGGAATCGACCACGGCCTTGCAGGTTCTCAACTCGAGCCAGCAAATCGGCTTCTTAAAATCGCTCAGGCGCGAAGGGCTGAGCGTCGATCAATTCAGCATCGACATCCGCCCGCG
>Ga0326597_10007949_pt1 | contig 14361 bp, 12 predicted proteins | sample RVTome_12_FD_203789 | JGI IMG/M metagenome (GOLD analysis project Ga0326597, IMG submission 203789) | Soil microbial communities from uranium-contaminated site in the Upper Colorado River Basin, Wyoming, United States - RVT100D185 | ecosystem: Environmental > Terrestrial > Soil > Contaminated >... | reverse complement strand
TCTTTGCGGATGGACGGGGCGATTTCGGGATGAAGCGACAAGTACTTGAACAACGAGCTGGTGCCGCCCCGTTGTGCTCCGATCACAATGAAGTCGGGCAGCATTCGAATCGGCGCAGTCGGCGCCCGCAGAGTGAGGCGGAGCATGTTGAGGCGACGACGAGTCTGGTAAGAGAACTTCTCGCCGAGGCGCTCTTGAAGAGCGGACACGCTCACTCGGTCATTTCCCTTCGCGAGCATCGGCGACGCCGACCGGGGCGAGCTGGGCCCTGCCTCTGGCCAACTGATTCGTTTGCCGTCGCATGGCAGGGCCCGGCTCCTCCCATCCAAGAGCGATCACGATGACGATGAAGAAGACGAGCACCTGCGTGCGTTGGCGTGCGATGATTCCCAGGTTGCGCACGACACTGAAAGCAATGGAAAAGGCCAACACGTAGACGGTGGAGAACACGACCAGAGCGTTGGACCTCCACTGCTTTCGATTTCTAAAGATAGCGGGACTCTTCCAAACTACGAGCCCGATCAGAAACGTTGTTTCGAGCGCCGACAGAGCGATTTGTAGTTCTTCCGCCTCCCAGAGGAAGGGCCTGAACAACACAAGCACCAGGGCCTCGGGAATGTCGGCTGGAGTGCTGACGGGATTCCCGGGGATCACATTGCCCGTGGTGGTTCTGTCGACGACCTGATCTGAGAAGGCGTCCACGTCCTGGATGCTGAGCAGGTCGGTGCCAAAGCGCGATTCGAACTGGCTGACCGCGACGAGCCCGATCGCCAGGATCCCGACGATCGCTGCCAGACGCCGCGTGCCGAGCCCCCGCCCTGCCCTTGGTCTGGCGATGATCGCCGTCCCGAACAGCGATCCGATGATGAGCGCAGAGATGTGTATGCGGATCAAGCCGATTCCAGCTAGTGCTAGTCCGGTTGCTATCAGCCAACGGAGTTCGTACCGCTCCAGGCAGCGCGCAATCGAGTAGGTGGCGATGCCGAGACCGAGAAGGATCACTGCTTCTTTGCCGATGCTCGAGGGCCAAAACACATAACTCGGCAGGAAGAAGGCCAGGATTGCGAATGGTTTGAGCTGATGGGGCCTCGCCCAACGCCGAAAGGCCGCATATATGCCGAGCTGGCCAAAGAAGGACAAGGTGGCGAAAAGAATGAAGCCCCCAAGGAAATCCGGTTTGAATCCCGCAAACACAAAACCGGCTATGGCCTCCATTACCTGGGTCCCTTCACCTCGGTTCCCACTCAACGGTGGAGCGGTACCCGCCCGCCACTGGTTGGCGAATTCCATTCCGACCCTGTAGTAGCCGAAGGCGTCACCGCTGTGGTAGACGTTGCGGACGAAGTGATACCGGACCCCGGCGCCGATCAGTTTGGCGACGAAGGCCAGCACCACGATGGTTGGGAGCCACTTGGCGTCGGGCGGCCGAGAGAGCAATCGCCCCATTCCCGCCATTCCCACCACCATGAGGGGACTGATGACAAGCACCGTCAGGCCGCCGGTGCCGAGCCCCAGCAGCCCGGCCAGCGCAAGGGTGACCAGGCCCATAAGAATCCAGGCGGAGCGCTCTCTCACTTCCGCTTCCTATTCGCGCCTGACACGTCGACGATCGATGTTGGCACAGTTCGCCCCACCCCGGTTGCCCTTCCCCTTCCGGCCCGAATACGGCTCCCAGCTTTCATTGGCTCCGCTGGCCGTCGATGCCATTGTTCTCGTCGTGCCTCCGAGTCGATCTGGGCCGAGCGACCCAAGATCAGCTGTTTGCTAAGCGGTTTTGACTGGTAGCCTGCCACGACAAGTGGGAGTGGGGCTCCCCGGGGGGGCCCTGGTACGAGGCTGTGGGAGGCTTTCGTGTTGGGTAAGAGTTCTGCAAGGGGCAAATGGTCTGGCGCGTCCGGCTGGCGCAAGTCCTTGGCCGTGGCGGCTTCACGTGTCAGGGTCGATTACACATTTGCGTTGATAGACGTCTTCATGATCGCGGCGGCGTATCTATTTGGACTGGGCGTACGGATCCTCGACCCCGACGTCGTCGAGGAACAGCAATACCTCTTCACCCTGGTGACCGTTATGCCCATCATCATTGCAGTCCATCTTGTCTGCAACGTCGCTCTGGGTGCTTACGGTCATGTTTGGGAACATGCCAGCCTGGCCGAGGCCAAGCAGATAGGCATCGCCTCGGCGATTGCAACGGCTGTGCTTCTAGCCCTCCAGGCGGTGGGCGGTGAATTCAATGTCGTTGTCCCATTGTCAACGGTTCTAATAGGCGGCCTCTTGTCGCTCGTTGGAATGGGCCTCGTTCGATTCCGTTCCCGGCTTTTCTCCTTCCGGAAGCAAGGATCGACGTCGTCTCGGATTCTGGTCGTCGGAACCACGCGGGCGGCAGCCACCTTTGCCCGCGAGGCGCCCGACCTCAAGGCAGGCGGGCAAGTAATCGGCTTTGTTGCAGCCACCCACTCGAGCAACGGTGCCGCTCGCGTTCTTGCCGGACTGCCCATTCTTGGGTCCGTGGAGAGGGTTGCCGACCTCATCGGTCAGTACTTCATCGACCAGGTGGTAATCGTTGGCGGTGGGCCTGAAATGGCTCGGCTTGTGGTGGACAGGTGCCTAGACATCGACGTGCGTCTCCGCATAATCCCTGGGGTAGAGGACGTAATGATGGGGCGGTCGACCAGGCTTGACGCCCGCGACATCGAAATCGACGACCTCCTGGCTCGGCCGCCTGTTTCGACGGATATGTCAGAAGTCGGGGGCCTCATTCACGGCAAGCGAATCCTCGTCACTGGCGCGGGTGGCTCGATTGGCTCGGAGATCGTTCGCCAGGTCCTCACGTATGGGCCCTCACATGTGCATGCCCTGGACCATGATGAGACTCTCCTTCATGACGCCAGCATGGACTGGTCGGGACCGGTAACTCGCATCTTGGCCGATATCCGGGATCGCACCCGAATCTTCCGAATATTTGCCGAACTGAAGCCACACGTCGTTTTCCATGCAGCCGCACTCAAGCATGTCCCTGTGTTGGAGGAGTTCCCCGAGGAAGCTGTGTTGACGAACGTCCTCGGGACCCTCAACTTGATCGATGCTGGATCCGTCACGGAGGTGGAGAGACTTGTCTTGATCTCCACCGACAAGGCCGTCGATCCTGCGAGCGTCATGGGCGCCAGCAAGCGGGTGGCGGAGATGCTGGTCCAGACCGGCAAGGAGCGCAACGATGGATGCGAATACACGGCAGTCCGTTTCGGCAATGTGCTTGGCAGCAGGGGAAGCGTGGTGCCGACGTTTGTGGAGCAGGTCAAGCGGGGAGGCCCGGTCACTGTCACCGAACCAGACATGACCCGCTACTTCATGACAGTCGATGAAGCAGTACAACTGGTCCTGCAAGCAGCGGCTCTGGCTAAGGGCTCCGACGTGTTCGTACTCGACATGGGTGAACCGGTTCGTATCGTCGATCTCGCTCGTCGTCTGATCCGATTGGCAGGGCTTGCTCCGGACCGTGACATCCCCATAGTTTTCACCGGTCGCCGTAAGGGTGAGAAGTTGTTCGAGGTCTTGGCGGAATATCCCCTGGAGCCCACGCGCCATCCTGCTATCTCGGTTGCAGAGCCTCCCCATCCAGGAGCGTTGGCGGTAAGAACGGCGGTCGATTCTCTTGCTGAGGCAGCGTCGGCGGGGGATCGGGCCAGGATTCGGGGTATTCTGACCGAGATGACGCTGGGATTGACCATTGTCCCTGATGCCCTTGATCTTCGTTCGGACGAGCCCGCTATAACGTGGAGCTAAGCCGGTTCTATCGCGCTCTGCGCGACCGATGGATCTTGGTCGTGGTGCTCGGCTTGGTAGGGCTGGCGACTGCAGCCACGCTTTCGTCTCTAAAAGGGGCGGAGGAGCCGAGGCTGCAGGCAATCGCACCCATCCAGTTCCAAATTGCCACCGACGAGAGTGGCGATCTCGAAGGAGAGTTAGCCGCCGCCGTCATCTCGGGTGAACTGGCCGCTCAAGAGATCATCGCTCAAGATCCCAACGACCGTTTCGTAACGTCTGACCCTATAGCGGGCGAGCTCCTTTTCGCTGCGGTCGAAAATACGGGTCCGATCGCCATTGAAACGGCAACTACTATGCGCCAGGCCTACCTGGACGTCGATCCTCTTGCGGGCGGAGCCAATGTTGACGAACGTCTGGCTCAGGTCGAAGAGGAGGCGGGCCGCTTCAACGACGAACTGGCATCGCTGGCGCCTGCCAATGATCCATCGATTGAGCAGCACTTGTTCATCGAGAGCCAGCAGACTCAGTTGCGACAGAGGTTGCTCGACATCGCGGTCCTCCGGGTCACGGCTGATACCGAGACGAAGGCGGTCTACGATACCGAGCAGAGCCAGATCGAGGAGGCCCTCGACCAGTTGGCGGTACAGAAAGCCGCCTTGCCGCCGCTGCAGGCAGCCAATCCGAGCATTGCCTTTCGTCAGCAGGCCATCCAGCAGAGACTGGACGTACTGGCTGTTGAATATTCTCGCCTGTATCTACGAAAGTCGGGTGTTACCACCGGTGGCACCAATCTTGCGATTCGGCTCGTCGATCTGACACCCCCGGCACCGAGCCTGGTCATCAATGGGCTTCTCGGTCTGGTGGTTGGTTTGGGCCTGGCAGGTCTGGCCATTTCTGTCGACGGCAGGTTCCGGCGACCGGTATGGGTCGCCGATGACATCAGCCTCCCGGTTCTAGGAGAGATTCCGTATCGGCGCTTTCAGTTCGAGCCCGGCAAGATCTGGTACGACCAGGAAAGGCGTCATCCTCGCAAGCATGCCATTCAGGCTCTGCGAGCTGCGGTCGAAGGGCGGTTGCCCGGCAGACCCCATTCGATTGCGATCGGTGGAATCAACTCCGGCTCGGCCATGGTCCAGGCGGTGACAATTGATCTGGGGGTTAGCTTCGCGAGTGCAGGTTGGTCTGTGCTGATCGTCGACGCCGAGCTTGATCCGGGAGAGCCCGCCGCTGAATTGAAAGGCACTGGACCGACCCTTACCCAGGTCTTGAATCGTCGGTCCGCCGACCCCGCCGCCCAAAGGCAATTGGCTATCGACGCCGTTGAAGAGGCGACGGTCGTGAGACGCAATGTCTCGTTCATATCTGCTGGCATCGGCACCGATTCGTCTGCGGATGCCCTTTCCGGCGTCGACTTCCAGGTCTTTCTAGAGGAGGCCAGCAGTCGTTTCGACTTGGTGCTGATGGTCAGTGGCGATTTGATCAACCCGGCTGGCCAGGTGCTTCTGCAGCGACTCGATTACGGCATCGTCTGTCTGGTTCCCGGTCGGACCTCAAGCGACATTGTTGAGGATTTGGTGGAGGAGTTGGGAGACCGAGGCGTCCTGTTCGTGGGCGCGGTCTTCTTGCATCGACGTGGTGCGGCTATGCGCAGGACCTTCGAATCTGATCGCTCGCTCGACGGCATGTCGGTGCCTGAACGCAAAACCCTCGCTCGGGAGCAAGCGCAGGCGCGGGGTCCCTCGCGAACCGAGTTGGAGGTGGCTCCGTCACCTCTGGGAGGAGGTGCCGGCGGGCGTACGCAGCGAAGACCGATAGCTCCTCCGGGGCGGACTGCCAAGATTGGAGACGGCCCGGGCGTAGCTCCTCGCCCTCGCATCGGATCGTTTGTTGATGAGACTCGCGCCTCGGCCCTCCGAGGTCGGCTGATGCGGGCTCTCGAAGATGTCGAGGCGGAGTCCTATGAGAATGTTGCTCGCTTCATGGTTGACACCGTGACCGCTCTCATGACCGATCCGGTCAACAAAAGCGATTTCACCAACGACGCAATGACGGCCGCACAAGCGGGGTTTCTGCCCCTACATGAGGTGAAGGGACATCAGTCTGTAGGGGCTGTTCTGGTGAGTGAGTTTCGGTCCCATTTGGGCGCCAAGCTTGGAACCTGGCTGGCCACTGAGGCCGAATGGGTGCTGAGCGAAGGTTTCGGTGCTAGCGGTTACACCCTCACCTTGGACGAATGGCTGGCAAATGAATACTTCGACCGTCACATAAAGGCAAGTGGATACGAGCCGGCGGTCTGGCACCTCACGAGCCGCCACAAGACCGTCCAGGTCTTGGTGGACGCCGCTCGATTGAGCAGGGACTGCATCGATGACCTCAGAGGCACGATCGTGGAGCGAGCCATTGGCACCTTGGAACGGAATCTCAAATCGGCCGTGAGAACCGGCAAAGCCGACGCGGTAGAGCAACTGGGAGAACAGCTCTCCGATGCCCGCACCTTTGAGATAGCGTTGGGGTGGCTGTACGAGGGCACAACGCCTAATGCCCGCCTGGTCTACCCTTCGAGGCTTCCGGATCAACAGCCTCATGGCTGGAACCCGGTATGGACCGAGGGAGTCAAGCCCAATATCGCACCATTGCAGCGGCTGGGTCTCCTGGCTGTTCCCGTTCTCACCAAAGAAGAATTGCAGTCGCTGCGGCCCACCGGCTGATGATCAGACTGGTCAGGCGAGCCGCTAAGGCGGTTTTAGCTGCGGGCGATCTCGTACTACCGGAGCTCAAAGGCCCGCGGATTCTCATCTATCACCAGGTGGGAACCGATCTCGGGCGGGAGATGGAGGTAACGCGACAAGACTTCATCTCTCAGCTGGATTGGATGCAGGGGATTGGCCGCATTGTCCCATTCGATACAGCGCTCGCGGCAAGAAGGACTGAAGGAGCCGAGAAGCTCTTCGTGCTGACCTTCGATGACGGTTACCGAGATGTGTATGAGGTTGCCTGGCCGTTGTTGCGCGAGCGCGGTTTGCCATTTCTCTTGTATGTCACCACGGCTCCGGTTGAAAGCCAGCGACCACTTACTAATGAACAGGCGCCACCGCTCAATTGGGATCAGATCGGCGATATGCTCGCCAGTGGCCTCTTGACGCTCGGCGCCCATACGCATACTCATCCTGACTTGCGTCGCTGCACTTCCGACGAGATCGAGCGTGAGCTCGCTATCTGCGATGAAGCTATCGAGCGCCGCGTTTCCGAGAGGCCAAGGCACTTCGCGTACCCGTGGGGATATTGGTCCTCGGAAGCCGACCGCCTCACTCGCCTCCGATACAGCACGGCGGCGCTGGGAGCGCCGGTCACTGCCGATCCGGTCGGCGATGATCATCTCGTATTCCGACTACCGGTTCAGCGCAGCGACAGCGGGGCCATATTTCGGGGGCGGCTGCGCTCCGGCCTTCGTCTCGAGGAGATGGTCCGTCGTCGTGTACGCAACTACGCCCCGGAGTATGACCATCCGTCCTAACTGAAAACATTCAGATCAGGTGGGCCAGATCTCATCGGTGCGCCCGAGGAAACCGGCCAGCTCGCGGTTACCGGCGTCAAACGTTTTCCCGAGCCGGGCACGGGTCTTCGGTTCCATGGCAGGATACGTGTTGTCGGTCGAGGCATTCAACCGGTTGATAGGCCGAGCCAGGATCCGAGGCAGGCGTTTGGCCAAGTTCCTGGCGCGGAGAGAACGGAACTCGACGTAGGCGTTCACCTTGCGTCCTAGAGATTCCGGTTGGAAGCCTTCGTCGACTCCCAGGAATCCGAAAACGTCTGCCAGGAAGTGGCTCGGGTCGGACTGAATTTCCTCGGCAATTGCGACATGTAGGGCTGAGCGGGGAAACCACCGCAGAACCTCGTCGATCTGGTCCATGTACTCACCACGGCTCGCATAGGAGAACCGGGCTCGATCGGCGTCCGATGAAGCAGTTCGGCTGGGTTCAGCATCCAGTGCCGCTTCGAACGACAGCGATTCCCTTCCCCGCGATCGGTTGTGCCAGTAGTGGGAATAGGCCCGGTCGACGGGATTTCGCAGCAACAGGATGAGCCGGACTTCAGGAATTGTCGCGGCAATTCGCTGGATCGCCACCGGCTCGTGAACGTAATTAGGGGTGGCTTCACCCACCGCGCGTTCTTCTCCGACCGCGGCGTAGAGAGATCGGTACCAGTCGACGCCTCGTCCGAAATGGCGGTCAAAAAAGTGGAGTTCCTTTCCCGGGGCCAGAAAAACATCCGGATGCTCCACCAGCCACCGAGCCAGGGTGCTGGTTCCCGAGCGCATGGCGCCGATTATGAGAAATGTTGGCAGGCGACCGCTCAAACTTCCGGCCTCTTGTCCCACTTGCCGGGATGCTACCCGACCCCTCTCTCAATCAGCCCGCCTGAGAGAGACCATGGCGAGGTTATCTTTCGGTGGGTACTTTCCGGGTTAGCCTTTCACGGGTCTTGGGGTCGAGGGATAGGCACTCACGTGGTCGATACAGTCATAACAGCGTTGACGTCGGTCGAGTTCGGCGCCGGGTTTCGGCTCGGCTTTATTGCGGCCGTTTTGGGGACCATCGGTGTTGTGCTTTGGCGTCGCAATCCCAGGCAGGCGGGTCATGTGGTTGGCGTGCTGTTTGCTGCAGCGGTCACCATTTCGATGGAGACCGCCATGCCGGTCCCAGCCCAGCTATTGCTCGGATTGGGACTACTTGGGCTCACCGCGTTGATCCCTCGAACCGCATTGCAGTCTCGTGCATCACGGATGTTGGCGGCGGTTCCTGGCGCATGGCTCATTGTCGGCTCGCTGGGAACTGTCTATTCGACGTGGATCTCCTGGCTCCTGCTGGCCGTTATCGTTGTCGGGGGTACCTTCACCGCTCACACCGACCAAAAGCTGTCGGCACCAATTCTGGGTCCGCTCCTCCTCGCAGTCACGGCTATAGGGGTATTTCTCGCCGTACCCGATACGGAGGAAATACTCGTGGTGGTGGGCGCGATTGTTCCCCTGGCGGTGTTGGGCTGGCCCTTGGGCATATCGAAGCTCGGAAGCTCAGGCAGTTACATGGCAGTAGGGATCCTGGTGTGGGCGAGCGCCTGGGGTGGGGTTGGTCGCCCTGCTGCGATCGTGGGAGCAGTCAGTTGTCTTGGTGTATTTCTCCTGATCCCGGTCTCACCACACCGTGATGTGCTGTTTAGTTGGGATAGTTATGGTGCGCTATTGGTGGGACTCCACCTAGGGCTTGTTGCCGTCGCCAGTCGGTTATCCGGTCAGCAAAGCGATCCCCGCCTCGCCGTCGTATATGCCGCCGCGGCGCTCGGAGGTGGGTACATCATTACCCAACTTGCCACGACAAGACCGCATCGAGAACACCGGGATTCTGGCGAGGCGCTTGGTCATCTATGAGTGCCTCCCCTCCGGGAGTACACTCATCCCGGTAATCTGGGTCGTGTCGAAATACGCCGCCCTGCCTGAGCCCTTCTGAACGGAGGATGATGATCCCCCCATTTCCGTTTTTTGTGGGACGTGGCAGATCGGGGACCACTCTGGTCAGGGCGATCTTTGACTCCAATTCACAGATGGCAGTGCCCAACGAGTCGTGGTTCGTCGCCTCAATGGCATTGAACCGCGATCGATATGAGGTTGCGGGTGACTTCGACCGCGATGCCTATATGGCGGACCTGTTCGAACGTCGGGGCTTTCTTTCGTGGGGTCTCGATTTGGAACGGTTTCGTCTCCATATGGCCTCGCTCGATCCTCGATCGCTGGCGGAGGCCGTTCGCGCTACTTATGGCTATTACGCAGTATCAAAAGGAAAGAGCAGATTTGGAGATAAGACGCCAGTCTATGTTATGGCAATAGTTCCGATTGCACGGCTCCTGCCAGAGTCGAAATTCGTCCATGTCGTTCGTGATGGACGCGACAGTGCCCTCTCCTACAAGGAGGTGCCGTGGGGCCCCAGGACGATCGACGAGGCAGCGTTCCGCTGGCGCCGGGCGGTCAACAGGGCTCGGCAGGCAGCCCGAGAGCTTGGCTCTGATCGGTATATGGAGTTGAAATACGAGGATCTCGTTTCAGACCCGTCATCGGTTGTGAAGACTGTTTGCGGATTCGTTGAAGTCCCGTTTGAAGAGAGCATGTTGAATTACTTCGAGCGAGCCGATCAAGTCACCGCGCAGATGCGCCACCCCCAGACCCGAGCCGGAATCTATAAGCCGATATCGAGTGGCATGCGCGACTGGCGGACGCAGATGTCAGCAGCTGACATTGCCCGCTTTGAAGCAATCGCTGGCGCGGCTCTAGCTGAGTATGGGTATCCTCGCAGGCTGGATAGGGTCAAGCTTTCGGTCCTACTGTCAGCGTGGACCCAAGTCGGGCGGACTCTGGTGGGGGACCGTTTGCGGAAACTTTTGGGTCGATCGGCCGATCCTGGGCTTGGATAATCCTGAATCCAGCTCGATTAGCCAAGTTCCCAGTCGAATCGAATTCCACAGATAGACTCAAGGACGACGACGTCGGTCCTCAACGCAGCTACCACATGGTCGGGAACAGCGGCCGATTGAGATTCCTTCAGGGCTGTCTCATATCCCGCATCGTGCCGCGTACCGATGGAGCGCCCGAATTGGCGCAGAAACCTGGGCATCCGACCAAGGGGCTCTGTCCAACCAATTTCGAAAAGCCACCTGGCGAGCGGCGTATATCGTCTTTTGGTCGCTGTGACGTTGTGTGCGTCGTCTGGTCGTTTGACCTGAGGTAGCCCAAGATGATCTAGTACTCGGCCAAAGCCCTCGCCGTCGATGAGATCATTGAAGTCAATCATCAAAATGTGCGAGGGAGTGAACAATGAGAAATATGGCTGGAGCCCTCTTCCGTACATACTGCGCTGGACATATGGCGAGTCCAGGCTCGAGACCGCGATCGAGAATGGTCGTTTTTCTCGATGCCGCTGGACTTCGTGGCGAAAATGTGACCGTAATCGATCGATTGGATGGCGGGCGATAAACACGAAGCGTTCCTCTGGCAGCAGGTCATGGATGCGCTCGGCGGCGAGGCGGGAAAAGTTGGGATCGCTGTAACTTACCGAAGCTTCGCCAGCGGGGATTCCCAAAGGAATTCCATCGAACATGGATAGATACCAGTCCTGGCCCCGACTCCACTCCTGGGTGAAAAAGTTGGGTTCCTTGAGGTCGGGCATCGCAACCAGGCCGGTCGCTTGCAGCCAACGGTAAAGAGAGGTGGTGGCGGCTTTCATGGCGCCGAGAATCATGAAATCTGGGCCTCGGGCGACTCGATTGCTCATTCTGGCTGAGCCTATCGGACGGATGATGGATTGCGAAGAGAGGGCGTCTTTGGGAATTGTTTTTGAAGCTAGCGTGGGGAGGAATGCAAGATCTCTCGGGGCGGCCCCTGGTACTGGTTATTGCAACCCCTGCCGCTTTTGGCGGATCGAATCGCAGTGTTGCCAACTTCATGGCCTGGCTGCGTCCCCGCGCTCGGTGCGCTCTCGCTTCACCTCGTGACGGGAAGCTGCTCGCCTGGGTCACCGAGCGTCAACTGTTCGACGAGCATATTCCATTGCCCTATGGAAACCGCTTCAAGCGGTTATGGGCCGCTGTGCGCATCGCATCCTGGGCGATTCGCAACCGTGACCATTTGACCGTGATCCATGCCCAAGCCACGACGGGCCTGAACCTGGCGGTTCCCGCTGCATTCTTGAGTCGGGTGCCGGTTGTTGCGCGTATCAGTGATCCCGTGGGATCCACCGCCGGCCGGATGCTGGGTCCCTGGGTGCGCAGGCTGGTTCCCAGGTTGACCGTGGTGCCCGTGTCTGAAACTGCGCTCACTGTGGCTGTGGCAAACGGACTCTGCGAGCCGGGGGAAGCCATGGTGATTCCCGAGCCGATAATTCCCGAGGATGTGGTCGCCAGGCAGCGGCCTGAGGGCGACGGAACTCTGTCGATCGGATTTCTGGGTGGCGCCACCCTCCGTAAAGGGTTTGACCTACTTCCCGCGATTGTCGATGGACTCCGGGACCTCCCTATCCGCTGGCTACTGTTTGTGTCCAATCAGGGCGGAACCGAGGTCGATGCGGCGGTGCGTGAACTCCTTTCCCGACCCGAACAGGTCGAATTCCGTGGTCGTGTCAACGACGTTCGTCTCGCATATGCGCAATGCGACATCGTTCTTGTGGCCTCCCGCTCCGAGTCCTTTTGCCTGGTGGTTGCCGAAGCGATGGCCAATGGGATCCCGGTAGTTGCCACCGATCTCGGCCCAATCAGGGCACTTCTCGGCAATGAAGAAGCCGGCCTCATGTTCCCAAGCGGGGAAGTTGCGGCCGCAGTCGTTGCGCTTCGCCGTTTGATCGCCGATGGCGCACTGCGGTCCCGCCTTGGACGATCGGGTCAACGACGCGCCGAACGTTATGCCCCCGATGGGGTATACAGCCAGCTTGCCCCGCTCTACGGGATCACTGGACGCCCTGGCACCTAACCTGTCGGCAATTCGGCTCGGGGCCGGCGGCGGGCGAGGGTGAGGGTCGCTTGAGCTAAGTCTCGAACCAGGGAGCGGGGCAGAGCCCAGCCGTGGTCCGTTAAGGCCGCCGCCAGTGCCCCATAACAACGAAGCCGGTCTCCACCAGTGACAGGAGCCTGTCCAATTGCGTGGAGATAGCCCCGGAGCCGGCTCCAGGCAGGAAAGACCAGCCGGTCGGCTCGTCCCGGATCCCACCAGGCCTCCTGCAGGCTGGCAGATGAACCGGCGCGGCTCTTGATGCGGACGTAACGATCCGGGTGATCGCGGTTAAAGAACATGACCTCTGGGAGCTCGACCAGTTTCCCGGCGAGGGCCAACTCAACCGCAAGAACCCTGTCAGCCCCCGGGTAATCACCGTGCTGGCCGGTGCGCACGAGCAAATCGCGCGGCATCAGACCGAAAATCACAAGTCCCGGATGTCGGGAAGCCAGAACGGCGCGCATCCGTCGGGCGGCGTTTTCATTGATCAAGTCATCTGGTCTTCGCATCTCGTGGCGAAGATCTCCGTGGGAATCGATACTCGCCGAGCGGGAGAAGACGCAAGAGGCACTCGGGTTGTTAGAGAACGCCTTGATGGCCAATTCCAGGAATCGCGCGTGGCGGACATCGTCATGAGCGGTCCACATGAAATAGTCGCCCCGAGCCTGCGCCAATGTGAAGTTGTAGTTTCCGGCTGCTCCCAGATTGAAGGGTTGCCGGTAATACCGCACGCGCGGATCGTCTGAAACAAACTCCCGGGCGATTTCCTGGGTTCTGTCGGTCGATCCGTTGTCTGAGACGATCACCTCCAAATCTCGATGCGTCTGTTGAACGAGCGACGACAGCGCCTGCGCAAGATACTTCTCGCCGTTGTAGACAGGAACCCCCACGCTCACCAGCGGCATAGATTTCCCGTTCCGTCATGGCGGCGCGGTGATTTTCGATCAGTAGCCACTCAAGATGCCTTCCGTTCGTGCATATTGCAAAGCGCGGTGAAAGAGCCACAACGCCAGGCTCAGAACCAACACACAAAAAAGCAACAGAGATCGAGTGGCTGTCTCGAACGTCATCACAAATGTCCCGGGATCGTCCATCAGGACACTTCTGGCGGCATTGATCACATAGGTGTGGGGAATGGCAAGGGCAATGACTCTGAGGAAGGGCGGCAGTTGGGCCACTGAAAACAGTGCACCACCAAGCAATGACGCCGCCAGCCCGTAAAGCGTCAGAAGGGGTTGGGCGCGCTTGGCGATTATGCCCACAGCGGCGGCAACTACTCCCACCGCCACGCTGGCAGCTACTCCAAGCAGGAGCAGCAGTAAGAACTGCAACAACCCCTCGCTCTTGATCGAGACGCCAAAGAACAGACCCACTCCAATCAGTAGGAAACCATTGACCACTCCGATCATGATCCGGTAGAGGTTCATGGCCACCGGCAGGTAGAGCCACGGAACGGGTTCTACCAAGTATGTCTCGAAGAGCCCTCGATTTTGTGCCGCCTGCAACGCGTTGCCAAAACCGGCTAGCGCCGCCTGTAGGACAGCGCTGACGGCCATGCCGATGACCGCAAAAGTGAAATAGTCGCCCCCGACCGCGTTTGACTCGCCCACTAACTCGCCGACGTAGTGATAGATGAAGAGCGGCGCGAGCACTCCTATCTCGGTGAGGACGAAGGAGGCCGGATAAGTGATTTCGTCGATCACATACACCCGTAGGAAGGCCAGGGTGACCGCCCACATTCGCTGGACCTTCGACCAGAGTGACTCCCGGGACCTCATGGCTGGCCTCCGCCTACTCCATACATCTCGGCGAGCAGGTCACGTAACGGGACCATGACCTGATTGACCGAAACGACATCCGGGAGCAATCGGTCGAGCTGGCCGAGGGCGGCGCCTACGGCCTTCTGCCCGAGGACGACGTATCGAATCATGGCGCCGTCTCTTGTAACGAGCTGGGTACCGGGAGTTTGTCGCAGTGCGAGCTCGGCCTCTTCGGCGACGAGGCTGCTGGCGAACGTGATCTCGTAATGGGGCCGATCAAGCTCGGCTCTCATCGAGTCGAGATCGCCG
>Ga0326597_10007948_pt1 | contig 14361 bp, 12 predicted proteins | sample RVTome_12_FD_203789 | JGI IMG/M metagenome (GOLD analysis project Ga0326597, IMG submission 203789) | Soil microbial communities from uranium-contaminated site in the Upper Colorado River Basin, Wyoming, United States - RVT100D185 | ecosystem: Environmental > Terrestrial > Soil > Contaminated >... | reverse complement strand
CACCTCTTTGCCGTTCATTGTGATCGTGTGCTCGTTATTCTGGACTGTTTCCGGGTTGGCCGGCTTGAGCGAGCCGCCAGCCGGCACATAGAGTGTCTTTGCGTGAGAGCCGTCGGTGCGCAGGCGCACGCTAAGTATCCCACGGTCGCCATTCTCCGAAGCTCCCAGCACCACGGCGCCGGCGCCGTCGCCGAAAAGTATGCAGGTTGAGCGGTCGTCCCAATTGAGCAAGCGGGTGAGCGCGTCGGAGCCCACCACCAGCGCCGTGCGCGCCCGCCCGATGCGAATGAATGAATCCGCCACCGCCAGGGCGTTGAGAAAACCGGCGCAGGCGGCGTTAACGTCGAAGGAAAACGCCTTGCGCGCTCCGAGCAGATTCTCGAGAACGCAGGCGGAGCTGGGAAAAAGATAGTCCGGCGTCACGGTTCCCATGATGATGGCATCCAGGTCGTTGGCCTCCATCCCCGCGTCCGCCAGGGCGCGCACCGCGGCGTGGTAAGCCATGTCGGCGTTGCCTTTGCCCTCTTCCAGTACCCGTCTTTGTTTGATGCCGGTGCGTACGGTGATCCACTCGTCGCTGGTCTCCACCATTCTTTCCAAGTCCCGATTGGTGATGATCTTGGCGGGAAGTTCCGACCCGGTGCCCAGGATGACGCTTCGCCGATGCGCCCCGCTCATTCTGGCCTCCGAAAAATTACGCAAGCGTTGGTTCCGCCGAATCCGAATGAGTTGGACAGCGCTACGCGGACGTTGGCCTTGCGCGCTACATTAGGCACATAATCGAGGTCGCATGCCGGATCCGGGTTTTCGTAATTGATGGTCGGCGGAATGATTCCGTGGTGCAACGTCAGCGCGGAGAACACGCCCTCGACCGCGCCCGCGGCGCCGAGCAGATGCCCGGTCATGGATTTCGTGGAGCTGACCGCCAATTTGGGCGCGTGCTCGCCGAATACTCTTTTGATCGCCAGGGTCTCGTTGGCATCGTTATATTCCGTCGACGTGCCGTGGGCGTTGATGTAGTCCACTTCGCTGGGCGCGATGCCAGCGTCTTTCAGCGCCAGGGCCATGCAGCGCGCCGCGCCGTCTCCTTCCGGCGCCGGCGCGGTGATATGATACGCGTCGCCGTTGGCGCCGTAGCCGATGATTTCCGCGTAAACTTTCGCGCCGCGCTTGAGCGCCCGCTCACGCTCTTCGAGGATCAGGATGCCCGATCCTTCGCCGATGACGAATCCGTCGCGATCCTTGTCGAAGGGTCGGCTGGCGCGTTCCGGCTCGTCGTTGCGCGTCGAAAGCGCCTTCATGGCGGCAAAGCCGCCGACGCCGAGCGGCGTGATCGCGGATTCTGCCCCACCGGCGATAACCGCGTCTTGCAGACCGCGACGAATCAAATGGAACGCTTCGCCGATGGCATGGGTCCCCGAGGCGCAAGCCGAGGTCGGAGTCCAGTTCACGCCCTTGGCCCCATGCCGGATCGCAATCTGACCTGGGGCGAGATTCGATATCACTTTGGGAATAAAAAAGGGAGAAATCTTGCGCGGACCGCCGTTAAGCAAGGCTTCCTTGGTCGTTTCGATGGTCTCGATGCCACAGAAGCCAACGCCGACTATCACGCCGACCTGCGCCGCCCAGTCCGGTTCGACCTTAAAGCCGCCGTCCTCCGCCGCCATGGCCGCCGCCGCTACGGCGTATTGAATGAAGAGATCCATCTTCTTGATCTCTTTCGTTTCGATAAAATCCTCAGCTCGAAAATCTGGGACTTCGCCGGCGATCCGGGAGGCAAACGCGTCGCTAATAGGGAAACGGGTTAGCTTTCGGATTCCCGAGCGGCCACCAGATAAGGCATCCCAATTTTTAGCCAACCCAGTGCCGAGTGGACTGACGAGCCCGAGGCCGGTGATGACAACTCTGCGTTGTTCAGATGTGTTCACGATTCGCAACCAAACTGTAATAGAATTGGACCTAAAGATAGACGAGTCGTGCGAGAGGGTCAATAGTTCTATTAACGATATTTTTCGTGCACTTGCTGAATTCGACGGATCAGCGGTCGCAACCGTTCGCCAGCCGAATCAGCTAACTGATCCGAAATGGCTTCCCGGTCCCGCAACGCGTTCAGCACTACGGCGACGGAATTCCGCAGTGCCGCCAGATCGTATCCGCCTTCGAGCAAGAATGCTATTCGGCGGTCGGAACATCGATCAGCCACTTCCAATAACATCTTGGCCATCGCAGCGAACCCCTCCTCCGTTACTCCCATGCCACCGAGAGGATCACGCCGGTGTGGGTCGAAGCCAGCCGATACCAGGATCCACTCCGGCGCGAATTTGGCCGCCAGCGGTACGACGAGATCATTGAAGACTCTCAGATACTCTGTGTCGGCGCAACCGGCGGGAAGCGGGATGTTGACGGTGTAACCTTCGCCGGCGCCGGCGCCCACTTCGTCCATCGCGCCGGAACCGGGATAATATGGAAACTGGTGCGTCGAAATATACAGCACCGACGGATCCTCGTAGAACGCATCCTGAGTGCCGTTGCCGTGATGCACGTCCCAGTCCATGATCAAGATCCGTTTCGCGCCGTAAGTCCGCTTCAAGTACTCCGCGCCGATGGCAATGGTGTTGAACATGCAGAAGCCCATCGCTCGATTGCGCAACGCGTGATGGCCCGGTGGCCGGACCAAGGCAAACCCGTTTGGGTTCTCGCCTGCTGCGATGGCGTCGAGCAGACGCAAGAAGCCTCCCACCGCCAGCATACCCACGCCGAAGGAATCGCGGCAGGTGATTGTATCGCCGTCCAAAGCATACCGGTTTGCCTTCGAGGTGGACTCAAGTAAAGAGACGTAATCGGATTGGTGGCAGAACTCGATTTCGGCTCTCGTCGCCGGTCTCGGCGGCAACAAATGAAAATTACCGGCGTCTAACGCTTGAGTGAGCTGAAGCAGAACCTGAATCCGTTCGGGCCGCTCGGGATGGCCGTCTCCCGGTTGGTGTTTGAGATATTCCTGGTCGATAACGACGCCGGGTTTTTTCACTGACATGAACTTACCATCTGGATACTTAGGTCACAACTCGACGGCGCGCCGATTCCATGCGCTGACTCCGTCGAAATGTTTTCTTCGTACTAATTTTGGCCGAGTGACGCGCTTACCTTGACTCCGCACAAAGCAAAGGGTATGAATTCTTTTCAGATATTTGCCGCGGGGTGGAGCAGACTGGTAGCTCGCAAGGCTCATAACCTTGAGGTCCCGGGTTCAAATCCCGGCCCCGCAACCATGACGAAAGGGGGTCTCCGTGACCCCCTTTTTTATCCGTTGCAATCCTGCTCCCCCGGCACCGAAGAACCGACCCGCTTTTGGACGTTCACGGCAGACAGACCTGACAAAACGCTGGGGCTTGGTTTGCGGCGCGGATTTTTATACCATGCTTCGAGGTCGGCGGCGTGGGAAAAATGCTTGTTGAAACTGAAATCGATGACGGTGCTCCAGTGAAAACGGCCCTGGGAATTTCGTTGCTGGCATCATTGCTTGTCGTTTCGATCACGCTGGGCTCCTCTCATTACACGAAGGCCCATCTCGATGCTCTAGCAAGCCGTGTCGGCATGGTCTATTGGATTGCCTCGGCGGATAGCCGAACGCCGACGTTTCTGACTGCGCCCGTCAAGAGCGCCGCCTCATTCCGTGCCCGTGAAAATGAATCTTTCGAGATCACCGAACTCGTCGGGCAAAAAGAGATAAATCCATATTATAAGGTCAAGTTTGACTCGGGAAAGGTAAGATACATTTCTCCGGAGGCATTTCTCGATGAACTTAACCTAACAATTTTATCCGGGGATCCGCTGGCCAATGAAAAGAAAAAGGCAACGGAGGCGGCCGAGGTAGAAAGAAAGCGGGTCGAGTGGATTCGATCCCAACCCTGGACGCCGACCGTCAAAGATGCGGCCATCAAACGCCGACCGCTAGCGGGGCATACCCCGGCAGAGGTCAAGCGTATACTGGGCAATCCGGTGCGGGTAACCAAAGTAATGGGCCAACGCGTTCCCGAGGAACGCTGGCAGTATCCAGACGGCTCGGTTCTGATTTTCTACAATCAACTCTTGATCCGAATGGTAGCAAGGACCGGGCAAGAGCGCTGAGAACGGAAATTGTTATCACCATTAGTATCGCTGGTAACCTCGCCGCCGGTACTTCCGGAAAAATAGAATCAGCACAACTCCCGCGATGAAGCCACCGATGTGGGCGGCGTAGGCAACCCCGCCAGCGTTGGGACCGACGGGAACCAAGGCTTGGCTGAAAATTTGCCAACCCATCCAAAAGATCAAGAAGAACCAGGCGGGAAGATGAACCACCGTTAAAAAAATCCCCAGCGGCAAGAGTGTTTTGACCCTGGCGCGCGGATAGAGAATCAGGTATGCGCCGAGGATGCCGGACACCGCTCCCGAAGCCCCGATGGTCGGAACGGTCGACAACGGCTGCATCAAGATGTGAGCGCCAGCAGCGAGAATGCCAGTGAGCAGGTAGAAAAGCATGAAACGCAGATGCCCCATGCTATCTTCCACGTTGTTGCCGAAAATCCAAAGATAAATCATGTTGCCGATCAGATGCATCCAGCCGCCGTGCAAGAACATGGAACTTACAAGCGTCGCATAGCCGCCGACCGGAAAAACTCCATGCGTGAGCGCCGCCGGCACCAGTCCGAGGTGATAGATCAACGCCTGCTCCAAGCGCGGATCGACCATGAGCAGCGAAAGTTGATAGAGAAAGGCGACGACGTTCGCCGCAATCAGGGTGAAAGTAATGACCGGCCAAAGGACCGTCGGATTTTCGTCGCCCAGCGGAATCAAGCGCTTTTCTCCCTATTAGGCATAGATCATAAGAGGCCGTCGATGGAAAGACCACCGTTCCTTACTGCGCCGAGCAAACGACTCACGGCCAAAGCTTCTTTAGTTTTTCCCGCCGTTTTCTCTCGGCTTTTGAGAGCTGATTGGGATTTCCGCCGCGCCGAGGGGCGGCATCCGTCTCATCGTAGTCAGTATCGGCGAAGGGCATGTCGAGCCGGCGAAGAATGGCGGCAAATTCTCCCGCGTAAATCGCTACTGCGCCAAACTTTTCGACCGCAGTGCGCACTTCTCGGTCCGAAGTCACCACCACACAGCCGCTGCCCCTCTGGCGCGCCATGCGAACGATCACGCTGTCGGCCTTCTCTCCCTGCCGCGAATAGACAACGTTGATACCGTCTCGCTTTTCTTCGATCTCATGAGCCAAGCCGGAGCGCCAACCGTCGAAGACGACGACAAGCCCGAACTCTTTCATCGTTTTGTAGAGCGAAAGCCGGTGAATAAGCCAGTCGCGCTTTTGCTCGAGCGCGCCGCGCATTCCTTGATCGCTTCCGATCAAGTTATAGCCATCGATGATGATGTCCATTTTTTTGGGCCGACAAAGACCGTCATGGGATTTCGTCAGTGATTTTATTTACCGGTTGTTAAAATAGCAAAAAACAGGTAGAAACAGAGCGATTTTGTTGTGGAGGTTTAGGCAGATTGGGCCTTATTATAAAAAAAGCTAAAAGAATCAGTGAGTTGCCGCCCTATTTATTCGCCGAGATCGATCGCAGAAAACGCGAAGCTCTGGGCCGGGGCGTCGATTTGATCGACCTTGGTGTCGGCGACCCTGATATCCCGACTTCGCCGGTCATCGTCGAGAAACTGATCGAAAGCGCGAGCAAGCCGGTTAACCACCGCTACCCTAATAGCTCGGGCATGGCGGAATTTCGCGACGCCGTGGCGAATTGGTATCAGCGCCGTTTCAACGTCAAACTCGATGCCGGCAAGGAAGTGGTCTCCTTGATCGGTTCCAAGGAAGGCATCGGTAATATGGCGGTCGCTTTCGTCGAGCCCGGCGATATTGTCCTGGTTGCCAGCCCCTGCTATCCGGTCTATCACATCGGCACGGCGTTCAACGGCGGAAAAAATTATTTCTTACCGCTGAAAAAACAAAACCAGTTTCTGCCGGACCTGGATTCGATCCCGGCGGATGTCGCCAAAAAGGCAAAACTATTGTGGCTCAATTATCCGAATAATCCCACCGCTGCGGTCGCTGATAGGGAGTTTTTCAAAAAGGTCGTCGATTTCGCCAATAAAAATAATGTGATCGTCTGCCACGACGCCGCCTACACCGAAATGGGATACGACGGTTATCGCCCCATGAGTTTTCTCGAAATCGATGGCGCGAAAGAAGTCGCCATCGAGTTCCATTCTCTTTCGAAGACCTTCAACATGACCGGCTGGCGCATCGGCATGGCCGTCGGCAACGCCGACCTGGTCGGCGGTCTGGCGCAGGCCAAGTCCAATCTGGACTCCGGCATTTTTCAGGCCGTCCAGGAAGCCGGCATCGAAGCGCTCAGACTAGGTGACAGCATCGTGGAACAGTCGCGCGCGATTTATCAGGAACGGCGCGATATATTGGTCGACGGCCTGCGCGCCGTGGGCCTCGAATGCGAAAGGCCGCGGGCAACGTTTTACGTCTGGGTCACCGCGCCTAAAGGGTTATCGTCCGCGGATTTCACGACCAAGCTGCTAGAAGAGGCCGGCGTCGTGACGACTCCCGGCAACGGGTTCGGAGAGGCCGGTGAGGGTTATGTCCGATTTACCGTTTGCATCGGCAAAGAGAAACTGAAGGAGGTCGCGGAAAGAATCCGCCGGGTTAGGTTCTAGGCATCTTTCCCGCTAGGCGCTATGACAAACGCCGTCGCTCACCAAGTATATATCGGGATCGGTTCCAACGTCGGCAACAAGAAGGAAAACTTCTTGGAGGCCCTCAGCCGCGTGGCCAAGCTGCCGGATACCAAGATCGTCAGGGAATCCTCCTTCTATGAAAGCGAACCGATCGGCGATGCCAAGGAGTGGTATGTCAACGGCGCCATCGAGATCGAAACCAAATTCAAGCCTGATATGCTATTGAAGAAATTCAAAAATATCGAGCGCGTCATGGGACGCAAAAAGGTCAAAAAGCGCTGGGGCGCGCGCATCATCGATCTCGATATTTTGTTATACGACGCCGCGATCGTGAAAAAGAAAAACCTGAGAATCCCTCACCCAGAGATGTCGAGCCGAAAGTTCGTATTGCTTCCGTTGAGCGAGATCGCGCCACAAGTGATCCATCCGGAGCTGGGGGTGACGATCTCCGAGCTATTGATCAATGTAAAGGACAACAAAAAGATCCACTTGTATCACGCCTAGTTCGGATCTCGACCGGCAGGACCGAACCTTTGCTACTACTGCGCCTCCTCTTCATAGTTCTCATCGTCTATATCGTGATTTTCGCTGTCAGGGCTTATCGCGCCGGTGCCAGGTCCGCCAATCGCACTCGTTCTACTACCTCAGAGGGCGAGGAAATGGTCCTCGATCCAGAATGCCGAACCTACGTTCCCAAGAGAGAAGCGATCCTGCAGGCGGGCAACTATTTTTGCAGCCAGGAATGTGCGAAGCTTTTTCTATCTCGCTAGCCCATGTAGCAGCTCGACTTCCCTTTTTACTCGGGTCTTCCGGGATCACGGTGAAAGACAATTCACCGCAGAGTTCACAGAGATTGCTTACTACTCCCCCTTCTCAGCGACCTCGGCGCCTGCCCGCCGCCAGGCAGGCGGGCCTCCGCGGTGCAATTTCCGAGTCCTCGCACTGGAGTAGCGTTGGCCGGGTTAGCCGCACAGAAACCTGAATTTCCTCTTACGCTAATTGTTTTTCTCCAGTCGAAGCGCAAGATTGTTTTTCTGGATAAAAATTTGGCGGCGATCGCTGCGCCTGGCGAGTTCGCCGACGAGCCTTACGAGCGGCTGGCTGGCGCACAGGTATTCCCGCGGCGCGCCGGCCGCCAGCATCGCTTTGACCGCGCTCTCGCCGGCAATGACGCGGAGCACCAACTCCTCATCCGAAACTCCCGGCCCGCCGAATTTTCTCCTCACTTCCTGAAGCGACAGCTCTGGCGGCGTCCATCCTTCCCATTCCTTGGCGCGGGGGCGGTTGAGAATTTTGTCCTTAACGCTGGCGTCCATGACCAATGGTCCTTCTTTCCCCCAATGACCCAGGGCGTACTGGATAGCCTGGTCGGTCACTTCTTTATAGCGCTCGCCGACGATGATATTGATCGCCGCCTGGCTGCCGACAAATTGCGCCAGCGGCGTCACCATGATCGGATAGCCAAACTCGGCGCGTACCCGGCCCGCCTCTTCCAAGGTCTCTTGCAACTTATTTTCCATCCCCATAAGCCGCAGTTGATGGCGCAGGTTCGAGATCATGCCGCCGGGGACCTGGTGAAGATATTGCGTATGGTCGTATTCCCGCGGCGCGCCGATCGGATGGCCTTCCCGTTTGGCGATGAAGGTGAAGTGATTCTCCACCGGCTTGACGGCTTCCAGGTCAACGAGCGGCCGAAAGCCAAGCGCCCGGGCGTTTGCCGCCACATTGAAGACCGACGGTTGGGAGGAACCGTTGGCGAGGGGCGGCACGGCCGTGTGCAATACCCTTACGCCGAGCGTGATCGCTTCCAAATAGTTGACCGGCGCCAAGCCGTTGTTGCAGTGGGCATGAAATTCCAGCGGCACCTCGCCGATATTTTTCATGATCAGCGGAATCAGCGCGCGTGTGCGCTCGGGGGTAATCAGCCCGGCCACGTCCTTGAAGCAGATGCGGTAGGGCTTTATCGCAGCCGCCTCGCGCGCCTTCCGGACATAATATTCATCGGTGTGGCGGGGCGAGACCGAATAGATGATGTTGATGACCACGTCCATCCCGAGCTTTCTCAGGTAGGCGACCTCCGTCCCCACGGCCTCGTAGTCGTTCCACGGATCGGAAGATCGCGTCAACGTAATGCCGTGGGCGATCACGCGCTCGATCATAAGCCGGCGCACCGAGCGCGGAATTTTCTCGAATCCCGTGGCAAACCCGCCGTGGTAGCGCAGTCGGGTTCGGCGAAATTTTTCCGCGCCTAGCCTCATCCAGTCCCAGGGGTTTTCCTTGTGCTCGCGGACGAATTTGATGTAGCCGGCGAAGCCGAAAAATTCCATGGATTGAAAGCCGCATTGGTCCATTTGTTCGGCGATGGCGAGCATGGCCCCGGTCCTCATCCCCAGGGCCCACAGGCTCAATTGTCCATCGCGAAGCGTCGTATCGATGATATGGATGTCAGCCATGGCGGCGGGCGGATTGAGAATAGGATATACCACAGAGTAATTCATGTACCAATCGGTAAAACACAGCGGATGAATGATAGTGTTCGCTGTACGATTTACACAGATGCACTGTGCGTGCGGCTCCGCGGTTCAGTTTTTTCCCGTTACTCTTGCCGGGATCTTCGCGGACCTTGATTGCTCGCACGCTTTGGGGATAAATGACCATAAGTTTTGTCGATGGGGAAGCACGACGGCTTTGATCGTTACCGAGAAAAAAAGCGGTTTTTTTGAGGAGATGAGGCGTCAGTACCCAGGCGCCAAAAATAAACCGTAAAGAGAAGAATGCCGGTGCGCGCCGGCCACCGTAAGACGAGAGGTATTTATGGAAGCGAATCAGGATCTCAGAAGTTTCATTGGCGTTTTGGAATCGATGGGAGAGATAAAAAAAATTGCGGGGGCAGATTGGAATTTGGAAATCGGCGGCTTAACCGAATTGTTTTCCGAGAAGCGGGGGCCAGCTTTATTGTTTGATCAGGTCAAGGGTCATCCCGCAGGGTATCGCATCTTCACAAATATATTTCGTGCCGAGAAACGACTGGCCTTGACCCTCGGCTTAGATACGAATCTTCGGGGAATCGATCTTCTCAACGCGTGGCGTTGCAAACTGAGAGGCTTCGAACCTGTGCCGGTGACCCTCGTGGAGGGCGGGCCGCTATTTGAAAACACTATGACTGAGAAAGAAATCGATCTGACGCGGTTTCCCGCGCCAATCTGGCATGAGCTGGACGGCGGCCGCTATATCGGAACAGGGTGTTGTGTCGTGACGAAAGACCCGGAGTCCGGACATATCAACGTAGGCACGTACCGCTGTATGGTCCAGGGAAAAGACCGGATCACAGTGAAGATGGACAAGGGAAAGCACGGCCGCATAGCTCAAGATAAGTACCATCAGGCAGGCAAAGCCTGCCCGGTCGTCATTTCCCTGGGTCAAGATCCCTGGCTTTTTATGGCGTCAACGTCGCCTTTATCTCTAGATGCTTCCGAGTATGAATTTGCCGGCTGGCTGCGCGGCGCGCCGATCCAAGTTGTTCCCGGACCGCTAACCGGGCTGCCGATTCCAGCTACGGCGGAAATCGTTCTTGAAGGAGAAATTCCTCCCTACGGGCCGGACAAGCTTCCCAAGGAAGGACCCTTCGGAGAATGGCCTGGCTACTACACGAACACGACGGTGGGAGAAGTTGCCATCATGGAGGTGCAAAGAGTCTACTACAGAAACAACCCAATCCTGGTAGGAGTTCCGCCCTTAAAGCCGCCAAACCAATACCTCCCTATTCCTATGGCTGCTGCGACTCTGTGGGACCAACTCGAAAAGGCCGGAATCCCCGACGTCAAGGGAGTCTGGGGCTTCGTCTACGGTCCGGTGGGACCCTTTAGCGTAATCTCCATTCGACAGCGCTACGCCGGACACGCAAAGCAGACGGCGCTTGTCGCGTGTGGCGCAAAGGCGGGTGTCACGGGTGGCAAGTTTGTGGTTGTATTGGACGACGATGTGGACATTACCGACCCGCAGGACGTGATCTGGGCAATGGCTACCCGGTGCAATGTCCGCGAGGGCGTAGACATCGTGAAGGGCGTTTTGACTACGCCGGTGGAGCCCGCTGTCAATCCGTCCACTCGTGGCCCGAGAGGCAATACCATGGATCGCGTTCTCATCGATGCTTGCCGTCCCTATCAATGGCTGGACGAGTTCCCTCCGGTGAATTCCTTCAGCAAAGAATACAAACAACAGCTTGAAAAAAAGTGGCAGGTATGACGGCGGGAGAAATAATGAAAGCACTGAGGCGGAGAATGGTGTGGAAGCCTATCTTGCTCGTTTGCTTGATCCTGGGAGCGATGTCAGACCAGCTAGGCGCTCAAACCCGCTCTGATGAAGAGGCTCGTTTTACTCGTCTTCGCGTCGTCTATCCGGCGCCGAGCCCTACCTATCTCGCAAGTTGGATCGCCCGCGAGGGAGACCACTTCAAGGAACAAGGGCTCAATGTCGAGTTGATATATATTCCCAGCGGCTCTCTCGTCATTCAAGCCATGCTGGCCTGAAAAATTCGGTTGCAGGCTGCTCAAGAAGAATGCGGCGGGACTCAATTTGTTTTCGAGCTTGAACATGAACGCGGTCTCTATCTGTGGCTATGAGCTAATGTTTATTCACCCCCACCTTTATCCTCCCCCGTCGAGGGGGAGGAGATCCGAACGGAAAGCCTGATCCAGTCGGCGACGTTAAAACCGTAGAGATTGTGTGGTGTGCTTCAATCCGCTTTGGCGTCTTCGCGGTAATGGCCGATGGCGTCCATCAGAGGCTTATCCGACATGACGAAAAACACCGCGGGCTCTTTCGAGGTATTTTCGTGGCGGTGGAAATTCCACAGGGGCACGACCAAGGAGTCGCCTTGCTCCCATTCGTAGCGCTTGTCGCCGACGTAAGAGACCCCGCGGCCGCGCCAGACGTGATAAATCGTCGAGCTGGTGTGCCGGTGGCTCTTGGTTTTTTCCCCGCCGCGCAGCATGTGGATCTGGCACGCCATCGTCGGCAGCGTCGGCCCGCCGGTGAGCGGATTGGCGTAGTCTAAAACGATGCCGTCGAAGGGATCGCCGGGTTGCTCGCCGACCTTGCTCAGCGCTCTTTCCGTGTCGGCCCACCTGTAACAGAAGGCGGGTGGTTGAATCGAGTTCGGCTTGACCCAAGACGGACGCAACGCGCCGACGGTCGCCAGCGTATAACCGTCGGGTTTCGTCACCGGTTGTTTTTTGCGCGGGTCGGGCTCGTGGAAGTCGGTTTCCAAAAGTCGCACCAGCGGCGCGTCGAGGCCGTCGAGCCACATCATGCCCTCGCCGCCGTGGTTCTCGTGGTCGTGCCAGGTCCAGCTCGGCGTCGTGACGAAGTCGCCCTCGCCGATCTCAAAAGATTCGCCCTCGACGATGAGGCGCGTGCCATGGCCCTTGAGGATAAATCGAATCGCCCCCGCCATGTGGCGGTGGGACAGCGCGTCTTCTCCGGGCTTGAGCAACTGGAGGTTCAAGACCAACGTGCGCGAGGTGCCGTTCTTGAGCGCGGGATTCCAGAGCTGAATCACGCGCCGGAAAGATACGTCGAGACCGACGACGTCTCCCGCTTTCTCCATCGCGGCGAACAGGTCCTTGCCTTTCCAAAAGCAGGGCGCGAAGGAGGGCACCGGTTCTCGGGCGAAGTCGCCCTGAATATTCTGCCAGTAACCTTTAAAGTTTTTGCTCTGGAGCTCGTCTTCGAAAGCTTTGAGCGCTTCGGACATGGCTTGCTCTCCTCTCGTTAGGAGTCCATTTCTAGCTCAAGTCACGCGGGCGTTGCAAGACGGAGGATGTCGTACGCCGCAACTAAAAGACAGATTTCACCACGAAGGCACGAAGGTCGCGAAGGAAGATTTTTCACACAAAGCCACAATGGGCGGGTGTTGTCATTTCGACCGAAGGGAGAAATCTTTCTCAGATCCACGATGAAGAGATTAAATTTACTCGATGCGTTTGACCGTGATCATGTTCGTGGTGCCGGCCTGGTGCAGGGGAAGGCCGGCGGTGATAGCGACGAGGTCTTTCGGTTTGACGACGCCCAATTCTAGAGCTTTCTTTTGCAACAGGCGCACCATCTCGTCGGTGTTCTTGAAGCCGCGAATCGGTATCGCATATACGCCCCAAACCAAACAGAGCATCTTGACGGTCTGCGGGACGGGGCTGACGGCGATGATCGGCTGCTGCGGGCGATAGCGGGCGATCAATCTCGCAGTGCCGCCAGAGGTGGTGGGGATGAGAAAAGCTTTGACTTGGAGGTCCTGCGCCAGCGAGATCGCACTGCGGCTGATCGCTTCAGGGACGGTCCTCTTGAGTCCCGCGAAGACTTGCCGGGGTTCCAAAATTTTTTCCGTCTCTTCGGCCACCTGCGCCATGATCTTCACCGCTTCCAGCGGATAGTCGCCGGCGGCGGTTTCTTCCGAGAGCATCAGCGCGTCGGTGCCGTCCAGGATCGCGTTGGCGATGTCGGCGACCTCGGCGCGGGTCGGGCGCGGGTTCCACACCATAGAGCGCAGCATCTGCGTCGCCGTGATGACCGGCTTGCCGAGAAGGTTGGCTTTCCGGATCATCATCTTTTGCACGGTGGGGATTCGCTCCTGGGCGATTTCCAAGCCTAGATCGCCGCGCGCCACCATGATGCCGTCGACGCTTTCGAGAATGGGATCGAGATTGTCCAGCGCTTCCTGTTTTTCGATCTTGGCGATGATCGGGACCGAAGAACCTCGTTTCTTGATCTCGCGCCGCGCGTAGAAAATATCCTCGCTGGTGCGCACGAAAGAAAGGGCGATCATATCGACCTTCTGGGCGATGCCGAAGGCGAGGTCCTGCTTGTCGCGGGCAGTCAGCGCGCGTATGTTCAGGCTCGATTGCGGGAAGTGGATTCCCTTATGGGAGCCAAGGACGCCGCCGACGACGATGCGGCACTTGACCTCATCCCGGCCGATCTGTACGGCTTCCAGTTCTATTTCACCATCACCCAGCAATATCGGATCGCCCTTCTTGACCGTGCGGGTGAGGGCTGCGAAGTTGACCGACACGGCGAGTTCGGTGCCAAGGATTTTTCTGGTCGTCAATACAAAAGGGCGCCGCGTTTGTAGTCTGACATGATCTCCCGCGACCGCGCCGATGCGGATCTTCGGGCCGGGAAGGTCTTGCAGAATCGCGACGGGCATATCGAGCTTGCGCTCAAGTTGGCGAATCTTGCGGATGACGCGCCGGTGAAAGGCGTAGTCGCCGTGGCTGAAGTTGAGCCGCGCCACATTCATCCCGGCGCGGATCAGTCTTTCGAGGAATTTGTCGGAGGCGGTGACGGGCCCGATGGTGCAGACAATTTTCGTCCTGCGCATTTTTTCAATCTACACGAGTCTGACCGGTAATCAATCAAACGGAGACAGAGGCGGAGATAGAGAGGGACGCCGGAAGGTGGAAAACTAAGAGTCGAGGATGGAGGATCTGTCGAAGACCGACGATCGAAGATGGAGGATCGAGGATGGCAGGGGAAGGATGTCAGGCTGGAAGAGCCGAGAGGAAACATTGGAGATTAACGGGTGAAAACTTTGAACCTTGAACTTTGAACCCGGAACCAGAAATCATATTCCCGACGCGG
>Ga0326597_10007947_pt1 | contig 14362 bp, 10 predicted proteins | sample RVTome_12_FD_203789 | JGI IMG/M metagenome (GOLD analysis project Ga0326597, IMG submission 203789) | Soil microbial communities from uranium-contaminated site in the Upper Colorado River Basin, Wyoming, United States - RVT100D185 | ecosystem: Environmental > Terrestrial > Soil > Contaminated >... | reverse complement strand
TGGTGCTGCGCGGTGATCGAGTCGTGCCGATGTAAACGACACCATGGAGCCATCGTCCTGACGGCTCGGGTAAAACGGCTTGCCGAGGTCTTGCGTTTGACGACCCAGTTACCTTTCCGGGAACGTCCCCAGTAGTGGGTAAAGCCTAGCAGATCGAATGTACCGACGTGATCGTCATGCGACTCACCTTGCGGTTCGTTCGCGGACGGACTTCGGAACTTGATCAGCCGGGTTTTGCCCGGGTGAACCGTCAGGCCGTACTTCTCAAAGCGTTTGGGAAGCACTTTCATGACACGTATCGCGTCATCCTCCCGCGTCAAACCGATGACAAAGTCATCGGCATAGCGAATCAGGAACGCTCGACCTCGCAGACGTGGTTGCACCTCGCGCTCGAACCACTCGTCCAACACATAGTGCAAGAACACGTTCGCTAGGATTGGTGAAACGACACCCCCTTGAGGTGATCCGGCTTCTGGATACGAGACGCATCCGTCTTCCATCACACCAGCGCTCAGCCATTTATCGATCAGTCGCAACAGCATCCCGTCACGAACTCGTTGCTTTAGAAACGCCCGAAGATGGCCATGATCCAAACAGTCGAAAAACTTCTGGACATCGACTTCCAAGATCCATCCACCGCCGGTCTTCATGGTCTGCTTCCAAAGGCTGTCCAAGGCTTGGTGAGCCGAGCGTCCTGGGCGAAAGCCGTACGAGCTATCGTAGAAATCTTGCTCGTAGACTGACTCCAGAATCATGGTCACCGCACGTTGCAGCACTTTGTCTTCCAGCGTTGGAATACCAATCGGTCGGGTTTCGTTTCCCGTGCCTTTCGGAATATGCACTCGACGGACAGGCGGGGCTCGGTATGTGCCGGACTTGGCCCGGTCAAGCAGTGACTGCAGGTTCGACTCCAGGTTTTCCGCGTAACCAGCCCAGGTTTGTCCGTCGACACCCGGTGCGCCGTTCTTCCGTGTACGCACAAACGCTTCGTGCAGCCAAGCAAGATCGAGGTAGTGGTTCAAGGAAACGAAGGCTCTCTGCGAGTCTTGTTTCGCCAGCGTTGCTATCCGCTGTTGTTTCGTTGACACGGTATCAGAGATCAGTGTCTCTGTCATGTTTCTCTCCAGCGGGGTTATTACTTGACGTATCGCTTCCCTCCACTGGGTCCTTACGAGCAAGTTCCCCAGCCTCGTCGGTACTATCAACACGCTACGACTTCCTGCCGTCCGTCTCGCCGCACTTCGTTGCCTTCGCTTGGCGATACCACGGTTTCATCTGGTTGTTTCGATACCCGACGAGCCAGATGTAACTACGTCGAGCCTGGAGTTGGTAACCCGGTATCTCCAGCCGGGTAGGTGCCGTGGAAACGACAGGATCTCCCACGTTCCTGGGGAATCTCAGGTGTGCCTTTGCTCTGCTCTCCGACCCCGGCAGGATCGACATGTCAGACCATCACGACACGCCGACGCGGCCCCCGCTATGTCCACAACGAAGGCTCCCACAATTGTACTTTCGAGGCTCAATCACACAGCTTAAGCACTGGCTATCTACGCTTCGCAGGGTGGATTACTCCACCACCACGCAAGACTCGCTTCCGGTTGCTGGTCAAGCTCTACCGGACGGGGTTGGATACCCGCAAGATTCCACCGAAAGGTTTCAAACTCACATCATGTTCGTCATCCTCCCTTCCCAAGCTTCGTGGCGCAAGGACATTCTACTTTTACGAATAAGTAGAATGTCCCCTTATTACACCTCCCGCAGCGTTACCACAAACATCGCAGAAGCTTGGGGCACGTCTGGCAAGGCCGGTTCAAAAGCCCCGTGATCGAGGATGACGATCATCTGTTGACGGTGCTACGCCACATCGAAGCGAATCCCGTACGGGCGAAAATGGTGGAACATGCCAACGAATATCGCTGGAGCAGCTTTCAAGCACATGGCCAGGGCGCGGCAAATGAACTGCTGAGCGTTTGCCCGCCGTACGAACAATTATCTCCGTATGCCGCGGTACGTCAGCGGCGTTGGGAGGCCTATATGCACCAAACGCCAGATGCGGAAGAGTTGGCAGCCGTTCGACGAAGCGTGGAACGCAGCCTTCCTTTCGGTTCCGAGGCGTGGGTTGCGAAGTTAAGCAAAAATCTCGATTTAGACCTGACGATTCGCCCGCGAGGGCGACCGAAACAGTTAACGAGCGATGCCAGTAAATCGTTCTGACCCCTTTGTGACCCCCGTCCCTATTAGTTCGGCGGAAGTCGAACGATTGTCTACGGTCTCCGACATCGCCGAGGCTGAATTGGGCTAAAGCACAGCCGCAACCGTCGGGTCGCGACACCGCCTACCCGCAGTGCTAGAATGCCGTTCATGGCACTCCAAGCTCCTCGATATCTCGTCCCGTTCCACCCCAAACAAATCTCACATTACTTTACCGATGTGTTGATCATCGGCGGCGGTCTGGCGGGGCTGCGGGCGGCGAATGCGGTTGACTCGAAGCTGTCGGCATTGGTCGTCACCAAGGACGAGCTGGAACAGTCGAACAGCAACTATGCCCAAGGTGGCATCGCGAGCGTGTTGGGTCCCGAAGACCGCTTCGAGGATCATATCGCAGATACGCTGACGGCAGGGGGCGATTTGTGTGACCAGCAAGTCGTCGAGATGGTGGTCCGAGAAGCTCCCCAACACATCAACGAGCTGATCCACTGGGGAACGCAGTTCGATCGTGAGTCGGGAAAGTTGACTCTCGGTCGCGAAGGAGGGCACGGGCACAATCGAATCGTCCACGCGTTGGGGGACGCCACCGGCATGGAAGTGATGCGAGCGGTCATCGAATGGACGCGGCGACTGCGAAACGTCGAGATCCTCGAGCAGCATTTCACGCTGGACCTGCTCACACACGAAGGCGTTTGTCGCGGAGCCTTGGTGGCGGATGAGAAGGGGACCAAGACGCTGGTGTGGGCGAAGCAGACCATCCTTTGCACGGGAGGTGTCGGCCAAGTCTATCGCGAGTCGACGAATCCGCCGGTGGCGACTGGTGACGGACATGCGATTGCCTTTCGTGCCGGAGCCGAGCTGCGCGACATGGAGTTCGTCCAGTTTCATCCCACCGTGTTGTATATCGCTGGTAGCAGTCGCAGCTTGATCACCGAAGCGATCCGTGGCGAGGGTGGCCATCTGGTCGATCGGCAAGGCAACCGATTCATGACCGAGTACGACGAACGAGCCGAATTGGCGCCGCGCGACGTCGTCTCGCAAGCAATCGCCAGTCAGATGGCCAAGACGCGCCATCCCAACGTCTATCTCGACCTCAGCCATCTCGATCCAGAGTTCGTCTTGAAGCGTTTCCCCGGCATCGCGGCGATGTGTGCCAAGTTTGGCATCGACATCACGCGAGACCCGATCCCCGTGCGACCGGGCGCTCACTACATGATTGGCGGCTTGACGGTCGACCAGCATGGCGCGACGACCGTGCCGGGCCTGTGGGCGGCGGGCGAAGTGACTTCGAGCGGCTTGCACGGCGCGAACCGCTTGGCGTCGAACAGTTTGTTGGAGGGCTTGGTTTACGGCGAACATGCCGGGCGAGCTGCCTCGGAGGCCGCGGCTCGGATCGCCGACGATTTTCACGCCTTGCCGCTGCAGAATGAGCCTGTGAATCAACCAAGCGAGCCGCTCGATCTGGGTGACATTCGTAATTCGCTGAAGAGTCTGATGTGGCGGGCCGCGGGTGTTCAGCGATGTCGCGACGAGTTGGTTGGTGCGGCGGAAACGATCGACAACTGGTGCCGGTATGTCTTGGCGAGACAGTTTGGCGACGCGGACGGTTGGGAGTTGCAAAACATGCTCACGTTGTCACGAATCATGGTCTCGGCCGCCTTGGCTCGCGAAGAATCTCGCGGCGTACACTTGCGCACCGACTTTCCCGCCACGGACGACGAACACTGGCATCGGCGGCTCAGCTACCGTCGAAAAACGGACGGATCTTTGGAGCCGGTTGTTGGCTGATTTTTCTCGGCGACGGGATTCTTTTGGCTCCTCGCCAGCTCATCGGCGAGCGTTTTCTGCCCTTAGCTGCGTGACCGAGAAACTCCAGATCGTCGTCCAAACGAGGCGTTGCATCGGGGGAATCGGGAAGATTAAAATTCCTATCGTCCCAACCCCCAAATCCAACAAGACATCCGCGAGATTCGACGACGAAGTCCATTTTTTTGTTATTGTGCGCGGATTTTTCGATTTATTTTGCTGCTTGGTGCAGTACCTACTAGAAACTTTGCTTTCAGCGGAGCAATGAGTAATGACAATGTTACGAGTGAGGACAATTGCTGCGCCGTCGAAATCTGTATCGAGCGCTGACGAAAGTGATGCCACATTGCTTCAGCGGTTTGTTTCGCAGCACAACGAAGCGGCATTCGAATCCCTGATGCGCCGACATGGTCCCATGGTCATCGGTGTTTGCCGACGCGTGCTGAACAATCATCAAGAGGCGGAAGACGCCTGCCAGGCGACGTTCTTGCTGCTCGTCCAGAAAGGTGCCTCGATCCGAAGGCCAGAGCGACTGGCCAGTTGGCTGTATGGGGTAGCCTATCGCGTTGCCGCGCGAGCCCGAGCGAAAGCTGCACAATGTGGGAGATGCGACATGCATTTTACGGATCTTCCGGTGCCCGATGGAAACGCCGAAGTCGCTTGGTGCGAGTTACGCGCGGTACTCGACGAAGAGATGAGCCGCCTGCCGGAACAGCATCGTTTACCGCTGATCCTCTGTTATCTGGAGGGCAAAACACAGGCTGAGGCAGCTCAGCAGCTCGGCTGGTCGAGCGGTTCAATGTCGCGGCGACTGTCCCAGGCTCGCGAAACGCTGCGTAGACGGTTGACGCGCCGTGGCTTGTCCTTCACAGCGACGCTGTTTGCCTTGGCTTTATCCGAGACTTCGGCCGAGACGACACTGTCGGCCGCGCTGCTCGATAGCACGAGCCACGCGGCCATGGCAATGGTTTCTGATAAAGCCGCCGTTGCCGAGGTTGTGGCACCGTCGGTAGCCGAGCAGATAGCCGACATGAATCGCTGGACATTCTTACGGAGGCTCGCGGTCCTGCTCCTGCTACTCCTGCTGTTGGGTATCACGCGCAAGACTCCGGGGGTATTCGACAACCTCGCGCCGTTGCGGGCAGTTCCGGAGGCATTATCCGAGCACGAAGCCGACAGCCGACAAGGCACTAACGCCGAAATGACAATCCATGCTTTGCCGAGGACGCTTTCGGTTGATGATCGGGCGGGCGGCAAATCGCAGCTATTACAGAGTGTATCTAGCGGTTCGCCAAACAGCTCTTGCCATTGAGCGTGCAGTTCACAATAGGCTTCGGGCCAAAAACGACCTATTGATTGTCTTATGTTCTTAATCCAAGGCCACTTGGCGGTGGGATGATCCGCCTCAGCGGGATGAGCAGTTATGAACGCGCCCAAGTACTTTTCGGATTTAACGAGGAGGGAAACAGGACGGGTGCCAACACGGGCACGAAGAAAGGTTTCTCGCCAGCGAACTTCCCGCGCCTTGCAGGTCGAGCGGCTGGAGGACCGGCAGCTCTTGGCTTGTGTCTCGCCGGGACCGGTCTGCGTGGAGGACCCAAACCTCGCCGTGAGAACAGTGGTCAGCGGCCTCAACCAGCCGACGAGCATGGCCTTTCTGGGACTGGACGATTTTCTGGTGTTGGAGAAGGCCTCGGGTGAGGTGAAGCATATAGTCAGCGGCGCGGTCGTCGGAACGGCGCTCGACCTGGCGGTCAACAATGGCTCGGAACGGGGCTTACTGGGGATCGCACTGCCTCCCAACTTTCCCACGAATCCGGGCGTGTACCTGTACTGGACGGAGAGTTCCACAGGGGCGGACACGAACGTCCTTGGCGATACACCGCTGCTTGGCAACCGCGTGGATCGTTTCATCTGGGATGGTTCGACCCTCACGTTCGAGCAAAACGTCATCCGGCTGCGTGCTCTGCAGCCCGCTTTTGCCGCCGAGCCGACTCCCGCTGCCGGGCGCGGCAACCACGATGGCGGAATCATCCGCTTTGGACCGGACGGCAAGCTCTACATCATCATGGGCGACAATGGCCGCCGTGGGCAGATGCAGAACCTGCCCGACGGTCCCGGCAGCGCGACGTCCCCCAATCCTGCGATTCCCAATGGTAATTTGCCCGATGACTCGTTCGGCGGCCCGGAGCCCGATGACGCCCACCTCACCGGGGTCATTTTGCGGCTGAACGATGACGGCAGTTCCCCGGAGGACAATCCGTTCTTCACGGCCGGAGCCAAGCGCATCGCCCGCGGCACTTCCGCGCTTGATTCCGAAGTCGGGGCCAACCTCCAGAAAATCTTCGCCTACGGCATTCGCAACAGCTTTGGCATGGCCTTCGATCCAGAGTCCGGCAATTTGTGGAACCAACAGAACGGCGACGATACCTTTTCGGAACTCAACCGGGTCGAACCCGGCGAGAACGAGGGATGGATTCAGGTTATGGGGCCGCTCAGTCGTTTGGCGGAGTTTAAGGCGATCGAGACGGGCAATGCGCCGGGATTCCCGCCGGGGATGTTCCAGGGCGCGCAGCAGGCGCGCTGGTCAACGACCAACATCGCCAATACCGCCGAGGAAGCGTTGGCGCGGATGTTCCAGGTCTTTGAAGAAGGGAAGGAGTTCAAGGCGACCCTGCAAGGCAGCCAGGAGAACCCGCCCACGGCCAGCGCTGGCACCGGCAAGGTCGAGGTCAAGCTCAACACTGACGGCACGCTCCACTTCAAGCTGAAGGTGAAGAATATTGTCGGCGCCGTCGCCTCACATATCCACCTGGGGGCCCGCGGCCAGAATGGACCGGTCGTGGCATTCTTGTTTGGCAGCGTGCCCGCGCCCGGCGTCAACGAAATCGACGCCGAGGGAACCCTCACCGACGCCGACATCATCGCGAGGCCCGGCTTCACTCCCTCAGTGGCCAACCTCCTGGAGCGCATGCGCCAGGGACGGGCTTACGTCAACGTTCACACCGTCGCCGTTCCCAGCGGTGAGATCCGCGGCCAGCTCGCCGTGAGCGACGAGAAGCCCGTCTCGCACTACAGCGATCCGGAATTTAGCTGGAAGTTTGAAGTCGCTCCCGCCGGCATCGGTTTCATGTCGGGCAGTGGGATCGGGCCTCAGTACAAGGGCGACCTCTTCACCGGCGCCGCCCGGACCAACCTTGAGGGCGGCCAGATTTTCCACTTCAATCTGACGGGCAACCGCCGCAAGATCGCCGTCGACGATCCGCGGTTAGAGGATCGAGTGGCGGACAACTTGGGCAAGTTTGACATCACCGAGAGCGAAAGCCTCCTGTTCGGCCGTAATTTCGGCATCGGAACTGACATTCAGACGGGCCCGAATGGAAACTTGTATGTCGTCTCGTTATCGAACGGGACGGTTTACGAGATTTTCCGCATCAATCAGGCCAAAAAATTCGACGCCAACCTTTCCGGCGACCAGTCAGTTCCGGCGGTGGATACGGAAGCTTCGGGGAAAGCGGAATTCAAGTTGAACAAGGGGGGCGACGAGTTGGCCTTCGAGCTGAAGGTCAAGGACATTCAGAACGTCGTTCAGTCTCACATTCACATCGGGCCCGCGGGGGCAAACGGGCCCGTTGTGGCCTTCTTGTTCGGACCGGTGCCAGGCGGGGTCACGCCGAAAGGGCGATTGGCGAAAGGTCAGCTCACCGACAGTGATGTCATTGCGCGTCCAGATATCGGATTCGACGGCACACTGGATTCGCTGATCCGCGAAATGCGTCTCGGAAATGCCTACGTGAACGTTCACACGGTGGCGAACCCAGGCGGCGAAATCCGCGGCCAAATCGTTCCGCACGGGGGATCGGACGGAGGATCGGACGGAGGAAGCGATGGCGGTCGCGATCGCAGCCGGGCGACGTCCGGCTCGGCCACCGTCTTTTCGCTGGCCGCGGAAAGTAAGGGCCGCCGCAACGCCTCAGCCTCGGCAGCTAACGTGTCGGCCAGCCGCGCCGTTGACACGACAGTGAGTGATCTGCTTCTGGCGTACACTGCCGTCGCTCCTCCGATCAGCGACCGTCACCCCCTAAGTGATGTCGACATCGCCATCGCGGAATTTGATGAATACGACCTATTGGATCCACCGCTGCTCGACGACCTAGGACTACGGCTATCGGACGGATAGTCCGCGCTGGCGACGCTGGCAGCCAAAGCGTACGTTCTGAATCAGCGGCCCGGTGGGTTTCTGCCGGGCCGCCTTTTGGTTAGACACCGTCGCCACAGATCCCAGTGAGCGGAACTACCGCACTGGGCTGATAATCGCAATGTAAACCGAACGCTGTCTTGGGTTAGGATCTGTTATCATGATCATCCGTCGAATTCTGATTGCATGTTTGGCCGGGGTGGCCGTAGTAATTGGCGGAGGGCGAACTGGCCTGGCAGACTTGATCTCCATTGGAGCCGCGAAAGACAATACGCTATATGAAAGCGCGACCGGAGGGCTAAGCAATGGGGCTGGCGACCATTTCTTTGCCGGAATAACGGGTCAAAATCGAATCGTGCGTGGACTCATTGCCTTTGACGTCGCGGGGAGTATCGCTGCGGGTAGTACGATCAACTCCGTGACCCTCACGTTAAACATGTCACAAACTAACAGTGGCGATACAACGGTCGGACTTCATAACGTATTGCAGAACTGGGGTGAAGGAACATCTGACGCGCCCAGCGGGGAAGGCGGCGGTGCGGCCGCCACAAACGGTGACGCGACTTGGCTGCACAGGTTCTTCAACACAAGTTCATGGACTAATGCCGGAGGAGATTTCAATAGCACTGCGAGCGCGGCACAGACTGTGGGAGGCATCGGCGCATATACCTGGGTGTCAACGGCACAAACGGTGGCCGATGTGCAGAGTTGGCTGGACAGTCCTGCGGGGAATTTCGGGTGGCTGGTATTGGGCGACGAAACAAAAACCGCGAAACGATTCGATACAAGGGAAAACCCGCTGGCTGCCAATCGACCGCTATTAACGATTGAGTTCCAACAAGTACCCGAACCCGCGAGCATAACTCTCTTAGCTGTAGGCGGGCTCCTCTACTTGGTCGGGCGCGGTTGGCGCAGGCTCAAAATGGCCGCTTGAAGTTGTAATGCCTCGGACTCAAGGCATAATGGCAGTTTCGCACCCAATGCCAAGGGGAGAAAGTCATGGCGGCGGAAGGCGGAGAATTGGTCGGTTACAGTGCCTTGGACCGGCTAGAGACGCAATCGTTATCGTTGATAATCGCATGGTCCAAGCCAACACAAATTTGCGATCGACCGCTGGCCAATCGACTGGCTGGTTACCGCGACTCTTTGGACATCGACACCGCAAACGACTGTCTAGGTTGCGCAAGATACCCGCGGCGCATGCGATGGGACTTGAGGTTCTAGAAGATCGGCTATTGCTGACGACAGTGACGCTCACACCGAGCAAAGACAACACGCTGTATGAAGACGGGGCGGGTGGGCGAAGCAATGGAGCTGGCGATCACTTCTTTGTCGGAAGAACCGGTCAGAATCGAATCGTACGTGGCCTGATTGCCTTTGACGTCGCCGGGAATGTCCCGGCAGGTAGTACGATCAACTCGGCGACGCTCACGTTAAACATGTCAATGACCAAGAGCGGCAATACAACGGTCGGCTTGCATTCCGTGTCGCAAAATTGGGGTGAAGGCATATCGAATGCGGGTATGGGGGAAGGGGGCGGTGCGTTTGCCACGACGGGTGATGCGACTTGGTTGCACAACTTCTTCAACACGAGCACCTGGACCACCGCGGGTGGAGATTTCAATGCCACTGCGAGTGCAACGCAGACCGTTGGCGGAGTCGGCGGTTATACGTGGGCGTCAACGTCACAAACGGTGGCCAATGTGCAGAGTTGGCTGGACAACGCCGCGGACAATTTCGGCTGGCTGGTATTGGGCAATGAAACAGCTATTGCCAAACGATTCGATACTAGGGAAAACCCGACGCCCGCCAATCGACCGCGATTGACGATTGATTTTGACCCGCCCAAGGCACTATCGCTGACAATCGATGCAGCGAGCATCTCGGAGAATGGCGGCGCCACGACCGCCACGGTGACTCGCACCGATACGTCGGGCGCTTTGACGGTCAACCTGCTCAGCGACGATACGAGCGAAGCGACGGTGGTGGCCTCGGTCGTAATCGCAGACGGTCAGGCGACTTCTCCGGCGTTTGCCATCACGGCCATGGATGACGCCCTGTTGGATGGTACGCAGCTGGTGACGATCACCGTTTCTGCGAATGGCTATGTCGATGGAACGGATACGGTTGATGTGACCGATCACGAAACGTTGACCGTGTCGATTACTGCAGCTTCGATTTCCGAAAAAGGAGGCTCAAGTACCGCAACGATCACGCGCAGCAACACGGACGATTTGCAATCGTTGATCGTCAGTTTGTCGAGTAACGATACCAGTGAAGCGACTGTACCTGCGTTGATTCAGATCCCGGCAGACGAAGATTCGATCACGTTTGCAGTCGACGCGGTCGACGATTTCGTGCTGGACGGGACCCAGACGATTACGATCCGAGCGACTTCGCCTGGTTTCCTCAGCGGTAGCGACTCGCTCGACGTGACGGACGACGATCGCATCGCGGATTTCGGTGATGCGCCGACAGCCGCTCAAACGGGATTCGCGAGCAGCTATCCGACGCTGCGAGCCGACGATGGGGCTCATCATCTGGTCGGCGATCTGTTTTTGGGACGACTTATCGATAGCGAACCGGATGGACAACCGACTTTGGCAGCAAACGGCGACGACAATGCGTCGACCGCTGATGAAGACGGCGTTGTTAGCATTAGCAGTTTGGTCGCCAGCAGCAGTGCGGCGACGATTTCCAGTTTCGCAGTCGTTGCCTCGCAAATTGGATTGCTGGATGCGTGGATTGATTTCAACCGAGATGGCGACTGGAACGATGCGGGCGAACAGATCTTCACGAGTGTCGATGTTGTCGTGAGCATGAATACGCTCAGCTTCGCGCTGCCCTCCGGAACGTCAGCAGGCCAAACCGCCGCGAGGTTCCGCCTCAGTTCGACCGGCGGATTGTCTCCGACCGGGGCGGCGGGGGACGGTGAAGTCGAAGACTATGTTGTAACAATCCTGGACGGCAACATCGCCGAAAGCGCCGACATCGCGATCGAGCCGCCTGTTTCAGGAACGCTGGACATAATCGCCGACGGCGACGACGTCGTTGTGCGAAGTGGTTCTCTTGAATTGTTCCGAGCCCCTGGCTCAGGCCTCGATCGCATCGACGTGTTTGGACAGAGCGGTGACGACACATTGAACGTAGAGAATCTTGACGCCATCTTCAGCGGTCTGATTGGTGGCGATGCAGGCGACGGCAACGATACACTGCGTCTTACCGGCGGCGGACAGGAACTCGATCTCACTCGGATCGCTGACGCCGAGATTCAAGGTCTCGAAACGATCGACATCACCGGTAGCGGCGACAACACGTTGACGCTTGACGTCGAGGAAGTCCTTAATCTTTCGCCGACAACCGACACTTTGCGAGTGCGACACGACGATGGTGACACGGTCATCTATGACGATGGCTGGACGGTCGAGATTCCACAGATCGTCGGCGGTCAGTACGTTCACGTTCTCAAGCAAGGTAACGCGACGATCGAGGTCGCCAACACGAAACCGTTTAGTAATCCGCTTCGCGCGCTGGACACAAGCCACGACGGTTTCATTTCTCCGGTCGATGCGTTGATTGTCATTAACCGGATTAGCGACAAAGGGGCAGGCCCCCTCGATACGCCCGCCTCGGTTGCAGAACTGACCGAGTTCTTCTACATCGACACGAACAAAGATGGTTTCGTCGCACCCATTGACGTGCTCCTGATTGTGAACTTCTTGAATGATCCAGCTGGCAACGTCGAAGGAGAGATTGCCGTTACTCACGTCGATCTTAGTTTCGTTGATATGGCAAGCGGTGTGTCGGTTAAGATCGCTGCGGATCAAGAATCTAATGCGTCTGCCCGATACGGTTCTGCGGTGATCGCGACCGGGTCGATCGCAATCACAGACGTCTTACAACACAAGACTCCGGAACCCATGAAGAGCCGTGGCGCCGAGGACGAGGAGTTGCTAGCTGCGATCGACGCATTTTTTGGCGACTTCGGCACTCTGTAACGCGGCGATATTCGAAAGCGGCGCGGACATGCCTATACAAGGCGCGCGCCAGCGGCGTGGTCAGGGCTCCATCTCATCTGGGTCTTCTTAGGTCAGGCAACGACTAATACGTCGCGGTCCAGCGAATCCCAATGACGTCCATGTCGTCCGGCTGCGAGTCTAGCATCCAGTGTTCGTGATTCACCATCAACAGACTGCCTCCTGGCAACAGGTAGTTAAGTCCCCAGGTGTAGCGGTCCGTCGATGTGTTGCCGAACGATGCGTCACGATGTTCGAGCGTGTCGTAACGAGCCAGCAAGCTCCATGGGCTGTCGCGAGTCAGATTGTATTCCGCTTCGACGACGATGCCGTAAGTATGGTTCCGGCCGCCGGCTACGAACACTGAATCGTCGCTTCGGATGGCGTACTCGAAGTAGGCACGGAGACGGTCTTCGCAACGCCACGTAGCATCTGCCGACGCCAGCTGGTAACCGAGTTGCGGCGCTCCGTCGTCATGCAACGTGCCCGTCATTAATGAAGCGCCGAGACGATAGCTTGAATCGCCAACAGTCATCCGACCGCCGACCGCTGGTTCGCGATTATTGTCGTAGTATCTTCGGCTCGCATTAAAGATTCCTGGCCCGCCTTGCTGAAGTCCGTTCACGGCGAACACGTCGAGCGTCATCGCAGTATCACCGACGAGCGCAAGCCGACCGTGGAGGTTGACGCCTTCGTCGGCATAGGGGCCGGGCAAGACAGGTTGCAAAGGACCAAGGGGACCGACTCGTCGGCCCATGTTGAACATTAGCGGCGTACTGATCGTTCGATAGACACCCGGATGACTCATCGCGGCAAAGCCTCCAAATGGAACGACGAAGCGTCCAGCCTTTGCTTCGACATTGAGGAGACGGTCGCATCCTGAGTCCGCGGCCGACTCGCCGGTGATCAAGTCAAAAAGATTCACGCCGGCACTCGCTTCTACTAACTCCATGGTGAATCCGGCACTGCCATTACGATCTGAGTGACAACTTGTGCAAGCCGTCACCGTGGCGCGAAAGGGACGACCTTGCGGTTGCCACTGTGCTCCGACCCAAACATCGGCGAAGAAGCCAGGTTTCTCGATGGCAACGTCGTCGTTTCCACCGCGCCATACCGTCGAGATCGTAGCATTCAATGAGACATCACCGAAGGTTGACTCGCCGCGCGGCGTTTCTTGACCTGCCGACATACTGCGCGATGCCAAGTACTCGGCGATCAGATCGAAGTCGGCAGGACTTACCGCCGCCCCATCCTTCGCAGCCATGCGACGGATTGTCGCTAACCACTCGCCACGGGTCTTGGATCTTTCAAGGGATCGTTCTGCATCATGACAAGCGGTACAGGAATCCCAAAAAGCCGCTTGACCTTGGGCGATCATCGCGCCATCGCGATCGGCCGACGGTTCTGGCTGATAGGAAGCCGATTGCAATTGCTTTGCGACTCGACGATCTATCGACTTGAGCGCTTGCTCCGTCGTAAGTGACGCATCGCCCACCATCACGTTGGCCGCAATTTCCACTGGAAGCACGTTTTCCTCGTGGGAATCTTCCGCGCGAGATGTGGTTGCAGACAACAACAAGAGGCAGCAGAACCCGTACTTTCGGATCGCTTTCCCGTGTCGGGCAGCCGCGGACATCGTTTTTGCAATCTTTTTCACAGTCTCGGAAGGCAAGAACGGTTAGGATGGATGAATCGTCGCTCAAAGTCTTATCGACATCGACGATGCCGGTAATGACGATCTTTTCGGTTACACGGACTTTGTCGGTTACTTTGGCCTTGGCGGGCAGCTGTCACTGACGGAGTCGTCGGTTTGCTGCCTCTTGCGAGTTTCAGAACAGGAAGCTTCTCGGGAAGCTTCTCGGGGCCACACCACCAGATGTTGCACGTTCGACCGACGAGTCGCTGGCGTCATTGGCGGGCCAGACGCGTTGTCGATCGGCTGGCGTGGCCGTTCTTCGCGCGGCACTGGTTTTTCTCTGAACGATATGCCGCGGCGGCGATGCAAGGTCGGTCCTTCAGTCGTCATTCCGCGGAGGCTCCTGTCCCCAACGAGCTTGCCTCGAATGGCGTGGACTTAGTGAGCCGACGGCGCTAGCCGCGGGCCTTACATCCAACGTTTTCCGCTTCGAGGCCC